>MRWG01002057.1_pt1 | contig 11056 bp, 9 predicted proteins | sample 1013341 | NCBI WGS metagenome assembly MRWG01 (sample SAMN06117577, study PRJNA244670) | biofilm metagenome | biome: Water; feature: Cathode Biofilm; material: Biofilm; isolation source: microbial consortium enriched at the cathode of a solar microbial fuel cell | place: USA: District of Columbia ...
CCACCCATGACCCCCTTGACCCCCTTGGTCCCCTTGACGGGCGCCGGCGCCCTGGACTTTTCCTGAAACCTCAGGGCGGGTGCCCGCTCAACGCGAAGCGCAGCGAAGCTTTGAGCGGATGTTGGGGGACACGGCGCCCAACGCCGCCCATAGCTTCGCGATGGGCGGGCACCCTGGACTTTTCCTGAAACCTCGGGGCGCCCGCTCAACGCGAAGCGCAGCGGAGCTTTGAGCGGACCTGGGGTCACATCCGGTGCCACGGCTGACCCGAAGGGCAGCCGTGCGTTGGAAGTCGCAGAGCCCACCGCCGCCCAAAGCTGCGCGTTGGGCGGGCACCCTGGACTTCTCCTGATACCTCGGGGTGCCCGCTCAACGCGAAGCGAAGCGAAGCTTTGAGCGGATCAGGAGTCGTCGCGCCCACCGCCGCCCAAAGCTGCGCGTTGGGCGGGCACCCTGAACTAAGAACGTTGGGTGCCCGCTCAACGCGAAGCGAAGCGGAGCTTTGAGCGGACCAATGAAGGCACAACCCCCATCGCCGCCCATAGCTTCGCGATGGGCGGGCACCCTTGCTGTCTCTGCGGACACTGCGCCCACCGCCGCCCATAGCTTCGCGATGGGCGGGCACCCTGGACTTTTCCTGAAACCTCGGGTGCCCGCTCAACGCGAAGCGAAGCGGAGCTTTGAGCGGACCAATGAAGGCACAACCCCCACCGCCGCCCATAGCTGCGCGATGGGCGGGCACCCTGAACCAAAACGTTGGGTGCCCGCTCAACGCGGAGCGCAGCGGAGCTTTGAGCGGACCAATGAAGGCACAACCCCCACCGCCGCCCAAAGCTGCGCGTTGGGCGGGCACCCTGAACTAAGAACGTTGGGTGCCCGCTCAACGCGCAGCGAAGCGAAGCTTTGAGCGGACCAAAGGTCGTCGCGCCCACCCACAGCTCCACGTCGTCCGGTCGCCCCGACTAAGACCGTCGCTCGTCCGCACGCAGCGCCCGTGCCAGTTTCACCGCCGACGCCACCCGCAGCGCCAGCAGCCCACCCTTGATCAGCCGTCCCGGCCCGAGCGTCGCGGCCAGCGCGAAGACCACCGACGCCGTCGCCCCGGGATGTTCCCGGATCACCTCCCCGACCACGCCCGTCGGCGCGGCGTTGGGCGCAGGGGGTGGCGGGGGTCGGTGCGCCGCGTGGCGCAGGCGCGCCTTGGCCGCTTCGAGTGGGGGGTGTTGTCCGTTGCCCGAGCATGACTCGTGCATGATGTCCTCCTGCCTGGTCTTGTCCTGCTCAGTCCGCCCGCCGGAGACGGCGCACCGCCTGGACCGCGCCCCACCCGGCGATCAACGCCACGCAGAGCCCGACCGTGCAGAGCGCCCCCGGCACGCCGATGCGCTCGGCGAGCAGCCACGTCGCCCCCACGCCGAGCGTCAGCGTCCCGACGAGCGTCAGCACGCCCAGCCCCGCGATCAACGCCGCGCTCCCGAGCACGTGGGCCGCCCGGTCTTTCACCAGGCGGCCCTCCGCCTCGAGCAGCTCGACGCCGGCGATAAAGGTGTTGGCCAGTCGTTCGATCATGGCTTAGCGGCTCAGCAGCTTCGCCGCGACCGCCCCGGCCCCGAACGCCAGCGCCAGGTACGTCACCGGGCGCTCGCTCACCTTCTCCGACACCTGGCGGTGGGTCTGGCGGCAGGCGTCCTTGGCCGACCCGGCCAGCTCCTGCGCCTTCTCCCCCGCCGCGTTCATCCCCGCCATCGCCCCCTCCTTGCTGTCGCTCACGAGGTTGGCGATATCCTGCTTCAGCGCGGCCAGGTCGGCCTTCACCTCCGACAGGTTGCTCTGGTCATTGGTCAGGCTCGTCGTGCCAGCGTTGTTCATGGCGATTCTCCAGTCTCGGGGTGTCTCCCACGCCGGGTCCGTTCCCGACGCGTTCGAAGAGATGATGCGACCCCCCGGTGAACCCCCCGTGAGCTTCCGATGAATCCCCCCTCATTTCCCGGTTGCTCACGCCCCCGTGGGGCTGTGGACCGGAGAATCTGGCCAGTTCCCACCACCGCGTGAGGCGCGCCCTCTCCGGGTGTCGCCTGAGAGGGCATGAACCATTGGCCCCCGGGGCGTGCGCGGCTGGACGTTGCACCGCGCTCCCGCCCCCGACCGGAGACCGCCATGCCCCGCCGCTGCATCCCGATCCTGCTCGCCGCCTCACCCGCGCTGGGGACGCCCACGCCCGAGCTGGGCAAGCTCACCGCCGACGACCCCTTCGACTACGCGCTGCTCGCCGACACCTGCGACCTGCGTGGCCCCCTGGCCCTCCTGGGCGCCTCGGGCGTGCCCTTCTTCGACGCCCCGGGCGGGGCGTACCTGTTCGACGTCTCGACCCGGACCCAACTCGCCAAGTTCGACCTGCCCTCGGAGATCCCGCACAAGCAGGAGGTCGTGGGCGTGGCGCTCGCCGAGCACCGGGCCTACATCGGGACGATCACCGACACCCTCCCCGGCTACCGCTCCCTCGTGCGCCTCTTCGACATCTCCACCCCCTCGAGCCCCACCCTCGTGCGGTCCATCGTCCCCAGCGATGTCGGCTTCGACGACGCCTTCGGCCAGGCGATGGTCGCCGACGGGGCGACAACCCTCATCGCCGCCCCCGCCGCGCAGATCGACGGCGTCTTCTCCGGCGCCGTCTACATCTTCGACACCACCACGGGCGACGAACTCGGCAAGCTCACCCCCGCCGACGCCGAGACCGGCGACCAGTTCGGCTTCAGCGTTGATCTTGACGCCGCCCTCGCCATCGTGGGCGCCCGGTGGGTGGACGATCTCGGGCGCCGCGCCGGCGCCGCATATCTCTTCGATATCTCCGACCCGGCCAACCCCGTCCAGACCGCCAAGCTGCTCGGCTCCTCGGTGGAGGCCGACGACATGTTCGGCTTCTCGGTCGCCATCGACGGCAGCCTGGCGATCGTCGGCGCCATCTTCGATGACGACAACGGGTTCGACGCCGGCGCCGTCTACGTCTTCGACATCACCGACCCGGCCAACCCCGTCGAGACCGCCAAGATCATCACCTCCGACGGCGCCTCCGGCGAGGACATCGGCTGGGACGTCGGCCTCGAGGGCGCCACCGCCCTCATCACCGGACGCACCGTCAACTCCCTCTTCCCCGGCGGGGGCGGCGCCTACGTCTACGACCTGACCGACCCCGCCAACCCCGTCGAGCGCTGCAAGATCACCCCCGCCGACGGGCACAACAACCAGCTCTTCGGCTGGTCCGCCGATCTCGACGCCGACACCGCCCTCATCGGCGCCATCCAGGACGACGCCCTCGCCGACAACGCCGGCGCGGCCTACCTCTTCAACGTCGCGACCGGACCAACACCCTGCAACCCCGCCGACCTCGCCGAGCCCCTCGGCGCCCTCGACTTCTCCGACGTGCTCGCCTTCCTGACCGCCTTCGGCGCGATGGACCCCACCGCCGACCTCGCCGCGCCGACGGACGTCTTCGACTTCTCCGACGTGCTCGCCTTCCTCTCCGCCTTCGGCGCCGGCTGCCCATAGCCGCACGCCCACCCAACCTCGGGCGCCCGCCCAACGTCCGGTGCCACGGCTGACCCGAAGGGCAGCCGTGCGTTGGGGTCGTCGCGCCCAACGCCGCCCAAAGCTGCGCGTTGGGCGGGCACCCTCACCAGTAACCTCGGGTGCCCGCTCAACGCGCAGCGCAGCGGAGCTTTGAGCGGACCTGGGGTCGTCACGTCCGGCGCCACGGCTGACCCGAAGGGCAGCCGTGCGTTGGGGTCGTCGCGCCCAACGCCGCCCAAAGCTGCGCGATGGGCGGGCGCCCTGGACTTTTCTTGAAACCTCGGGTGCCCGCTCAACGCGCAGCGCAGCGGAGCTTTGAGCGGACCAATGAAGTCACAACCCCCAACGCCGCCCAAAGCTTCGCGTTGGGCGGGCACCCTGAACTGAACCTCGGACCTCGGGTGCCCGCTCAACGCGAAGCGCAGCGGAGCTTTGAGCGGATGAGGAGCGCAGGTGCCACGACTCGCGGCGCAGCCGCGCAGTCGTGCGCTGGGGTCACCGCAGCACGACTGCGCCAGGGCGCCCGCTCAACGCGAAGCGAACCTTTGAGCGGACCCGGAATCCTCGCGCCCACCACGCCGCGGCGGTGCCGATCCCAACCCCACCCAACTCACCCAACCCCCTTGCCGGTCTTCTTGGTCTTCTTGGTCTTCTTGGCGACTCCCCGGGAGAAGATCGAAACCCCGATCCCCGACGCCCGTACCCTCTGTACCACTCGAGGGAGGAGCCCCGCATATGCACCCGCGAAAATGCATCGTTGTCGTCGCGCTCTCGGTCTCGTCCGGCGTCGCCATCGCCCAGCGCTTCACCAACGCCACCGCCGACCTCGGCGTCAACGCGACCCACCAGCCCATCGGGCTCCACGGCTTCCTCGCCGGGGGAGCGGTGGGGGACTTCAACAACGACGGCTTCCAGGACATCTTCTACCCCACCGGCGGCGGCGCCCCCGACCGCCTCTACATCAACAACACCGACGGAACCTTCACCGACCGCGCCGCCGACGCCGGCATCGCCATCGCGCAGCGCAGCTCCGCCGCCGCCGTCGCCGACTACAACAACGACGGGCGCCTCGACATCTTCGTGACCAACCTCGGCTCCGCCGCCGCCGGCACGCCCGGCGCCCACCGCCTCTACCAGAACACCGGCAACGACATCGCCGGCGTCCCCCAGTTCACCGACGTCGCCGTCCAGGCCGGCGTCAACTCCTCCGGCCCCGACACCGACGGCTTCGGCGCCGCCTGGGGCGACTACGACCTCGACGGCGACCTCGACCTCGCCGTCGCCGGATGGAACAGCGCCCAGAACAACCGCCTCTTCCGCAACAACGCCGACGGCACCTTCACCGACGTCACCACCTCCGCCGGCCTCGGCGTCCTCTTCAGCGGCATGGTCGGCTTCGCCCCGCGCTTCGTCGACATGGACGCCGACCGCTGGCCCGAGATCATCTGGATCGGCGACTTCGGAACCTCCCTCTACTTCCGCAACAACGCCGACGGCACCTTCACCGACATCACCGCCAGCTCCGGCATGGGCCTCGACTTCAACGAGATGGGCATGACCGTCGCCGACTTCAACCGCGACGCCCGCTTCGACCTCTACGTCACCACCATCGGGACCAACAACCTCTACATGAACAACGGCGCCCACAGCTTCACCAACCGCGCCGCCGCCGCCGGGTGCGAGAACACCGCCTGGGGCTGGGGCACGGTCGCCGTGGACTTCGACCACGACACCCTCGTGGACCTCGCCGCCGTCACCCAGAGCGGGCGCCAGTGGATCTTCCGCAACACCGGTATCTCCGCCGGCCTCCCCAGCTTCGCCGACGTCACCTCCGCCGCCGGCTTCACCACCCCCATCTCCGGGCGCGGCCTGGCCAACCTCGACCTGGACAACGACGGCGACCAGGACCTGGTCATCTTCCCCAACAGCGGCCCCCTCACCATCTTCCGCAACGAACTCGACCCCTCCGCCGGCGACGCCAACTACCTCCGCGTCATCCTCGACAACGCCGGCGACCCCGGCGTCGCTCCCCACGGCGTCGGCAGCGTCATCAAGGTCACCACCGGCGACATCACCCAGATGGGACGCATCGACGCCGGGAGCAACTACCTCTCCCAGTCCGAACTCACCGCCCACTTCGGCCTCGCCGACGCCACCACCATCGACACCCTCGTCGTCGAGTGGGCCACCGGGCAGGTGACCACGCTCACCGACGTCCCGGTCAACCAGACCCTGGTCATCTCCCCCGAGGCCGGGTGCAACCCCGCCGACCTCGCCGATCCCTTCGGCTCGCTCGACTTCTCCGACGTCCTCGCCTTCCTCGGCGCCTTCGCCTCGATGGACCCCGCCGCCGACCTGGCGCCCCCAACCGACGTCTTCGACTTCTCCGACGTGGTCACCTTCCTCTCCGCCTTCGGCGCCGGCTGCCCATAGCCGCGCGCCCTAACCAAGAACGCAGGGTGCCCGCCCAACGCGAAGCGCAGCGGAGCTTTGGGCGGATCTGGGGTCGTCGCGCCCAACGCCGCCCATAGCTTCGCGATGGGCGGGCGCCCCTACCGAGAACGTCGGGTGCCCGCCCAACGCGCAGCGAAGCGAAGCTTTGGGCGGATGATGGGAGACACTGCGCCCAACGCCGCCCAAAGCTGCGCGTTAAGCGGGCGCCCTGAACTAAGAACGTTGGGTGCCCGCTCAACGCGAAGCGAAGCGAAGCTTTGCGCGGACCAAAGGTCGTCGCGCCCACCGCCGCCCATAGCTGCGCGATGGGCGGGCACCCTTACCGAGAACGTTGGGTGCCCGCCCAACGCGAAGCGCAGCGAAGCTTTGGGCGGATCTGGGGTCACATCCGGTGCCACGGCTGACCCGAAGGGCAGCCGTGCCGGGCGCCCGCCCAACACAAAGCATCGATCATCTCACACCACCCTCCCCCCGCGTCGGCGTTGCATCCGACCGTTCGCGCTGCCATGCTTGGGTCATGGACGCCCCCTTCCCGACTCGCCCTTCCCGAGCGCGCCGTGCGCTTCTCGGACCGCTCCTCGCCCTCATCGCCCTTCTTCCCCCCGCCCTGGCCCGGGCCGAGGCCCCGCGCTTCGTTGAGCGCCCCGGCCTTACCGAGTTCTCCGGACGCATGATCGTCCGGCCCCTCCAGCCCGACGCCCTCGCCCGGCGACCCGACCCCGGCGCCATCCGCGCCCGCGCCCTCGCCCGCCTCACCGAGCACCTCATCGAGCACGTCCCCGAGACCGACGAGTTCATCGTCCGCGTCCCCGAAGGGGAGACCGAGAACACCTTCGCCCAGCGCCTGCTCGACACCGGCGACTACGAGTACGCCCACCCCGACTGGCGCTGCTTCCCCCTCCAGACCATCCCCAACGACGCCGCCTACTGGCAGCAGTGGCACCACATCCGCATCAACTCCCCCCTCGCCTGGGACCACACCACCGGCGACCCCTCCGTCGTCATCGCGATCGTGGACGGCGGCATCCAGACCGACCACCCCGACCTCGCCGCCGCCCTCCTCCCCGGCTACAACGCCCCCTCACGCACCCCCCAGGCCGAGGGCGGCCCGGTCGATGACGTGGACGGGCACGGCACCTTCGTCGCCGGCCTCGCCGGCGCCATCGGCAACAACCACACCCACACCGTCGGCGTCGGCTGGAACTTCTCCATCATGCCCATCCGCTACTACGACTCCCCCGGCGGCGGCTTCCTCAGCGACCTGCTCAACGGCGCCCGCTGGGCCGCCGACCACGGCGCCCGCGTCGTCAACGTCAGCCAGACCGGCGTTGACAGCCCCTCCGTCCAGACCACCGGCGCCTACATCAGAAACCAGGGCGCCCTCCTCGTCTACGCCGCCGGCAACGACGCACGCGACCTCTCCTGGTTCGACTGGCCCGACGTCCTCATCGTCGGCGCCTCCGACGTCAACGACCAGAAGCCGGACTTCAGCGCCTACGGCCTGGGCGTCGACCTCTTCGCCCCCGGCGTGGACATGCTCAGCACCCACCCCCCCAGCGGGCTCGGCATCGGGAGCGGCACCAGCGCCGCCACGCCCATCGTCTCCGGCGTCGCCGCCCTCCTCTGGAGCCTCACCCCCAGCGCCTCTCCCGCCCAGATCGAGCAGCGTCTCCTGGCCGGGTGCGTGGACCTGGGCGACCCCGGCGACGACCCCTACTGGGGGCGCGGGCGCATCGACGCCCTGCAGGCCGTCACCAGTTGCCGCGTTGACCTCTCACCCCCCGTCGGCGCCCTCGATTTCCTCGACGTGCTCGTCTTCCTCGCCGGCTTCGAGCAGTGCGCCGGCGACGCCGACCTGGCCCCTCCCTTCGGCCAGTGCGACTACGCCGACATCCTCGCCTTCCTCACCGACTTCACCACCGGCTGCCCCTGACCCGAATCCTCCGCCGGCCGGGCGCACTGAACGTTTCCTGAAACCTCGGGGCGCCCGCCCAACGCGGAGCGAAGCGGAGCTTTGGGCGGACCAGGAGTCACTGCCCCCGGTGCCACGGCTGACCCGAAGGGCAGCCGTGCGTTGGAAGTCGCAAAACCCACCGCCGCCCAAAGCTGCGCGTTGGGCGGGCGCCCCTACCGAGAACGTCGGGTGCCCGCTCAACGCGGAGCGGAGCGGAGCTTTGAGCGGACCTGGGGTCGTCGCGCCCACCGCCGCCCAAAGCTGCGCGTTAAGCGGGCGCCCTGAACTAAGAACGTTGGGTGCCCACCCAACGCGGAGCGAAGCGAAGCTTTGGGCGGATCTGGGGTCGTCGCGCCCACCGCCGCCCAAAGCTGCGCGTTAAGCGGGCGCCCTGAACTAAGAACGTTGGGTGCCCGCTCAACGCGAAGCGAAGCGGAGCTTTGAGCGGACCTGGGGTCGTCGCGCCCACCGCCGCCCATAGCTTCGCGATGGGCGGGCACCCTGACCAAGAACGCAGGGCGCCCACCCAACGCGAAGCGCAGCGAAGCTTTGGGCCCACCAGGCCTCATCGCGCCCCCCGCGCTCGGCGGGCGTCCGGGGCAGGCCAACCGGACCCTCCCCCCCGACGGTCTTCTTGGTCTTCTTGGGTCACTTGGCCCGCCGGGCGCCCCCTCCCCCGGCCTACGCTCGGGCATGATCCACCCCTGGCACGAAGTCACCCCCGGCGTCCCGAAGAAGGAACTCCCGCACCACTTCCGGGCGCTCATCGAGATCCCCAAGGGCTCGAGCAACAAGTACGAACTCGACAAGTCCACCGGCCTGCTCCGCCTCGACCGCGTCCTCCACTCCGCGGTCTACTACCCCGCCAACTACGGCTTCATCCCCCAGACCCTCGCCGAGGACGACGACCCCCTCGACGTCCTCGTCTTCTGCACCGAGAAGATCCCCCCCCTCTGCGTCTGCGACGCCCGCGTGGTGGGGGTGATGACGATGGTGGACGACGGCCAGCCCGACCACAAGATCGTCAGCGTCCTCTGCGACGACCCCGAGTTCGCCGACTACCAGAAGGCCAGCGACTTCCCCAGCCACACCTTCAAGATGCTCAAGCGCTTCTTCGAGGACTACAAGATGCTCGAGGGCAAGGCCGTGGAGGTGGACGAGATCATGCCCGCCGAGGCGGCCGAGGCGATCATCGACGACTCCCTCCGCCGCTACTCCCGCGCCCGTCGCCAGGGGGCGATGACGGGGCTCTGATCGCCCCCCTCCCCCCCGTTCGCTACCCTTGGGCCATGTTCCGCGAGATCGACAAAGTCCTCATCACCCGCGAACGCATCGCCCAGCGGGTCCGCGAGATGGCCCTCGAGATCTCCGCGGACCTGCGCGCCGAGCTTGAGCGTGAGGGCGCCTCCATCCACGACGAGGGGCGCCTGGTCATCGTGCCGATCCTGACCGGGTCGATCGTCTTCGTCGCGGACCTCATCCGCGAGCTGCCCATGAAGGTCTCGCTCGATCTCGTCGCCGTCTCGAGCTACCCCGGCGAGAGCGTCCGCTCCAAGGGCGCCCACCTCGAGAGCGAGATGCCGCGCAACCTGGGCGACAAGCACGTGCTCGTCCTCGACGACATCCTCGACTCGGGGCGCACCATGCACATGGTCAAGAGCCTGATCGCCAAGCAGAAGCCCGCAAGCCTGCGCTTCGGCGTCCTGCTCGACAAGGCCGAACGACGCGAGGCCGACATCCAGGCCGACTACGTCGGCTTCGACATCCCCGACGAGTTCGTCGTCGGCTACGGCCTCGACTACAACGGCTACTACCGCAACCACCCCGAGATCGCCGTCCTCAAGCCCGACGTGCTCGCCAACGCGGACGACTCGGGCGCCCGATGACACGCCCACCCCAACGTTCCAGCGGCGCCTCGGTCCCCGTCATCGGCATCGCCGGCGGCATCGGCTCGGGCAAGTCCAGCGTCGCCCGACACCTCGCCTCCCTCGGCGCCCTCGTCTCCGACTCCGACGCCCAGATCCGCGAAGCGCTCCAGACCCAGCCCGTCCGCGACGAGCTGCGCCGCTGGTGGGGCCAGCGCGTGTTCGACGAGTCCGGGCGCATCGACCGCTCGGCCGTGGCGCGCATCGTCTTCGCCGACCCCCGCGAGCGCGAGCGTCTCGAGGCCCTGCTCCACCCCTACGCCCTGCGGGCCCGCGAGCGGGTCATCGAGCAGGGAGAGCGGGAGGGGGCGCCCTGCGTGGTGATCGACGCGCCCCTCCTCTTCGAGGCGGGCCTCGACGCCGGGTGCGATGCCATTATTTTCGTTGACACCCCGCGTGAAATCCGCCTCCAACGCCTCCACGCCACCCGCGGCTGGGACGAGCAGGAACTCGATCGACGCGAAAAAGCCCAGCTTCCCCTTGAACAGAAGCGCGCCAGATCCGAATATACTCTCGTCAACGAGGGCGACGAGGCGGCGTTGCGAGAGCAGGTCCGCCACACACTCGCCCTGATCCGTGAGGCATTTCTTTCTCGCCCGTGACGCCCCGCCCCCCGCTCCGCCAAGGGGGCCAGCGGCTCCGGACTCGCACACCCGTCTCCGCCCCATCCCGGGCCGGGGCCACTTCGATTCCATCCCGGACGCCGCGTGGCGTTCGGGCCTATCATGAGAGGTACGCGTGTGGGCCGGACCCGGCCCGCCACCCCCCTCTGCTCATCGATGAACGTCCCGCGTCCGTGGCCCTCGCGCCCAGGACGGCGCCCGACGCATTGAGGACCGGAACACGATCTCTTCACCGCCCATCGGCGGATCCCCAACGACCACAACTCAGGCGCCAAGGCATCGGCGCCAAACGCAGGAGGCCGAGTCGCATGGCCAAGGCAACGGACGTCGCAGAGAGCGCCAAGGCGGAAACCAAGCCCGCGGCGCGGTCCAAGAAAAAGACCACCCGCAAGAAGGTGGAGGGCGCCGTCGAGCCCAAGAACGCATCCAAGCCGAAGAGCGATTCCAGCTCCGACGCCCCCAAGCCCGCCCCCGCGCCCAAGCCCTCCTCCGGGGGCGAGTCCCGCTCCGAGTCGCAGAGCAAGGGCGAGTCC
>MRWG01002058.1_pt1 | contig 11043 bp, 11 predicted proteins | sample 1013341 | NCBI WGS metagenome assembly MRWG01 (sample SAMN06117577, study PRJNA244670) | biofilm metagenome | biome: Water; feature: Cathode Biofilm; material: Biofilm; isolation source: microbial consortium enriched at the cathode of a solar microbial fuel cell | place: USA: District of Columbia ...
GCGTTTCCGATGCCGGCGTGGGTTCGGGGGCAGCACCCTCCGTCGACGCCGCCGGCACGGTTGCCGCGTTGTTCAGGCTGTTCATGCCCGTGTCCCCGGCATTCAAGCTGCCGGGCGCGGCGGGCATCTCCATGGCGACACTGTTGGGCGAACTTGCCAAAACCGCCGCTTCCGGCGCCGTCCCGGGGTCGGAAAAGAACCACCAGCCGACGCCACCCAGGATACTGATCAGAAGAACGCCGAACCCGAGCGCAGCAAAGATGAGCGCCTTTTGCCGGTCTGAAGCCTCGTCTTCGTCCTCATCGTCATCGAAATCTATGTCATCGTCGAACTCATCGTCTTCGTCGTCGAACGGGTTGTCGAGTTCGTCACCGACACCGACCATCTCCTCGTCATCTTCCCCATCGTCACCCTCGTCATCTCCGGCACCGTCCTGGGCCGGCGCGCCTTCGGCCTCCTGCTCTTCATCCTCATCTTCGTGGGGAGACTCGACCTCGCGGGCGCGCGACGAACCCAACGCCTCCTCGAGTTCGTCATCGAAGTCGTCCTCGATCTCGGCGATGTCAAAATCATCCTCGTCGAAGTCGTCCTCGTCTTCGTCCTTTTTCTTGCCGAATATCTTCGGGAACTTCACAACGTCCTCCAGAAACGGCAACGGCCAGCGTCATCCGCCGGCCGCGCCTTGATCATTCGGGCCGCGTCCGCCGGCGAGGGATCATTTCGCGGCGGCGTTCTGCGACATGATGGCGAGCCCCCGGATCAGGTCCAGCGCGCGGGCGAGCTGGTAATCCTGTGCCGTGGTCTCGGCATCACCTTCCTTGGCGTCACCATCCTCCGGCGTTTTCTCTGGATCGGCGCCTTCCTTCTTCTCTCCGGCATCGAGGGCACCGCGCAAATCCGCCTCGCTACGGCGCGGGCGATTGCTCTCGATTTCCTCGTACTTGGCGGGTTTCACCTCGATATCCGGATCGACGCCCTTGGCCTGGATGGAACGGCCGGACGGCGTGTAATAACGCGCCGTCGTCAGGCGCATCGCGCCGCTGCCGGAAAGAGGCATGATGGTCTGCACGGATCCCTTGCCGAACGACTTGGTGCCGAGCACCACGGCACGGCGGTGGTCCTGAAGCGCACCGGCGACGATTTCGGAAGCTGACGCCGAACCGCCGTTGATCAGGACGGCCACCGGCAGGCCGCCGGCCATGTCGCCCTCGCGGGCGTTGAAACGCTGCGTATCCTCCGGCTTGCGCGACCGGGTTGAGACAATTTCACCGCGGTCGAGGAACGCGTCAGATACCGCGATCGCCTGGTCCAGCAAACCGCCCGGGTTATTGCGGAGATCCAGCACGTACCCCTGGATATCCTCGCCGATCTCGTCCTTCAGCTTCTTGAACGCGCGCTCGAGACCCTTGTCCGTCTGTTCGTTGAACGACGTGATACGGATATAACCGACTTTTCCTTCGGCGCGTGAACGCACCGACGTGATCTTGATGACCGAGCGCGTGATCGTGACATCGAACGGCTCGCGTCCCTCGCGCACGACCGTCAGCCGGATATCGCTACCGACCTTGCCGCGCATCCTGTCGACCGCCTGCGCCAGGGTCAGCCCCTGCACAGATTCACCGTCGAGATGCGAGATCAGGTCACCGGACTCGATACCGGCACGGAACGCCGGCGTATCGTCGATCGGCGAGATCACCTTTACGAACCCGGCCTCCATGGTCACCTGGATACCGAGCCCGCCGAATTCGCCGCGGGTGTTAACCTGCATTTCCTTGTAGTTCTTGGCGTTCAGGAAACTCGAATGCGGATCCAGCGCGGCGAGCATGCCGGTGATCGCGGCTTCGATCATTTCCTCTTCGCTCGGCGGCTCGACGTACTCGGCCCGGACGCGTTCGAAGACGTCGCCGAACAGCGCCAGCAGGCGGTACGTTTCTTCGTCGTTCTTCTTCGCGTCGACGGCTTGCGCGGGCACCGACCAGGCGAACACGCCGAGCGCGAGGACCGCGGCACCGAGCGTGGTAATCATCCGATTTTTCATCCATTCACCTCATTTTTGCGTGCCGCCAACCACGGCTGCGGGTTTATCGGCTGGCCGTCGCGACGCAATTCCACATATAAAACTGGCTGGCCGTTTTCGCTTGGTTCCATGATCCCGACGGGCTCTCCGGCCAGTACTCTGTGACCCTGTTCGACATCGATCCGGTTCAACCCGGCAAGCAAGCTATGATATCCCTCGCCGTGTTCGATGATCAAGAGAAGCCCATAGCCCCGGAACTTACCGGCATAGACCACGGTTCCGTCGTAGGTCGCCGTGACCTGGGCGCCGGGCGGGGTCGCGATGGTCATACCCTTGCGGCTGAGGCCGCCGTCGGTCTTTTCGCCGTAACGGCCTGAAATCCTGCCGGAAACGGGCAACGCAAGGGAACCGCGCGCCTTGCTGATCGGCTTCAGGGGCGGCACCTGGTCGTGGCCGGCATCCTTTTTCGCCGTCTTCGGCGTTTCCTTTCTCGCCCGCTCGCGCTCGCGCTCAATTCCCTTCAAAAGTTCGCGAAGTGTCTTGGCCTTGCCCGCCAACTCGGCGATTCGACGCTCCGCCGCCGTCGCCTCCTTGTCGGCGCGGCGCTTCAGCACCTTCTTGCGCGACATCAGCGCGCCCAGCCGGCGCCGCTCGCGATCCAGCAACTCGGTGGTTTCCTCGAGGGTCTTCTCGCGCGACGCGATCTCCGCCCGCGCCTTGACGAGGAAATCCAGTTCTTCCCGCAGTTGTCTCGCCTGTTTGTCGATCTCGCTAACCGTGGAGCGGAGCAGGATCGCGGTGCGGACCGTATCGGCCGGCTTCACCGGTTGTGCGATCAGGGCCTCGGGCGGGAACTGCGCAATCCGCTGCATGGCGGCGAGCACACGGCCGAACCTGGCGCGGCCTTCGCGGAGATCGGCCGTCTTGCGGTCTAGCAATCGTTCGAGGGCCTGCAACCGGGTCCTGAGCGCCTGTACCTGTGTTTCGTGGCGCTGCACGGCGCGTGCGGTCGTGACCAGCTCCTGCTGCAGGCTCTCGATGTCGCGCGCCATGATCTCGGCACGCGCGCGCGCCTTGTCGGCGGTGGATTTTTCCTCGTCGATACGTTCTTCGATCTGTTTCAGATTCTGCTTTGCGCTGGATGCATTCTCCTGCGCGAATGCGGACGGCGCAGTCAGACACAGAACTGCCGCCCCCAGCACCAAGGCCGGGAACGGACAACGGTATGCGTGTAGCCTATTCGGCCGCGGCACTTTCAGCAGTGTTCTCCTCGATCAGGCATCGGCCCGACATTTCCGCAGGCTGCGGCAGTTCCAGGAGCCGGAGCAGCGTCGGCGCCACGTCCGACAGCCGGCCCTCGTTGAGCCCGCCGACATAAGCGGGCGCGCCGACCATGATAAACGGCACCAGATTAAGGGTGTGTTGCGTGTGCTCGCCGCCGGTCTCCGGATCGGACATCTGTTCCAGATTGCCGTGATCCGCGGTTACCAGCATCACCCCGCCGGCATCGAGGATCGCCTTCTCAAGCCTTGCCAACGATGCATCCACCGCCTCCGCCGCCTTGATCGCGGCCGTCAGATCGCCGGTGTGACCGACCATGTCGCCATTGGCGTAGTTGACAATGATCAGGTCGAACTGGCCGCCGGTGATGGCATACACCAGATGATCCGTCACCTCCGGCGCCGACATTTCTGGCTGCAGATCGTAGGTCGCGACCTTCGGCGACGGTACCAGGATCCGCTCCTCGCCCGGGAATACCTCCTCGCGGCCGCCGTTCAGGAAGAACGTCACGTGCGCGTACTTCTCGGTCTCGGCGATGCGCAACTGTTTCATGCCCGCGTCCGACACCACCTCGCCCAGGATGTGCGAAAGCTGCGTCGGCGGAAAAATCGCGGTCATGTAGTCGTTGTGGCGCGTCGAATACTCGACCATGCCGAGCGCGGCGCCGAAGTCGATCTCGCGCGGACGCTCGAACCCCTTGAACGCGGGGTCGAGGAGCGCGGCGAGGATTTCCCGCGCCCGGTCGGCGCGGAAGTTGGCCATCAGGATACCGTCGCCCGACTGCATCCCCTCGTAATCGCCGACCGGCGACGGCAGCACGAATTCATCCGTCGTGTCATCTGCATAGGCCGCGTCGACGACGGCGGCAGCGGTCTGATGCCGAGTGCCCGCGGCGTCGGTCATGCAGAGGTACGCTTTCTCGACCCGTTCCCAGCGGTTGTCCCGGTCCAGGGCGTAATACCGTCCCGAAACGGTCGCAATCCGGCAGTCCTCGAGGTTCGCGATGTCGGCCTCGAACTTCTCGATATAGGCCTTCGATGCCCGGGGCGGCGTATCGCGCCCGTCCAGGTAGGCGTGTACGCGAACGGGAATCCCCGCGTCCGTCACGACCCGCGCCAGCGCGACCATGTGATCTTGATGCGAATGCACGCCGCCTGGCGACAGCAGGCCGAGCAGGTGGCAGACGCCGCCGCTTTTCTTGAGGCGGGTCACGTAGCCGGTCAGCGCCGGTTCGTCCTTGAGGGTGTCTTCGCGAACCGCCTTATCGATCTTCGGCAGTTCCTGCAGCACCACCCGGCCGGCACCGAGGTTCATGTGCCCGACCTCGGAGTTGCCCATCTGGCCCTCCGGCAGGCCGACCTCCAGCGCCGACGCGTTGAGCCGCGAGCGCGGATTGGACTTGTAAAGCCGGTCCCACGTCGGGGTATCGGCGCACGATACCGCGTTGTCCGGCGCCGCCGCGCGTTCTCCCCAGCCGTCCAGAATGCACAGCATCACGGGTTTCGGACGGGTGTGGGTGGGTTTATCGCTCATATCCGTTTCGAATCCTGATCCGGGGTCCAGTATATCTCAAAGTGCCCGGGCTTTATATATAGTTCTCAATCGCTTAACCGCCATCCGCCGTGTAGCCGGCGGCGGCGATCCCGGCTTTGGCGGCGGCCTCGTCGTTATCGGAATTGTCGCCGGTGATGCCGACCGCGCCGATGATGGCACCGTCCGTGTTCTTGATCAGCACGCCGCCCGGCACCGGCACCAGCGAGCCGCCGGCCAACTCGTTCATGGCCTGGATGAAGAACGGCTCCGTCTTGGCGCGCTCGAACAGCGCCCGCGAGCCGAGCCCCATGGCCAGTGCCCCGTTCGCCTTGCCGATGGCGATGTCGGGCCGCATGTTCGAGGCCCCGTCCTCGCGCTCCAGCGCCTTGATGTTGCCGGCGGCGTCGAGGACGGCGACGGTCAGCGGCTTCAGGCCCATTTCCCGGCCTTCGGCACGGGCGGCGGCAACGATGTCACGCGCCGCATCCAGGGTCAGTACTGTCACGGATGTTCTCCTGCAAATCGTCCGAATTCGGTGCCGCGCAACCTAGCACCGGGCCCCGTGGGGGGAAAGACGAACGTCGCGGTCAGTCGCGGTGGTAGGGATGGCCGGCAAGGATCGACTGCGCCCTGTAGACCTGTTCGGCCAGCATGGCGCGGACCAGCATGTGCGGCCAGGTCTGCGGCCCGAAGCCGAGGATCATCTCGGCGCGTGCCCGCAGGCTTTCGTCCAGGCCGTCCGCACCGCCGATAATAAAAGTGACATCGCGCCCGCCGTCGCGCAGATCGCCCAGTTTTTCCGCGAATTTCCGACTGGCAAGCGGCTTTCCCCGCTCGTCCAGCGCAATCAGAAAGGCGCCCTCGGGGATTTTCGCCACGATCAGTTCGGCTTCCCGTGCCTTCAGTTCGGCACCGGAAAGGGGTCTCTTTTCCTCGACCTCGACCAGGTCGAGCGCGGGATTCAGACGCTTTTGATATGAGTTGAAGAGTTCCTGCTCCGGGCCGCGCTTGGCACGCCCGACCGCGATCAGTGTCAACCGCACGTCGACATTCCTTTTTGCGCGGCAGCGGTCACCGCGCCGCTACATTTTCGCCCGTATGCTCAGCCGGGCCGTCTCTCGGGCGGAACCGGCGGCACCGTCTCTCAGGCGATCGTTCCCGACACCTGTTGCGCGCCCACGGTCGAGCCCGCGACCACGTCAGGCACCGTCCAGAGTTTTTCCAGGCCGTAAAAGTCGCGCACCTCCGGCCGGAACAGGTGAACCAGCACGTCACCGGCATCGATCAGCACCCAGTCTCCCTGACCGGCGCCTTCGACGGCGACGTCCTTCAAGCCTGCTTCCTTGATTTTCTGACAGAGATGCTCGGCCATGGCGCCGACTTGTCGGCTGGATTGACCGGAGGCAATGACCATGTAGTCCGCGATTTGGGTCTTGCCGGCGAGGTCGATGACAACAACGTCCTGCGCCTTGTCATCATCGAGAGAGGTTTCCACCAGCGTCCGGAGAGCATCCCCAGACGGGCGAAGCTTGCGTTTGTTTGGTATTGGTACAGTCCTTTCCACCAGGTTGCACATACGCGTTCCTTCCCAAGTTAGGAACGCGCCCGTTTTTCGGCAAGGCCGGGTCAAAACCCGCCCTCGGCCCGGATCCGGGTTGCTGACAAGGGATGTTCGCGGATTCTCAGGAACACCCAGGCCGGCAAATCCGCATCCGCCAGGCGTCTCGCCGCTTCTTGGGGCCATCGGTCCCCAGCGAAACGCCGGGCTGCTACACTAGATGTAGCCCTCAAAGAGTATCCCGGACGTCCAAATACTGCAACGGGGACATTTTTAAAAATTCGTGTCCAGTCGAGCCAGCGATGGATCTGCAACAGGTTGTCGGCGCCCATCAGCCACACGAACCTGTGCCGGCCCTGGATGTCCGCCAGTCTGCTCAACGTGTCGGCGGTATACTGCGTGCCGAGTTGCGCTTCGGCGTCGGAAACGTGAATACGCGGGTTCGCCGCCGCGACCTTCTCGGCGGCGTCCAGCCGGCGCTCGTAGCCCGCCATGCCGTTCGTGTCCTTGAGCGGGTTCTGCGGCGAAACCAGCCACCACACCTCGTCCAGCGCCAGCAACTTCAGGGCCTGCTCACTTATATATAAGTGCCCGTCGTGGGCCGGATTGAACGACCCCCCGAGCAGACCGACGCGGCGCAAGAGCCCTGACAGGGGAGGTTACTCCGCCGCGTCCCGGCGGGCTTCCGGCATCTCACCCCGGATCACGTAGGCGAGCGCGGCGACCACTTCCTCCGGTTCGCGGGCGACACCATTGGCGGCGCCGTCGACTTCCTTCAGCGCATGGTCGTGCTCGGCCGGGTGCAGGGTGATGTAGGGGATGCCCATCGCCGCGGCGTAGCCGGCGTCGAACGCGGCATTCCACTGCTTGTATTTCTCGCCGAAGCGGATGATGGCGATGTCCGAATTCTTGAGCAGGTTCTGGGTGCGGATCGCGTTCAACTGCGCGCCCTTGCGGTCGTGCCAGAACTTGTCGGCCTCGGGCCCGAACACGGCGACGCCGCAATCGTCGGAGTCCTCATGAACGGTGACCGGCGACACCAGTTCCACCGGCAGCCCGGTCGCCTTGACGCCGTCCGCGATACGCTCGCGCCAGTCGGAATGGATCTCGCCGGAAAGATATACGGTCCAGGTTGCGGTCATGGTGTCCTCCTCTAAGTTCCTTGTTCCCCCGTCCTTCGAGACGGGCTTCGCCCTCCTCAGGACGAGGTTAAACGCTCAGCCTCATCTTGAGGAGCCGCTCAAGCGGCGTCTCGAAAGATGGGCACAAATCACGGCCTCGTCTGCCCGGTGCCACGCACCTTGTACTTCATGGATGTGAGCTGCTCGACGCCGACCGGCCCGCGCGCATGCAGCTTGCCGGTCGAAATCCCGATCTCGGCGCCCATTCCGAACTCACCGCCGTCGGCGAACTGGGTCGAGGCGTTCCACATGACGATGGCGCTGTCGACGGTGTTCATGAAGGTTTCGGCAACCTGAGCGTCGCCGGTGACGATGGCGTCGGTGTGATCGGAGCCGTGCGCACGGATGAATTCCACCGCGTCGTCCGGGCCGTCGACCTGCTTCACGGCGATAACGCTGTCCAGGTACTCGGTGTCCCAGTCTTCGTCGGACGCCTCGCCGATGCGCGGATCGATGGCGCGGCTCTCGGCGTCGCCCCGGACCTCGCAGCCCTTCTCGACCAGCCCGTCGACGATGGACTGCAGCATCGCCGGCGCGGCGTCACGGTCGATCAGCAGATTCTCGGTCGCGCCGCAGATGCCGGTGCGGCGCATCTTGGCGTTGACCACGATCTCCCTGGCCATGGCCGGGTCGGCGGCGGCGTGAATATAGGTATGACAGATGCCTTCCAGGTGCTTGAACAGCGGCACCTTGCTTTCGTCGGTGACGCGCTGGATCAACGACTTGCCGCCGCGCGGCACGATGACGTCGATGAATTCCGTCATGCGCAGCATCTCGCCCACAGCGGCGCGGTCCGTGGTCGGCACGAGCTGGATCGCGTTCTCCGGCAGTCCGGCGGCGGCGAGTCCCTCGGCCAGGCTTTCCATGATCGCGTGGCTGGAATGATAGCTTTCCGACCCGCCCCTGAGGATCGCGGCGTTGCCCGCCTTGAGGCACAGCCCGCCGGCGTCGGCGGTGACGTTGGGACGGCTTTCGTAGATCACGCCGATGACGCCGAGCGGTACGCGGACCCGCTCGATCTTCAGACCGTTCGGCCGGTCCCAGGCGCTGTCGATGGCGCCGACCGGATCGGTCAGTTCGGCGATGGCCTCAAGACCCCTGGCCATACCCTCGACTCGCTCCTCGTTGAGAAGCAGGCGGTCGAGGAGCGCGCCGGAAAGCCCCTTCTCCTCGCCCGCCCGGATGTCTTTGGCATTCTCGGCAAGGATATGGTTGGCGCGCCGGCGCAGGCTCGCCGCCATTTCGCGGAGCGCGGTGTTCTTGACCTCGGACGACACGACGGCGAGCCTGGTGGCGGCGACGCGCGCGTTCCCGCCCAGTTCCTGCATCATCGATGCGATGTTCGCCTGTCCGTCCATCATCTCACCTCATATCAAAACGAGATCATCGCGGTGGATCATCTCGTCGCGGCCACGATAGCCCAAAATCGCCTCGATTTCACCGGTCTTGTGTCCGGCGATGCGCGCCGCCTCATCGATGTGGTAGGCGACCAGGCCGCGCGCGATCTCGCGCCCGCCGGGATCGATGACCGCGACCGCGTCGCCGCGCTCGAACCGGCCCTCGATCTTCTTCACACCGGCAGGCAGCAGGCTTTTTCCGCTCTTGAGGGCATTGAGCGCCCCCGCGTCCACATGCAACTTGCCGGCGGGCTTGAGCGATCCGGCGATCCATTCCTTGCGCGCCGTCCTGGGGTTGGCGTCGGGGATGAAGTGCGTCGCCCGCGCGCCGTCCCGCAGCCGCTTCAAGGGGTTGTTTTCCTTGCCGAGCGTGATCACCGCCCGGGCACCCGCACCGGTGGCGATCTTGGCCGCCGCGATCTTGGTCACCATGCCGCCGCGCGAGTCTCCCGAGAGCTGCACGCCCGCCATGGCCTCGATCGCCGGGGTGATCTGTCCGCGCACTTCGGGCACGAACTCGGCCGAGGGATCCACCTGCGGGTTGGCCGTATAGAGCCCGTCGATGTCGCTGAGCATGATCAGCAGGTCTGCCGAGATCATCGCCGCGACACGGGCCGCGAGGCGGTCGTTGTCGCCGAAGCGGATCTCGTCCGTCGCCACCGTGTCGTTCTCGTTGATCAGCGGTACCGCGCCCAGCCGCAACAGCTCGGTCAGCGTGTTGCGGGCGTTGATGTAGCGCCGCCGGTTCTCGGAATCGTCCAGTGTCAGCAGCACCTGTGCCACCGTCAGGTCGTGCCGGCCCAGCACTTCCTGATAGGCGTGCGTCAGGCGCACCATGCCGGTCGCGGCGGCGGCCTGCTGTTCGGGCAGCATCAGTTTGCCCGGCGCGAGACCGAGGTGCCTGCGCCCGATGGCGATGGCGCCGGAGGACACGATGGTGATTTCCTTGCCCTCGGCGCGCAGCATGGCGACATCGTCGGCGAGCGTTTCCAGCCAGCGCCGGTGGACGTGGCCCGTTTCCGGATCGACCAGTAACTGCGAACCGATCTTGATGACGATGCGTTCGGCGGTTTCGAGCGCGCTCATGGGTGGTAACCCTCGTCGACCTCACCGCTTTCTTCCGCCTGCTCGCGGGCACGCTCCTCAAGGATGATGCGCTCGAGTTCGAAGGTGAGTTCGCGCACGCCCATGCCGGCAACGCCGGAGATCAAATGCACGTCCTTGCCGCAGGCCGCCGCCAGTTCGGCGCGACGCTCTTCCAGGGTGTCGGCATCGAGCGCATCGATCTTGTTCAAGGCCACGATCTCGGTCTTCTCGGTCAGGCCACTGCCGTATGCTTCCAACTCATGCCGGACCGTTTCATACGCGTCGGCGACGTCTTCCCCCGTTCCGTCGACCAGGTGCAGCAGCACGCGGCAGCGCTCGACGTGGCCCAGAAAGCGCGTGCCGAGCCCGGCCCCCTCGCTCGCGCCCTCGATCAGGCCGGGAATGTCGGCGAGGACGAAGGTCCGGTCCTCGACCGCGACCACGCCCAGGTTCGGGTGCAGCGTCGTGAACGGATAGTCGGCGATCTTCGGATGGGCGCGGGTGGAGGCGGCGAGGAACGTCGATTTGCCGGCGTTGGGCAGGCCGACGAGCCCGGCATCGGCGATCAGTTTCAGCCGCAGCCAGACCCAGCGCTCCTCGCCCGCCTTGGTGATGTCGGCAAGCAGCGTTTCCTTGTCCTCGTCGAAGATCTGCGTGCCCGGCGGCACCCGGACGACGAGCGGCTTGCCGGCGGGACCGGAGCGGTTCTTGCCCATGCCGTCGGTGCCCCGGGGCGCCTTGAAATGCTGCTGGTAACGGAAATCGATCAGGGTGTTGAGGTCGGGCGAGCACTCGAACACCAGGTCGCCGCCGCGCCCGCCGTCACCGCCGTCGGGCCCGCCGAACTCGACGTATTTCTCGCGGCGGAAACTGACGCAGCCGTTGCCGCCGTCGCCGCTTTTGAGAAATATCTTGGCTTCGTCGAGGAATTTCATCGGTCCCGTCCGTTGTTTCGCCCATAAAAAAACGAGGGAATGGCAGGCCCATTCC
>MRWG01002059.1_pt1 | contig 11037 bp, 10 predicted proteins | sample 1013341 | NCBI WGS metagenome assembly MRWG01 (sample SAMN06117577, study PRJNA244670) | biofilm metagenome | biome: Water; feature: Cathode Biofilm; material: Biofilm; isolation source: microbial consortium enriched at the cathode of a solar microbial fuel cell | place: USA: District of Columbia ...
TCTTCGTAGCAGCCGACAGGCTGGGCGGCCACGCCAACACGCGCAGCCTCTGCATTGACGGGCGCCCCTGCCCGGTCGATACCGGCTTCATCGTCTATAACGAGGTAAACTACCCGCAGCTCACCAAGCTCTTCGCCCACATCGGCGTGGAGACCCAGGCCAGCGACATGTCCTTCGCGGTCTCGCTGGACCGGGGCCGCAAGGAGTACGCGGGCTCGCTGGCGGGCCTGCTGGCCCAGCCGTCCAACCTGCTGCGGCCGTCCTATCTCCGCATGCTGCGCGATCTGCTGCGCTTCTACCGCACCGCGCCCGCCATCCTGGAAGACACCTCCGGGCGGGAGAAGACCCTGGGAGAGATGCTGGAGGAAGGCGGCTATGCCCGCACTTTTGCCGAGGAGCACATCCTGCCGATGGGCGCGGCCATCTGGTCTTCGACCCTTGAAGACATGCGAAATTTCCCGGCCCGCAGTTTCGTGCGCTTCTTCGTCAATCACGGGCTGCTGCTGATCGGTGAGCGCCCGCAGTGGCGCACGGTCACCGGCGGCAGCCAGGAATACGTCCGCCGCCTCAGCGCCAGCTTTCGCAACCGCATCCGGCTGAAGTCGCCGGTCACAGGCCTGCGCCGCACGGCCGCCGGCGTCCTGCTGCGCAGCCCCTACGGCGGGGAAGAGCACTTCGACCATGTGGTCCTGGCCACCCACGCGGACCAGGCGCTGCGGATCCTGGGCGACGACGCCGGCCTGCGCGAGCGGGAGATCCTGGGCGCCTTCCGTTACCAGGAAAACCGCGCCGTGCTGCACAGCGACACCAGCCTGATGCCTCGCCGGCGCAGCGTGTGGTCGAGCTGGAACTACCTGGCCGAGACCGCATCGCAGGCGCGCGGCGGCGACGCGGCGACCTGCGTCAGCTACTGGATGAACCGCCTGCAGAACCTGCCCGGGAACCAACCGATCATCCTCACCCTGAACCCGCTGCACGAACCGGCCCCCAGCAAGGTCTTCGGCGAGTTCACCTACGACCACCCGCAGTTCGACGCCGCGGCGTTGCGGGCCCAGCAGTACCTGCCGGTCATCCAGGGCGAGCAGCGCACCTGGTTCTGCGGCAGCTATTGCGGCCACGGCTTTCACGAGGACGGCCTGCAGGCCGGCTTCGCCGTCGCCCGGACGCTTGGCGCCGTCGTCCCCTGGGCCGACGAGGTGGAGCCGGCCAGCCCGGCGGCCGCCACGGTGCAACCCCTCGAACCGCTGCAAGCCGCGGAGTGAACCTTGCTGGCTCCACAATCGGTTCACCCCACCAACTCCGCGCTCTACTTCGGCAAGGTCATGCACAAGCGCCTGCGGCCCTTCGAGCATGCCTTCACCTACCGCGTCTTCTCGCTCTACCTGGATCTGGACGACCTCGCGGCCTGTGGCCGCGGGCTGCGCTGCCTCTCCCACAACCGCTGGAACCTCTTCAGCTTCCATGACCGCGACCACGGGCCGCGCGACGGCCAGCCCCTGCGGCCCTGGATCGACAGCCGCCTGAAAGAGGCCGGAATCGACCTGGCCGGCGGCCCGGTGCGCCTGCTGTGCTATCCCCGCGTGCTCGGCTATGTCTTCAATCCCCTGTCGATCTGGTTCTGCCACCATGCCGACGGCAGCCTGCGCGCCCTGCTCTACGAAGTGAGCAACACCTTCGGGGAAAGCCACAGCTACCTGCTGCCGGTCGAGGCGACGCAGCGCGGCGGCGACCCCATTGCCCAGAGCGCCGAGAAGCGCCTCTACGTCTCTCCCTTCATCGGCATGGCCTCGCGCTATCACTTCCGCCTGGCGGTGCCGGGCGACAAGCTGGCCGTGGCCATCCGCCAGGAGGTGCCCGAGGGCGGCCAGCTGCTGGCGCGGCAAAGCGGCCGGCGCCGCGACCTCAGCGACCGCAACCTGCTGCGCGCCTTCTTCACCTACCCGCTCATGACCGTGAAGGTGATCGCCGCCATCCACTGGGAGGCCCTGCGGCTGTGGCGCCGCGGCGCGCGGTTCGAACCGCGCCCGCAGGCGCCACGGCAGCAGGTCACCCTGGTCCGACCCACCGCGCCGGCGGCCGCGGAATAACCACCCTCCACTTCTAGCGACGGAAACGACAGCGACAGCCGATGCACGCAAGAACGGTTATCGAGAAAAGCGAAGGCCACTACGGGCTGGCCGAGAGCATGGTTCTGGCCCTGGCCGCGCGCCTGCGGCGCGGCTCCCTCATTCTGCATCTGCCGGATGGACGCACCCGCCTGTTCATGGGGGAGGAAGCCGGCCCCCAGGCGGAGATGAGCCTGCACCACCCCGCGGTCTACCGGCGCCTTCTCGCCGGCGGCGACATCGCCCTGGCCGAGTCCTACATCGACGGCGAATGGGAATCGCCCGACCTTACCGCCCTCATTGCCCTGGGCGCCGCCAATGAGGAAATCCTCGGCCGCACCCTGACCGGCAATGCCTGGGCGCGGCTGTTCAGCCGCCTCATCCACGCACTGCGTCCCAACTCGAGGCGCGGCTCGCGGCGCAACATCGCCGCCCACTACGACCTGGGCAACGACTTCTACGCCGCCTGGCTCGACCCCGGCATGACCTATTCCGCCGCCCTCTTCGACTCACCCGCCGACGACGACCTCGCCGCCGCGCAGGACCGCAAGTACCGCCGCATGGCCGAGCTGGCGGGCATCACCCCGGCGCATCACGTGCTGGAGATCGGCTGCGGCTGGGGTGGTTTCTGCACCTGGGCGGCGCGTGAGATCGGCTGCAAGGTGACGGCGATCACCATCTCCCGCGAGCAGTACGACTTCACCCGGGCGCGGCTGCGCAATGAAGGCCTGGACGACAGGGTCGAACTGCGCCTGCAGGACTACCGCGACCTGACGGAGACCTATGACGCCATCGTCTCCATCGAGATGCTGGAGGCGGTCGGCGAGTCTTACTGGCCGACCTACTTCCGGCAGCTGCACGACCGCCTCAAGCCCGGCGGCAAGGCGGCGCTTCAGGTCATCACCATCGCCGACGACCGCTTCGAGAGCTACCGCAACAGCGTCGACTTCATCCAGCGCTACATCTTTCCCGGCGGCATGCTGCCCTCCCCCAGCAAGCTCGCGGCCCTGACCAGCGATGCCGGACTGCAGCTGGCGCGCGCCGACTGCCACGGCGGCGACTACGCCCGCACGCTCGACCTCTGGCGCCAGAGCTTCGAGCGAGCCTGGCCCGAGATCGAAGGAATGGGCGGCGGCGAGCGTTTCGACATGCGCTTCCGCCGTTTGTGGCGCTACTACCTGGCCTACTGCGAAGCCGGGTTCCTGGCCGGCCGCATCGACCTGCTGCACCTGGCCGTCGAGCGCAAGGCCGCGCCGTTACCATGACCTCTGATCTGCCGGAGAGAGAAAGACTTTCCTGGCCAAAACTGACCGCCTACGGCCTGCCCGGGCTGCCGCTGGCGGCTTTGCTGCTGCCTCTCTTCGTCTACCTGCCAACCTTCTATGCGGAGGAGCTGGGCCTGGGCTTCGCGCTGGTCGGCGGCCTGCTGCTTGTCGCGCGCCTCAGCGACATGGTGACCGACCCGCTGGTGGGTGCGCTCTCGGACCGCTTCGGCTGGCCCCTCGGCCGGCGGCGCAGTTGGATGCTCTTCGGCGTCCCCCTGACCCTGCTGGCGGCGCACCGCCTCTTCCTGCCCGAGGACGGCGCCGACGGTGTCTATCTGCTGGTCTGGACGGTGGTCGCCTACCTGGGCGTCACCTTGATTCAGCTGCCCTACAGCGCCTGGGGCGCGGAGATCTCCGGCGACTACAACGAGCGCAGCAGGATTTCCGGCGCACGTGAATCCTTCGTCGTCGCCGGCACCCTGCTGGCCGCCGGTCTGCCGGCGCTGCTCGCCGCCGACCAGCGGAGCGCCCTGGCGGCTATGGGCTGGGGCCTGCTCATTGTGCTGCCCCTGGCCGTCGCCATCGCGGTGACCAGCGTACCGGAAGGCCACACACGAAGAGCCGCGCGACTGACCTGGCAACGCGGCGCTGCGGCCGTCTGCCGCAACCGCCCCTTCCGGCGCCTGCTGGCGGCCTATTTCCTGAACAGCCTCGCCAACGGCCTCCCGGCGACGCTGTTCCTGCTGTACGTGGCACACGTGCTGGAGAAGGCTTCCTGGTCGGGACTCCTGTTGTTCGTCTATTTGGCCTGCGGCGTCGCCGCCATACCCCTATGGCTGCGGCTGAGTGCGCGCTGGGGCAAGCACCGAACCTGGACCGGCGCCATGATCCTGGCGACCGGCATCTTCGCCCTGGTGCCGCTGCTTGGCCCCGGCGACCAGTGGTGGTTCCTGGGTGTCTGCATCGTCACCGGCATGGCCCTGGGGGCCGACCTGACACTGCCGGCCTCCATGCAGGCCGACGTGGTCGACCTCGATACGCTGAAGAGCGGACAGCAGCGGACCGGCATTTTCTTCGCGCTCTGGGGGATCGCCACCAAGCTGGCGCTGGCCCTGGGTGTGGGCCTCGCCTTCCCGCTGCTGGAGGCGACCGGGTTCCGCGCCGGGGCCGCGGACCAGTCGCCGGCGGCGCTGTTGGCCCTGGTGCTGCTCTACAGCCTGGTGCCCGCCGCCTTCAAACTGGCCGCCATCGCGCTCTTCCTGCGCTACCCGATCACCGCCGCGCGGCAGCAGCGCATCCGGCGCCTGATCGAGGCGCGCCACGGACCCGCCGCGCTGGCGGCCGGCCAGGGGGGCGCGCTGCAATGATCCGCCTGGCCTCGATCCTGATTGTTTCCATCACGCTACTGACGGGGTGTTCCGGCATGAAACCCGAAGACTTCGCGGGCAACGAACCGCGCTTCCTTATCGAAGAATACTTCGCCGGGAAAACGAAAGCCTGGGGCATCTTCCAGGACCGCTTCGGCAAGCTGCGCCGCCAATTCGTCGTCGATATCGACGGCCACTGGGACGGCGAGACCCTGACGCTGGTGGAGGACTTCGTCTACGACGACGGACAGACCGAACAGCGCACCTGGCGCATTCGCAAGACCAGTGCACACAGCTACGAAGGCACCGCGGACGGCGTGGTCGGCACCGCAGAGGGCACAAGCTACGGCAACGCGCTGAACTGGCGCTACCGCTTCGCCCTGAAAATCGGCGACAGCACCTGGAATGTCCATTTCGATGACTGGATGTTCCTGCAGGGCGACGGTGTCATGATCAACCGCGCCGAGGTCACGAAATTCGGCTTCAAGCTGGGCGAAGTCACCATCGCCTTCAAAAAGCCCCCCGCCAGCGCGCGGGCCACCGCCCGAGCCGCCCTGCCCCTGGGCCAGATCGCGCCCTAGAGCAGCCCGCGTCCAGGCGGACGCGGACAAGTTGCTCTAACCTTTTAAGATAGGTCAATTTATCCTCGTTCAGGTGATTCCACCTGAGCGAGGATTGATCTAGCCGATCGACAGGCGGCGTTTGACCAACCGCACGAGGCTGCGCAGCAGCGGAACCGTCTCATAGACCGGGCTGGCGTCCCAGTAATCGAAATGCGCCGTGACACGCCCCTCGGCGTTGAAATGCACTTCGCTCATGCCGGGGATTCGCATCGTCTTTCCGCCCGCACGGCCGAACGCGAAACGCCAGCGCAGATAGCAGACCTCCCCGGCCAGGGCGTGCCCCGTCACCTGGAAGGCCGGCTGGCCGACATCCTGGAACATCTTCTCCAGAACCCGGCGGTAGGCGTCAACGCCGGTCACCTCGTGGAAGGGATCTCGGAAATGGATGTCGGCGGCGCAGAACTCCTCCAGGCGGTCCAGTTGTCCCGGGGTCATGCCTTCGCAAAAGGCGATATAGCGCTCGGCCGCCGCCGCCGGGCTCATCACTGCGTCCGCTGCTTCGGCAGCAGGCGCCGGGTCACGGCGAAGGCCAGCGGCGCCGGCAGGCAGCGCAGCAGTTTCATGATCCAGACCAGGCGCTTGGGGAAGGAAATCTCAAAGCGGTCGGACTGCAGGCCGCGGTAGAAGGCGTCCGCCGCATCCTCGGGGTCCATGAGGAAAGGCATGGGAAAAGCGTTGCGGTCAGTCAAGGGCGTGCGCACGAAGCCCGGATTGACGATCTGCACGACGATGCCCAGCGGCGCCAGTTCCACCCGCAGGGCCTCGGCCATGTTGATGAGCCCCGCCTTGGTCATGCCGTAGGCCGCGGCCGACGGCAGGCCGCGATAGCCCGCCACGGAAGCGACGATGGCGATGCGGCCGCGACCGCGCGCGATCATGCCCGGCAGCACCGCGGCCAGGCAGTGAACCGTGCCCATGAGGTTGACCTCCACCAGGCGGCGGAAGTCCTCGACCTTCAGCGCACGCGGATCGACGGGCTGGTGGGTGCCGGCGTTCAGCACCGCCTGGCCGATGGGGCCGGCCTCGCGCTCGATCTGCGCCACCGCGGCGCGCAGCGCCTCGGGGTCCTCCACGTCCAGGGGGAAGGGCCGGATCAGGCCACCGCCGGCTTCAACCGCCAGCGCCTCCAACTTGTCGCGCCGCCGGGCCGAGGCGGCCACGGTCTGGCCAGCCTGAGCCATGCGGCGCGCCAGGGCGCCGCCCAAGCCGGAACTGGCCCCGGTAATCCAGACGACCTCGGTCAACCTGACGTCCCCACGCCCCGCCCCAGATCGCGGCGGGCGTAGCTGACATCGGCCCCGCGGGCCTCGAAGGCGATCTTCACCCACTCGTCGCCGGTATACCAGAGATCGGCCTCCAGGTCGCCGGACAGGCGGTAGCGGCGCGCCGGTCCCTCGGCCAGGCGTTCCATCCCGACAAAGGCCGGGCGCACCTCCAGCAGGCGGCCGTGCTGGCTGTCGAGCAGACTGGTCTGGCGAACCGTCAGAGGATTCCAATAGCTGGTCGGCAGGACTGCCGCCGGCGCCAGGAAATCCCCTTCGGCGCCGCTGACCCACAGGCCGTCGGCACGCTGCCTGGCAGAAACGGCCAAGGCGGTGCCGTCGTCGTCTGTTTCGCTGTCCAGCGCGACCAGGCGCCCGTCCTGCCAGACTTCATGCGTGCGGTGGCGGTAGCTGAAGATCGGGATAAAGGCCAGGCTGACGGCGATGTCGATGTCGACGTCGACCTCCAACCGCTCGCCCTTACGGTTGAAGCGCACCTCGTGTCGGCCGATCGACGCGCCCTCCCGGCGGATGTCGAAGGCGATCTGGCGTGTTCCCGGATTCGGCAGGCTCATCGCCCGCGCCGGGCCGGCCAGCGCCAGCCCGCCCGCGGCGACCAGACTGCCCAGCAGGAGCCGGCGATTCAGTGTCGTGCGAAAATTAACCTGTTCCGGCAACGCGCCCTCCCGCTGTGCAGAATGCTATCAGGAGAGATACGCGCGGCGACGCCCCTTGGATCACACCGCGGCGCCCGGGGCAAAGGGGGCGCACGCTTCCGCGACCTAGGGCCGGACCAGGGTCCAGCCCTCCTCGTCCAGGGCCAGCAGATGGGCGACGCCGGTCTGCACGATCTCCGTGCCCTCGATCAGCGGCGGCTCCGCGCCTTCGTTGCGGGTCATGGTGTCCAGGGTGTTGCCGCAGGCCTGGAAGGTGACGTTCACCATGGAGAGCATGAAGTTCTCCAGGCGCTTGCGCACCGGCGAGGTGTCGGTACGCAGCATATGCAGGCCGTCGTTGTAGGCGACGATCTGGATCTCGACCTCTTCGCCGATGGCGCTGTAATGGCGCGACACGTTGGCGGCCACGTCGAGGACGCTGTTCATCTTCCCCAGCTCGGCCTCGGTGATGTAGAGGGCCAGGCGATGATAGCCGTCAGTCGCCTGGGCAGTGGCCTGGGGAACCAGGCCGCCGGCGGCCAGAAGCGTGGCCAGAAGAACCGACCTCAGAACGCGCACCATGAAACCCTCTCCTCACGCGAAGATGTTACCCAATTCCGGGGACTTGGGTATGGATCCTACGACAGGACGGGAAAAGCGCGAAGCCTGCTCCCGCTCACATCTGGGTGAGCCGGAGAGCCGGCGGGGTGCCGTCAGTCGACCGCGCCCGCCCCCTGCTCGTCGTCGCCGCCCTCGGGCGTCACGTCCAGCACCCGCGCGCGCATGGTGATCTCGGCCGGGCCCGGCTTGCAGTCGGTCATGCAGGGCTCGTCCTTCTTGGCGTAGTGCGCCTCTTCCTCGCGGTCGTCCATGAAGAAGTTGCCTTCGTTCGGCAGATGAATCTCGGCGAAGTTCTCGTTCGACAGCTCGAACTCCTCGTCGGTCACCACGTCATTGAGATACAGCAGATAGGCCGTGATCGCGTAGACGTCGTCGTCACTCAGCGAGCGGGCATCGCCGAAGGGCATGGCCCGGCGCACATAGTCGTAGACCGTCGAGAGATAGGGCCAGTAAGAGCCGATGGTCTTCACCGGGCGCTCCGCCGTCAGCGTGTCGTGGCCGCCGGCCAGAACCGGCCAGCGGTCACGGCCTTCACCGAAGTCGCCGTGGCAAACGGCGCAGGCTTCGGCGAAGACCTCCTCGCCCTGGGCGACGGTGCCGCGCCCCTTCGGCAGCCCCGTGCCGTCGGGCCGGATGTCGATATCCCAGGCTGAAATCTCCTCCGATGTGGCCTCGCGGCCGAGGTGGAAGACCCCGTGGGTCGGCCGGGGAGCGTCCCCGGCCGACTTGGGGGTACCGGCGGGCGCCGAGACAGCCGCGGCCTGCTGGGAAGGCGCATCGGCAGGTTCTGCAGCGGCCGCCGGTTCCGTACCCTCAGAGAAGGTTTTCAGATAGGCGATGACGTCGGCTCGGTCGGCTTCCTTGCGCAGGCCGGCGAAGCTCATGCGATTGCCCTTGATGTAGTCCCTGGGCTTCTCGAGATAGGCCGCGAGGGATTCGTCGTCCCACACGATGCCGCCCTCGCCCGCCGCGACCATGGCCTTGGAGTACTTGAACCCTTCGGCGGTGCCGGCGGTGCGCCCAATGATGTCGTTCAGGTGCGGGCCGACCTTGTTCTTGGCGCCCTCGCCCACCGCGTGGCAGGCCTTGCACTTCCTGAAGACTTTTTCGCCCTTGGCCACGTCGCCCTCGGCGAAAGCCGAGGCCACGGGAATCAGCAGCGCCAGGGTCGCCGCGCCTGCGACCTTAAGAAACTTCGACATTCTCGACCACCCCATCCGCTTTCACGTACCAGGTTTGAATTCCGTTGTTGTGATAGATCGAGTTCTCGCCGCGAGCGAGGCGCAACTCGTCCTTGGTCGGCTGCACATAGCCGTGCTCGTCCATGGCGCGCGACTGCAGCAGCAGTTCCGACCCATCCCAGTCGATGTCCAGGTAGAAGCGGTGCAGCGCCTTGTCCAGGCTGGGCCCGTCGATGCGCGCCGTCTGCCAGTTGCGCCCGCCGTCGATGCTGACGTCGACCCGCTTGATGGTGCCGTTGCCCGACCAGGCAAGGCCGGAGATCACCAGGGGGCCGCGGCCGTGGGTGACCGGCGCCTGCGGGCTGGGGCTGGTGATGACGGACTTCACGTCCATGACCCAGGTGAAGCGCCGGGCCTTGCCGTTGGCCAGCAGGTCCGTGTACTTCGAGGTTTCCTCGCGGTGGTGCCAGGGCATGTCGCCGACTTCCAGGCGGCGCAGCCACTTCACCCACATGTTGCCTTCCCAGCCCGGCACCACGAGGCGCAGGGGATAGCCCTGCTCCGGACGCAGCGCCTCGCCGTTCATCTTGAAGGCGACCATGCAGTCGTCCAGCGCCTTTTCCATGGGGATCGAGCGGGACATGGCGGAGGCGTCGGCGCCCTCGGCCAGCAGCCACTTGCCGCTGGTCTTGACGCCGGCTTCCTCCAGGATGGTGCGCAGCCTGACGCCGGTGTAGACCACGCAGTGAACCATGCCGTGGGTGAACTGGCAGCCGTTCAGCTGCGCGCCGCGCCACTCCATGCCGGAATTGGCGGCGCACTCCAGGAAGTAGACCTTGTTCTCACGCGGGAAGCGCTTCAGGTCTTCCATGGTGAAGACCAGCGGCGTGTCGACCAGGCCGTCGATCATCAGGCGATGCTGGGTGGGATCGACCTCGGCGATGCCGGCGTGATGACGCTCGAAGCAGAGGCCGTTCGGCGTGATGATGCCGTCCAGCTCGTGCAGCGGCGTAAAGTTCACCGAGGAAACCGGGTCCGCCGTCAGCCAGGCGACGTTGCGGCGCACGACATGCTCCTCGAACTGGGAGGGCGTGCCGTAGGGGCGCGCGTCGACGCCGTCGCCCAGGTAGCGGTTCCAGTCCTGGACCTCGGTGATCACCGGATCGCCGGCCGCCGCCGCGGGCCGGGCCTGCAGGCCGGCGATGGCCGCGCCCGCGCCGGCCGCCAGGCCGGTGGTCAGCAACTGACGCCGCGAGGGGTTCGCCACGCTGCTGGTCTGTTCCGCCACTTGGGGAACTGATTTCTTCCTGCCGGATACGCTCGACATTCATTCGCTCCGAAATGTCTTGGCGCTGCTGCGCCGCTTTACCGAACCTCTAGCCGACCACTTGGACCGACTGGTTCTCTTCCACATGAACGTTGGGGTTTTTCTGCAGATGGGCCTCGACCACATCCCAGATCGGCGGGCCCTCGGTGCCCTCGTTGACCGAGGCCCAGCCGGCGACCACGTAATCGCGCGCCGGGTCGATCTGCTCGCCGGTGGCGAGCAGGGTCATGTCCGAGATGCGCGAGCCGATTTCCTTCGCTGGATCGATCCGGTAACCCATGCCGCCGACGCGTACCATGTCGCCGCCCTGCTGGTAGTAGGGATCGGGATTGAAGAGGTTGTCGGCCACGTCTTCCAGGATGTCCTTGACCAGCTGACCGCTCATGGTGGAGCGGTAAGCCTCGGGATAGGTCATGGAGCAGGCGTTGTGGACGTCCTCGACGGTGATCGCCTGGCCCGGCAGCAGCGAGGTGCCCCAGCGGAAGCCCGGCGAGAGGGCGATCTCGGCGTCGCGCTCGGCGAGCAGCGCCTGGCAGATCAGGTCGTCGAAGATGTTGCCGGCCAGCAGCGGGAACTGCAGCTGCTCGACGATCTCGTTCACCCGGTCGGTGCCGTAGGTGAACTCCCAGT
>MRWG01002060.1_pt1 | contig 11031 bp, 8 predicted proteins | sample 1013341 | NCBI WGS metagenome assembly MRWG01 (sample SAMN06117577, study PRJNA244670) | biofilm metagenome | biome: Water; feature: Cathode Biofilm; material: Biofilm; isolation source: microbial consortium enriched at the cathode of a solar microbial fuel cell | place: USA: District of Columbia ...
TATGCACGCCCCATGCCGCCTCTTCGACGTCGAGGCCGAGCGGCGCGCCGACGTCGCGCGCGATGCCGGCGCGGGCCGCCGCCGCGTCGAGCCGCATCGCGCCCGCGTTGAAGAAATCCGGGTTGAGATATCCGAGCGTCAAATTGGCGTCCGTCACCGTCGCCCGGTCGCCGCCCCGGCCATAGCAGATCGGCCCAGGATCGGCCCCCGCGCTTTCCGGCCCGACATGGATGACGCCGAGGTCGGCGCGCGCGATCGACCCGCCGCCCGCCCCGATCTCCAGGAGTTCGACCGCCGGCACGTTGATCGGCAGGCCGGAGCCGGGCCGGTAGCGGATCGGGTCGACCTCGAAGGTGGGCGTCACCGCCGGCTCGCCGCCGTCGACCGCGCCGAGCTTCGCCGTCGTGCCGCCCATGTCGAAGGTGATAACGTGCTCGGCGCCCGCTTCCTTCCCGATCATCGCGGCCATCAGCACGCCCGCCGCCGGCCCGGACTCGACGATCCGCACAGGCTCGGTGCGCGCGATCTCGGGCGAAATCAGCCCGCCCGCTGACTGCATGATGAACATGGATCGGCGACAACCGAGTTCGGCCAGCGTCGCCTCCAGCCGCTCGACATAGTTGGCGACGATCGGCCGGACATAGGCGTTTGCGACCGCCGTCGACGTGCGCTCGTACTCCCGGAACTTCGGCGACAGCTCCGCCGCGAGCGTCACCGGCACGCCGGGCAGTCGTTCGGCCAGCATCTCCCGGATCGCCTGCTCGTCCGTCGGGTTGGCGTAGCCGTGCAGCAGCGCGACCGCGACGGACGCGTAGCCCCCGGCGCGAATCGCATCCGCCGCGCGCGCGACGGTCGTCTGATCGAGCGGCGCCAGCACCGCGCCGCGATGGTCCATACGCTGCGCGACTTCGAAGATGGCGCGGCGCGGGACGAGCGGCGCCGGCTTTTCCATGTAGAGGTCGTAGGTCTCGTAGCGCTTCTGCCGGCCGATGATCAGGACGTCGCGGAAGCCCTCTGTCGTGATCAGCGCCGTCGGCGCGCCTTTCCGCTCAATGATGGCGTTGGTCGCGATGGTGGTCGCGTGCAAAACCGCATCCAGGGCATCGCCCGCAATGGCGGCTTCTTCCAACAATCGTCCAAGGCCGTCGGCGACCGCGACAGCGGGGTCGGCGGGCGTCGTCGGCAGTTTCAGAAAGCGGGGTTCGGCGTCGTCGCCGGCCAGAACGAAGTCCGTGAACGTGCCGCCGATATCGAATGCGATCCTGTACATGGGCGATATCGTGGCGGCTCGCTCGTCGTCCCGCAAGCGGCTAGGCTTGCCGGCGAAACCGACCTTGGAGACCGACCGACATGTCCGAAGACCGCATCGCAAAGGGCCGCGCCATCCGTCAGGAATTGATGGGCGACCGCATGGCCGCCGACATGGCGAAAAACGTTTACGACGATCCGATGATGAACAAGTTCGGCGACTACGCGATCGACGCAGTCTTCGGCGGTCTCTGGGCGCGGCCCGGCCTCGACCTCAAGACCCGCGCGCTGATCTGCTGCGTCTCCGATGTCGCGACGACGGCCTGGCCGGAACTCAAGATCCACCTGCAAATGGCCCGCCGTCAGGGCTGGACGGAAGACGAACTCTCCGAAGCCTTGCTGCACATGGCCGGCTATGTCGGCCTGCCCAAGGTGCGCGAGGCCATGATCATCGCCCGCGAGGTGTTCGAAGCGATGCGCGCCGAAGGCTAACCGACGGTCTCCACCTCGACGGGGAAGAACGGCGCCGGGTCGTCCACTTCCATCAAGTGGTAGATGCTGAAGCGGTAGGCCGGCCCGGCCGACAGTTCCGGCGGCGTGAACGGGAACGCCAGATTGCCGCTGGTCGACAGCCGGCCCGGGAAGCCGTGGTGCAGCAGGTACTGCTTCGTCGACTTGACGACCGCGAGCGCCCGCGTCGCCGTCGGCGCGATGCATTCCGCCAGGATGAAGACCTCGCGCGGCGCCGTCTCCGGCGGCGCCGGCCAGGGGAAGACGGCGTCCAGGCCGTAGACCCGGAAGAAGAGTTCGTAGTCGGGCGCGGCGCCGTCCGCGCACACGAGTTTCTGGACGACGCCTTCGACCTCGGCCAGGTTTTCCTTGATCCGGCCGATGAAGCGCGGATCGCCGGAGCCCGCCAGCAGAACGGCGCGCTGACCGACCAGCGTCGCGCCCTCCAGCTTGATCGTCGGCTTGTCCGCCGGCAGCCAGCGCGCGCCCTCGACCCGCGTGCGCCGGGCGTCGACGGCGGTGTAGCGCGCGGTGTCGACCATGCACACGCCGGCGGGCTCCGCGATGCGGTGCGGGTCGCCCTGCTCGTAGAGGCTGTGGGCGGCGACGGACATCGGCGTCGCGGCGCGGTCGGGGTTAATGCTTTCCAGCACGAAGCCGGCGTCGTCCAGCGTCGCCATGATCGGATCGCGGCCGCCCGGCAAGCAGCAGAGCGAGGCGCATTCAACGATCTTCGCCATGTGCGTCGCCGCTGCGGGCTCAAAGCCCAACCACTCCGGAATGGCGGCGTAGATGCCCGTGTCGCAGGCCCGGCCGGCGATGATGACGTCCGGGTCGGTCTCGAGCGCACGCACGAACGCCTCCGTGCCCGCCTGCCCGACGATGTGCGCGGCGCCCCGCGCTTCTTCCGCCGTCAGGTCCGGCAAGACGCCCATGGATCGGACGCGGCCGGCTTTGATCGCCGCCGCGACGGCGTCCGCCTGAATGTCGGAGCGGATGACGGCCATGCGGAACGACAATCCACGCGCCGCCGCGATCTCGCGGACCATGGCGAGCGTCGCGTCGAGATGCGGCGCAGCGCCGGCCGACCCGGCGGTACCGATGATCAGAGGGACATCGAGCTTGCGCGCCCCGACAAGCAGTTTCTCGAGGTCCCGGCGGGTCTGTTCGGGCGACGTCGCCATGTCGCCCGACCCCAGGAAGGTCGGCCCGATATCGGTCGAGCCCATGTCGGCGCCGATCATGTCGGGCGCCCGTTCGAGCGCTGTCGTGAACGCAGGCTCCGGCACCCCGTAGCCGAGTTGCCCCGTCGCGCCGACAAGATTCAGCGTACGCGCGCCCTGCGCCGCGAAGCGCTCACGGAGGCGGAAGGCGGCGTTCATACCTCGACCCCGAGCAATGGCAGATGCTGCTGCGCCCCGTAGACGTCACGGTCGCGCGGCCCGCCGGCGGCGTCGGGCCGCGGCAGCGTAATCTTGATGGCGAGCGCCGCCGGATAGGGAATGACCGCGACGGCGTTCGGCGAGACGCCGTAGCAGGCCGCAACGGCGTCCGCTTTCAAGCCGGTTGCGGCGAGGCCGCGTTCGTAGTCCGTCTCGGTCTCGAACATGATGTCGAAGGTCAGGTGCAGCGGCCCGGCGTTCTTGCTGCGCACGACCTTGGCGAGGTCCATGAGACGCATGCGCTTCCCTCCTTTCGGGTCAGCGGCCGCCCCGCCAAGTTTCCGGGGCGCCCAGGGCGAAGACGATCACGGCGGTCGCCATCATCGCCGCGCCGATCAGAAGGGACATGCTGGGCGCCGTCACGTCGGCGATCAAGCCCAGCAGCATCGGGCCGATGACGTAGCCCATGTCGCCGACCATGCGGAACGTGCTCATCGTCGCGGCGTTCATGCCCGGCGGCGCGTTGTCCGCCGCATAGGCCGCCGGCGCCGCGCCGCCGACGCTGGTCGCGATCCCCCAGACGATGCAGGCGGCCATGAAGACCGGATAGTCGGCCGCAAACGCGAAGACGCACATCGAGGCGGCGGTCGTGATCGAAGCCGGCACGATGACCGCCTTCCGCCCGAACCGGTCGGCGATCATCCCGCCCGGGTATGCGGACGCCAGCCCGGCGATCGAACCGAGGAAGAGGCCGAGCCCGATCTCCGTCACGGAGAGGCCGAGCTTCAGGCTGCCGATCAGCGGAATGATGCTGAAGAGGCCGCCTGTCCGGATGACCGCGAACATCAGCGAGACCAAGCAGACCAGCACATAGCCACGCTTCGCCAACAGGATGCCAAGCTGCTGCAGATAGGGCGTGCGCGGTCCCGAGGGCGTCCCGTCGCGCCGGCTGGCGAAGTCCCGCGTCTCGCCGACGGCGATCCAGGCGACGGCGCTGCAGGCGAGTCCCAGGACGGAATAGGCGTAGAACGGCGCCGCCAGCCCGAAATGATCCGCGATCAGCCCGCCCGGAAATGGCCCGACGCCCACGGCGAACAGGAAGGTCGCCTGGTAGATCGAGATCATCCGGCCGCGCCGCGCGGGCGTCGAAATGTCGGCGAGGACGATCTGTCCGGTGGTCAGCACCATGCCGGCCCCGGCGCCAGACAGAAACCGGCCCGCCAGGAACTCCGGATAGCTGTCGGAAAGCGCGCAGGCGAGATTGCCGAGCGCGGTCACCGCGCCCCCGATCGCGAGCGTCGGCCGCCGGCCCAGCCGGTCCGACAGGTTGCCGGCCGGCTGCGCCAGCAGCATGCGGCTCAGGCCATAGATAGCCACGGCCATGCCGATCGCCGTCGCGGAGACGCCGAAGGACTGCGCATAGAGCGATATCGTCGGCACGATCGCGCCGAAGCCGAGTTGATTGACGCCGATCAGAACGCACATCGCGATGAGGACGCGACGCTCCGACAAGCTATCCGGGGCGTTCACCTAGGTCGTGTCCTCATAAAATGCACGCTTTCCGCGCGAGATTGGCCCGGTTTCTGGCAAGGCGCGCGTCCGCAGGAAGCCTACTTGGCTTTCAAGGGCGCGCAACGCGGCCAGAGGCCGGGACGGCCGCGCCCTTCGGGACCGTTTCAGGGGCCGCTGGAGGGGGCAAGCGCGTCTTGGCATGGCGTCCAGCCGTCCCTGCGCCGCGCTTGCCCCCTCCAGCGGCCCCTGAAACGGTCGGAAAGCGCGCATTTTATGAGGACACGACCTAGGTTCTAAAGCTCCGCCATCGTCTCGTCGAAGGCGCGGAGCGTGTCTTCGATATCCGTGTCGGTGTGGGCGTGCGCCATGTAGTGCTTGCCCTCGCTCTTGAGGATGCCGCGCTTGCGCATGCCCTGATTGTACTTCGCCATCAGCGCTGCGTCGCCGATCGCGGAGCGGTAGTCGATCACCCGCTTGTCGTTGAAGACGATATCGAACATCGGCGCATCGCCGACGACCTGCGCGGTTACGCCGTGCTTTTTGATGGACGCCGTGTAGCCGTCCATCAGCGCCTTGCCATGGTCGAACATGCGCTTGTAACCGCCGGGCCGCTTCAGGATCTCCAGCGTCTTCAGGCCGGCCGCCGCCGCCACCGGATTGCCGGAGAGCGTGCCGACCTGGTGCATATACTTGTCCTCGCCGACGGCCGCCTTGTCGAAATGCGCCATGATGTCCGACCGGCCGCCGATCGCGGCCAGCGGGAAGCCGCCGCCGATCGCCTTGCCCATGGTGCAGATGTCCGGGACGACGCCGTAATACTCCTGCGCGCCGCCATAGGCGAAGCGGAAGCCCGTCACGACCTCGTCGAAACAGAGCAGCACGCCGAACTCTTCGGTCAGCTTACGCAGGCCTTCCAGGAAGCCCGGCTCCGGCGGGATCAGGCGCTGGAACGGCTCGACGATGATGCCGGCCAGATCGTCCTTGTGCTCCTTCACGAGCGCGCGGACGGTCGCCAGGTCGTTATAGGGCGCCACCAGCATTTCCTGCTGGACGCTCTTCGGAATGCCGGCGGAGTCGGGGACGCCTTCCGGGAAGTTCGTCACGCGCTTCGGGGTCGTCGAAATCAGCCCCCAGTCGCTCATGCCGTGATAGCCACCCTCGAACTTCAGCACCTTGTCCTTGCCGGAATGGGCGCGCATCAGGCGGATGGCATACATGTCCGCTTCGGAGCCCGAGGAGACGTAGCGGACCTGCTCGACGCAGGCCATCGCATCGACGATCTCGGCCGCGAGCAGGATGCCATAGGGGTTGTTGGCGAAGAACGTCGTGCCGTCGGCGACGCAGGCCTGCGTCACCTCAAGCACTTCGGGATGGGCGTGGCCGACGATCATCGGGCCGGAGCCCAGCAGGTAGTCGATATACTCCCGGCCCGCGACGTCCCAGACGCGGCAGCCCTGCCCCCGTGCGACGATGGTCGGGTGCGAGACGTTGCCGAAGCCGCCGGCGGGCAGCACCCGGCGGGCGGTCGCGAGCAGTTCCTCTTCGTTGAACGCGCCGAGGCCCGGCGAAACGGTATCCGGCATTGCGTTGGTCTCCTCAGGTGACGGGCGAACGGCCGCCGTCGATGTTGATGTCGACGCCGGTCACGTAGCTGGCGGCGTCGGAGGCGAGGAAGCAGGCGACGTTCGCGAACTCCTCCGCCCGGCCGATGCGGCCGATCGGGATGCGCGCCTTCTCCGCCATCTCGACCTTGAACTCGTCATAGCTCAGGCCGCGATTGTCGGCGGCGTGCTTGCGGACATGCTGGTCGCTGTCGATCAGACCGGTCATCAGCGCATTGACGAGGATGTTGTGCGGCGCGCCCTCATTCGAGAGGACCTTCGACAGCGCCAACCCGGCGGCGCGCGTGACGGCCGTCGGCGCGCCTTCGGCCGGCGGCGCTTTCGCGCCCGTATTCAGGACGTTGATAATGCGGCCCCACTTCCGGGCCTTCATGTCGGCGAAGGCGAGGCGCGAGAAGCGGATTTGGGCGAAGAGCTTCAGTTCGATGTCGCCGCGCCACTGCTCGTCGGTCATCTCCAGGAACGGACCGCGCAGCGAGGAGCCGGCGTTGTTCACCAGGATATCGACCTTGCCGAACGTCTGGACCGCCTCCTTGTAAGCCGCCTCGATGGCCGCCGGGTCGGTCACGTCGCAGGAAATGCCATGCGCCTTGCCGCCTGCGTCCGTAATCGCCTTCACGCAAGCATCGATCGGCTCCTGACGGCGCGCGACGACAACGACGGACGCGCCGGACGCCGCCATGCGCTCCGCCATGGCGCGGCCGAGCCCCATGCTGCCGCCGGTGATGAGCGCCGTGCGCCCCGAAAGATCGATCTGCATTTCGGCTTCCAACTCGAAGGAACGGATTGTATGCATCGTGGGGCCGTCAGCCGGGCCTGTCCAGCCGTTTGCCCCCGATGGCGGCGCAGGGCGACAGTCCGGGTCGAGCATTCCGCGCGCCGGCCAGGGACCATAGATGACAGCACGCTATTCGCTCGGCATCGACATCGGCGGAACCTTCACCGATGTCGTGGTTTACGATCACGAGGCGCAGCGCCAGTTCTCCCGCAAGCTCCTGACCACCCATGACGATCCGGCCCGCGCCGTCCTCGAAGGGGTAGAGCAGGTCGTCCGCGACGACGGCGTGCCCGCCGGCGACATCAGCCAGGTCGTCCACGCGACGACGCTGTTCACCAATGCGCTGATCGAACGCAAGGGCGCGGTCACGGGCCTGATCGCAACGCGCGGCTTCCGCGACATCGTCGAGATCGGCCGCGAGCGGAAGTACGAGCTCTACGACATCCACATCCAGAAGCCCGCGCCGCTCGCCCCTCGCCCGCTCCGCTTGGAAGCGGACGAGCGCCTTCGCTTCGACGGATCGGTCATGACGCCGCTCGACGAGGCGAGCGTCGCAGCGGCGGCCGACGAACTGGCGACCGCCGGCGTCGAATCCCTCGCGATCTCCTTCCTTCACGCCTATGCCAACCCGGACCACGAGCGGCGCGCCGGCGCGATCGTGGCCGAGCGGCATCCTAAGATGGCGATCTCGCTGTCGTCGGACGTGGCGCCCGAGATTCGGGAATACGAGCGAACCTCCACCGCGCTCGCCAACGCCTATATCAAGCCGCTGGCGCGCGACTACCTGGACGGCATCCAGGACGGCATTCGCGAAGCCGGCGTCGAGGCGCCGCTGCTGCTGATGCTGTCGAATGGCGGCCTCGCGGGGCTCGCGGAGGCGAAGCGCGCGCCGATCGCGCTGCTCGAATCGGGTCCGGCCGCCGGCGCGCTCGCCGCCGCCTGGCTGGGGCGCGAAGAGGCGGGCGGCGACGTGCTCGCCTTCGACATGGGCGGCACGACGGCGAAGCTCGCCGTCGTCGACGACGGCCGGCCGGAGATCGCCTATCACTTCGAGGCCGCCCGCCAGAAGCGGTTTGCCGAGGGCAGCGGCCTGCCGATCCGCACCTCGACGATCGAGCTGATCGAAATCGGCGCCGGCGGCGGCTCCATCGCGCGCCTGGATGAGATCGGCTTGCTGAAAGTCGGGCCGGACAGCGCCGGCTCCGACCCCGGACCCGCTTGCTACGGCCTCGGCGGCGACCAGCCGACGGTGACGGACGCCAACTTCGCGCTCGGCCTGCTGGCGCCCGAGACATTCGCCGGCGGCGGCATGAAACTGGATGTCGACGCCGGTATGCGGGCGCTCGACGGCTTGGCGAAGACAGCCGGGCTCTCCCGCGCCGAATTCGCGTCCGGTATCCGCGACGTCGTCAACGAGACCATGGCGTCGGCCGCCCGCGTCCACATCGCGGAGCGCGGCAAGGACCCGCGCCGCTACAGCCTGCTCGCGACCGGCGGCGGCGGGCCATTGCACGGCGCGGAGGTCGCCAGGAAGCTTGGCCTGAAGCGGATGATCGCGCCCGCCTCCGCCGGCGTCGCCTCGGCGATGGGCCTCCTCATCGCACCGGCCCGCGCCGACCGTGTCGCGACGGTGGCCAAGCGTCTCGACGAACTGGACTGGCCCGCCTTCGAGGCCGTCTTCAGCACGATGGAGGACGACGCCGGGCGCGTCATCCGGCAAGCCGGGCTCGATCCCGCCGCGGGCAGCGTCGAGCGGCGCGCCGACATCCGCTATGTCGGCCAGGCCTTCGAGGTCATCGTCGAACTGCCGCCGGGACCGTACACGGCCGAATCGGCGCCCGCCCTCGTCGCCGCGTTTGAAGCCGCTTATGTCGCGCAGTTCACGCGCACGCCGCCGGCGGGGCCGGTCGAGATCATCAACGTCCGCGCCGCCGTCTCCGCGCCCAGCCGGCCGGCGACGGCCCGCAAGGCCGCGACAGACGGTCCCGCGCCCCAGCCGACCATGCGGCAGGTCTGGCGGCCGACCGAGAAAGCGTTCCGCGAGACGCCGGTCTATGACCGCCTGACCCTTCGCGCCGGCGACGCCTTCGACGGTCCCGCCCTCGTCGAGGAGCCGGAATCCACCCTCGCCGTTCCGGAAAACGCCCGCTTCCGGGTCGCCAAGAACGGCGAAATCGTCGTCGAACTCGCTTGAACGGAGACCGCGCCATGACCGCATCCGACGCCTTCGACGCCGTCACGCTGGAAATCCTCTGGCGGCGCATGATCTCCGCCGCCGACGAGGCCGCCAAAACGCTACAGCGCGTGTCTTTTTCGACGCTTGTCAATGAATCCAACGACTTCGCCTGCGTCCTGACCGACGCGACCGGCGCGTCACTGGTGCAGAACACGGAGAGTATTCCGTCGTTCAACGGCTGCTTGCCGATTACCGTGAAGCACTTCCTGGAGGTGATCGGCGCCGACGACATGGCGCCCGGCGACGTCCTGGTCTGCAACGACCCCTGGGTCGGCACGGGCCATCTCAATGACGCAACGCTGGCGAAACCGGTTTTCCGGAATGGCCGCCTCGTCGCCTTCTGCGCCTCGACCGCGCACGCGCCCGACATCGGCGGCAAGGTCCGGAGCGTCGTCGCCAGGGAGGTCTTCGAGGAAGGCTTCGCCATCCCGGCGATGCACCTGATCCGGGAAGGCGAGCCCGACAAGACCTTCTTCAAGCTGCTGCGCGCCGCCGTCCGCACGCCCGACCAGACGGAGGGCGATCTTTGGGCGCAGGTGACCGCGCTCGACTTGATGGAACGCCGGCTTCAGGCTTTGATGGACGAATACGGCCTCGACGATCTCGTCGCCTTCGCCGACGAGATCCACGGACGCTGCGAGCGGGCGATGCGCGCCGCCTTCGCCGAAGCGCCCGACGGCCGCTACGAGTTCGGCTTCGAGACCGACGGCCTCGCCGAGCCGTTCCGCTACAAGGTAGCGCTCGAGATCGACGGGGACCGCATCCGGGTCGACTGGACCGGCACCAGCGCGCAGGTCGGCCGGGCGATCAATTGCCCCTTCGTCTACACCTTCGCCATGACGTCATATGCGCTGAAGTGCGCGTTCTTGCCGAACCTTCCGAACAACGAAGGCGTCTTCCGCTGCATCGAGGTGACGGCGCCTGAAGGCACGCTGGTCAATCCGAAGCGCCCGGTCGCCGTCGGGGGCCGCATGGCGACAGGACATTATCTGCCGACGGCGATCTTCGGCGCGCTGTCCAAGGCGTTGCCGGACAAGGTGATGGCGGCGTCCGGGTCCCCGCTCTGGTCGATCATCCAGACGGGCGTCGACCGGTCGGGCAAGCCCTACGCCAACACGCTGTTCTTCAACGGCGGCTCCGGCGCGACGGCGGAGACGGACGGGCAGAGCTGCTATTCCTGGCCGTCGAACATCTCCAACGTTCCGATCGAGTTGACCGAACGCAACACGCCGTTCTTCGTCGCCGGCAAGGCGTTGCGCGAAGGCTCCGGCGGCGCTGGGGCGCATGCCGGGGGCGACGGCCAGGAGGTCGAACTGGTCCATGCCGGCGAAGGCGAGATCGGCGTGATCTTCATGGCGGAACGGCTGCGCCATCCAGCGCACGGGCTGCTCGGCGGCGCGGCTGGCGCGCCAGGCGCCGTGTTGATCGACGACGCGCCCGCTGACGCCCGCGCCGACCATGTGCTGACGCCAGGCCAGAAAATTCGGCTCCGCCTACCGGGCGGCGGCGGGTATGGGAAGGCTGGTTAGGCCGCCTTTTCCTGCTCTTTGGCCGCCTCGAAGTTCAACTCGCAGAGCACGCCGTTCGGATCGCGCACGAACAGCTGCCAGAGCCGCCCGCCCGGCACGATCCGCTCCTCATAGTCATAGCCGAGTCCGGAAAGCTTCTGCTTGAAGTCGCCGAACCCTTCCGCGGCGAAGGCGACATGGTCGATGCAGCCGGTCTCCTTCGAGGCCGTCTCGT
>MRWG01002062.1_pt1 | contig 11029 bp, 8 predicted proteins | sample 1013341 | NCBI WGS metagenome assembly MRWG01 (sample SAMN06117577, study PRJNA244670) | biofilm metagenome | biome: Water; feature: Cathode Biofilm; material: Biofilm; isolation source: microbial consortium enriched at the cathode of a solar microbial fuel cell | place: USA: District of Columbia ...
ATCGCCAGACGTTCACGGGCGCGTTTGCGGATTGTCTCGCCGAAAGCGGAACGCCTTTCGGCGGCTTCGGATTCGTTGAACCGGGGCCGGCATCGCTGACAGTTCTTCAATCCCTCGACAGCTCATCGCCGATCGTTGACATCGACATCCAGGACTTGAAAGCCGCGTTCCTGGGCACGCTCGATTGGTGAGCGGAGCGGTAAGGCGCATTGGGTGTGAGTCAGCCACGAAATAAAAAGCGGGGGGCGATCCCACTTGTGGCCATCAGTCTCTCATGACACCCCGGCCGAATGTGGCGTGATATGCGCCGCTTGGTTGGGTGCAACCATCTGTTGGCCCGTCCCTTCTTGGGCAGCGTGAGCCCACGAATCCTTAATAAGAGTTGCAAGCGGACTGCGCAGGGGTGGCCGATATGATCTGGACATCGAGGCAGCGCTCGGCATCAACGAGCGAATCCACTCTTCATCTTGACATGCGCGAAGGGAACGAACTCCAATGAACGAAGGCTCCGGGATAGAGCGTGAAAATCGACTATTCGACGAGCTGCTGGATCTTTCCGTTCCTGATCGGGATGAACGCCTTGACGCCATCCGCAGAGAGTCGCCGACGCTCGCTGAGCGTCTGCAGAAGTTGCTTGACGCGCACGCCGGCGCCCAGGACACCGTTGCTGTAACGACACCGCTGGCGATCGGGCGGACGGCCGCGGACGTGGTTGTTACGGAAGCTCATCCAGACACCATCGGTCAGTATGAGATTGGAGACGTGCTCGGCGAAGGCGGAATGGGTGTTGTGTACACCGCCAATCAAACGAGTCCGATCCGACGCCGCGTGGCGCTCAAATTGATCAAGGCCGGCATGGATTCAAAAGCGGTCATCACACGCTTCGACCGAGAACGGCAAACCCTCGCGAAGATGGATCATCCGAATGTGGCTCGCGTGCTTGATGCCGGCGTCGTGCCCGCGTCTTCACTGGGCGCAGGTCGTCCCTACTTCGTCATGGAGCTCGTTGATGGCATGCCCATCACGGAGTATTGCGACACGAACCGCCTCTCGGTTACGGAGCGTCTTGAGGTCTTCATCGAGGTCTGCCGCGGCATTCACCACGCGCACCAGAAGGGCGTCATTCATCGAGACATCAAGCCTTCAAATGTGCTCTGTGTTGATCATGACGGAGTGACATCGACGAAGATCATCGACTTCGGCATCGCCAAGGCCATCGATGCGCGTGAGGAGGCGACGCTCGAACGAACTCAAGCGGGGGCGGTCGTAGGCACGCCTGACTACATGAGCCCGGAGCAGGCGGACGGGCGGATCGACGAGATCGATACGCGCTCTGACGTGTACTCGCTTGGCGCGTTGTTGTACGAGCTTCTCTGCGGCGAGACCGTCTTCAAGCTGATGGGCCGCAGTGTGGGCGTATCCGCGATGCTGCGGATCGTGATCGACGAGCCACCAGAGCGTCCGAGCACGCGGGTGAAGTCAGAAGCACCGAGCGTCTTCGAATCGGCTGAACGCAGAGCCACTTCTCCGAACACGCTCCGGCGACGTCTGCAGACGGACCTCGACTGGATCGTATTGAAGGCTCTGGAGAAAGACCGCGATCGCCGCTACGACTCGGTGAGCGCCCTCGCAGACGATGTTGCACGGTATTTGAGGCAAGAGCCGGTCGTCGCCGCGCCTCCGACGACGATGTACACGGTGTCCAAGTTCTGCTCACGCCACCGTGTTCCAGTCCTTGCTGGGGCTGTCGCGTTCGTAGCGTTGTCGGCCGGCCTTGGGGTGGCGCTCTGGCAGGCGGAGGTCGCTCGTGGGCAGAGCGTAAGGGCGCTGAATGCCGAGGCCGAAGTGTCGGCCCGCCTGCTGGAGGTCGAGCGCATCGCTGATTTTCAGGGCGAGCTGCTCTCAGGTGTAGATCCGTTCCGCGCAGGAATCGATCTCTCGGCGGCGGTTGGGCAAGGTCTCGCTGAGCAGCTTGAGAGCACCGGCTTGACATCGGAAGAACGTGCAGAAGCACGAGAGGTGTTCAGCACGCGCTGGAGCCAGGTGAACCCCACTGATCTTGCCGTCGGGATTATCGAGGCGCAGATTCTCGAACCGGCGCTCGACTCGCTCGACAGCGCGTTTTCGGATCGCCCGGACTTGCGGGGCCTGATGCTGGCATCGATCGCTGAGCGGTTCGATTCACTGGGGCGCTTCGAAAGCGCCATAGAGACGATGCAACGAGCCGTTGCGGACCTTGAGTCATCACTCGGTGAGCAGCACGCCGACGTCCTCGACGCTCGGTACCAACTCGCGGGAATTTTGCTGAATGCCTCGTCGTTCGACGAGGCGATGGAGCAACTCCAGATTGTCCTCGAACATTCAGACGAAGGATCCGGGCTACGAGCGAGTGTGCTCACGCGCATGGCGCGAGTCATGTCCAGTCGCGGCGGTTCCGAGGATCAGCAGCAAGCGGTTACGGTGGCCAGACAGGCAGTTGAAGCAGCCCGACTCGCGATTGAGGAAGGCGCAGACGAGACCACACCAGCGTTGTACGCCCTGGGTGTGGCGCTGCGAGGAGCCGACGAGCCTGAGGATGCAGCGGTGCACCTCTCCGATGTGTACGACGACCGGCTCGAGCGTCTCGGTCCTGATCATCCGGACACGCTGCAGGCTCTGAGCTCACTCGCATCGCTCGCGTACGAGACCGAACGGTTCGACGAGGCGATCGATCTGTTCGGACAGGCCTACCGCGGCCGAGCGCGTCGCTACGGCGATGCACATCCGATCACAACGCGCGAGTCGGCCAGTTACGCCGAGGCTCTCTCCGCTGCTGGACGGACTGATGAAGCGTTGGAGCTGGGGCTGAGGACGCTCGATCGCATGCGTGACGCGCTCGGGCCCGACAATCCCAGCGTGCTGAACCTGCTCAGCAACATGGCGGTAGCGATGACCAACGCTGGGCGATACGAAGAAGCCAAGGCGCTCGCTTCTGAAGCGCTCGCGCGCCGGCTGGAGGTCTTCGGACGTGACCATCCGCGCACGCTGATCTCCTACAACATCATGGGCTTCGTCGCCAGGCGACAGGGCAACATCGAAGAGTCGAAGGCCAGCCTTGAACAGGCGCTCGCCATCAGCCGGTCGATGTTTCCGGTCGGGCACCAGGACCGCCTGATTTACGAGCTCAATATGGGAGGCCTCGAATACCAACTCGGCAACCACGATGTGGCGGTCGCGTACTACGAGGACGTCCTCAAGGATGGCGCCGCCCCTCTTGGGTTGCGGCACCGCATCACATCGACGGCACTCAGGCGCTACACCGAGACGGCCGCAAATGATCCGCAACGCATGGTGACCACGCTGTCGTTCGTTCGGGATGTTGTCGATGCTCGCCCGTCTGCAACGCCCGCCGAACGGTCAGGGATCAGACTCGAGCTCGGTAAGGCGTCGGCCGCGTCGGGAGAATTGCGAAACGCGGAAGTGATCTTGCTCGAAGCGCATGAAGTAGCGGCGGAAGACCCGGGCGATACCGGAGCTGCAATGAAGGCTGCGGTGGCTGATCAATTGGCTGGGTTGTACGACCAACTTCATGAAGCCGAGCCTGAAGCTGGACACAACGCCTCGGCGCAGCGGTGGCGGGAGCACAGTTCGGACTAGGCGACTTCGATCGACTTCCATTGGGCCTGCGGGCGCCGGTTCTGGAAGTCGCCGAGATCAACCGGGTGGGTCAGCGCGGAGCGCATCGAAGAGCCACGCTTTTGCGAAGGCCCATCGCCGCTTGACGGTGGCGAGTGAGACGGAGTCAATCTCGGCAATTTGTTCGAGTGTTAGGCCGACAAAGTACCGCTGACGCACAAGCGTCGCGAGTTCCGGGCTTTCAAGATCGAGCGTTTCGATGACTTCGTGGACCTCGAGCACACCGAGAGCCTGGCCCGAGGACGTCCCGCCAACATCCTCGAGCGTGACTTTGGCCGCACCGCCGCCACGCTTGAGCGCCTGCCTCTGCCGGGCATGGTCCACCAGGACGCGCTCCATCGCTTTGGCTACGGCTCCGAAAAAGTGCGACCGGTCCTCGAGCTCCGCATGGTTATCGACGAGCCGGAGGAATGCTTCATTGACGAGCGCGGTCGGCTGGAGCGTGTGGCCCGCTCGTTCGCTCCGCATCTTCGCGTCGGCAATCGCCCGAAGTTCGGAGTAGACAGCGTCCATCAGGCGATGGGTTGCGCCCTCTTCGCCTGAGCGAGCTGCCTGGAGCAGCAGGGTGACCTGACCCTTCTCCATCGAGCTGCGTCTCCGAGATCCAAGACATCTGCAAAAAAGTTCGTTCGGTCGTGAGCCGTCCCTTGGTTCGCTTCCGCAGGGAGTCGTGTGAGCACCCAGACGGTCCAACCGAAGAGGCCGTCATTTCAACACGAGGAGTATACGAACATGCGACAGGCTGAATACATCTGGCTCGACGGCGAGAACCCCACGCAGCAGGTCCGCTCGAAGGCGCGGATCGTCTCAATCAAAGACAGCGAGAGCTTCGACTCGGAGGCGTACCCGGAGTGGGGCTACGACGGCTCATCGACCTATCAGGCCGCGGGCAATGATTCGGACCTGATCCTCCGGCCTGTCCGCGTCGTCCGCGATCCGATTCGCGGCGGTGACGCCCGGCTCGTGCTCTGCGAGGTCTTCTTGCCGGACGGGACGCCCCACAGCACGAACACCCGGGCAAACCTTCGTGGCGTTCTCGAAGCCGGGGCTGCGGAACACGACGCATGGGTTGGCTTCGAACAGGAATACACGCTGTTCGATGGTGATCGTCCGCTCGGTTTCCCCACCAATGGCGATGCTCCGAAAGCGCAAGGCCCGTTCTACTGCGGCGTGGGTTCCGACCGGATATTCGGACGTGACTTTGTCGAAGCGCATACGCAGGCCTGCATCGATGCGGGGCTGATGATCTACGGGATCAACGCCGAGGTCATGCCTGGGCAGTGGGAGTTCCAGATCGGGTACCGCGGCGTGGACGGCGAGAGCCCCGATGTGCTCAATGTCTCCGACCATCTGATCTTCGCTCGTTGGCTCCTGCGCCGGGTGGGCGAGCGATTCGAAGTTGAGCCGCGGCTCGATCCCAAGCCCGCTGAGGGAGACTGGAACGGGGCCGGCAACCACACCAACTTCTCGACCGCCAACATGCGCGACAGGGCGACCGGGATGCTCGCGATCAAGGACGCCGTCGCCAAGCTGTCCCGTCGCCACGACGAGCACATCGCCAACTACGGGCACGGTCTGGCTGATCGCCTGACGGGGCTTCACGAAACGTGCTCGATCTCTGAGTTCAAGAGCGGAGTGGCTGATCGCGGCGCCTCGATCCGGATCCCGCGCTCGGTGGAGCTGAGCGGCTCAGGCTACCTCGAGGATCGCCGTCCGGGCGCAAACTGTGACCCCTACACAGTCTGCACGCTTCTACTTGAGACGATTTGCGGCATCACCGCCGCCGAACCAGTGCTCGCATGATCCCCTCGCACTCCGATGCTTCACGGCATCGGCGTGCCTTCATTCTCCGACTGAAGGAGCGACGCCATGTCAGAAAAAGCCGCCGTGATCACGCCCCCGCTCGGAGGCGTCTCAGAAGCAGTTACAACTCGCGAGCGACGCATCTTCGACTCGTTCCTCACCGGCAGCGAAAAACGTTTGCGAGCGAGCGAGATCCGACGGGTCATGCACGACTGTGGGCTCCGGGAAGACGACCCGCGGCTCGCGTCCATGTTCGGCCGGCTCTCCAAGGCGGCTTCGGACACGACGTTCGGTGAGGACGAGTTCCTCGACCTGGCGCGAACTGGGATTCTGGTCATCGAATCTGCGGCCTCGGGGCGGCTGGTGATCCCCGAGTTCCGCGAGTTCGCAGATGCGACCCGCGAAGTGTTTCAAGCGGCCGAGGCGAACCGATCGGGCGAAGTCGCGGACTACATCCCACAGCTCAGTCGAGTTGATCCCGAACAGTTCGGCGCTGCTATTTGCACCATCGACGGCCAGCGCATGACCGAGGGTGATGCAACGACGCCGTTCTGCATTCAATCTGTGTCGAAGCCATTGAACTACTGCATCGCGCTCGAAGAGAGTGGAGAGTCTGTTGTGCATCGGCACATGGGCTGTGAACCGAGCGGCGTGAGCTTCAACGAACTCTCTCTCAACAAGGACGGCCTGCCTCACAACCCCATGATCAACGCGGGCGGCATCATGAGTTGTGCGCTCATCAAACGAGGCGAACCCGTCGCCGACCGATTCGACCACGTGATGAACATGTGGAGGCGGCTCGGCGGAGGGGTCCGCCCGGGGTTCAGCAACTCGGTCTATCTGTCCGAGCGAGCAACGGCGGATCGCAACTTCGCGCTGGGCTACTCGATGCGGGAGCACAACGCGTTCCCGGAAGGGGCTGACCTGATCGAGTGTCTTGAGTTCTACTTCCAATGCTGCTCACTGGAAACGACAGCGGACGCGCTCTCGGTCGTCGCCGCGACGTTTGCGAACGGTGGGCTCTGCCCACTGACCGGTGAGCAGGTTCTGAGCGCTGAAACAGTCCAGAGTTGTCTCTCCCTGATGCTTTCGTCTGGGATGTACGACTACTCCGGGGAGTGGGCATTCCGCATCGGGCTCCCTGCCAAGAGCGGTGTTTCAGGTGTTGTTCTAACGGTCATCCCGAACGTCATGGGCGTATGCACGTGGTCCCCAAGACTCGATGCGCAGGGCAACAGTGTTCGCGGCATCGAGTTCTGCAAGAAGCTCGTCGAGGTCTTCAATTTTCACATCTACGACGGGCTCGGCACAAGCGTTTCCAAGAAGCTTGACCCTCGTCGCCGGCACAATGCCGACGAACGCCAGTTGTTCGTCGATCTCTGCTGGGCAGCCAGCGAGGGAGACTGCGATGGCGTACAGCGGCTTGTCTTGCGAGGCGTCGATGTGAATGCCGCCGACTACGACGGACGCACGCCGCTCCATCTCGCAGCCGCCGATGGCCGCGTTGAAACGGTCAAGCTGCTGCTCTCACTGGGGGCGAACCAAGAGAGCCTGGACCGCTGGGGCAACACGCCAACGGAAGATGCTCAGCGATCGGGCCTTGCGGCTGTGCTTGATGCTCTCGAAACCGCAAGACGCGGGTAGCGCACGCCTGGCTTCGAGTTGGGGGCGTTGTTGTCCGCCAGCGGATTCGCAGCGGTGGGCAATCCCGCAGATGTCAATAAGCGGAGAGGGGGGGATTCGAACCCCCGATGCCCATAAGGGCATACCGGTTTTCGAGACCGGCGCGTTCAACCGCTCCGCCACCTCTCCGGATTGCGGGCGGACATTCTTGCCGCGCCCGCGATGAGATTCAACTCTGGGTCGTCATTCCTCGATTCCGAGCTTCACGATGAACGGGTCCAGCGACCGTTCGCGGCCAAGGAACGCCCGAATGGATCGTTCGACATCGCGTGAGCCGCCCGGCGCGTAGATCTCGTCGCGAAGGCGCCGCCCGATGCGAATGCTCATCAAGCCATCGCGGGATTGCGTGAACGCCGTTTCGAGATCCGCCGCGATGGCGTCCGCCCATGCATAGCCGTAGTAGCCGGCGTCGTAGCCGGTCAGATGACCCCAGTAGGCGGCCAGATTTGTCTCAGGCGGCGCCGCCAGGAAGATCTCGGCGAGCGCCTCGTTCATGATGGCCTGCGAATCCTTGTATTCGCCTTCGGCGTGCATGCGGAGATCGGCGATGCCGAACGAAAGCTGGCGGCGATAGAGCGTCGCGACCGTCGCATTGCGCGCTTCTTCCATGCGCTCCAGCACGTCGGGATCAATCTTCTTGGACGGGTCGCGATAATCCGCCGCGAATCGGTCGAGCACATCGGTGTCCCAGACCCACGCTTCGAGCATTTGTGAGGGCGCTTCGACGAAGTCACGAGGCACGCTTGTTCCGGAGAATCGAGCATGGCCGGCGCGCGTCAGAATCGTGTGCATCGCATGGCCGAATTCGTGAAACAGCGTTTCCACCTCGCCATGCGAAAGGAGTGACGGGGCGCCATCGCGAGGCGGCGTGAAGTTGCACACCAAGGCGCACACCGGCCGCTGGTACTGGCCATTGCGAAGCTGCTTGCCGTCAATGAGGCCGAACTGCGCGAAGTGGTTGTACTTGCCTTCGCGCGGGAACATATCGAGATAGAACAGCCCCATCGGCTCATTGGTGATGGCGTCGCTCACCGCGTACAGCGAGACATCGTCGTGCCATATCCACGGGGCGTCGAGGCGATCGATTCGGATTTCGAAAATCTCCTCGAAAATGTCGAACATGCCCGCGAGTGTCGGTTTCAGTGGGAAATACACGCGCAGCGCTTCGACATCGATGTCGAACTTGAGCTTCTTGAGTTCGTTCTCGTAGAACCGCCAATCCCAGTGTTCGATCACGGCGTTTGGATCGTTGGTGTCCGCCGCCTTGAGCGCCGCCATTTCTGCGAGTTCTTCACTGAACTTCGGTTCGAGTCCGATGGCGAGATCGGTGATGAATTCGAGCGCGCGTGCGCCGGTCTGGGCCATTTTCGGCTCGATCTGATAGTCATCCCATGAGTCGTAACCCAGTAGCGTGGCGATCTGATCCCGAACGCGAATCATCTCATTCAGGATGGGCGTGTTCTCCTCCTGCATGATCGAGTATCGAGCCGTCAGAAGTTTCTTTCGCGACGCTTCGTTTCGCACATTCTGCATCGCTGCGATGTACTGCGGCGTCACCGTCACCTGAATGCCGAGCAATTCCTGGCCGTCAGTTGTGCGGCCCTGCGTGCGCGCCTGCGAAAGCAGGAAGTCCGGCGCGCCGTTGAGTTCGTCGGCCGTGAAATACACGGTGACATCGGCGTTGGTGATGTTGGTGTTGAATTCGGTCTCAAGCGCCGTGAGCTCTTTCTTGAGCGCTTCGACGTGGGCGCGGGTCTCCGGGTCCAGATTGAGACCGGCGCGTCGATAGTCGCGCATGGTCTCATCACAGAGGAGCAGGTCTTCGCCAAACAGTCTCGGGCGGCGTCCGGCGTTGTACGCCTCTTCAAACGCTCTGCACGCCTCATAGACGTCTTCGCGGTACTGCACCTCGGTAAACCAGTCCTGAAGACGCTGCACTTGCTGCGTGCCTTCTTCCCGAATCGCCGGGTCCGTGCTCGTTTCCTTCATCAGAAAGAAGCGATTCGTCACGGTGACGACGGGATACAGCGTGTCATCGATGGCCAGAATCGTGGAATCGAACGTGGCGGCGCTTGGCTCCTGGGCGCCGATGCGGGTCAGCCCGAGGTCCGCCTGCGCGAGGACGTCATCCACAGTCGCGACCATCTCTTCAGGCGTCTGTTCGAATTGCGGAATCGTGATGATGTCGCCGAACAACGCGCCTTCGTTCTGAAGTTTGGTCAGCGTCGTGTGGGTTTCAACCACGGCGCGGCTCTCGACGCCTGATGCGTCTGACGACGAGTCGCGTGTGGTCGTGTTTCCGGCGCACGATGTGATGGCGCCGGCGGCAAGCGCGAGCAGGCCGACACCCATCAGGACTTTGATCGATTTCACCAACGTTCTCCTTTCGGCGCAACCATTCGCAGGGCGACGGCGCTTCGGAGCGCGCGCCGTCAACTCATGCGCAGTGTAGCGTTGCAGAAAGAACGTCGATGATGGCCGGAGCTACGCGGCGAACTGTCCTTCGGACGCCCCCTGGTCGTCACTGGCCGGGCTGTCCAGGACGTCATCGTCATCAAGCCAACCAAATTCAGCCTTGTCCGCCGCGAGGTCGTCACTCAGCGTGCGCTCCCATTGCGGCAGGTTGGTGTCGTGCGCGGCTTTGGCCAGCATATGGCTACCGATGGGCGTTGCGACGAAGATGAAGACGATCGTGATGGCTGATTTGGTCAGAATCGGCGCCGCGTTCAGGTGGAAGCACGCGGCGACCAGCATCGCGCTCAGGCCCAGCGTGACGCAGATGGAGGCGGCGTGAATGCGGTTGTATGCGTCAGGCAGCCGGACGACGCCCATCGCGCCCACGACCATGAAGAATAGCCCCGCGAGCAGGAATCCCGCCGAGAAGAAATCGAAGATCGCTCGAATGGTGATGGCGTCTGTCATACGGCGCGCCTCCGTGCGATGAACTGGCTGAATGCAAGGGTTGACGCAAAACCAAGGATGGAAATGATCAACACCGCATCAAAGAACATGAGTGTACGGATGCGGATGGTCAGCAGGATGGAGAGCCCGACGACTTGCATGGCGATGGTGTCGCCGGCCAGTCCGCGATCGGCGAGCGTTGGCCCGCGAAGGAGTCGCCACAAGCACATCACGAACGCAATGGACAATGCCACGATGCCGATATCGACAACCACGAAGAGCGTCGTCTGGGCCGCGGCTTCCAGTGTGGTTGTTGGTTCACCCACGCTGAGCGCGCTGCCGTGGTCTCCTTCGTCGCCGTGGGGCGGCGCCGCCGCGAGCGTGGATGTCAATGCGAAGAGCGAGTTCATACGAAGAGCCCCTTATCAACAACCTTGGCCACGGCGTCCAGTTCTCGAACTGCATCGTCGCGGTCCTTCGCGTACATGCAGTGCACATAGAGCCATTTGTCGTCCGGGCTGACATCCACGACCAGTGTGCCGGGGGTCAGCGTGATGGCGCTGGCGAGCGCGGTGCGATGCGCATCGGTCATGCCGTCAACGGAATACCGAATGATGCGCGGGTGTTGATGCATCCGCGGCGTCAGCACCTCCCAGGCCACCTGCATGTTGGAGTGCACCATCATCCGGAGGAATTGACCGATGGACGTGAGCAGTCGAACGCCGCGACCGAGGTAGGAAGGCTCACCCGCTGCGCCGGAATAGACACTGATAATCATGGCGCCGACGATGAGACCCGCGAGGAAGTTCCATTCGCTCACCGAGCCCGTCAATCCCATCCAGACGATGGCCAGTCCGAGGTTTAAGAGGAATCGTCGCATCAGTGATCTCCCTCTATCGACGCTGACATGCGAATCGGTTGTTCCTGTGCAGCTTGGTCCGCCGACGCGTCGGCGGACCAAGCTGCA
>MRWG01002063.1_pt1 | contig 11028 bp, 8 predicted proteins | sample 1013341 | NCBI WGS metagenome assembly MRWG01 (sample SAMN06117577, study PRJNA244670) | biofilm metagenome | biome: Water; feature: Cathode Biofilm; material: Biofilm; isolation source: microbial consortium enriched at the cathode of a solar microbial fuel cell | place: USA: District of Columbia ...
GCTTCCTCGTTCCAGTGCTCGACGCTGCCGCCCGGCATGACGATCTCGTAGGGGCTCATGGACGCGTCGCCGACGATGATCACCTTGTAGTCGTGCGGATAGGTACGCAGCACGTCCCAGGTCGGGATGGTGTTGGAATGGCGGCGCCGGTTGTCGCGCCAGACGCGCTCGTAGAGGAAGTTGTGGAAGTAGAAGTACTCCATGTGCTTGAACTCGCCGCGCGCCGCCGAGAACAGTTCCTCCATGACGCGGATGTGCGGGTTCATCGAGCCGCCGACGTCGAAGAACAGCAGCACCTTGACCGCGTTGTGGCGTTCCGGACGCATGTGCAGGTCGAGGTATCCCTTCTTGGCGGTACCCTTGATCGTGCCGTCGAGGTCGAGTTCGCTCGGCGCGCCCTCGCGGGCGAATTTGCGCAGCCGTCTGAGCGCCACCTTGATGTTACGGGTTCCCAACTCCAGCGTATCGTCGAGGTTCTTGAACTCGCGCTTGTCCCAGACCTTGACGGCGCGGAAGTTGCGGTTGCCGTCCTGACCGATACGCACGCCTTCGGGATTGTAGCCGTAGGCCCCGAACGGGGACGTGCCGGCGGTGCCGATCCATTTCGAGCCGCCCTGGTGGCGTTTTTTTTGTTCCTCGAGACGTTTCTTCAGCGTCTCCATCAATTTATCCCAGCCGCCAAGCGCCTCGATCTGCTTCTTTTCGTCCTCGCTCAGCAGCTTTTCGGCCAGTTTCCGGAGCCATTCCTCGGGGATCTCGTGCGCGTTCGCGTCCTCGCCCTCGGCCGGTTCCAGGCCCTTGAATACCTCGCCGAACACACGGTCGAACTTGTCCAGGTTGCGCTCGTCCTTGACCATCGCCGAGCGGCTCAAATAGTAGAATCCCTCGATGTCGAACTCGGCGTAACCGCCCTCGACCGCCTCGACCAGCGTCAGGTATTCACGGAGCGAGCACGGCACGCCGGTGTCGCGGAGCTTGAGAAAGAAATCGATGAACATCAGGCCTCGCCGGTATCCGGGTTCTTCCCGTCGACCAGTCGCACGCTGAGCGGCACAGCCGACTTGATGTGAAGGTCGCGCTGCGAGAACGGGAATTCAACCCCGTGCTCGTGATAGAGGTTCCAGACGTTCAAGAGCACGTCGGACCGCACGTTGGCGACGCCCTTCTGCGGATCGGATATCCAGATGCGGAGTTCGAGGTTCACCGAGTCGCTGCCGAACGCCATGAGCCGGCACACGGGTACCGGGCTATCGAGCACGCGTTCGACGCCATCGGCCGCCTCAACGGCAAGCTTCATGGCAAGCGGCACGTCGGATTCGTAGGCGACCCCAATCGGCAGCTTGAGGCGGATCAGGCTGTCGGAATAGGACCAGTTCTCGACCCGCTGGCTGATCAGGTCCTCGTTCGGGATCAGGTGCTCGGTCCCGTCGCGGGTGATCAGCGAGACGTAGCGCGCGCTGAGCCTGTTGATCCAGCCGAAGGTATCGTCGATGGCGATGACATCGCCCGGCTTCACCGACTTGTCCATCAGCAGGATCACTCCCGAGATCAGGTTGGAGATCACCTTCTGCAGGCCGAATCCGATGCCGAGGCCGACGGCGCCGCCGAACACCGCCAGTGCGGTCAGGTCGATGCCTATGCTCTCCAGCGCCGCCAGGATGGCGATGACGATCAGGATGACCTTAATGAACTTGCCCAAGAGCACACGCGCCGACGGCGACAGCGTCCTCGAGCTTTCGAGCCGGTGCTCGATCACACGGCTGACCGCACCCGCGACCCAGAGCAGAACCAGCAACACGAGGCCGGCCTTGATGACGCCCAGCACCGAGAGCCGGATATCGCCCAGGTTGAGGCCCATGCTGTCCAGCGTGCGGATCGTCGGGTCGAGGAGCCCGACGAGGTTGAGCGCGGCGACCGACCAGGCGACGACGGCCAGCGTGCGGGCCCAGCCCGGATCGCGGATGAAGCTGGAGGCGAAGCGGATCACGACCCACGCCGTCAGCAGCGAGACCACACTTTCCATCAGCCGGTGCGGCCATTCGGCGCCGATCGCGGCGAACACCGTGAACCACTGGATCACCAACCAGACGAAGGCAAAGCTGAGCGGCGCCTGGGCACGGACCTTGCTCCGGAGCCAGCCCGGACAGCGCGGGTGGTCGGCGGCCTTTTCGATCAGGCGCGCGAGATGCGGCGCCAGGATCTTCGCCAGCAGCATGGCGCCGACGACGATCGCCGCCTGCACCGCCGTCTGCCAGATGAATACGTGCGCGAGCAGCCAGTCCCACGCGGTGCGCGCGAGGCGGTCAATCTCAGCGGGATCGAGGTATTGGTCCATCAGGCGTTATGAAAGCACGGCTGACCACAAACGCCAATCGTCGTCCTTGTTTGTCTGAGACGTAGGCTATTCGCCGTCGACGGGCGCGAGCTTCGCCGTCGCCTCGTCGACCAGCAGGACGATCCAGATGACCGAACCCAGAACAACCAGCTTGCCACCCGTCGTCAGGCTGAATTGCGACTGCGCATACCCGAAGGCGAACAGCCCGGCAAGCGCCAGCACCAGCGGCATCAGCTTATTCGTGCGCTTCAGGACAGCGCCGCAGCCGCGGCATGCGATGACGGTAAACGGCGACAGCCTCAACGACGAATAACGGGCGAATTCATGCCCGCAACAGGGACAGAGCATCCGCGGGAGGCGTATTGCCACGTCCTACCGGCCCTCGCGGCGGTTGAGGAACGCCAGGCGCTCCAGCATGTGCACGTCCTGCTCGTTCTTGAGGAGTGCGCCGTAGAGCGGCGGGATCAGGTCCTTCTGGTCGCCGGATTTCAGCACTTCCGGCGGGATCTCCTCGATCATCAGCAGCTTGATCCAGTCCAGGAGCTCCGACGTCGACGGCCGTTTCTTGAGGCCCGGCACGTCGCGCAGTTCGTAGAACACCTCCAGCGCCTGCTTGACGAGACGCTTTTGGACGTCCGGAAAGTGCACGTCGATGATGGCGCGCATCGTATCCTCGTCCGGGAACTTGATGTAGTGGAAGAAACAGCGGCGCAGGAACGCGTCCGGCAGGTCCTTCTCGTTGTTCGACGTGATGACGACGATGGGCCGGTTGCGGGCGCGGACGGTCTGCTTGGTTTCGTAGACGTGGAACTCCATGCGGTCGAGTTCCAGCAAGAGGTCGTTCGGGAACTCGATGTCCGCCTTGTCGACCTCGTCGATCAGCAGGACGGGGCGCTTTTCGCTCTCGAATGCCTCCCATAGCTTACCCTGCACGATGTAGTTGGAAATGTCGTGCACCCGCGCGTCGCCGAGCTGGCTGTCGCGGAGCCGCGCCACCGCGTCGTATTCGTAGAGCCCCTGCTGCGCCTTGGTGGTGGACTTGATGTGCCACGGGATCAGCGGCGCGTCGAGCGCGGCCGCGATCTCCTCTGCCAGCACGGTCTTGCCGGTGCCGGGTTCGCCCTTGATCAGGAGTGGGCGCTCGAGCCCGACCGCGGCGTTGACCGCAACTTTCAGGTCATCCGTCGCGACGTATGTCTTGGTGCCTTCGAAACGTTTCGTCATCTGTCTTCCGTTGTGCCGGTGGCGTCATTCCGCCGGTTGAGGTTTCGGCATGACACGGAAGATCATGGACTCGTTGCCGGGTTCCGGGTCGCGGGGGACCATCAGGGCCAGAACGAGCGAGACCGCCGCCATCACCGTTCCCGACAGGAAAACATACGCGGGCGAGGTTAGCCAGAGGAACCCGAACGCGGCCGGAATGACGATCGCGACGATATGCGAAATGGTGAAGCTGACGCCCGAAGACGACGCGATGTCCGCCGGGTCTGCGATCTTCTGGAAATAGGTCTTGATGGCGATGGCCATGGCGAAGAACACGTGATCGACGATATAGAGCGCGACGCCCATCCAGGCTTCGCTGGCGAAGGCGTAACCGGTGAACACCGCGATCAGCCCGACGTATTCGATAATCAGCATACGGCGCTCGCCGATGCGCCCGATCAGGCGCCCGATCTTGGGCGCGAGATAGATCGTCATCGCCATGTTGGCGAGGAACATCAGGCTCATTTCGCCGGCGGAAAAGCCGAATTTCTGCACCATCAGGAAGCCCGCGAAAACGACGAATATCTGCCGCCGGGCGCCCGACATGAACACCAGCGCATACCAGAGCCAGTAACGTTTGCGGATGACGATCTGCTTGGACTGCTCGACGGTGGCCTTGAACTCGGGAAAGCCGAACCAGGCGTAGAGCCCGATCGCCACCGTCACGCCGCCACCGATCAGATAGACCCACTTGAGATCGAAACCCGCGGTGTCCAGCATCAGCCAGATCAGCCCGAACGAGATCAGCGCCGCTAACGAGCGCGCACTGACGATCCGGCCCATCACCTCGGGCGCGGATTTCTTGTCGATCCACTGCAGGGTCAGGGACTGGTGCAGGCTTTCGAAATAATGGAAGCCGATCGACATCACGAAGGTCGTCATCATCAGACCCCAGAACGACGGATAGAACCCGGTGATCATGGTGCCGATGCCGAGCAGCACCAGGGACGCCAGCGTGAAACGCTGCTCGCGGAAGAACAGCAACAGCATGATGACGGTGAAACTCAGGAACCCCGGCACTTCCCGGAACGACTGGATGAAGCCGACGCCGTCACCCTGAAGGCCGGCAATATCGTGCGCGAAGTTGTTGAACAGCGCCTGCCACGTGGAGAACGAGATCGGCATGGCGACCGCCGTCAGAACGAGAAAAACCTCGCGGCTGCGCCAGCCGTTTCTCAAGAATCCGCCTTCGGTCATTGCCGTGTGGTCCTTATGCGTGCCGGAACATTCTGTCCATTTCCGGGGACTTTACCAGCGCACAGGAACGGCTAATATGGGGCATAATGACAATAAATACTCGGAAACGGACAGTTCAATGACCCCGCACGACCGCATCCTGCCGCCGATCGCGGACATCGACCAGGGCCACGGCATCGTCCTCGCCCGCGCACGGGAGTGCCCGGCCGATCACATCATCGACTGGCACACGCACCAGCGCGCACAGCTTCTCTATGCGGTCAAGGGCGTGATGCGGGTGACGACGGAGAACGGCGTCTGGGTGGTCCCGCCACAGCGCGCGGTATGGATCCCGCCCGGCATCTCGCACCACGTGCAGGCGCAGGGCACGCCGCTCTCGATCCGCTCGCTCTATATCCGCGAGGACGCGCTCGACGGCCTGCCCGACATCTGCTGCGTCGTCACCGTGTCGCCATTGCTGAGGGAACTGATCGTCGAGGCCATGCACCTCGCCGACGATCCGCCCGCGGACAGCCCCGACGCGCGGCTGATCCGCGTGCTGCTGGACCGGATCGAAGGCCTGCCGGTGGCGCCGCTGCACCTGCCGATGGTGAACGATCCGCGCGCACGCAAGATTACCGACGCGTTGCTGGCGGACCCCGCCGACACCCGCACGCTACAGGACTGGGCCGTCGATCTCGGCGCCAGCGAACGGACCCTGGCGCGGCTGTTCACCCGCGAAACGGGGATCACCTTCGGGCAATGGCGCCAACAGGCAAAGCTTCTGGCGGCGCTGGCCCGGCTGGCGCGCGGCGAAAGCGTCACCGCCGTCGCCTTCGACCTCGGCTATGCATCGCAAAGCGCCTTCATCGCCATGTTCCGCCGCGCGCTCGGGCGCACGCCGGGGCGGTATTTTTCGGAGTAAGGGTGACCATACTCAACATGTCATCGCAAACTCGATTTGGGATGACGCGTGGCTATGGTGAAACAGCCGCCTTGATCGCCGCGAGCGCGTCCGCCGCCCTGGTGCCGTCGGGACCTCCGGCTTGCGCCATGTCGGGACGCCCGCCGCCGCCCTTGCCGCCAACCGCTTCCGAGCCGGCACGCACCAGCGCCACCGCGTCCATCTTTTCGGTCAGGTCGTCGGTGACACCGACCACCAGCGACGCCTTGCCGTCGGTGTTGGAAACCACCGCGACGACGCCGGAGCCGATCTGCTTCTTGATGTCGTCGACGAGGCCCTTGAGTTCCTTGGCCGGCACGCCGTCGAGCACGCGGCCCGAGAATCTGACGCCGTTGATCTCCTCGACCTGGGCGCCTGAATCGTTGGCGGCCTGGCCACCGCCGCCCATGGCGAGCTTCTTGCGGGCGTCGGCCAGTTCGCGCTCCAGCTTGCGGCGTTCCTCCAGCAGCGACTTGACCCGGGCCGGCACGTCGACGGGCTGGGTGCGGAGTTCCTTGGCGGCCTGGTTGAGCGCCTTCTCGGTTTCCGCGAAATAGGCCCGCGCGCCGGCGCCGGTAACGGCCTCGATGCGGCGCACACCGGAACCGACGGCGGCCTCGGAGAGAATCTTGAAGACGCCGATATCGCCGGTGCGCTTGACGTGGGTGCCGCCGCAAAGCTCGGTCGAGAAGAAGTCATTGTCGGCATCGTCACCCATGGAAACGACGCGGACCTCGTCGCCGTACTTCTCGCCGAACAGCGCCATGGCGCCGGCCTCGACGGCCGCTTCCGGTTCCATCAGGCGGGTCGTGACGTCGGTGTTGGCGGCGATCTGCGCATTCACGTCGGTTTCGACGGCGAACAGTTCGTCGCCGGCGACCGCCTTCGGATGCGAAATGTCGAAGCGCAGCCGTTCCGGCGCGACCAGCGAGCCTTTCTGCGTCACGTGGTCGCCGAGATGGCGGCGCAGCGCCTCGTGCAACAAGTGCGTCGCCGAGTGGTTGGCGCGGAGCCGCGAGCGGCGCTCGTGATCGACATCGAGGCGGGCCTCGTCACCGACCCGGACGGTACCCTTTTCGACCTTGCCGATATGCACGTGCAGGTCCTCGACCCGCTTTTGCGTGTCGGTCACCGTGATGACCGCGTCCTCGGTGGTGATGGTGCCCCGGTCGCCCATCTGGCCGCCGCTTTCGCCGTAGAACGGCGACTGGTTGAGGACCACGGAAACCTCCGCGCCCGCGCCGGCCTCGCCGGCGGGCTTGCCGTCGACGACGATGGCGGCGATGCGGCCCTCGGCGCTTTCGGTATCGTAGCCCAGGAAATCGGTGGCGCCGACCTCGTCGCGGACCGAGAACCAGACCGCGTCGGTGGCGGCGTCGCCGGACCCGGCCCAGGCCTTGCGCGCCTCTTCCTTCTGGCGCTGCATGGCGGCGTTGAAGCCGTCCTCGTCGACCGCGATCTCGCGCGCCTTGAGGGCATCCTGCGTGAGGTCGAGCGGAAAACCGTAGGTATCGTAAAGCTTGAACGCGGTCTCGCCGTCGAGCGTGGCACCGGCCGCCATCTCGCCGGTCGCCTCGTCCAGGAGCTTGAGGCCGCGGTCGAGCAACTGCTTGAAGCGGGTTTCCTCGAGCTTGAGGGTTTCCGTGACCAGCGGCTCGGACCGCTTGAGGTCAGGGTATGCATCCCCCATCTCGCGGACCAGCGTCGACACGAGCCGGTGCATCAGCGGCTCGGTGCAGCCCAGCATGTGCGCGTGGCGCATGGCGCGGCGCATGATCCGCCGGAGCACATAGCCGCGGCCCTCGTTGGAGGGCAGCACGCCGTCGGTGATCAGGAACGAGGTGGCGCGCAGGTGATCGGCGATGACCCGGTGCGAGACACTGGCGGCGTCGGTGCCGGAAGCCTCCGCCGAAGCGGCGATCAGCGTCCGGAACATATCTGTTTCGTAGTTGTCGTGGGTGCCCTGCATGACGGCGGAGATGCGCTCAAGGCCCATGCCGGTGTCGATCGAGGGTTTCGGCAGGTCGACGCGCTCGTCCAGCGTCACCTGTTCGAACTGCATGAACACCAGGTTCCAGATCTCGATGAAGCGGTCGCCGTCCTCTTCCGGCGAGCCCGGCGGGCCGCCCGGGATGTGATCGCCGTGATCGTAGAAGATTTCCGAGCACGGGCCGCACGGGCCGGTGTCGCCCATGGCCCAGAAGTTGTCCGAGGTCGGAATGCGGATGACCTTCTCGTCCGGGAGCCCGGCGATCTTCTTCCAGAGTTCGGCGGCGTCCTCGTCGGACGAGTGCACGGTGACCAGCAGCTTGTCTTCCGGCAGCCCGAATTCCTTGGTCACCAGGTTCCAGGCCAGTTCGATGGCGACGTCCTTGAAATAATCGCCGAACGAGAAGTTGCCGAGCATCTCGAAGAACGTGTGGTGGCGCGCGGTGTGGCCGACGTTTTCCAGGTCGTTGTGCTTGCCGCCGGCGCGGACGCACTTCTGCGACGTGACGGCACGGTTGTAAGGCCGCGTCTCGTTACCGGTGAAGACGTTCTTGAACTGCACCATGCCGGCGTTGGTGAACATCAGCGTCGGGTCGTTCCGGGGCACGAGCGGCGACGACGCCACGATCTCGTGACCGTTGGCGGCGAAATAGTCGAGAAACGCGCGGCGGATGTCGTTGACTGTCTGCATGCTCTTAAAACCAGGTTCCGGGTCAGGTGTTCCCTACTCCCAGAAATGGTGTTATCCGGGGCGGACGCAAGGTTTTAGCGGCTGGGGCGGCGCCTGTCGAGGCATCGTCGGCGGATACAAAAAACCCCTCACCCGGCGCCGGTCCGGATAGGGGTCCGGGCCGGGCGCGCCTCTCTCCCCAGGGCGACAGGGAGAGAGATCGGGGTGAGGGGTCAACCGGGGGTGGTTGGAGATTACTCGACCGCCGCTTCCTCGCCGCCCTCTTCGGCGGCTTCGGCGTCTTCCGGACTGTCCGGGCCGGTCATCATCTCTTCCGACAGGAGACCGGCGTTCTGGCGGATCATCTTTTCGATTTTCTTGGCGATTTCCGGGTTCTCGCGCAGGAACGTCTTCGAGTTCTCGCGGCCCTGGCCGAGGCGCTCGCTCTCGAACGAGAACCAGGCGCCGGACTTCTCGACGATGCCGGCGGTGACCCCGAGATCGAGCAGTTCGCCCATCTTGGAGATGCCCTCGCCGTACATGATGTCGAACTCGACCTGCTTGAAGGGCGGCGCGACCTTGTTCTTGACGACCTTGACGCGGGTCTGGTTGCCGACCACCTCGTCGCGGTCCTTGATGGCGCCGATGCGGCGGATATCGAGACGCACCGAGGCGTAGAACTTGAGGGCGTTGCCGCCGGTCGTGGTTTCCGGGCTGCCGAACATGACGCCGATCTTCATGCGGATCTGGTTGATGAAGATGATCAGCGTGTTGGAACGCGCCACCGACGCGGTCAGCTTGCGCAGCGCCTGGCTCATCAGGCGCGCCTGCAGGCCGACGTGGGCGTCTCCCATTTCGCCTTCCAGTTCGGCACGCGGCACCAGCGCGGCGACACTGTCGACGACGAGAACATTGATGGCGCCGGAGCGGACCAGCGTATCGGCGATCTCGAGCGCCTGTTCGCCGGCGTCCGGCTGCGAGATCAGCAGGTCGTCGACGTTGACGCCGAGTTTCCTGGCGTAAACCGGGTCGAGTGCGTGCTCGGCGTCGATAAAGGCGCAGGTGCCGCCGGTTTTCTGGGATTCGGCGACCACGTGCAGCGCCAGGGTGGTCTTACCGGAGCTTTCCGGACCGTACACCTCGACAATGCGGCCTTGCGGCACGCCGCCGATGCCGAGCGCGATATCGAGGCCGATGGAGCCGGTCGAGATGCTCGCCACTTCCATCACCTCGCGCTGGCCGAGGCGCATGATCGAGCCTTTGCCGAAGGCGCGTTCGATCTGGCTGACGGCGGCGTCCAGAGCTTTGTTTTTATCCACGTCGCTATCCTTGTCCACGACACGTAAGGCGGGGCTGCTCATGTTTCGTCTCCGTTCATTACATACACGTTGGGGCGAATCAATTGCGTCATTTGTACCAGTTTTGTTCTCATTGTCCAGAGTTATTTCAACACACTGAAATAACGCATTAATTTTTAACTTCGTTCTAACTGTGTTCCGGGTATCCGGGCAAATCGCCCGTGCGTCCGGCGGGACCGCTGCCGCGTCCGATCGGGGACTCGGGCACGCCGTCCATAACCATGAAGCTAGACCACGTGGGTGACAGATTCGGTCACATATAAAACCCATATGCCCGGCTTCATATAACCGCTATGGAAGGACCGTTAGGGTTTTTTCCTGAACCCGAGCACGTCATCCCTGTCTGTCTCAACCTGATTCAGTATCCATCCTTCGAGACGCCCCTTCGGGGCTCCTCAGGATGAGGCCAAGAGAGCATCCTCGAAGCATGTCGTGGGCCCTGAACCCAAGTTCAGGGCGACGTGTTGATATTGCACAACGCTGATGCCGGCCGGGAAACAACGGCGGGACCGGAAACCGGCTCCCCTACCCCTCGAGCACTTCCTTGACCTTGGCGGCGAGGCTCTTGAGGGTGAACGGCTTGCCGAGAAAGGCGATGTCCGGGTCCATGTCGGGGCCGTTCCTGAACACGTCCTCGGAATAGCCCGACATGAGGATCGTCTTGACCCCGTCCAGTTCCTGGCGCGCCAGGTTGACCAGCGTGTGTCCGTCCATACCCGGCATGACCACGTCGGAAACGATGAGGTCGATCTTCTTGTCGGCGTTGGCGATGACGTCGAGGGCGGTTTCGCCGTCGGTCGCCTCCAGCACCTCGTAGCCCTTGTTGCGGAGCGCGCGGGCACCGAACAGCCGCACCGCGTCCTCGTCCTCGACCAGCAGGATAACGCCCTGCCCGGTGAGGTCGCTTTCCGTTTCCGTCCTGGCCGCCTGCACCATCTTCGCCCTGGCTTCGGTGTCGGTCTTGTAGACCGGCAGGTAGATCGTGAAGGCCGTCCCCTTGCCGACGGCGCTGTCGACGAAGATGAAGCCCTCCGCCTGATGAACGATGCCATAGACGGTGGAAAGCCCGAGCCCGGTCCCCGCGCCCACGTCCTTGGTCGAGAAGAACGGTTCGAAGATTCGCTCCAGGTTCTCCTTGGCGATGCCGGTGCCGCTGTCGGCAACGGCGATGGTGACGTATTCGCCGGCCGGCAGAATCTCGTGACCCTTGGGCGTCGGCCAGGGCGCGCACATGGAGGCGCGCCTCGACCGCGCCGACGGCAAGGATCTCTCGGTCAGCCTGTCGATCTCGCGG
>MRWG01002064.1_pt1 | contig 11027 bp, 9 predicted proteins | sample 1013341 | NCBI WGS metagenome assembly MRWG01 (sample SAMN06117577, study PRJNA244670) | biofilm metagenome | biome: Water; feature: Cathode Biofilm; material: Biofilm; isolation source: microbial consortium enriched at the cathode of a solar microbial fuel cell | place: USA: District of Columbia ...
GAGTTCGCCAAGGCTGATGGCGGTCTGGGTTGGTAGGGGCGTTTTCTGCAAACTTGGGTACCTGGCTACTTCACGGATGCGTAATACCAGACAAGCTTAACGTTCGAATATACGGTTTGCTATGGTCTGGTTTCCCAATGTTGTTTAGAGTCTCTCCATATTTTGTGTAGTGGTAGTTTCAGGAGACGCCTTTCCACCATGAATGCCGAACAGCTCAAACAGCTTGAAGATGACCTCTGGTCTGCCGCCGATAACCTGCGGGCCAACTCCGATCTCAAGTCCAGCGAATACGCCACTCCTGTACTAGGGCTGATCTTCCTGAAATTTGCCGACAACAAATACAAGCGGGCCGAGCCGGACATCACCAAAGAGTTTGCGGAGCTCAGAGGCACCCGGCGAGAAAAGCCCATCTCCGACATCGCCATTCAGAAATGCGGTTTCTATCTCCCGGACCACGCCCGCTACCACTACCTTCTGGGCCTGCCGGAGCAGGAAGATCTCGCGCGAAAGATCAAGCAGGCCATGGAAGCCATCGAGGAATACAAAACCGAGCTGGATGGCATCCTGCCCAAGGACGAATACTTCGCTCTTACACGCACCAGTAACACCCTTCTGGCGGAACTGCTGAAGAACTTCTCCAACATCCCGGCCGATGCCAATGGCGACATCTTCGGTAAAATTTACGAGTTCTTCCTTGGCAAGTTTGCCCTGAGTGAAGGCCAGAAAGGCGGTGAGTTTTTCACACCTACCTCGGTGGTCAAACTGATGGTGGAAATCATCGAACCCCACCATGGCACGGTATACGACCCAGCCTGCGGATCGGCCGGGATGTTCGTGCAATCCCAGCAGTTTGTTGAGCGCCACCGCAGGAAACTGGACGAACTGGGTGAAGCCCACGATGAAGACCAGCTCTACGTCTATGGCCAGGAAAAGACCCTGGATACCGTCAAGCTGGCCAAGATGAACCTGGCGGTGAACGGCCTGCGGGGCGAGATTCGCCAGGCCAACAGCTACACCGAAAACCCGTTTGACGGCTTCGGCAAGTTCGACTTCGTGATGGCCAATCCGCCGTTCAACGTGGACGACGTGCCCCTAGCCTCGGTGGAAGACGATCCACGTTTCAATACCTACGGCCTGCCCCGAAAGAAAACCAAGGCCAAAGCTAGCGAGAAGGGCAAGGAAACCGTCCCCAACGCCAATTACCTGTGGATCAATCTGTTCGCCACCTCCCTGAAGAACAACACCCCGGACAGCGGCCGCGCGGCGCTGGTGATGGCCAATTCCGCCTCCGATGCCCGCCACAGCGAGGCGGACATTCGCCAGACCCTGATCGAGAACAACCTGATCTACGGCATGCTCACGCTGCCGTCCAACATGTTCTACACGGTCACCCTGCCGGCCACTCTGTGGTTCTTCGACAAGAACAAGCAGGACAATCGAATTCTGTTCATCGATGCCCGAAATCTCTTCACCCAGATTGACCGGGCCCATCGGGAGTTCAGTGAGGAGCAGGTCCAACATTGCCATCATCAGCAAGCTGCACAAGGGCAAGCGGGCCGACTTTATCCGGCTGGTGGACAGCTACTTCCGCAAGGGCATGGAACAACTGCTGGCCAACCGTGAAAAGGTGGAGCCGGTAAGTGAGCAGTTACTGGACGTGCTGGACGACGCCCAGGGCAAGCAGGCCGTGGGCGAACTGGTCAGCCAGTGGCAGGGCCTGAAAGCCCTGCAGCAAGCCAGTGATGCCTACACCGAAGCTGCCGACCTGCACCTGGGCACCCCGGAGGCCATCGAAACCGCCAACCGCACCCAGCACGAATTGAGAGCAAAGTTTGATCCGTTCTTCCAGCAACTGCACACCGGCCTGAAGCAGCTGGACAAAGTGGTACGCCAGCACGAAAAGGCCAGAGCCGAAGAGGCCAGACAGGCCGGCAAACGCACCCCCACCGACCGCAACGCCCGCCGCCTGAAAGAGGCGCTGGAGGAACTGCACAAGGAAGTTCGCAGTGCGGAGGCCTATTACCAGCATATTCACTGGCTTCAGGAACGCTTCCCGAATGCTGAGTACGAGGATGTAACGGGCCTTTGCAAGCTGGCGACACCGGAGGAAGTGAAAGAGCAGGATTACTCCCTGAATCCGGGTCGTTATGTGGGGGTTGTTATTGAAGAGGATGGGAAGACCGAGGAGGAGTTTCTGAGTGAGATAACTGCAATGAATGAAGCTCTTTCTGAACTACAGCATTCTGCGAATGACTTGTCCAAAATCATCCTGGCAAACATGACAGCGATGACGGAGGGGACATGAGCGCACCAATTAAATGGCCCATTGTTCGCCTTGAAACTCTCGCGGAGTCGAAGAAGAATGCGATTGTTGGCGGACCGTTTGGCTCGAATCTGGTTTCTGCGGACTATGTTGAGGAAGGAGTTCCGGTTGTCCGAGGTGTAAATTTGCCAAAGGACGCCAGTTTTAGTGGTGACAGGTTGGTTTTCGTCAGTGAGAGTAAGGCTGACTCCTTAAAGCAAAATCTGGCCAAGCCGGGTGATCTGATTTTTACTCAGCGAGGGACGCTAGGGCAGGTAGGTATCGCGCCGCGTGGCACTCCTTACGACCGGTTCCTGATTTCACAAAGCCAGATGAAAATGTCTGTTGATCAGGAAAAGTGCGATCCGCGATATCTGTATTATTTCTTTCGGGTGCCAAGTACTGTCGATTACATACACAATCATGCTTTGCAGTCCGGTGTGCCCCATATCAATCTAGGTATATTGAGACGGTTTGAGGTGGTGTGTCCGCCCGTCGATATTCAGCGGAAAATTGCTGGCGTTTTGACCGCCTATGACGACCTAATCGAAAACAACAAACGCCGCATCACCCTGCTGGAAAACATGGCCGAGGAAATCTACCGCGAGTGGTTTGTGCGGTTCCGGTTTCCGGGGTGGCAGGAGGCCGAGTTTGAGAAGGGGTATCCAGCGAGTTGGCGTGCTGTAAAGTTTGATGGGTTCTGCAAATTAAAGCGGGGCTATGATCTACCAGACTCGAAGGTTATGGATGGCCCCTATCCAGTCCTCGCGTCTACGTCGGTTAAGACTTTCCATAGTGAGTACAAAGTCAAAGCGCCGGTAATTACAACTGGTCGATCCGGCTCGCTGGGAACGGTTCTTTTCAAACGCGAAAATTGCTGGCCATTGAATACAACTCTGTATGTGCAGAACTTCAAAGGCAATAGTCCCTTTTTCGTGTATTTCACTCTGAAGAATATGCCATTGGAGGCGTTTAACTCTGGGGCGGGTGTTCCCTCACTAAATAGAAATCACTTGGCAGGACTCCGCATCGTTGTGCCAGACGAAGCTGCTCAAAAAGCGTTTAATGATGTCGTTGGACCAATATTTCGTCAGGTCGACACACTGCAGGAGCAGTTCGAGTATTTGCTGAAAACCAAAGCTCAACTCCTACCCCGCCTGATCTCCGGCAAACTCTCCGTGGAAAACCTGGATATCCAGTTTCCGCCTTCCATGCAGAGTGATGAGTCAGACAACGCCGACGAAGCCGCCGCTTGAACCCTCAACGCTAATCAGACAATCTGTCACCAGATATCAATAAGTGGTGACAGTTTGTCTGATTCCGGCTCTTCCCGATTCTCCCGGGCACAACTCCAAACCCTGTTCCGCCAGCACGGCGGCCAGCTTCGCCTGAGCGAAGCGCTGGCCAGGGGCTATAGCCGGTATCAATTCTATCAGCTTCGGGATGACGGGCTGATTGAGTCGGTTAGCCGTGGTCTTTACCGGCTGGCGGATCTGCCGCCCATCGAAAACCCGGATCTGGTGGCCGCTGCTACTCGGTTCCCTAGTGCGGTGCTTTGCCTGATTTCCGCGCTGGACTGGCACGGCATAACCACACAGATTCCCCACCAGGTGCACCTGGCGGTGGAGCGGGATGCCCGCCTGCCGGTACTGGACTATCCGCCGGTGGCAGGATACCGGTTCTCCGGGCGGGCCTTTAGCGAAGGCATTGAACAGGTGGATGTGGATGGAATCACCCTGAATGTCTACAGCCCGGAGAAAACCCTGGCGGACTGCTTCAAATTCCGCAACCGCATTGGCATGGATGTGGTGCTGGAGGCACTGGAGCTTTATTGCACCCGTAAAACTTTCCTGCCGGGTAAACTGATTGAGCATGCTTTGGACTGCAGAATGAGTAACGTAATGATGCCCTACTTGGAATCTCACGTGAGGACTTAGGCGTACAGTAAAGAGACCACGAAATGGATGGGAGTACGACAGGACCGCTGTGTGTAGGATAAAGCTCACAAACTCGGTGGTCGATCTCTCACAATGTTTTGTGCTCGATTGTCTACACTGATTAGAGCTATGGGTGTGAAGGAGCTCCTTTAGCAGGCGCCATTTTGTATAGATGACGTCTAAAATCGTTTTAACGTTCTGATTTATTTGATTAAAATTTCAGGTAAATTCCCTGCCGCCCTGAATGGCTGGGTGTGGTAGTATTCGAGCGCGCAGATTCAGCACTGAGCAACTACAGCTCAGCTTAAGAATTGGGAGGAGTCGATGAGTAAGCAAAAAAACTATACCCAAAATTCGCAACTTGAGCTTCCTGTTTTTGCTGATGTTTCATTGTCAGGGTTTAGAAAGCCCAAGAGTGATAAAGGCACGTTTGTCAGATTCTTCACAGATGAAGATAAAAGGCGTATAAAGTGTATGAATTCCAGTTCAGAAAAATACACTTGGTAGGTCTATGTCGGTAAATGCAGTTAAAAAGAACAATTCGAAGGCTCAGGAAAATACGGCTAGTGCGAACGATGATTTAGGTTCCCAGTTTCTCGAAAGAATTGAAAAATTTAAATCAAAAGAGCTTGTCGTCGGTCTTGCATTTCCCCTCGGTACTTCCACAGTTGAAATAAAATCCGCAGTTCATTCGTATTTTTCCGGGCTAGGGTATTCAGTAGTTACATACAAGATGAGCCACTTGGTCCACGAGACAATCAGTGACCTGGTTCCAGAAAGTGTGAAATCCGAATTCTTAGCTAGTGTTGGTGCGAAACCAGGTTCGCCTATTTACGAAAAAGATAATGAATATCAAAGAATTAAGAATCTTCAAGCTGCTGGAAATTTTTTAAGAGGAAAGTTCGAGCAGGGAGTTATTGCACAACTCGTCATTAGAAAAATCGCGCTAGATAGAATGTCTAAGGCCGAGCCCTCGTTCAATGAATTGAAAAAGGAAAAAAAGCTTCCAGAGGATTTAGATCTCTCAACTTATAGTACGTCCAAAGATTATGTACCTGAAAAAACTGTGTATATTATCGATTCTCTGAAGAACCCTGCAGAAGTTGACGTGCTTAAGGCAGTTTATGGAGAGTTGTTTTATTTTATTGGTGCTATTCAGAGTCGCGAAGAGCGGGTTGATAACCTTGCGTCAAGGATTAGAGTTCCCTTAGAAAAACGTGAAGACAGTACTAATCATGCTGTCGAATTAGAACGAGATGATCGAAAGCAAAGTGAAGACCACGAACAACAACTCGATAAAACTTTGAACCTTTGTGACTACTATATCTCAGTATCTAATGCTTCGAAGGCAGATGTAGATGGTCAAGTTCAAAGATTCTTTAATCTGGTTCATGGTAACGGCGTTCATACGCCATCCACCGATGAATATGGAATGTACGTTGCGTACACAGCGGGCTTGGGGTCTGCTTGTTTGTCTAGACAAGTTGGTGCAAGTATTTCAGATAAGGACGGGAATATAATATCGACTGGATGCAATGACGTTCCAAAGTTCCGGGGTGGTCTATATATTGCCAGCTCTAGTGTTGATCATCGTTGTTATACGGATGGTGGATTCTGTAGAAATGACAACGAGAAGAATAAGATTAGAGAAGATGTGGAGCAAATACTCAAGGACGCTGGAATAAAAGAGTCGCGAGATATTTCTAAAAGAATTTTCAAGGATGCAAGGATCAAAGATTTAATCGAGTTCTCTCGAGCTGTTCATGCTGAGATGGAAGCAATAGTAAGTTTAGGGCGCAGAGGAGGGGGCTCGACGGAAGGTGCTACGCTGTATACAACTACTTTCCCCTGCCATAACTGCGCAAGGCATATTGTGGCTGCTGGAATCGCACGAGTTGTATTTATCGAACCATATGATAAAAGCTTGGCATTAGATCTACATAGAGATTCGATTTCTCGTGATGATAGCTCAGAGAAAGTGCCTTTTTTACACTTCACAGGTGTTTCCCCGCTTCGCTATGCCGATGTATTTAGGGCAACCGGAGCTAGAAAAGATAGTTCGGGCAATTATACTGGATTTTCGAAGCACGAATCTGAAAAGAACTATGCATACCTCGAGGCGTATAGAGATCTTGAGATGAGAATCAATAAGCATTTGAATGAGAATGGACTTGAGTTAAAGGAAAGTTAAACTGGCTTGCGAGTAGTTCTCATCGCTTATAATGTTGGTCTTTCAACATCATCATGTTTGTGGAAAGCAAGCAGCGACAGTGGCAGGCTTTCCGTAAACGCCTTGGCCAGGATCATGGGCCGGAGGCCTTTTCAGACGTTGTAGAGGCGGTGGTTGAGTTTCTCAGTCCTTTGATGGCGCCCACCCAGTCCATGGAGTCGGCAGGCCGATGGCTAGTTTTATTTCGGAAGACAATATCGAGCAGGCGCTGTTGCAGCGCCTTCAGCACATTCACGGTTTCAATGTGTTGGATTGCTATACCGCAAAGCCGGAAGAACTGAACGATGGCTCTCACCGTGCCGACAAGCGGGATGTGATTTTCCCGGTCGAGTTAAAAACCGCCTGCCTCGAATTGAATCCCGACATCCCTGAAAGCAAGATCGACGAAGCCATTGAGCGGGTGATGAGCCGGCGTGCGGCCATGTCGCCGATTGCCTCCAACCGGGAACTGTATGACCTGATCCGGGGTGGCGTGCCGGTTCAGTTTGATAATGAGCGCGGCATCAAACAGCACGAGAAAGTCCGGCTGGTTCATTTTGACGATCCGAAACAGAACCGCTGGCTGGCGGTCTCCCAGTTGTGGATCAAGTCGGTGGGCCAGGCCCCGAAGTCCGCCTACCGTCGCCCCGATGTAATCCTGTACGTTAACGGGCTGCCCCTGGTCTTTATCGAGCTGAAGAACTCCAATGTGCGGCTGCGCAATGCCTTCGAGGATAATCTGCGCAGTTACCGCCACGACATTCCCCAATTGTTTCACTGTAACGCATTCTGTGTGCTCTCGAATGCCCTGGAAACCCGGGTGGGCAGCTTTACTGCTGGCTGGGAACACTTCTTTAACTGGTTCCGGGTGGAGAGCGAGAAGGAGGCGGTAAACCGCAAGGAAATTACCGAGCAGGCCACCAGCCTGGAACATGCTGCCGATGGCCTGTGCGAAAAGTCCCGCCTGCTGGATTACGTCGAGAATTTCATCCTGTTCCATAAGGGCGAAACCAAGATCATTGCCCAGAACCACCAGTTCCTCGGGGTCAATAACGCCTATGAGCGTTTCCTGAACCGTCGGGAACACGATGGCAAGCTGGGGGTGTTCTGGCACACCCAGGGCTCGGGCAAGAGTTTTTCGATGATTTTCTATGCCCGCAAGATTTTCCGGAAAGCCACGGGCAACTTCAGTTTTGTGGTGGTGACTGATCGTCAGGATCTGGACGGTCAGATTTACCGGAATTTCCTCAATACGGAAACGGTTCGTAAAGAGGATGCTGCCCAGCCGGCCAACGCCGAGGAAATGCGCAAGTTTCTGGGTCAGAACAAGAAGGTGGTGTTCACCCTGATCCAGAAGTTCCGTTACGAAAAGGGGCGCAAGTACCCTCGGCTGTTCGATCCCGAAAAGGAAAACCGGGAAATCATAGTAATGGTGGATGAGGCCCACCGAACCCAGTACAAGAGCCTGGCGGAAAATATGCGCGCAGGCCTGGAGGGAGCTCACTTCCTGGCCTTTACCGGCACGCCGTTGCTGGGGCGTGATCGCAAGACCAACAGCTGGTTTGGCGATTATGTGTCTGAGTACAACTTCCAGCAGGCGATGGAAGATAATGCCACCGTGCCATTATTTTATGAGAAACGGGTGCCGAAGGTTCTGATCCAGAACGACGATCTGGGGGATGAGTTCTACGAGCTATTGGAAGACGAAAACCTGGACGAAGCTCAGCAGGAGAAGCTAGAGAAAAAGTACGCCCGTGAACTGGAAGTGATCAAGCGGGACGACCGCCTGGATACCATTGCTCGGGACATCGTGTATCACTTTCCCCGCCGTGGTTATCTCGGCAAGGGCATGGTCATCACCCTGGACAAGTTCACCGGCGTGCGCATGTATGACAAGGTGCAGCAGCACTGGAAAGACGAACAGAAACGCCTGCTGAAGCTGATCAAAGAATCGACCAACGAAGTTGAGAGGGCCCGCTACAAGAAGATCCGGGATTACATGAAAACGGTCGAGATGGCCGTAGTGATCAGCGATCCGAAAGCGGACGAGGAAAAGTTCGAGAAGCAGGGCCTGGATATCAAGCCGCACATCAAGCGCCTGGAGCAGCTTGATGAACATATGCACGACGTGGAGTACAACTTCAAAGACCCGGAGCACCCTCTTCAACTGGTGTTCGTCTGCGCCATGTGGCTAACCGGGTTTGATGCGCCAACTGTATCCACGCTTTACCTCGACAAGCCCATGAAGGGTCATACCCTGATGCAGACCATTGCCCGGGCGAACCGGGTGGCTTCATATCGCGTCAAAGGTCACAGCGGTGGTCTGGTCGAGAAGAAAAACGGCGAAATCGTTGATTACTACAACGTGTTCCGCAACATGCGCAAGGCACTGAAAGATTACGCGCAGGGCGCGGATGGCGAGGAGCAGCCGGTTCAGGAGAAGTCTGAGCTCTTTGAACTACTCGATGATGCGGTTAGCCAAACACTTGAGTTCTGCCGGGAGCGGGATATCGAGCTGAATTCAGTGTTTGAGAAGCAGGATACCTTCAAGAATATCGGTTTCTTTAACCAGGCGGCCGATACCCTCCTGAGTAACGACGATTGGCGCAAGCAGTTTAACGTTTACGAAAACACCGTGACGGCTCTGTATGAGGCCTGTAAACCCGAGATATTCCAAAAGCATGACAATCAGCGTATTGCCGCGATCCAGTATCTGCGAGGTGTAGTGGACGCACTGGTGGAGCAGGCCGACATCGATGAAATCAGTCAGAAGATTTCGGAACTGCTGGACGAGAGTGTGGTGGTGGACAATGCCGAGGCTTTCAACATCAAGGAACACAGGGCGGAATACGAGATCGTCCAGAAGGGCCAGGGTTGGGATCTGAGCAAGATCAACTACGACAAGCTTCGGGAAGATTTCAAGAAAGCCGAGTACAAGCACATTGAGATCGCTGAGTTGCGTGCCTTTATCGAAGACAAGCTGCAGCAGCTTCTGGAGCAGAACCACACCCGTACCGACTTTGCCCAACGGTTGCAGGAGATCATCGACAAGTACAATTCGGGGAGTTCCTCTGCGGATGCGTACTATGAAGATCTGGTCCAGTACGTTGGCAACATGCGGGAAGAATCAGAACGGCATATCCGTGAAGGTCTCAGCGAGGATGAGCTGGAGATCTACGACCTGTTGAAAAAGGACAAACTCACCAGAGCCGAGGAACAGAGAGTAAAGCTGGCGGCAAAGGATCTGATCATCCGTCTGTTGGAAGGCCATCCGAAAGTGTTGGTTCAGGATTGGTGGAAGGATGGCCAGACCCAGCGTGCGGTAAAGGCTGCCATTGAGGAAGTTCTGGATAAAGACCTGCCGGAGAGCTACGACCGTGTGGCGTTCAAGGAGAAGTGTGACAACGTTTTCGAGCTGGTCGTGGAGTTTGCGGCTAGTGGTCGGAAGTGGGTGGCATAAATTTTAGATCCTTTGGGCCCCTCAGATGCCAGAAGCAGTTGTCTTCGCTGCCTCTAGTTGACTCTTAAAGTAGATAGAACGTTGTCGAAAATGTTCTCATCAGCACTGATAGTGATCCATGTAGATCGATGTTTCGACGTGGCGATAAAAGCAGTGGTGTAGCCGTTTACAGTTGCAGAGAATCCATAGACTCCTTCGCCCAAATCCAGTTCTGTCACGTCACCAGAGGACTTCCGTGCTTCTCCAAAACCCTGTCTGACCTCCTCTACTGCCGTTGAAAAGTCGGCGTTGGTTTCCATCGTCGCTACAGAGCCCACTAATTCCGAGCCGCGCCAAATCTGTGTTTCAGAAGGTTGGATATCGACAGTATCAAATTGTCTGCTATTGAACTCGAACGCAATACCATTGGAAGTGCGAAACTCGATGGCTTGTTGATTGAGAGAAGCACAACCCGAGATCAGGCTGATCAAAAAAATCCCGCAAGCGATGAACGCTTTCATGAAACACATCCCTGTTTAATTTAAAGAGTCGATTATAGCTGGTTTGAATTGCGCAGCGCGGAACCGCTTGCACATTATGTTAATGCGCACGTTGCCGGTGAGAAAGGGCTCTCCGGACTTTCTGATGATTCGCAGAGCCCACTTTCTGAGTTTATTGGCGGGCACAAGCAAATCCTGCGGGCTGGGAACTGCGTTAATCCAAGTGCTGCAGTCTTCCGTTTCTGCCAATAACTCTACTACTTTGACAATGGTTTCATCCGTAATCGTGGATGAGGTAAACAGACGGGCATTGCCTTGCCCATAGAATGACCGGATGATTGCTTGGATGATATCAACATCATTTTCAGTAATTGAGTCGCTCATGCTCTTCGTTCCTTGAAGCTCCAAAGCTGATGCTCCGAGGACTCTCTGGTCTCCGGAGCATCTATTCCGCTCACTGCGGATCGACTTACGCCTCGATCGGCGAACGCCAGTCGTCAGCACCGGAAGTACCGGCAACGGCGTGCTCCCAGGTTACCTTGCGGTAGGATAGGGAAACGGTGACCAGCTGGGTGAAGTCGGCGTTGCCGGCGTCCTGGCAGTGGGGCATGTTGCAGTTGATGTCGATAATGGTCGCATC
>MRWG01002066.1_pt1 | contig 11021 bp, 10 predicted proteins | sample 1013341 | NCBI WGS metagenome assembly MRWG01 (sample SAMN06117577, study PRJNA244670) | biofilm metagenome | biome: Water; feature: Cathode Biofilm; material: Biofilm; isolation source: microbial consortium enriched at the cathode of a solar microbial fuel cell | place: USA: District of Columbia ...
CCGACCGCCATACCGATCACAAAGTTCATCTTGCCGCTCTTCATCGCCTGCTCCCGCGCTCTGGTGTTCCAAGGAGAATCAAGGGCGCCCGGCCAGGAGGCTGGCGCCTGAGATCAATCACATCGACCGATTTCCGGACGATCTTTCCCCGCGCGATCGCCGCGCGGGGCATGACAGTAGAACGGATGTCAATCGGACGTTGTTCGGGAGGTCCGCGGAATTACAGATCAGTCGGGGTCGTGAGTCGCAGGGAGCGCTCCGTCATGATCGGGGGTGATTCCGACATCGCTCGTGGAGCGATTCGGCATCTTCTGAATGCGACCGAACGCATCGGGAAGCTCGATGCCGGCCTGCTGGGCGAGTTCGTGAACAGCCGGAAGGGATCCGATCAAGCCCGAAAGAAATCCGGCCGTGGCGCCCTGTGCGCCATTCCCGCCGCCTTGAGCACCCGAGTCCCAGACGGTGATCTTGTCGATCTTGAGATTCTGAACCGCCTTGACCTGCTCCTTGACGATTTCCGGCAGCATTTCGATGAGGAGCAACGTCGGCGCAACATGCACGTTGTCGCCGCACGCGCTGACCAGTCGCTGGTAGCCCTGCGCCTTCGCCTCAAGAACTTTCTGCACACCTTCGGCCTCGGCCTCGTAGCGGGCAAGCACGGCGTCCGCTTCGCCTCGGGCAACGCGGCGATTGCGCTCCGCCTCTGCTTCAGCTGCAATCTCGATTCGACGTTTCTCGATTTCTTGCGGGGCCAACTCCTCTTTGGAGAGTCGCGCAAGCTCTTTCTCACGCTCCGCCTGAAGGATGGATTCGTCAGCTCGAGCCGCAGCGACGCCGGCGCGCTGATTCGCCGATGCGCGAACCTCTGCGAGGTTGGCATTGTATTCAGCGATCTCTGCTTGCGAAGTGTTCTCGCCTTCAATCGCCCTGGCCTCGGCCTCAGCGACAGCGATGCGTTGGCCGCGTTCGGCTTGTTTGCTGGCCGCGACGGTTTCCGCCTGGCGTTCGGCGACGGCGATTTCCTGGTCGCGCTTTGAACTCGCCTCGCCAACGATGGCCTCGGCTTCGAAACCGGCTATCGCGACACGCTGCCGACGCTCGGCTTCTTTTTTGCCCTCATTCGAGGTGGCGACTTCTTGTGCGACGCGCACGTTCCGCTCTCGATTCGCGACGGCCTCACCGACATCACCCTCGCGTTCCTGTTCCGCAACATCCACTTTCGCGCGGTTAATCGCTTCGGCGGCGGCTCGCTTGCCAATCGCAGCGATGTAGCCGCTTTCATCAGTGATGTCGCGAATGTTGACGTTGATGAGATCGAGACCGATTTTGTTCACTTCCTGCGCAACGTTCTCGTTGATCAGCGACATGAACTTTTCACGGTCTTTATTGATTTCCTCAATGGACAAGGTCGCGATTACCAAGCGAAGCTGACCCAGAATGATGTCCTGAGCCTGGTCTCGAATCTTTCGATCATCGAGCATCAGCAAACGCTCGGCGGCGTTGTTCATCAACACCGGATCCGTTGAAATGCCGACCGTGAACGTGGAGGGCACGTTGACGCGAATGTTGTTGAGCGACAGGGCGCCTTCAAGCGGAATGTCGATCACCATGGGCTCAAGGCTGAGAAACGCATAATCCTGCACGAGCGGCCACACCATGGCGCCGCCGCCGTGATGGCAGCGCGCTGCACGGTTGGAGCCGACTCGTCCATAAATCACGAGGACGCGGTTGCTCGGGCATCGCTTGTATCGCGTTGCAAGAAAGAGCAGTCCGAACAGCAGGATGAGCGCCAACGCGCCCAACGGGATCAAGATCAGCAACTGGCTGCCATCCTCGGCGCCGGTCTGCGAAAGAAGAAGCGTGCTCATGCGGTTTGTTGCTCCGGGCGTCATCGCGATGCGCTCTCGACGGTGACGGTGTTGTCATCATTAATGCGCGTGACGCGGATGCGCTCGCCGCGCCCGATGGGGCCTTCATCGGAGACGGCGCCATAGATGCGCTGTCGCTCATTCAGGATGAGGCGAACCTGACCCGCCCCGGCCCCTCGCTTTGGAATGGACGCGTACACATCGCCCTCAAGTCCAAGGGCGCTCTGAATCGAGACATTGCCGCTTGATTGCAGATCATGGATTCCTTTGAGCATGAGGCCCAGCACCCAGACAAGGAACGCGCCGAATACGGCGCCGATCGCGATGCTCGCAGCCAGCGACCAATGAAACCCCTCGCTTGCGGCGAACCCCGCCCAGCCAAACCCCATCAGAAATGCGGCAATGCTCTGAATGGAAAGCAACTCAAACGCGTCACCGGAATCATCCAATCCGACATCGCCGTCCATCATGTCAAAGTCGGTGGGCGCATCGCCTTCAAGGTCTGCGCCGACCAGCATCAGCGCGATTTGCACCACGAAGACAAGCGTTCCCAGAATTGCCGGGACCGTAAACCACGCGGCGCCATTGCCAAAGAGAGCATTGATCATTCTGTTTTCCAGAACAGGGGGCGACGAAGCTTCGGTGAAACACCCTGATTGTTACGGAAAACGAGAAATCCGACATGTCCGAACGGTCAACCCATCAGACAAGTCGCTGAACCTTCATTTGTGAATCGCAACGAGTACATGTAAGTCGTGAAAAATAAAGAACTTCGAAAAAATGACCCCAAGGGGATTCGAACCCCTGTCTTCACCGTGAAAGGGTGACGTCCTGGACCAGGCTAGACGATGGGGCCTGTGAAGGCTCAAACCGGCCGCGGCGATTCTAGCGGCTTGGGCAGGCAGGACAAACGCAGGTTCCGGATCGAATTCTCGGACGCAACCCCGGGGGCGAATTGGCCGATGAATTCCCTATGAAAATGCCACGACCTGTCGATGCGCCGCGGCCCTCGCTTCGAGACGCTCGCCCTGTCCTCCTCCGGGTGGGGACCGCGCTTGGCATTGCGATCGGCTTCCTCTGGGTAACGAGCCGCATTGATCCGGAGCCGTCCAGCGCGCAGTTTGTGGCGCCTCAGTCGGAGTCGGCGCAGATCAGCAAGTCCAAGAGCCTTGGCTCCTTCGAAGGGCGCGATCACACGATTCGCATTGTCGCGACGCCTGATGGTCCTCGATACACGATCACGGATCCACATGGCGTCATCATCGCTGACAAGCTGACCAAGGACGAGGTTTACGAGCGATTCCCGACGTTCCAGTTGGACACAATGACGGCCGGACCGTTGATGATGGCGCCGCCGGATTCATACTGATCAGTCGCGGACTTTGAACCCGACCATTACAGCCGACCAAGATCAACTTCTGCGGCGATGGAGCCAAACGCCGCGGGGTTCGCGTCTTCGACGATGTCTTCAAGGATGTCGAGCGCATCGGCGCGATCGCCTTCGAAGTAGTGATACATCGCGACGCCGTAGGCGCGGGTTGATTGCTCAACACTGGCGCCGGCTTCAAGATCCAGCAGCGCCTCAGGCGCGACCTCGCCCTTGAACATGAGCAACAGCGAGTGGTAGTCGAAGTTCTCGATGACATCCATCGATGGCTCGATCATGGCCAGTGTTTCAGCCGCGCCGAGATCATCGCCCAGGCGCATCTGCGTGAGGTACAGCCAGTACGCCGCGGCGACGCGCATGTCGTCATTGGGTGATTGCGCATAGCACGTTTCCCAGGCATCGCGGGACTGTTCGAACTCACCGGTGAGGTACAGCGCGAGCGCGAGGTGGTAGGAGATGTTGGTTTTCAGCGTGCTGCGCGGGATGCCCAAGGCGTTCGGGGCGCCGTCCTGTTCAATTTCATCCGGCTGGTCGGCGGTGAGCCGCGTCGCGCGCGTGAGGTCATCGATCGCGCGATCAAACTTGCGGATGGTGATGAAGCGGTGACCGCGATGTCGGCGTAGTTGGGCGCTGTTGGGGTGCGATGTCAGGCCTCGCGAATAGGTCGCGATCGCTTCGTGATACAGGCCGAGGTACGCCTGGCGGCGTCCGACCCAGATGATGGCGGTCTCATCGTTCGGGGCGGCTTCATAGGCCGTTTGCGCTTCCTGAAGATCATCGCGCAGGCGCGACCATGTGGACGGGCCGACCCAGACGGCGTACGGGTCATCGGCGCGGGCGGTGAAGACCTCCTCCTGCGTCGCGACGGTCTCGAATGGTCTGTGGTTCTTCCCGGTGCATCCCACACTGGCGAACAGTGCGGCGGCGATCAGGACACAGGACACATTCGGTCGATGCATGGTGGACTCCCTTACCCGTCAGCGTACAGGTTGTGATCGGCGATGTAGCGCAAAACCCCGGGCGGCACGAGCGGGGCGAGGTCGGGCGAACCCGGCCCGGCGGCCCTGAGGATTTCACGCACATGCGTCGAACTCGCCTTCTTGATTGGCATTTCGATGATGCGCGTTTCCCACTGCTCGAGCTCGTCTGCGGACCAATGAGCGCTGAGCCGGTCCAGAAGCTCAACCGATGACTCGTCCGGAGGCCGCAGCATCACCACCAGATCCGCGAGTTTGAGGATCTCATGGGGCGCCTTCCAGCGGTGGAATGACGCGGCCTGATCGGCGCCGATGAGCACGCGAAGGATGAGATCGTCTGGCAGCCGGTGGCGAAGCTGACGGAGGGTGTCGAGGGTGTAGCTGGCGCCGCCACGGACGATTTCGACGTTGGTCACGCTGGTCGAGGGCTGATCCGCCAGGGCGAGACGGAGCATGGCGAGCCGATCCTCGCCGCTGGCCTGCGGCGCCTTTTCCTTCAATGGCGAATGGGCAGCCGGCACGTAGAGCAGCCAGTCCGAGGAGGTCTCCTCCATCACGCGGGCGGGCAATTCGATGTGGCCGCGATGCGGCGGATCGAACGCGCCGCCGAAGATCAGCAGCGACATCACGTCGTCGGGAATCGGTGGTTCGATGGACCACGATTCGGCGCCATTGTTTGGAGTTTGTTGCGTCACGCGTCGCGGATCGTAGCGGCGAGCTCCGTGAGGAGCGCATCAAGGACGCGGGCCGCGCTGGCCAGCGCTCGCCGGGTTCCGCTGCCGATTTCTGCGACTCTGGGAATGAGTGATGGGTGTCGGGCGAGGTCTCGCATCACGCGCGAGGTTCTCGTTTTTCCATGCTCATCGACCCATGTGCCCATGATGGGCAGCAGCACGGTTTCGGGGCCGTCGCTGACGCCGCGAATGACAGCCCACGGGATGTGCGCCGCGTCGCACTCGGGGGCGAAGACGTGCGACTCGGTGTCCACCAGATCCGCATCGCTCAGATTGAGGAGTTCCGCCTTCCGTTCGATGGTGAAGGCCGGATCGTCAACACCGACAATCGTGAGGCCTTCGCCTTTGGGAAGCATGGGCGATGTCCATTTGATTTGGGCGCGTTCATCAACCACGGCGGCGATTGTGGGCGATGTCTCCGTGTGGCGCAGGCCGCCGGCGACGCCATAGAGAATCGCGCAGGGACGGGACGACAGGTCGCTATTCAGCAGCGCGTCGCGCATGCGGTCGGGGCCGGGGCCGGGGCAGATGACGTCGGCGCGATCGCGCGCGGTGCGAGCGGCGGCGCGGCGTTCGATTTCAAGCGGGCAGAGAATGAGCGGTTTGGATTGCACAGCAAGAGCGTAACCATGTGACGCATGAAAAAAGCTCGCGGCGGGGAGTCGCGAGCTTTGGAGGGGAAGAATGGACGCGCAGCGTCGTGTTACTTTTCTTCTTGGGACTCGGGCTTCTCAGTTGCAAGCGCCGGCTGCTGCTCGGACTCGACGTGTTCTTCGAACGTGCTTGGCGCCTGCTCGCTCAGTCGGGCGCTTCGTCCGCGGCTGTCGGAGGGCCAGAAGGAATAGCCGACGAGTTGGCGGTGGATGTAATCCGGAGCGCGAACGAGAAGGTTCCCGTTGTAGAACGTGATGGAGCCGCCGTCGCCGCCGTTGTCGCGCCACTGGTCAGGCTCAACAAACTGCACGATGAGGTTGATGATTTCCTGTGCTTCCTCATCTTCCGTGCCGCGGGGGCGCTCTTCGTATTGGAAGTCAGCGGACTGGGAGCCGCCGCCCTGGCCCTGAATGATCTGGCCGAGGCCGAGGTCGGGGACTTCCGAGAATGACTCCACGCGGAACAGCAGGTCGCGAATGTCATAGAGCTTGAGCGTCGCCAGCGCGTTGAGGCGGGACTTGGGCCCGACCTGCAATTCGCCGTCTTCGCTGAATTGCCACGTCGCGCCGTCAAAGCCTTGATACGCCTGCTTCAGCACTCGCTCGAGCACATTCAGCGCGGGCATGTCGCGGACATTCAGCGAGATGGAGCTGTCGGGGTCGAGCCCGTCCACGTTTCGATCGTCAATCCACATGACGTCGAAGGATGCGCCGGTGAAGTCCTGAAAGAACATCATGACGTCATCGAGGCGCGCATCGGTGAAGCTGACAGTCATCGGTTTGAGCAGCGCTTCCGCCGCTTCGCGACGCGGATCCAGCGAGCGCCGCGACTGGGCGTCCGCCTCAGAGGGCAGCATCGTCATCGGGACGCTCATGGCGAGAGCCGCCAGCAGTGGCAAGGTGTATCGCACGGAAGGCTCCTTCGAACTCGACGGTTGCGCCGCAAGTGATTTGAACGCGGCGTCTTACCAGTCGTGATACGCACGCGGCGTGGTTCGGTTTCTCTCTGACGTCATCTTACGGGTCGCGATGTGTCAATTTCTCGACCGAATCGAGGGTTTCGGTCACCAGCAACAGCGCCATTGCGGTGGCGTCAACCGGCTGACGCTGGTCCCACAGGGCCAAACGCACGCCTCCGAGCGCCCGATCGGGGTTCGGGAACATGTGACATGTCGCTTCATCGACAGTGAGTTGCCGCACGAATCGCAGCCCCTCCAGAAGCCGAACAAGATGACGCGATCGTTCATCGGTTGAGGTCAGTCGGGGGTCGCCGAGCATTGTGGCGACGAAGATCAACGGTCGGATGGTGTGCCACGTCGGGATCGCGGCGTCGGCGCGCGTGAAGACCACGCCGCCGACGAGGTCCTCATCTCCCGTGGCGGACACATCCGTGCGCGCGAGTTGATGCTCTTCAACCAGATTGCGGAATTCGCGCAGCGCAATGGCGGATGGGATTGCGCTGTCATCCTGATGCAAGAGCAGGTCCGCCCAGCCGAGCCATGGCATGAGCGTCGCGAGTTGCGCGGGCGCGGTTGATCCAAACAGTTTTCGCACTTTGCCTTCGGCGTATGACGCCAGGCCTTGATGGCCTTGCACAGTGGCCGTCATCGCGACGGCGTTGGCGCGAATCGCCTCGACGGGCGGCGCATAGACGACATCCTCTTCCGGCGGCGCGATGGACATCGCCGCGGCAGGGGGTGGCTCGCGCGATTCGAGCCGGCGCAGTGCGAGCGACGCCATCGCCATCAGCGAACTCGCGGCGGCGTCTTCGTGGGGCGATGTTTCGCCATCGCCGACATTCGCGAGTTTGTCGAGCACCCAGCGCGACGCGGCGACCGAACCGTCGCGCATCTCTGGTCGGTTGTGTGAGACTTCCGCCCAGCGCGCGAGCGCGAACGCCGCTAATGCCTGATCCGCCGCGTTGGCCGGGGCGGCGTCGTCATATTCATCGAGCCACGGCAGGTACGTGCCGAGCAGGCCGAATGGCTCTTCGCCGGGCCATTGGCGAGCGACGAGGTTAGCCGCGAGTTGATCGCCGAATTCACGGAGTGAGCGCGGCGTGATGTCGCGCGTGTTCACGATGCGCCCGCCTCGCGTCAGGAACATGGGCGGCGCGCCGGCGCTTCGCTGGGCCACGTGCTGCACATCGAAGCGGTAGAGAATCAGCCCGGATTCTTTCTTGAGCGCGTCCAGCTCCTGCGGCGCCAGGCCAAGTAAACCGAGGGCCGCGATCATGCCGTCGCCGGGCGTCATGTTCGTCGAGAGCATGAACCCCGGGAACACCGCTTCGACGCGCTCGCCAACACGCACCGCGACGCCTTGCCGCCCAGGCGAGACGCTGAGCGATGCGTCCGTCAAGGTCGAAGCGACGATCGGTTGAAGCGGGCCGGCGAGCTGGACATCGATCATGAGTTGCGGCGCCAGGGCGCGCAGGTTGTCCTGTCGAAGGGCGTCGCGCTCGACGGGCAGCGCCGCCGCGGCTTCCTGCCAGGCGCGGCGTGTCGCTTCCCATAACGAGACGCCTTCAGACATGGAGGTCGCCCGGCCCATCACGCGTCCCGACAGGCGCAGCGTGACGCTGGCGCCGGAGGTTTCCGGCGGGTCGAGGGTTTGAGGCTCTTCGGGGACATCCCAGGCGCGGATCCATTCCTCGACGGTCCGATACGCCTGCATCGCGTCCGCCGCGGCGGGCTGGGCCGGGGCAGAGTTCACGAAGAACACAAGCAACGCGCACGCGAGAAGTGTTGCCTGCACGCAACGCGCGCTGCTACAAGGCATCATGGTGGTCCAGACGGATTGCTTCTCGGACGGCGAACCGGCGTTTGGGGCTCGCAGACGGGGTTTGGCATGTGGCGCCGGAGTTTGGCGCCGCAATTGAACCTTGTTCTGGCGACAACCCAAGACACGGAGTGAGAGCATTATGAACATGGTTCGCGAATTGAAGCCGCTGGGCATGACCGACAACCGTTTCCGCATCCTCGTCCTGACGGTGCTGACGTTCATTGTGTTGTGCTGAGTCTGCTTTCGTATCACTCAAACAAAGCCTAGCCGGGGCGAATTCGCTCCGCGCAAAGAAAAACCCCGGGAGCGCGATTGCGTCGTCCCGGGGTTGTATTCATTGAGCCATTTGGGCTCGCGGCTTATTCCTGACCGGGCAGTTGGATCTTGTCGGTGCCGAGGGCGCCGTGCTCGTCCATGCCGCCGCGGGCGGGGCTGGGTGAGGAGGACTCGCGGGCAGGCTGGTCGCCGCCACCGCCGCCGGATTCGCGGTCGTCGCCGGCGCCCCACTGAGCGCGCTTGAGGCTGAGACCGATCTTTCGCTCGTCGGAATCGACGCGAAGAATCTTGACGTCCACTTCTTCGCCGGCCTTCACCACGTCCTGCGGATTGTCCACCTTGTGGTCCGCGAGTTCAGAGACGTGCAGCAGGCCTTCGAGGTCGTCTTCGAGTTCGACGAAGACGCCGAAGTTGGTGATCTTGGTGACCTTGCCGCGAACGACCATGCCGGGCTGGTACGCGCCGGGGATGGCGTTGAGCCACGGGTCCTCGTGAAGCTGCTTCATGCCGAGGCTGATGCGCTGCTTCTCCTGATCCACTTCGAGGACGACGCACTTGACGCCTTCGGCCTTAGTGAGCACCTCGTTGGGGTGCGCGACCTTCTTGGTCCATGAGAGGTCGGAGACGTGCAAGAGACCGTCGATGCCCGGCTCGATCTCCACGAACGCGCCGTAGTTGGTGAGGTTGCGAACTTCGCCCTCGATGACGGTGCCCGGGGGGTACTTCTCGCTGACGAGCTCCCACGGGTTGACCTCGGTCTGCTTCATGCCGAGGGAGATTTCCTGCTTGTTCTTGTCGATGTCGAGGACAACGACATCAACTTCGTCGCCGACGTTGACCATCTCGGACGGATGGTTCAGGCGGCGCGTCCATGACATCTCGGAGATGTGGACGAGGCCTTCGATGCCTTCTTCAAGCTGCACGAAGGCGCCGTAGGACACGATGTTGACGACCTTGCCCGACACGCGCGAACCGACCGGGTACTTGCCTTCGATGGCTTCCCACGGGCTCGCTTCTTTCTGCTTGAGGCCGAGCGCGATCTTTTCCTTGTCGAGGTCGATGTTGAGGACCTTGACTTCGATCTCCTGGCCGTACTTCACCATCTCGGACGGGTGATTGACGCGGCCCCAGGACATATCGGTGATGTGGAGCAGACCGTCGATGCCGCCGAGATCGACGAAGGCGCCGAAGTCCGCGATGTTCTTGACGATGCCCTTGACGATGTCGCCCTCGGTGAGCGTCGAGAGCAGACGCTTCTTGGCTTCCTCGCGCTCCGCTTCGATCAGCTTGCGGCGGGAGACGACGATGTTGCGTCGCTCTTCGTCGATCTTGAGGATTTCGGCGCGAACCTTGCGGCCGATGTATTCGCCAATGTCGTGCGGACGACGGATGTCCACCTGCGATGCCGGCAGGAACGCTGGCACACCGATGTCGATGAGCAGGCCGCCCTTGATCTTGCGCGACGCGACACCCTCGATGATGTCGCCTTCCTTGTGCGTTTCGAGAATGCGGCGCCAGTTGAGAATGCGGTCCGCCTTGCGCTTCGAGAGCGACACGCTGCCGTCTTCATCAACGCTTTCGAGGAGGACGGTGATTTTCTCACCGACTTTGATGTCCTCGGGCGAATCAAACTCGTCCTTGGAGATCAAGCCTTCGGACTTGAGTCCCGCTTCAATGACTACGTCGTCGCCGGCGTATCCGACGATCTCACCTTCGATGAGTGAGCCGGGCTCGAAGTCCTGGATAGCGCCTTCCAGCAGCGGATCCATATCGCCTTCGGCGATCTCGCTGCCGAATGCGTCGCGCAGAAGCGCATCAACCTCGGACTCCGATGCGCCCAATGACGCAATCAGTGTTTCATCGATCATCTTTTCGTTGGCCTTTCCGGGGAGCGCGGTGGTCCCACCGTTCGCGCGTCCCTGACGACAGGCGATACAGACGCCCGCCGGCCCCTCATGGGGCGGTTGAAGTGTCACCGACGACCCGCGATCGGGAAACGCACCCGATTCTGCCGCGTATAGGCCGCCACTTGTGGAGTCGCCGTCTCTTCAAGCGGCGAACCGCCAAGTGTACCCGAGCGCCGGGAATCAGCAAATTTTGGGGGATGGATGCTTTACATCTCGAGGAGGATTCGCCGGTGCGGATTGGACACGCCCAGCGACTCGATCTGGCGGCGGGTTCGCCAGTGGCCCGGCGGGAGCGTCGCAGGGCGAGTGGTCGTCCGCCAGACGCGGAATCGCACGCGCCGGTGTGAGAGCGTGTGATCGAAGGCGTCGATCCGCTCGACGGGGGCGCCGATCCAGGATTCGATCTCGCGGCGTGAGGCGGCTCGGGCGGGGCGCTCC
>MRWG01002067.1_pt1 | contig 11017 bp, 14 predicted proteins | sample 1013341 | NCBI WGS metagenome assembly MRWG01 (sample SAMN06117577, study PRJNA244670) | biofilm metagenome | biome: Water; feature: Cathode Biofilm; material: Biofilm; isolation source: microbial consortium enriched at the cathode of a solar microbial fuel cell | place: USA: District of Columbia ...
CGCCGCCGCCGGCAAACTCGACGGTCCGCTGATCGACCGCCTGGCGGTCGAGATCGCGCGGTTCCACGACGCGACCCCGCCGCGTTACCAGGCCGCGGCCGCGCAGCGCCTGGCGAACGTCGCCGGCCGGACCATGCGCGACATCGCCCACGCGACCGAAATACTGGGTCCGCGCCGCGTCGTGCTGCTGCACCAGCAGATGCAGGTCGGGCTGATCCAGGCGATGTCCGAAGTCGACGCCCGCGGCGCAGAGGGCCATGTGAAGCGCCTGCATGGCGACCTCCACCTCGGCAATGTCGCCTTGATCGACGGCCGCCCCGTCATCTTCGACGCGCTGGAGTTCGACGAGGCGATGGCGACGGTGGACGTCCTGCACGACGCCGCCTTCCTGGTCATGGACCTCTGGGCGCGCGGGGCGGACGAACTCGCGGCGCGGGCGTGGAGCATGTATCTCGCGGCGCGGGACGATTATTCCGGCCTGGCCCTCGCGCCGCTGTTCGTCGCCATGCGCGCAGCGGTCCGCGCCAAGGTCGCGCTCAATGCCGCGGCGCTCGCGGACGCGGACGCGGCGCAACGCCTGAGATCCGAAGCCGCGCACTATGTGGAGACGGCCTCCGCGGCGCTGCAACAGCCGAAGCCAAGGGTCGTCGCGATCGGCGGCCTGTCCGGCGCCGGGAAATCGACGGTCGCGCGCGCGCTGGCGCCGCTTATGGCGCCGGCGGTCGGCGCCGTTCATCTCCGCTCCGACGTTTTGCGCAAGCGCCGCGCGCGCATCGATTTCGCAGATCGGCTGCCGTCTTCCGCCTACACGGAAGAAGAGAGCGTGGCGGTCTACGCCGGCCTGCTGGAGCGGGCGCAGTCCATCCTGATGCAAGGCTTTCCGGTTATCGTCGACGCCGTCTTCGCACGGCCGCAGGAGCGGCGGGCGATCGCGGACCTCGCGCGGCGCATGAACGTCACGTTCGACGGCATCTGGTTCGACCTCGACCTCGAAACGCGGCAGACGCGGATCGCGGAACGCGCGAGCGACGCCTCCGACGCGACGTCCGCCGTCGCCGAGGCCCAGGAGGCCTATGACCTCGGCGAGATCGACTGGCGGCGCATCGACGCCGGCGCCGACGCCGCGGCGGAGGCGATCGAAGCGCTCGACCTTCAGGCTTCGTCCGAGCCCGCGTCCGAATAGCCGACCTCCATCAGGCAGAGCCCTTCGGGCGGCGCCGTCGGGCCGGCGGCCTTCCGGTCGACCGCCCGGACCGCCCGCGTCGCGTCGTCCGGCGTCCAGGCGCCTTCGCCGACCCGGGCGAGCGTGCCGACGGTGATGCGCACCTGGTTGTGCAGGAAGGAGCGCGCTTCCGCCTCGACGCGGACTTCCTCGCCCAAACGCGTCACCGTCAGCCGGTCGAGCGTCTTCACCGGCGACTTCGCCTGGCATTGCGCTGCGCGGAAACTGGAGAAGTCGTGCTGGCCGATCAGGCGTTCGGCGGCGGCCTGCATGGCCAGGGCGTCCAGCGGCTTCGCGAAGAACCAGACATGGCCGCGCTCCAGGACCGGCGGGCTCCGGCGGTTGAGGATGCGGTAGCGGTAGCGCCGGCGGATCGCCGAGAAGCGGGCGTCGAAGTCGTCAGGCGCCGGTTCGGCGGCCAGGATCGCGACGGGGAGCGGCTTCAGGTGGAAGTTCGCGCCGTCGCGGAGCGCCTTGACTGGCCAGTCGCGCGCCAGGTCGAAATGCGCGACCTGCCCGGCGGCGTGGACGCCGGCGTCCGTCCGCCCGGCGCCGAAGACGCGCGGGGTCTCGCCGGTGAGGCGCTCCAGCGCCGTTTCGAGCGCTTCCTGGACGGATAAGCCGTTGGTCTGGCGTTGCCAGCCGACGAAATGACCGCCGTCATATTCGATCCGAACGCGGTAACGGGGCATCGTCGCGGGATCAGGCGGCTGAGTCGAAACGGGCGCCCTTGGGCGCCTGGAAGCCGCGCAGAAAGTCGCCCGCCGGCAGCATCGCCTTGCCGGGCCGCTGAAGGGCGGTCAGCCGGAGCGCGCCCTCGCCGGTCTGCACCAGAAGCGCGTCGTCCAGGATGTCGCCAGGTGCGGCGCCCGACCTGCCTGCTTCAACGGTCGCGCCGCCGAGTTTGATTTCGATATCGCCCAACCGCGTCCAGGCGCGGGGCAGGGGGGCCAATGCCCGGATCTGACGCTCGAGTTCGACTGCGGGCCGTTTCCAGTCGACCGCGCCGTCCGCCTTCTCCAGCTTGTGCGCGTAGGTGACGCCGTCGTCCGGCTGGGGCGTCGGCGTCAGGGTCCCGTCGGCCAGGCCGGCCAGCGTCGGCCCGATCAGGCGGGCGCCGATGCCGGCGAGCGCGTCGTGCAGCATTCCGCCCGTCGTATCCGGCCGGATCGGGGTTTCCTCGACAAGCAGCATGGGGCCTGTGTCCAGGCCCGCGTCCATCTTCATGGTCGTGACGCCGGTCTTCGCGTCGCCCGCCATGATCGCCCGCTGGATCGGCGCGGCGCCGCGCCAGCGCGGCAGGAGGGAGGCGTGAATGTTGACGCAGCCCAGCCTGGGCGCTGCCAGGATCGGCGTCGGCAGGATCAGCCCGTAGGCGACGACGACGGCGACGTCGAGATCGAGGTCGGCGAAGGCCGCCTGCGCGTCCGCGTTTCGCAAGGTTTTCGGCGTGCGGACCTCAATGCCGCGGGCGTCGGCGAGCGCGTGGGTCGGGGCGGGGCGCAGCTTATGGCCGCGTCCGGCGGGGCGTGGCGGCTGGGCGTAGACGGCGGCGATGTCATGGCCGGCGTCCAGCAGCGCCTCCAGCGCCGGCACGGCGAAGTCGGGCGTTCCCATGAACGCCAGGCGCAATCGGCTCATAAGCCGACGATCACGCGCCGACGGGGCGCTTGCCCGCCTGGGACGCCTTCAGCTTCTTCATTTTGGCGAGCGCCATGTTCCGCTTCAGCATCGAAATGTGGTCGATAAAGAGAACGCCGTTCAGGTGGTCGATCTCGTGTTGGATGCAGCGGGCGAGCAGGCCGTCGGCGTCGATCTCGTGCGCGGCGCCCGTCTCGTCCTGATAGCGGGCGCGCACGCGCTCGGGCCGGGTCACGTCGTAGTAGACCTCCGGGATCGACAGGCAGCCTTCGTTCATCGTGATCTTTTCGTCGGACGCCCAGATCACTTCCGGGTTGACGAGCTTCAGCGGCGCCGGCGGTTCGCCCTCCCGCGCCACGTCGATGACGACGAGGCGGCGCTCGTCGCCGACCTGGGGCGCCGCAAGGCCGATGCCGGGCGCGTCGTACATCGTCTCCAGCATCTCGTCGAGCTTGCGGCGCACGCTGTCGTCCACGGCCTCGACCGGCTTGCAACGAACTTTCAGGCGCCGATCCGGCGCGATGACGATGGGAAGAATGGTCATGACGCGCTAGCCGATCGCCTTCCAGTAACTGTCCTTGACCGAAATCCGGCCATCGCGAAAGCCGTAGATGTCGATGCCGCGCACGTCGATCGGCCGCCCGTCCCGATATGCCCCCGTCGCGCGGAAACGGCCGACGGCATGGTCGTCGCCGAACATCACTTCGGTTTCGGAAAAGCGGAGGCTTTCGATCCGCTCCGCCCGTTCCGCCAATGCCTGGCGCACCGCCTCCCGGCCTCTTACGACGCGTCCGTCGGGCGCGTCCGGCCCTTCGTGCAGGCGCCACTCGAAATCGTCGGTCACGACGGCCAGAATGCCATCGACGTCGGCGCGGTTGAACGCCTTGCCGAAGGCCTTCAGGGCCGCCATGGCGGCTGTGCGGTCCAGCATCTGTTCATTTCCTTGGCTTTGCCGCTTGTTTTGACGGCGGCCGGCGGCCCTCGTCAAGCGCCGCGCGCCCCGTTAGGCGCCGCGCGCCCCCGATAGGCGCCTCGCGCGCCCCATTAGGCACCTCGCGCCCAGGCCTCGGCCCGGCGCAGCGCCATGTCCAACCCAAAATATAGTGCGGCCGCCAGCAGAATCAGCGCCAAGAGCGCTGCGAACATCAAATCGGTTTGCAGCCGCGCGTTCGCATGGAGCATCAGATGGCCGAGCCCGGCCGAGGAGCCGACCCACTCGCCGACGACCGCGCCGATCGGCGCGACCGCCGCCGCGACGCGCAGCCCTGACGCAAAGGCGGGAATCGCCGCCGGCAGGCGGATGTGGAAGAGCGTGCGCCACGGGCTCGCCCCCATGCTGCGGGCGAGCTCCAGCCATCCCGGATCGACGCCGCGTAGGCCGTCGAGCAGCGCGGCCGTCACCGGAAAGAAGATGATCAGGCCCGCCATCGCCACCTTCGACGACATGCCGTAGTCGAGCCAGAGCACGAGGATCGGCGCCAGCGCGAACACCGGCATCGCCTGGCTCGCGACCAGGGCCGGCATCAGCCAGCGGTAGGCCCGCGCCCAGTAGGCCATGGCGAGCGCAGTCAGGAGGCCGACGCCAACGCCGAGCAGCAGCCCGAGAAGCATCTCCGCCGCGGTGACCCAGGCGTGGCCAAGGATCAGCGGCGCCTGATCGATGGCGCGCAGAATGGTCGCGCCCGGTCCCGGCAGGATGTAGCGGGGCGGCGCCGCGAGCAGCACGATCGCTTCCCACGCCAGCAGCAGGACGCAGCCGACGATGATGCCGCGCCCTGGCGGGCCGAGCAGGCGTTTCATGTCGCCGCCTCCGCCGCCAGGGCCGCCAGCAGGCGCGCCTCCGCCGCCGCGAACTCGGCGGTCAGGGGGCGGGGCGTCGCATCGGGCGGAACCGGCTGCTCGACAAGGCGCGCCGGGCTGCCGGAAAGCGTCCAGACCGCATGGCCGAGCCTGAGGGCCTCAGCCGGATCGTGCGTCACCATGCAGACAGTGCGGCCGGCGAGCAGTCGCGCCGCAAGATCCTGCAGCCCGTGCCGCGTGATCGCGTCGAGCTGGGAAAACGGCTCGTCCATCAGGACGATCGGCCGGTCTTCGGCGAGCGTCCGGGCGAGCGCCGTCCGCTGGCGCATGCCGCCCGACATGGCGGCGGGCTTGAGATTCGCGGCGCCGGCGAGTCCGACCGCATCGAGCAATTCGCGCGCCCGTGCGCGCGCCGGTCCGGTCGGCTCGCCGCGAAGCTTCGCGCCGAGCGCCACGTTGTCGGCTGCGGTCAGCCAAGGCAGCAGAAGGTCGGTCTGGGCCATGAAGGCGGCGAGCGGCGCCGTGGGCGCGCCCCGGTCGGTCTGGGCGTCGGCGTCGGCGTCCTTCGGCCCCAGTCCCGCGATCAGGCGGAGCAAGGTCGACTTGCCGACGCCGCTCGGCCCCAACAGCGCGGTGAACCGCCCGGCCGGCAGGCGCGCCTCGAAGTCTCGGAACAGGTCCAGGCCGCCATAGGCGAGCCGCCGGACCCGGAGCGTGACGCCGACGGCCGCGCGCGTCACGACGTCCGCCTCCGCGCGGGACAATCGCGTTCGCGACCAAACTGCTCTAGTTTCGGCCATCCCGAAACGAAGGCGTATCGATGACGCGTATGCTGGTCCTGCTGTTTGCCGCCTTGATGATCGGCGTTCCGGGCGTCGGCCGCGCCTGCCCCGCCGCGCCGCAGGGGCCGTTGCCGACGGCGGAGCTCGCGATCGAGACGGCGAGCGGCCGGTATATCTTCACGGTGGAGGAGGCGACGACGCCCGACCAGCGGAGCTGCGGTCTTATGCAGCGGCCGCGCCTCGCACGCGACGCGGGCATGATCTTCCGACAGAGCCCGCCCGGCCGATCCTACTTCTGGATGAAAAATACGCCGGAGCCGCTCGACATGCTGTTCCTCGACCAGGACGGCCGGGTCGTGCACTACGTCGAGTATACGGTGCCCTATTCCACCGGCGCATATGGCACGGAGGCCGAGGTCGCGGCCGTGCTGGAATTGCGCGCCGGCTCTGCCGGGCGCATGTCGCTCGACCTCGGCGACAAGGTCGAGCATCACTGGTTCAAACGCTAAATCCGGATCGGAGCGACCGAGGGGAACGTCGCGGGGCGTCGCCGACGGTTCAGCCGGCCTGCTCGCGGGCGGCTTCATCGCCGTCGCCTTCGTCGGCCGCGTCGGCTTCCGCCTGGGCGCGCGCCGATTCTTCCAGCAGATCGTCCAGGCCGGGCGCGTCATCGTCGAGGTCGTCATCGAACTCGAAGCCGGCGTCGCGGTTGAGCACGTCTTCGCCGCGAGCCTGCGCCTCGGCTTCGTCGGCGCTGCGCGCGACATTCGCCGTGACCGTGATGACGACTTCCGGATGCAGGCGCACGCGCACCGGGTGCATGCCGAGTTCCTTGATCGGGCGCTCCTGCTCGACCTGGCGGCGGTCGACCGTGTAGCCGGCTTCGATCAGCGCTTCCGCGACGTCGCGGCTGGAAACCGAACCGTAGAGCTGGCCGGTATCGCCCGCGGACCGGATCAACACGACGGCGACGTCGTTCATCCGCTCGCCGACCGCTTCGGCTTCCTGGCGGCGCTTCAGGTTCTGCGCCTCGAGCTGGGCCTTCTGAGTCTCGAAGTAGGCGATGTTGTCCTTGGACGCGCGCAACGCCTTGCGCTGCGGCAGCAGGAAGTTGCGGGCGTAGCCCGGCTTCACCTTAACGACGTCGCCCATCTGGCCGAGGTTTTCGACGCGTTCCAGCAGAATGATATCCATGGCGTCAGACTCCTTCGCCGCGCCCCTTGGCGCGGGTCAGCGGCTCAGCGGATGATGTAGGGCAGAAGGCCGATGTGGCGGGCGCGCTTGATCGCCTGGGCGAGCAGACGCTGCTTCTTCGCCGACACGGCGGAAATCCGGCTCGGCACGATCTTGCCGCGCTCCGTCAGGAAGCGCTGCAGAAGGCGCACGTCGCGATAATCGATGGTCGGCGCGTTCGGGCCCGAAAACGGGCAGGACTTCTTGCGCCGGAAAAACGGCCGACGGCCGCCGCCCATAGCCATTAGTCGTTCTCCTCGGCCGCGGCCGCCTCGGGCCGGGCGCTGCTGCGTTCGCGCTCGCCGTCGCGCTCACGGTCGCCACGATCACGGTCGCGGTCGCCCCGCTCGCGGTCGCCGCGATCACGATCGCCGCCGCGCGGACGGTCGTCGTCGTCGCGGCCGCCGCGGTCGTCCCGGCGGCGGCGGTCGTCCCGGTCGCGCCGGGACATCATCGGCGATGGCGCCTCGTCGACCTCGGGCACCCGGATCGTGAGGAACCGGATGACGTCTTCCGACAGGCGCATCTGCCGCTCGAGCTCGAGCACGGTCGCGGCTTCGGCGTCCACGTCGAACATGACGTAGTGGCCCTTGCGGTTCTTCTTAATGCGGTAGGCCAGGGTCTTCAGACCCCAGTGTTCCCGCTTCAGGACCTTCCCGCCGGCTTCCTCGACCAGGGTCGCATAGCTGTCGGCCAGGGATTCCACCTGCGCCGGCGACATGTCCTGTCGGGCTACAAACACGTTCTCGTAATACGCCATGGCCGCACCGTACCCGCGCGCTGTTGGAAAAGCAGATTCGCCGGGAGGCCGCGCAGAATGGCTTCGAGAGGCGGCCGGCCCAGCGAAGAATGCGCTGTTATACAGATGCCGCCGCCGGATGCAACCCGTATTGCGCGCGCCGCATTTGCGGGGGCGCGCGACGTTCCGAAGCGGACGGGCCGGCGCCGGGACTCTTGGCCCCAGGTCGCCTTGTCGTTAAGTTCCCGGCGAAACGGCGGAGAACCGGCGACCAGGCCACAATCCCGCCACGAGCGGGCGCCAGGATCGCCGCGCCTTGCAATGTTGCCACACTAACGGACTGGAGACTCATGGCTGCTCTCATCCGGATCGTCGCGGCGGGCCTCGCCGCCAGCCTCATGCTCGCGGACGCCGCCTTGGCGCAGGAGCCGGAATCGATCGGTCGCTTCCGCGACTGGGAGGCGTTTTCGGCGACCGAGCAGGGCCGCAAGGTCTGCTACGCGCTGACCTCGCCGCAAAAGTCGGAAGGCGACTACTCGAAGCGCGACCCCGCGTTCATCATGGTCACGCGCCGACCGTCCGAGAACGTCTATGACGAGGTGAGCGCCATCGCGGGCTATACCTATCAGGCGAACAGCAAGCCGACCCTCCGCGTCGGCAATCGCAGCTACACGGCCGATGCGGTCGGCGACGTGGCCTGGCCGAAGGTCAAGGACGGGCCAGGCCTGATCGCGGCGATGAAGGCAGGCAGCGACCTCGAGCTTTCCGGCACGTCGTCCCGGGGCACGCCGACGAAGGACACCTTCTCGCTGCTGGGTTTCACGGCCTCGCTCGGCGCGATCGCGAAGTCATGCCCGCGCCGCTGACCGACATTCCGGTGACGGTCGCCGCGCCCGACGGACCGCCGGTCGACCTGATCGGCCTCGACCGCGCCGGCCTCGCGGCGGCGCTGGCGCCGCTCGGCCTCCAGGGCTATCGGGTCGGGCAGGTCTGGCAGCAGCTCTACCGCTTGGGCGCGCGGGATTTCGCAGCGATGACGACGCTCGGCAAGGCGGTGCGCGCGGATCTGGCGCAACGCTGCGCGATTGGCCGGCTTGAGATCGCGAGCGCGCAGACGTCGGCCGACGGCACGCGGAAGTGGCTCTTCAAGCTGGCCGACGGCGCGCTTGTCGAGACCGTGTTCATCCCGGAAGAGGATCGCGGCACGCTCTGTGTGTCCTCCCAGGTCGGCTGCACGCTGAACTGTCGCTTCTGTCACACCGGCACCCAGCGCCTCGTCCGCAACCTGACCGCCGCGGAGATCCTCGGCCAGGTCATGACGGCCAAGGACGAACTCGCCGACTGGCCGGCGCCCCGGCCCGACCGCAAAGTCACCAACATCGTCCTGATGGGCATGGGCGAGCCGCTCTACAATTTCGAGAACGTGAAGCAGGCGATGCAGGTCGCGCTTGACGGCGAAGGCTTGGGCTTCTCCAAGCGGCGCATCACGCTATCGACCGCGGGCGTCGTGCCGATGATCGCGCGGGCCGGCGAGGAGCTTGGCGTCAATCTCGCGATTTCGCTGCACGCCACCAATGACGAAATCCGCGACCGGATCGTGCCGATCAACAAGAAGTACCCGATCCGCGAACTGCTGGACGCCTGCCGCGCCTATCCGACGCTCAACAATGCGCGCCGCATCACGTTCGAATACGTGATGCTGCGCGACGTGAACGACCGCGACGAGCACGCCCATGCGCTCGCGTCGATGCTGGCGGACATTCCGGCGAAGCTAAACCTCATCCCGTTCAACGCGTGGCCGGGCGCCGAATTCGAACGGTCGACGCCGGAGCGGATTCACCGCTTCGCCGGCATCCTGATGAACGCAGGCTATCCTGCGCCGATACGGACGCCGCGCGGCGAGGACATCCTTGCGGCATGTGGACAATTGAAGTCCGCGAGCGAGAAGGCGCGTCGCGCCCGCCCGACCGCGGTCGAGGCCTGATCCCGAAGCGGATCAGTGCGCGGCGAGCGAGGCGCCGGCCGCCAGGATGAGAAACGTCATCACGCCGACCCAAAGGGTGACGGCGTCGAAATCGGCGCCGCGGCGGGCGCGTAGCGCGACAGCGCGCGCATTGACGATCCTGTCGTTCATGTTCTCGGTCTCCGCGGTCTCACTATCCTACGATACGAAATAGGCGTCCGATCGGATGTTTTTGAGGCTTATCGCCGGAACGTGATGCGTTGCCCAGGCTTTGCCGCCGCGCGTATGCTGCCGCCGCAAGAACAACCAAGACCGTCCCTTAGAGAGAAAACGCTCATGTCCTTCGATGTCGCAGCCGCCATGCGCGCGGCTCCGCCCGCCCCTGCCCAAGCCTGGAAGGGATTCCCGGCCTATAATTTCGTCGGCGGCCACAACGACGGGCCGAGCGTGCCGGCGAAGGCGCTCGCCGCCGCCGTGACGGACGCGTTGACGCGGGAAGGCGACACGCTTGCGACATATGGCCTGCAAAGCGGTCCGCAGGGCTATGTGCCGTTCCGCGAAGCCATCGCCGCCATGCTGAAGGAGCGGACGGCGATCGACGCCTCGATCGACGAGATCCTGGTGACGTCGGGTTCGCTGCAGGCGCTCGACCTCATCTTCAATCTCTTCCTCGACCGTGGCGACATCGTCTTCCTTGAGGAGGCCTGCTACGGCGGCACGCTGACGCGGCTGAAGAACCGGGGCGTCGACGTCGTCGGCGTCGCGCTCGACGCCGACGGCATGCGCCCGGACGCGCTCGAAAAGGCGATCGCCGACGCCAAGGCGGCCGGCCGCAAGGCGAAGATGATCTACACGATCCCGACGGTGCAGAACCCGACGGGCTCGGTCATGCCGGAGGCGCGGCGCCGCGAGATCCTGGCGATCGCCGCCAAGCACGGCCTGCCGATCTTTGAGGACGACTGCTATGCCGACCTGATTTTTCAGGGCGAGCGGCCGCCGGCCCTGCGCGCGTTGGATACGGACGGCCGCGTCGTCTATTGCGGTTCATTCTCGAAGTCGATCGCCCCGGCGATCCGCGTCGGCTACATCGTCGCCGATTGGGCGGTGATCAGCCGCCTCCTGCCGCTGAAGACGGACGGCGGCACAGGCGCGATCGAGCAGATGGCGCTCGCCGGCTATGTCCGCGACCATTTCGCTGGCCATGTCGATAGCCTGCGCAAGACGCTGAAGGTCAAGGCGGACGCGATTTCCGATGCGCTCGACGAGCATTTCGGCTCCGCGGCGACGTTCGACCGCCCGTCGGGCGGCATCTTCGTCTGGGTGACCCTGCCGGAGAGCGCGGATACGACCCGACTCTTCCAGGCGGCGGGACCGGAGGGCGTGGCCATCAATCCCGGCGTCGAGTGGTCGACGGACGCGGCCTATGGCGGCCGGCGCCTGCGTCTTTGCTTCGCCCATCCGGAGGTGGAGGAGTTGAAGGCCGGGGTCGCGAAGCTCGCCGACATCTGCCATCGGGAATTCGGCGTGCCGCTGCGCAGCGGCAACGTGCAGCGTTGATGCGTCGCGACATGACCATCGGAGCGCGACCGTGACCCGGCGCATCGCCGGCCTCGGCGAGGTGATCGGCGGCTACGACG
>MRWG01002068.1_pt1 | contig 11009 bp, 10 predicted proteins | sample 1013341 | NCBI WGS metagenome assembly MRWG01 (sample SAMN06117577, study PRJNA244670) | biofilm metagenome | biome: Water; feature: Cathode Biofilm; material: Biofilm; isolation source: microbial consortium enriched at the cathode of a solar microbial fuel cell | place: USA: District of Columbia ...
TCCCTTTCTCGAAGGTAATCAGCAATAAGCGGGGAAAAGTAACCGGTCTGTTCTAATGGGATACAGGCAACATCCATGAAAAGGAAATTATGCCGGTAAAGATAAAATTCTTAAAGGCCACTAATCCTAAAAATACGTTAAGATGTTGCCTTGCACCAGGGGGCCGGCCAGCCAGCCAGTGATCCCGGGGGCCTGTCCGGGCTGATGGTTGCCGCCGGGTAAACCACGGGGGTACCCCTTAAAGGGTTTTCCGCCCGCCTTGTCCGGAAAGCCACATGGATTTGATAATTTATGCCTATTTTGCCGGCGCGAAAAAATTACCGAATCCATGAAGCACCTCCTGCTCACCGCCCTGCTTTGCATCACGTTCAATTCCGTGGCCCAAGAGGTACAATCCCCATCCGCTTTCCTGGGGTACGAACTGGGCTCCCAATTTACCCGGCACCATCGGGTCGTGGATTATTTCGAGTACCTGGCAGCGGCCGTCCCAGATCGTATGAAGCTGGTGACCTACGGTGCTACCTATGAAGGCCGCCCCTTGCTGCTGGCCTACCTTTCCTCGGCCAGCAATATGGCAGAACTGGAAACTATCCGGCAAGCACACCTGAAAAATACTACCGGCATAAGCGACGCTTCCAAAGCGGTTGTCTGGCTGAGTTATAATGTACATGGCAACGAAAGTGTCAGCACAGAAGCGTCTATGCAAACCATTTACGCCCTGCTTACCGAACGGCAGGAATACTTAGAAAACACAGTGGTCATCATGGATCCTTGCATTAACCCCGACGGGCGCGAGCGCTATGTGAACTGGTACTATCAATATAAAAACAGCCCTTTTCAGATAGACCCCAACAGCAAGGAACACCATGAAGGCTGGTGGAGTGGCCGCAGCAATCACTACATGTTCGACCTCAACCGCGACTGGGCCTGGCTAACACAGGTAGAAAGCCGGCAAAGGCTCCGGAAATTTAACGAATGGCTCCCGCATGTACATGTCGATTTTCACGAACAGGGGGTAGATGAGCCTTATTACTTTGCCCCGGCGGCCGAACCCTTCCATGAAGTTATCACGGATTTCCAGCGGGAATTCCAGGTGACCCTCGGTAAAAACCACGCCCGCTACTTTGACAGGAACGGATGGCTTTATTTCACCAAAGAGGTGTTCGACCTTTTCTACCCCAGTTACGGGGATACCTACCCTACCTATAACGGGGCCATAGGAATGACCTATGAACAAGGTGGGAGTGGCCGTGCCGGGCTGGGGGTCCTCACCGGCATAGGCGATACCCTGACCCTGAAGGACCGGATTGCCCACCATTTTACCACGGGCCTATCTACCGTGGAGGTGGCTGCCCAAAATGCCCCCCGCCTCAACGAAGAGTTTCGCGATTTCTACCAAAACCGGGATTACAAATACAAAAGCTATGTCCTCCGGGGAAACCGTGATCAGCTGGACGCCCTGAGCCTGCTCCTCGATGCCCACCAGATCGCCTATGGAAAAGGTACAGGGGGTACGGTAAAAGGCTTCAGGTACCAGGATGGCCGCTATGGCAACACTGTAGCCGATGACCAGAGCATGGTCATCTCCACCAACCAGCCCAGGGGGACCCTGGTAAAGGTGTTGTTTGAACCCAATGCCCAACTCAGCGACTCCCTTACCTATGACATCACGGCCTGGTCACTCCCCTATGCTTACGGGCTGGAGGCCCTGGCCTCCGAAAATAAGGTCCCTTCCGCAACCTACCAGCGGCAGGAACTGGCCGACCCCCGCCTGGACCGGGACGCATACGCCTATCTCGCCGACTGGAACAGCATGAAAGACGCGAGGTTCCTGGCCGATTTATTGCGAAATGACATACGGGTGCGGCGTGCAGACCGGCCCTTCACCCTGGACGGCAAATCCTATGGCCGTGGCAGTTTGATCATCCTCCGGGCTGACAACAAACAACTTCCAGACTTCATCGGGCGGATGAAGGCCGCTTCCCTAAAATTCGCCAAACCCCTCACCGCCACCCAAACGGGCTTTGTGGAAGACGGCAGGGATTTTGGCTCCGAATCGGTTCGGGTAATCCACCCCCCCAAGGTGGCCCTGCTGGGTGGCGAACCTGCCAATAGCCTCGATTTTGGGGAGGTCTGGCACTTTTTTGAACAGCAATTGCACTATCCGGTGACCGTACTGCATACTGATTACCTGAAAGAAGTATCGCTGTCTGCCTACGATGTCCTGATCCTGCCGGGGGGTAAAGGCTACGACAATTTTTACGACGCGGCCCGGCTAAAGCAACTCAAAAATTGGGTGGCGCAGGGAGGAAAACTCATCGCCATGGAACAGGCGATCAAAGGCCTTGGCGGGGAAGATGGTTTCAGCATCCGCGAACGAAACATACCTTCTGACAGCAGCCAATACCAGGTAGAGCCCCACGGGAGAAGTTACCGGGATGCCATGAAGGACGAAATTACGGGTGCCATTTTCAAGACCAAGGTAGATCCCACACATCCGCTGGCCTTCGGCTTTGGGGAACGCTATTATTCCCTTAAGCTTGGGGATGCGCGATACGAATACCTGGAAGAGGGGACCGTGGCCTACCTGGAGGATACGACCACCCCTGTAGCAGGGTTTGCGGGTAGCGAAGCGCAGAAAAACCGGCAAAACACTTTGATTTTCGGGGTAGAAGAACACGGTGAAGGCAATGTCATCTACCTGTCGGATAACCCGCTCTTCCGTGGGTTCTGGGAAAACGGGAAGTTGTTCTTTGCCAATGCGCTTTTTATGGTGGATTAGGGAGCTATTTCCTGCTTCGCCCTCTTGTTTGCAAGCGCCCTGTTGAGGAATAATTTTATTAGCTGTATCTTAGCAAGGCTAATGTTAAAAACCCTAAAGAATCGCCAACCATGGCTGCCTTTACAATCAATTTTTTGGATCATGTCGCGATCCGGGTAAAAGATATAAAAGCTTCCGCAGATTGGTATCAAAAAGTCCTGGGGCTCCGGTATTACCAACTGCCCGAGTGGGGAGAATACCCTGTTTTCCTGATGGCCGGAAAATCAGGCATCGCACTTTTCCCCGCCAGGACCGAAGACCCTCCATTCAACACGGCTTCCAAAAATGTCAAAATAGACCATTTCGCGTTTAACGTGAGCGTCGCGTCTTTTAAGAAAGCCCGGGCCCATTACGAATCTATGGGACTGGAATACAGCTTTCAGGACCACCACTACTTTCATTCGATCTACACCAGGGACCCGGACGGGCATACGGTAGAACTTACCACCCTGATGGTCCCCGAGGACACCTTCTATTCCTTAGGCAAACCACTGTAACCACCAGCGCATGCATATCCGGCAACTAACGATCTTCACCAGCCAGCTCGGGATACAACGGAAGTTCTATGCCGAAACCATGGGGTTGCCGTTAAAAAACGAAACCCCGGACGCGGTGAGCTTTGCCATCGGCAAGTCGGGCTTCACCCTTAAGGAAAAGGCCCATGCCACCCCCTATCACTTCGCCATTAACATCCCCTCGGAAGATGAGGAAAAAGCGCTCCAGTGGCTTAAGGAACGGGTGGGGGTACTTGCCGCCCAGGGGAGCGAAATCCAGGATTTCAGCAGTTGGAACGCAAAATCGGTCTACTTTTACGACCCCGATAAGAATATTGTGGAGTTCATTGCCCGCAGGAACCTGCGCTATCCCCCGGTACAGCCCTTCGGCCACCGTTCTATGCTGGAGGTATCTGAGATCGGGCTGGCCGTAGATGATATACCGCCTTATTTTGCGCAATTGAATACACAATTGGGGCTGGAGCGCTACGATGGGAACATGGAACAGTTTGGAGCCGTTGGAGATGAAAACGGCCTGTTTATTTGCATCAACCGGCATAAGAAAACCTGGTATCCCACGGGTGACAAGGCATATCCTTCCGGCTTTGAGCTCCTGGTTGCCCATAAGGGTAGCGAGTTCCTGGTGTCTTATCAAAAGGGAACCCTTAAGATAACCCCCCTGCATGCATAAATCCACCATCAATTCCGCCCTGCCCAGGCTTTAGCCCGCTTCGTACGATGAAGATCCCCGCACATATCCTTCCGGTTATTGTAATTTCCCAGTTTTGCTGTACGTCGCTTTGGTTTGCCGGCAATGGGGTCATGGCCGAACTTATTGGGCATTACCGCCTGGAGCCTACGGCACTCGGACACCTGACATCGGCACTGCAGCTGGGTTTCATCAGTGGCACCTTGTTGTTCGCCATTTTTACGGTAGCCGACCGGTTTTCGCCTTCCAGGGTGTTTTTTGGCTGTGCCCTCCTGGGCAGTCTCTTCAACCTGGGGGTATTACTGGAGGGAAATACCCTGTGGAGCCTTGCGGGCCTGCGATTTTTGACCGGCTTTTTCCTGGCCGGAATTTACCCGGTGGGCATGAAAATAGCGGCCGATTACTTTGAAAAAGGGCTGGGTAAATCCCTGGGGTTGCTGGTGGGCGCCCTGGTACTTGGGACGGCCCTCCCCCATTTGTTAAGGGGGTTTTCCATGGGGATCCCATGGACCATGGTCCTGTGGTTTACCACGTTCCTGGCGCTCCTGGGGGGGGTACTCATGCTCCGGTTGGTCCCCGACGGACCTTACAGGAAGGCCAGCGCGACGGTAGAATTTTCTGCTTTTTTTAACGTCTTCAAAAACCCCGGCTTCAGGTCCGCGGCTTTCGGGTACTTTGGCCATATGTGGGAACTCTATGCCTTCTGGGCCTTTGTCCCGGTCATGCTGGGTACCTACGGGGAAATAGATTCGTCTTTTGATCTCAACGTCTCCCTCTTCTCCTTTGCGGTAATAGGGATAGGGGGGCCTGCCTGTGCCCTGAGTGGCTACCTCTCCGAATTCTTCGGGGCCCGCAGGACGGCAGCCTTTGCCCTAGGGGTTTCCTGTGCCGCATGCCTGCTCTCCCCCCTGGTATTTATGGCAGCTTCTAAAGCCTTGTTTGTGGGGTTCCTGCTGGTATGGGGGGTAAATGTGGTGGCAGACTCTCCCCTTTTCTCCACCCTGGTGGCAAACAACGCCAGGTACGAAGCCAAAGGTACGGCCCTGACCATTGTGAATTGTATTGGCTTCAGCATCACCATTGGGAGCATCCAATTGTTGAATTTTTTAAGGGAAGTTATGAATCCACAGTATATTTACATCTTTCTGGCACTTGGCCCTATACTTGGGTTACTGGCACTAAGGGGCAAAAAGGGAATACGAAAACAGTAAGGATTACGATCAATGGACATAGGGAACGCCTTGAGGAAACTAAAGATCCGAACCTGGTCCATGCCGCTCCTGTCCCTGGCCCTGGGTATTGTCACGAGCTTTGGGCAGGAGAAAAGCGTTAGCCACGCCAACCAGCAATGGGTGCAGTATTATACCCAGACCCGTCTTACGGACCAGTGGACGTTGCTGGGGGATGCCAGCTACCGCTGGAAAGATGGTTTTGATACCCGGACCCAGTACCTGCTCAGGATCGGCATAACGTATAAAACGATCCAAAACCTGCAATTAGGCACGGGGATAGCGCATCTGGGGAATTACGGGCCCGACGGCCTAGAGCGGGTAGAGTTCAGGCCTTACCAGGACCTGGGGCTTAAAAACGAGTTCGTTCACTGGGCACTTTCGCAGCGGATACGGATAGAGGAACGGTTCTTTAACCCGGTAGAGGAAGGCAAAATAAAGAGCCCTAACGGTTTTAATTTTCGGTTCCGCTATGCCATAACGGCCAGTATCCCCCTATTCCACTTGTCTGCCCAGCACCCGGAACGAACTTTCCTGTTGTACCTTGGGGATGAGATCTTTTTGAATGCGGGGAATGAGATCGTCACCAATGTCTTTGACCAAAACCGTATCCTGATCAGTCCCACCCTTCAATGGAACAAAAAGCTGGCATTCGCCCTCACGTGGAGCTATCAGGACGCATCGGGCGCCGAGGCAGGGACCTTTGTACATACCGATGTATTCTGGCTGCAAATACGGCAGCAGTTGGATGCCCGCCCCAAAGCCACCGTGCCATGAAGCCCGTACATTTCATAGTGGTCCTGATGCTGTGCGTGCTGGCCTGTTCCTGCGGTAGCCGGAAAAGCAACCCCAATACGGTCACCATCGCCACGGCCGCCAATATGCAATTCGCCATGGAGGAGCTGGCAGGCCGCTTCACCAAAAATACGGGTATCCCCTGTGAGCTGATCCTGGGATCCTCGGGCAAGTTAACCGCTCAGATTGTCGAGGGGGCCCCATATGACCTTTTTGTGGCCGCCAATATGAAGTACCCGGAAGAAGTAGCCCGTAAGGGGTTCGCCGCGGGTAGCCCTGAGGTATATGCCCGGGGCACCCTGGTACTTTGGACGGCGAAAGAGGGAATAACCCCTTCCTTGTCCGTGCTTACTACCGATGCCGTGGCGCATATCGCATTGGCCAATCCCGCCATCGCGCCTTACGGCAAGGCCGCGATGGAAGTATTGGACGTGTATGGCCTTTCTGATGTCGTGGCGGATAAATTGGTCTACGGGGAGAGTATCGCCCAGGCAAACCAGTTCATCCTGTCGGGGGCCGCCGAAATGGGTTTTACCGCCCTTTCTGTGGTACTTTCACCCAATATGCAAGGCAGGGGGCGGTGGGTGTCCATCGATTCGGGGCTCCATATGCCCATAGAGCAGGGGGTCGTACTCATCCACCGGCAAACAGGGCCTTCAGCGGCTGCCAATGCATTCCATGACTTCCTTTTTAGCGCGGAAGCCCGGGAAGTATTGAAAAATTTTGGATATTCGGTAAGTGAACCGGCTCGAAGGACATATTAGCGGCATCGAGGTCAGCGGCGGCATGTCGCTGGTTACCGTTAGACTTACGGAACAGCTGAGCCTCAGGGCGATCGTGATAGAAACCCCGGATACGGCACCTTACCTGGTGCATGGAAGGAAGATACAGCTGATGTTCAAGGAGACCGAAGTGGTCATTGGCACCCGGGAAGACCTTCCCGTCAGCCTGCAAAACAGCATCAAAGGCCTCCTGCAATCTGTGGAGACCGGAACCTTGCTGAGTCGCCTGCAGATTGAAACCGAGGTAGGTCCCATAAGCTCCGTAATCAGCAGTAATTCGGTAGAGCGATTGGGACTCCGTGAAAATTCGGAGGTATATGCGATGGTTAAACTCAATGAAATGATGCTCTCAGAATGATGGACTGGCAACCTTTATTGTTAACCTTTGAACTGGCCACGGTAACCACCGCCTTTTTACTGCTGCTGGGCATCCCCCTCGCCTATTGGCTGTCTGTCACCCGCTCCAGGGTGAAGCCCCTGGTCGAGACACTGGTAAGCATGCCGCTAGTGCTGCCACCCACGGTACTGGGGTTCTACTTCCTGATCGCGTTCAGCCCGGGGAATGCCTTTGGCCACTGGCTGAATGATTGGCTGGGGCTTAAACTGGTTTTCTCCTTTGGCGGTCTGGTCCTGGCTTCGGTCATTTATAGTCTGCCCTTTATGGTACACCCCATTCAGTCAGGCCTTTCCGGCCTGCCCGCTTCCCTGGGCGAAGCCGCCGGGCTCATGGGGAAATCCAGGTTCACCATCCTGAGGAAGGTACTGCTTCCAAACATCAAGACTTCGCTCCTCACCGGCATCGTGCTTTCCTTTGCCCACACGGTAGGGGAATTTGGTGTGGTGTTGATGATCGGGGGCAACATCCCCGGCAAGACCCGGGTAGCTTCCATCGCCATTTATGACGAAGTGGAGGCCCTGAATTACGGGGCCGCCAACTTTTATTCCATCGTACTATTCCTGATCACCTTCTGTATCCTGCTGCTGGTCTACCTGGTAAACGGAGGCTATCTTAAAAAGTTCTGGCGATGATCTCGATGGATGTACAAAAGCGCCTTATGGGGGCAGACGGCCCTATGGAGTTAGACATCCAACTGCAATTGGAACAAGGGCAGTTTGCCACGCTTTACGGACCTTCCGGGGCGGGCAAGACATCTACCCTCCGTGTCCTGGCAGGTTTGATGAAACCCGATAAAGGCCATGTAACCGTCTATGGGGAACCTTGGTTTGACGCGCAAAAAAACATACACCGCCCGCCGGGGGAACGCGGTATCGGTTTTGTTTTCCAGGACTATGCGTTATTTCCGCACATGACCATCCTCCAAAATCTGCAATTTGCGCTGGGAAAGGGCCAGAATTCAGACATCGTCAACCGGCTTATGGAAATAACCGCCCTCGAAGGGCTCCGGGACAGGAAACCCCCGGAACTATCGGGTGGACAGCAACAGCGCGTGGCCCTGGCACGCGCCCTGGTACAGCAGCCAAAACTGTTGCTCCTGGATGAACCCCTGGCCGCCCTGGACCTGGAAACACGGCTCACCTTGCAGGATTACCTCTTTGAACTCCACCGGGAGTTCGGCCTCACTACCCTGCTGATCAGCCATGATGTTGGGGAAATCATGAAACTTTCCGGGCTGGTTTTCCAACTCGCAGATGGAAGGATTGCCAAAAAGGGGCCTCCCGGGGATATCTTTCTGCCCAAAAGGGTGAGTGGCAAATTCCAGTTTACCGGCGAGGTACTGAAAATAGAACGGGAAGAGGTAGTCTATGTCCTTACCATCCGCATCCAGAATACCGTGGTAAAAGTGGTCGCCGGAGAAGCGGAAGTGCGATCCCTGCAGGTAGGTGACAAGGTGTTGGTGGCGTCAAAGGCCTTCAATCCGATCCTCTATAAACTCTGATCCGCTGAAAAGTAAAGGGCGGCCGTTATGGCGTATGGATTTTTGCCTGAAATTTTGTAATTTCCATTAGGAAATGATCTTGTCGGGCCAGACAGACGCGCTGGCAGATCGTTTCCTTATAATTGCCCCATTCCCCCAAGCACTTTATGGGCACAGGTACTTGTGCTGCTTCCCCCCGCTGCTATAGATCAATGCACACCATTAAAAAATGATTATGACATCAACGAAGACACCTATTGCCCCCAAAAGGAGGACGCACGCGCTTATCATATTCCTGCTGGTCTTGTTTGTGGTCCCCGGATGCAGGGAACAGCAAAAACCGGATCCGGCAGATAGCCGGGAACCGGAAACCATACCCGGGATTGCAATAGTGACTACGCACATGGACTTCAAGGTACAGGACACGATCAAATCGGGTTGGCAAACCTTCCGATATACCAACAATTCCAGGGAACCGCATTTTTTCCTGCTCGAAAAATACCCGGAAGGCAAATCCATCGACAATGCCAGGAAGGAGATCATCCCGGTATTTCAACAGGGGATGGACCACATCAATAAAGGAGATATGGAGGCAGCGATGGCTGCCTTTGGGGCATTGCCGGAATGGTTCCCCGAAATCGTCTTCTGGGGCGGATCGGGTCTGATCTCGCCCGGGGAAACCGCGGTGAGCACCTTACCCATGGCACCGGGTTACTACGTGATGGAATGCTACGTTAAAATGGAGAACGGGGTCTTTCACAGCGCCATGGGGATGGTGGAAGACCTGGTGGTCATGAGGGACTCAACGGGTATGGAACCCCCTGCGCCAACGGTATCCCTGTCCCTTTCAAAGGAAGAGGGTATTGTGGTTCATGATACCATTCGGGAAGGCATGCAGGTATTTGCTGTTACTTTTAGCGACCAGGGGCCTCATGAGCATTTTATCGGCCATGATGTGAACCTCCTGAAACTGGGAGATGATGCCGATGTTGAAGCCATTGCGCAATGGATGAACTGGACGGACCCCAAAGGCCTGATTTCCCCGCCCCCCCGGGGTGTTACATTTCTGGGTGGTGTGAACGAGATGCCGGCCGGGCAAACGGCCTATTTCACCGTGTCCCTGACCCCGGGCCGATACGCGCTTATTTCGGAAGTACCCAACCCTGCAGAAAAAAAGATGCTCAGGACCTTTCAGGTCATGGCGGAATCTCCCTGAAAAAACCATTCACATAGCCTGTTTGGCCGCTATCCCTTCTAAATTACCCGGTCTTTGGGGGCCAACTGCCGTATTTTCCTTATTTTTCGGGGAAGGTTCCCCGCAGTAATCTTACCGGGCGGGGTGCCTTCCTGAAAACCCTTAAACAGCACCCTTATGAAAGCTACCTCAACCTCCGGCCCCGCCTTCCTCCTTGTCCTCCTGATGATCAGCCTTGCGCCCCTCTGTGCCCAGGACCGCATGGTCGGGAAGGCCTTTGTCACCAGGTCCGACGTGCTGGCCACTCAGGGAATGGCCGCCACCAGCCAACCACTGGCAACCCAGGTCGCCCTGGATATCCTTAAAAGGGGCGGCACTGCCGTGGATGCCGCTATTGCGGCCAATGCCTGCCTGGGCCTGATGGAACCGACCGGCTGCGGGATTGGGGGCGACCTCTTCGCGATCGTCTGGGACGCCAAAGGGCAAAAACTCCATGGGCTGAATGCCAGTGGGCGTTCCCCGGCTTCCCTAAGCCTTGACTATTTCCAAAAGCAGGGGATGGACCGGATTCCGGGAGACGGTCCGCTACCGGTTTCGGTACCCGGATGTGTGGACGGCTGGTTTGAACTCCATGGCAAGTTTGGCAAATTACCCATGGAGGAACTACTGGAACCAGCGATCTCCTATGCGGAAAATGGGTTCCCGGTTTCTGAGATCATCGCGGCCGGTATGTATGCCAATGGCCTTAAATTGTCAAAATACCCCGAATTCAGGAAAACCTATATGCCGGATGGGACCATGCCTGTCAAAGGGGAAGTTTTTAAAAACCCCGGCCTGGCCGGTACGCTCGCTAAAATTGCCCAGGGCGGCAGGGATGCGTTCTACAAGGGAGACATTGCACGGGTTATTGCCGGCTATATGAAGCAAAATGGAGGATTCCTCAGCTATGAGGACCTCAGGGACCACCAATCAGAGTGGGTCACCCCTGTATCGACCAATTACCGCGGGTACGATGTCTGGGAGCTACCACCCAATGGGCAGGGAATCGCAGCCCTGCAGATGCTCAACATCCTGGAGGGTTATGACCTTTCAGAGCTGGGGTATGGC
>MRWG01002069.1_pt1 | contig 11005 bp, 9 predicted proteins | sample 1013341 | NCBI WGS metagenome assembly MRWG01 (sample SAMN06117577, study PRJNA244670) | biofilm metagenome | biome: Water; feature: Cathode Biofilm; material: Biofilm; isolation source: microbial consortium enriched at the cathode of a solar microbial fuel cell | place: USA: District of Columbia ...
ACGACTGGCAAACGGCAGACAAACGCTACGTCGTCTTTGAAGACGCGATTGAGGGATAACCTAAATTACAGAAGCAATGTTGCTTAATCGAGATTTCCAATGGATTATCGGTTGCACGTTCAACGGTTTACCGTTGGGCAGAACAATTCATGACACTGGGTGAAGCGTGCCTGAGCGTGTGCGATTCCGGGCGCCGAGCTTACACCGTGGACGAGACGCTACGGGAAACGTTATTGGAATTGGTGACTCAGCCGCCGAGTGATTACGACTATCTGCGCAGCACCTGGACCAGCGAGATGCTGGCCCTGACGCTGACTGAATTGTTAGCGCGTCCCGTCCACGCCTCGACAGTGCGTCGAGAACTGCCGAGATTAGGCCTGCGTTGGCGCCGTACTCGACCTACGCTGCGGATCCGGCACCCGGACTCTGCCAAGCGGATGAAGGTAATCAACAAGCAACTCGCGCATCGCGAGTCCGGTGTTGAAGTGTTCTATATCGACGAAGTCGACATCGATTTGAATCCCAAAATAGGTTTCCTATGGTCCCCCGTCGGAGAGCAGCAGACCATCCCGACGCCCGGCAAGAACCGAAAACGGTATCTTGCTGGTGCCTTGCATGCGCGAACAGGCCGTGTCGAGTACGTCGAAGGTTTACGCAAGAACACCGATTTGTTCTTGGATCTCCTCGATCATCTCAAGCGCACCTACCGCGGCGCCCGGAAAATCGTCCTCATCGCCGATAACTACATCATCCACAAATCGAACCTGGCGAATGCGTGGCTGAGCCATAATCTGAAGTTCGAAATACTGTTCCAGCCGGCTTATCAGCCATGGGTCAACGATATTGAAAAGCTTTGGAAACAACTTCATGACAACATCACCCGTAACCATCGGTTCAAGACCATTGAACAATTGATGCGCGCCGTCCGTGCCTTTCTCAGAGAAGCCAGCCCTTTCCCGGGGAGTGCACCCAGTGTCGCATCTTTTGGATCAGCTATTTAGAGAACGGGGGGCACTCCACCTCGATGCGGTCGGCGGTTTCCATTGCGCAACGGAGGCTGGCCGTATAGATACCGGCGGCAAGACCATACCTCACATCACTTGCGTCTTTAATCAGATGTGTTCGTAATCGTTCCATCGAAGGCTACCGTGGAACATGCCGGCGGTCGCTGCCACCTTACGCATAGTCAAGCTGTCGTCGCTCTCGTTCAGGAGGACTTCGTAGGTCCAATGGACTCTGACCGGACATACCTTGCGCCTCCCAGCGCCTTCCATCCCTAGACCCCTGGCGAGTTCGATACTGAATGATGGATAAATCCTAATCGGCAACACCGATAGCCATTGTGATTAATCTTTAAACGGTTGTTGCTCGGCATTTTTCAATCCAGCACGGCGATGCATTCAATCTCAACCAACAAACCAGGCGCGGCCAGGCACGCGCAGCCGATCCACGTTGACGCCGGTGCGGCAACGCCTTCAAAATATTTGAGGCGTTCGTCATTGCTTGCTTCCAAGGCGTCCATGTCCGTGGTGAACACGTTTTCCTTTACCACATGCTCGAAAGTTGCCCCATGTACTGCCAGGGTTTCTTTAATGTCGGTATAGACTTGTATCACCTGGGCCCTCATATCGCCCTCACCAATAACGTTGCCATCGGCATCCCAACTGACACAACCCGATATGTACAGTGTCTTGCCCGCCTTGATCGCCTGCGCAAAACCAAATGACTTTTCCAGTTCGCGCTTATTGTAGACTTGCTCTTGCCTTGCCATTTCCGTTTCTCCGATTGCTAATGAACGTGCCGAAATTAGCTGATCTTTATGACGCTAATAGTCACGGTGTGTCTCCGTTTAGCCCCCTCTTGCGCTTTACTCGGGGATCTCAAAAGAGAGCAACACATCACCCGGCAGACCGATATTTAAGAGATCGTGACCTGACATGATGTACAAGCGGTTACCCGCCATAACCGCCCCGCCATAACCGGCGAGCGAACCACCGTGCCCTTTGCGACCATTAACGCCTTGATAATCGCGCACCGTATCGTACGACCAGACCGCTTCGCCCGTCGCCGTGTCGTAGGCCCTGAGCACGCCGTCGTTGGTGCCCGTAAACACGAAGCGACCAGCAACCGTGCTCGGCGAGGTAAAGGCGTTGCTGCAAGGTGCCGGTTTGCCATCGCAAGCTGGTAGCAGATCGGCGATCCGCCACACGGGTTTGCCGGTCGCGATTTCTACCGCGGTAAACGATCCGTCGGCCTGCATATCCGCGTTCGCGTCGATGACCGGGACATAGGCGTTTTTGCCATCGGTCGAAAAGCCCCATTCGATCCCGCCGAGCTCGCCGCCACGGCCAACGCGCACTTGCCATCGAACCGTGCCGCCCGCATCCGGATCCAGACCGTACAACATGCCGTCCTTTGAACCGACCAACAAGATATCCTTGCCATCAGGTCCTTCGACGAGCGCCGCGGGTGCAACGAAATCCCGATCGCCGTGCCCACTCGGGTTTTCCGGAGAGCACGTCGCACGCTCGGGATCCACCCACGCCTCGCAGCCGAGGTGATAAATATCTTCACCACCCATTTGTTCCGGCGCCAAAGACGTCACCCAGCGCTTGGCCCCGGTCGTCATGTCCAGTGCCAGTATGGCGTCTGATTCGGCGACTTTCGGCTCCGTCATCTGGTTGCCTGTCGGCACGTAAAGGAGGTGACGTTTATCGTCCACAGTGACCGCCGAAAAAACGACTACCCCGGACGGGCCATAGCGATCTGTGCCTTTCTTGGTCTTGCCGAGGTATTGCGGCTCCTGGTCGATGGTGTAGGTTTTCCACCGCTGCTCACCGGTGTGCAGATCATAGGCGACAATGCTGCCACGGAATGTGCAACATGGACGTTCCTTTTTGCCACCAACATTGAGTACCTCCTGCAGTGAAGACACCGGCACATAGACCGTACCCGCGTGCGCGGTGAGGTTGCCCGTGATGCGTGAAGTCGGGATCCAGTCGGCCCGGTTACGCCACAGCAGCGCGCCAGTCTCTGCGTCCAATGCATAGACGTTCGCCCCGAGGTCGCCAAACACCGCGACGCCATCGGTGACGGCAATGTTTGATCGGATCCGCCATTCGGCGCGAAATGCCCAATGCGCGCAGCCCGTCGCGGCATCGAGCGAATAGACCCATTGGTTTAGATTACCCACGAAGACGCGATCCCCAACGACCGACACCGGGTTGCCCCCGCCTTTTGACGAATGGGCTTGCGGGAATGCGACCGCCCATTTCAACTTGATCCCCTTAATCTGCGCTGCCGTGAAATCCGCATCGACGTGCCGGTTGAAATGATTATCGTTCGACAGGCCCGCCCAGTCTCGATCGGGATCAGCCTTCAGCGCCGTGCTCTTCTCACACAGTGGCACGCCGCTCACACGGGGTTCCTTGACGGGTTGTTGATCTGCGATCCATTTCGCGATCGATAGCCGCTTCGCATCATCGAGGCCGTTAGCGAACTGCGCCATGACACCAAACCACAACTCCTTGTGGATCTCTTCGGCGGTCATGTTGGCGAGTTCGCTCACCGAGGGAGAGAACGCACCACGTCCATGACACTCGACGCAGTTTTCCACAAACAATGCGGCCGGATCGTAGCCGTTCTCACCGGCGCCAACGGCACCGGTAAATAAAGTCGCAATACACAATAGAACCAGTCCGATTCGTAACTCGAAGCGGACCTTCCGCCATCCACCTGACTTGTCTGAATCGTTTGATCGTTCGCAATTGTTCATGACTCGATCACCTCCAAATGGTTTCGAATAAGAGCCAACTCCATTCATCAATCCCAGGTAAAGCGAAGTGTGCCGGTGACCCAACGTGGGCGATCGATGAAGCGTTGTGCGCTGCCGAATGCTTGTGCGAGGTCGAAGGTCTGCGTGTGGTAGTCCTGATCAGCAATATTCTTAACTCCAATCGCGGCCTCCCAAAGCCCGCTCTCGGCGGTATAGCTCACCCGCGTGTTGCCGATGACATAACCCGATTGCACGCCGACTGGCGCGTTGGTGAGAAGAAAGTTGAAGTCGCTGCGGTAGTTGAAATCCGCCTGCAGGGCGAAATGGCCGGCTAAGGCCGTACTGGTAAAGACCGGCTCGAACTGGTAGCGGGCCAGACCATTGACGCTCCACTTCGGCGATCGCGGCGTTTCGCGGTCGATCGGACCGAAGCCAAAATCGACGTCCTCGACATTCGTGTGCAGATAGGCAACACCGGCGACGAAATCCAGGGCGCGGATCGGCGAGGCCTGGAACTCGAGCTCAGCACCGTAGGTCTCGGCGTCACGGTTCACCACGATCTGCGACAGCCCCTCGAAGATGAAGGCCTGGAAATCGGAATAATCGTAATAGAAGGCATTGGCGTTCAACCGCGCCCGACCACCGAGCAGAGTTTGCTTAATGCCGATTTCGTAGGCGTTGAGCACCTCTTCGTCGAACGGAATCGCCGCATTGTCCTGAACGCCGGTTACCGGATCGACCAGACCGGTACCTAAGGCAATGGGATCCAGCGGCGCGTTGAAGCCGCCGCCCTTGACGCCGCGGTTCCAGCTGGCATAAGCCAGCGTGTCGTCGGTCGCGCGCCATTCGAGACCGACCTTGGCCGACCACAGCCCGCGGTCGTACTTGGCCAAACTACCGACGGAGTTCTTGTCGAAATCGAACGCCGTGAAGGCGATGTTGGGATTATGCAAGCGGTCGCGCCCACCCGGGGAAGTATCATTAAAGATGACGAAGTTATGCCTGTAGTCGTGCTCTTTCTCTTCTTCGATCCAGCGGAAACCGAGGATCCCCGTCACGCTGGGCAGAATGTCGTAATCGATTTGGCCGAACAACGACCAGGAGTCCGTTTCCGTTTCCCAATTGCTCTGTACACCGAGATCGCCCGCGGGATGAGAGTTGAAGCCAAAGGGAACGAGCGCGTCAGCCGGCAGCCCCGCGGCACCCTGGATCGTATTAAGGTCTGAAGGCGCTTCGAAACCCGTGCCGTACTCGCCGTCGATATTGAGATAAAAGAAACCTGCCACCCAGCGCATGTTCTCCAGTTCACCGTTGAAGCGGATCTCTTGTGAGAACTGTTCGGCATCATTGGCGAGAAAGAAATTCAGCCGCTCAAAAGGACCGCCGTCGCTGTCTTCCAGATAGTCCTTGTCGATATGATACCAATCGGTGATCGACGTGAACGTGAATCGCTCGGACTCCCAGGTCAGCTTGCCGCCGGCGCCCCAGGTGTGCAGGTCATTGTGCCCGATACGGTTGAAACTGCCGGTGAAGATGTCCTCATCCGGCTCGTTGAAACCGAAGAAATCACAACCGGGACAGGCAACGGACGCCGTCCCGGCGGGCCCGGCGGGCACGGGAAACGGGTTAATAGCCGTGTCACCTAACTCGGTGCCGAAGCCGGTGACCGGATCGGCGACAGCCGCCTCATAATCGGCTCCGCCGGTGATGATCTCCATCGCCGCGCCGCGCCCGTTCACGAGCAGGCTGACATTCTCGTTAAAGTCGAAGAGGAACTGACCGCGGACTGCATATTCGTTGCCGTCGTTCAAATCCGGCCCGACGCGATTACGGACATAAGGGTCGTGAGTGTTCATCGTGGCCGACAAGCGCGCGGAGATGTTCTCCGTGATGCCGCCGCCTATCGCGCCCTCGAAACCCTTCTGATCCCACGAACCGGACCTTCCTTCAATGTACCCGTCAAATTCCTGCGTGGGCTTACGGGTGATGAAATGCGCGAGGCCGCCGGTCGCGTTGCGGCCAAACAACGTCCCCTGCGGGCCCCGGAGGATCTCGACGCGGTCCATGTCGAACAACATGAAACCGGCACCGGAGGTTTGGCTGACATACGCCTCATCGACATAGATCGATACCGGTGCTTCCTGGTGATCGGCGAAGTCGGTCTGGATAACACCGCGGATGGCCATGCTGAATGAAGAAACCCCATTGGGTTGTACGACGTTTACCCCAGGGGCCATGTCGACAACGTTCTGGGCGTTGCTCATACCGAGCGCGTTGATCTGGTCACCGGTCAATGCAGTAACAGCAATACCGACATCCTGAATACTTTGCTCGCGCTTTTGCGCGGTAACAACGACCTCTTCAAGGATCTCTGCCGACGCCAACCCGGCGTAGCAGATAAGCATCAGCTCAACGAGTCGTTGAAAGACTGGAAGTTTAGCTTTCATCGAATTTCCCTTATTTGAAATTGTAATTCCTGAGGCCGCTGCTGCATCCTCGCTAATCTAGACCGGCACCATAATGCCGCGTCTTTTAACCCTCACACCGCCGCCGCAACCACGTCGACCTCGATCAGGAGCGACGCGTCCGCAAGAGCAGCAACAGCCACGCCCAACATCGCCGGCCTGTGCCCCGCGAGATAGCGCATACGCACCGCGTGCCATTCGGTGTAGTCGTCAAAGCTGGTTACGTAGGCGCTCATCTTGACTATGTTATTCACGGTCATCTCCGCGTCGCGCAAGATGGCGGAAATATTTAACCAGATCTGCTCGGACTGGGCGGCCAGTCCCTTTGCGGTACTACCATCGTTAGCAATGCCAACTTGCCCGGACAAGTAGAGCATTCGGGCGCCGGGTGGCACTTCGATGGCCTGACTGTAAACCACCGGTACGGGGTGCGCAAGCTCATCCCCCAGCACATCAGGATTGGTATACGGCTTGATCTCCGCCGGGTTTATTGATTTCAACATCGTTATGGTCTCCAGTTGGGTGCTGAGTTGTTATGCATCGAATCGCGGTTGATCGGGTTGCACTCGGCGACGCTACTCCTCAGGACATTTCACCGGATTGAGGCGGGAACGGCTGCAACGGCAGGAATCTATCCGTAGCGAACCCGTTGGGGACCGTGGGTTGATGATAGCGTTCCACCGCGAGATTGATTTCCGCGAGAGCAAACGTCAAATGGAGCAGGCGCTTCGCGTCTTCCGGCATATCGTCGAGGGGGAAGTCGTTGAGATATTCAATCACGTCATCTATCCGCGGCAGGATGGCGTCATAGACTTCTTGCAGCTCTTCCATGGTGCTCGCGTAACGCTTGGTATTGCGTTCGCGCTCCGTCGCTAATGCCCAGCCACGGGCGACTAGCGGATCCAGATCCTCAAAAGCATTGGGTAACGACAAAGTAGGCATACGTAATTCCTTAAGTTGAAGACATGGGCACACCGCCGCAAGCAGCGGAGAATCAGCTGCGACGAGATTAATCCGCCCGCGCCAGGTGATCCGCAACGACTTTCAGGTGGTGGCGCACACAGACCTCGCTGTCTTGCAGATGTACATGAGTGCGTACGCCTGAGGCTAGGCCCTTTTGCGAATGCTCAATCATTTCCAGGTCTTCCAACAGAACGTCGCGAAGCCACACGCGACTGTATTCCTGGGCGAATCTTTCCCCCGCGTTTTTCGGCGGAGCGTAGTAGGCCCTTACTTCGTAATGTGTCTTATCCACGGAGATCGGCCAGAAGTTGTACGTAAAGTAGGTACCCTGGAATGTGTCGACAAAGTGGTTTGGAAAGATGACGTTGATGTCTATTGCCCAGTTAGGGTGTTGCGAGGGGTTGGTTCCGAGCGGGGATTTAGTGTTTCCTTGCGACATCACCGGCCCATGACGCGCTGCAACCGCTTCTACCGGGGTCATTTTGAAGTTTGAATTACCACCAATCGTATTCGTGTGGTGTCGACTGCCGAGACCGACCCATAACGGGCGGCCGTAGCGGTTTTCTTTAGTTCCAAGCGACTCCCCGCCACTTGCCGTATGCACAAAAGCCAAGTGATAGACTTCGTTGAAGGCGTACATCCCCGCTTTCCAATTCGCGTTGATCACTCCGCTATAGGTATAACAAGTTGACAGCTCTTTGAATGGATAGCCGGACAAGCGCTCACCCATCTCGCCAAGGAACTCCGGCAGAGTCTCCTTTGGATTTGGTTCCAGGTTAATGTAGATAAACCCTTCCCAGACGTCGGTGGTTACGGGTAGCAGACCGTTTTCACCCTTATCAAAGGAATCGAAGAACTGTTCTTCATCCGGTATCCCGACAAGACGACCATCCGTGGTGAATGACCAACCGTGGTATTTGCAGCGAAACCCCCCGCAGGTTCCCTTACTGTCCCAGACCAGCTTGTTCGAGCGGTGTGTACAAACATTTTGAAAACCCCGGATCGTGCCGTCTTTGCCGCGAACGAGAATGATCGAGGTATTGCACACAGCGACTTCTTGCACGAAGTAGTCGCCGGCGTTAGGAATTTGCTCTTCGCGACCGACATTAAGCCACGAGCGTCGAAAGACAAGATCGCGTTCCCGCTCGAAGTATTCCGGCGACACCAACGGCTCCGTCGAAACTGGATCGGTGCCGAGCTCGGGGTAATCGAGCGTCCACATCTTTTCGAAGACTTTCGAATGTGGAGTATTAGTCGTATTCTTAAGAACTGCGCTCATGTGGTGTTTTCCTCGAGAAGGACGTTATTTCGGTTTCTGCAACGATACGCAACGTCAGCTCGTCGATCGTGACATCAATTCGTGCAACCGACTGTCTCAGTCTCCGGCACCATAGGCAATGGACCTGAGTGAACCCGTATTGACTGTCCGTGCATATAGTCCTTTCCAATCCTGAAATGAGTCTGAAGGAATAGTAGTTGACGGCAGTTCAGGTAGCGGAGTTTCGAAATTTTAGAGATTTGCTGGACGAGCCGGCCCCGAAATCGTCGAGCAAACCGACGGTCTCCTCTGAGCCGCCGTCAAAGGCTGGCTGGTAGATGAGCGGGTCGCCGCGACTCCTCCCCGTCTAGAACCCATCGTGCCTAAATCGGGCATTTGGTTCATGCCTCGAGGTCGGGACCACAGGGGCCGATACGCGAATTGAGATCGACGTCGGCCTCGTCGGCGTAGGGGTCCGCGGTGTTGGCACGGGCGGCGCGTTGCAAAGCACGATTAATTGCAGCCCTACGCACACATTCGTGCGGGTCACGGATACACGGGATCGGGCGTGGTGCCACATCCAGTCCAGACCGGTTAAGCAGCTGCCCGCTTGAGCGCCAGCGCCGGCAGCTCGGAGAACCAGATGCTGCGCTAACAGCCGTTATTCGGAGGCGTGTATTCAAGCAAGGCCGGCAGTTGTGTGATAGCGTCGGTGGGCTACACCTGTTAGCGTCGGAGTAAAACTGACCCACCTCGTCGGAATAAAACTGACCCAGTTGTAAGGGATATGCTGGCGAGCCTTTGGACGGCCGCCATGCACAGTTTGGAGACAGTAGTGGAGATCAAAGTGCTGGCCCGCCAGGGCAAACCGATCCGCGAGATCGCGCGGGAACTGGGCGTATCGCGCAATACGGTGCGTAAATATCTTCGGTCACCGGCTTCGCCACAGTACGGGCCGCGTTCACCTCGACCGACGAAGTTGGCGCCGTATGAGGCCTATCTGCTGGAACGTATCGAAACGGCAAAGCCGGATTGGATCCCGGCGGTGGTGTTGTTCCGGGAAGCCAGGGAGCGCGGGTATCCGGGCGGTCTGACGCAGCTCAAGCAATTCGTAAACTCACACAAAGAGACGGTCGTGCGGGAGCCACTCGTTCGTTTCGAGACCGCGCCAGGCCAGCAGATGCAAGTGGATTTCATGACGCTGCGCCGCGGTAAGGACCGATTATCGGCGTTCGTGGCGACGCTGGGTTACAGCCGGATGACGTTTGTCCGTTTCGTGACCGACGAACGGGTAGAGACGGTACTTGAGTGTCTGCGGCGCACGTTTGAAGCGTTCGGTGGTGTCCCGCAGGAAGTCCTGTTCGATAACATGAAGACCGTCGTCATCGACCGCGACGCCTATGGTCCGGGTCAGCACCGGTATCACCCGCAGGCGCTGGCGTTGTCGAAGGACTGCGGTTTCTCGATCCGGCTGTGCCGTCCGTATCGGGCGAAGACCAAGGGTAAGGTCGAACGATTCAACCGCTACCTGCGTAACAGTTTCTGGGTGCCCCTGAAGGCGCGGTTCAAAGCCTCGGGATTGCTGGTGGATGCCGAGAGCGCGAACATCGATGTCACGCGCTGGCTACGCGAGGTCGCAAACGTGCGGGACCACGGGGAGCTGAAGGAGCGCCCGGTCGATCGGTTCCTGTTGGAGCGGGATCACTTGTTGCCCTATGAGGGAACCGTGGTGGCGCTAGGCCCGATCGCGCGCTCGACCCCAATGCCGATCGAGTCACTGCAACACCCACTGTCGACCTACGACGCCCTGGTGGTCGAACGATGAACCTGCAAAACGACCGGATTGCGGCCCTGTGCGACGCGCTGCAGCTCGACCGCGTCGCGGCGGAGTATGCCGGCATCGCGCAGGACGCGGCAACGCAGTCGGGCACCTTCAGCGATTTCCTCGAGCGCTTATTGACCACAGAGCTCGACGGGCGCCATGAGCGCGCCCGGCAGACCTTGTTGAAGCTTGCGACCCTGCCGGCGATCAAAACCCTGGAAGACTACGACTTCCAGTTCGCCACCGGCGTCCCGAAGGCTCAGGTTCAGGAGTTATCGAGTCTCGCCTTCATCGAGCGGGCAGAGAACCTCGTGCTGCTGGGGCCGAGCGGCGTCGGTAAAACGCACCTCGCCCTGGCGCTGGCCTATCGGGCCGTCATGGCCCGGATCAAGACGCGCTTCATCACCGCCGCAGACTTGATGTTGCAACTCGCCGCGGCAAGCCGCAAGGACCAACTGAAGTCCTATATCAACCGCGCGATCCTGGGGCCGCGGCTATTGGTGATCGATGAACTCGGTTATCTGCCGTTTGGACGTGATGAGGCGAGCCTGCTGTTCCAGGTCATTGCCAAACGCTATGAACGGGGCTCGGTGATCGTCACCTCAAACCTGGCGTTCTCGGACTGGGCCAGTGCGGAACCTGTCAATGAAAATAGGACACGTGGATTCGAAATTCAGTGTCTAATTTGATTGGCGGTATTCGTCCTCCTGGATTTGAGTTGG
>MRWG01002070.1_pt1 | contig 11003 bp, 13 predicted proteins | sample 1013341 | NCBI WGS metagenome assembly MRWG01 (sample SAMN06117577, study PRJNA244670) | biofilm metagenome | biome: Water; feature: Cathode Biofilm; material: Biofilm; isolation source: microbial consortium enriched at the cathode of a solar microbial fuel cell | place: USA: District of Columbia ...
AGTGGTGTTCGATCGAGGCGCCTACAGGTTTCATTGCAGCGTGAAAGCGCTGGCCGACGCCGCCCGTGAGGGCGGCCTGAAGTTTTAGACGGGACGAGCGATATGGCGAGAGGACCGAGGGGCGATCGCGGCGGACGCGAGCGCGAACGCGAAGACAGCGACATCGTCGAAAAGCTGGTGTCGATCAACCGCGTCGCCAAGGTGGTGAAGGGCGGCCGGCGCTTCGGCTTCTCCGCGCTTGTGGTGACCGGCGACGGCGCAGGCCGGGTCGGCTACGGCTCCGGCAAGGCGCGCGAGGTGCCGGAAGCGATCCGCAAGGCGACCGAGCAAGCGAAGCGTCGCATGGTGCGCATTCCGCTGCGCGAGGGCCGCACGCTGCATCACGACGCGACCGGCCATTTCGGCGCGGGCCGCGTGGTCGTGCGGGCGGCGCCGGCGGGCACCGGCGTCATCGCCGGCGGTCCGATGCGCGCGGTGTTCGAAGCGCTCGGCGTGCAGGACGTCGTGGCGAAGTCGGTCGGCTCCTCGAACCCCTATAATCTGGTGAAGGCGGCGTTCGACGCCATCTCCAACGTACAGTCGCCGCGCCAGGTCGCGGCCCGGCGCAACATGAAGGTGCCGGAGGTTCTGGGCCGTCGCGGCGCCGACGCCGATGAGGCCGCCGAACCGGCGGCCGCGCAGGAGTAAGGCCGATGGCGGGCGACAAGAAGACGCTTCGGGTGCGCCAGACCGGCAGCCCGATCCGGCGCGAGGCGAGCCAGCGCGCGACGCTGATTGGCCTCGGCTTGAACAAGCTCGGCCGCGAGCGCGAGCTGGAAGACACCCCGTCCGTGCGCGGCATGATCCGAAAGGTCGCGCACATGGTCGAGGTCGTCGAGACCGACTGACGCTTGAAAGGGCGTTTCCCTTGCCCGATATCGGGCGGGACGATGGAAAAGGACGAAGCCGATGCGGCTTGAAGACATCTCCGACAATCCGGGCGCGACGAAGCCGAAGAAGCGCGTCGGCCGGGGCATCGGCTCCGGTCTCGGCAAGACGTCCGGTCGCGGCGTCAAGGGCCAGAAGGCCCGGCGCGGCGTCGCGATCAAGGGGTTTGAAGGCGGTCAGATGCCGATCTACCGCCGCCTGCCGCGGCGCGGCTTCAATCCGCGCGGCAAGGTGGTCTATCAGATCGTGAACCTCTCCGCCCTGCAGAAGGCGGTGGACGCCGGTAAGCTTGGCGCCGGCCAGGCGGTCGACGCGGCCGCGCTCGCCGAAGCGGGCCTGATCCGCCGCAACGGCGCGCCCGCGCGCATTCTGGCGAAGGGCGAGCTGACGGCGGCGCTGAACCTGACGGTGCACAGCGCCTCCGCCGCCGCGAAAGAGGCCGTCGAAAAGGCCGGCGGGTCGCTCCAGGTCGAAGCCAAGACGGACGGGGCCGAAGCCTGATGGCCTCCGCCGCCGAAAGGCTGGCTTCCAACGTCAATTTTTCGGCGTTCGGCAAAGCCAAGGAACTGCAGCAGCGCATCTGGTTCACGCTGGGCGCGCTCGTGGTCTACCGGCTCGGCACCTACATCCCGATTCCGGGGATCGACGCGGCCGTCCTGGCCGAGGTCTTCAATCAGAGCGGCGGCGCCGGCGTCCTCGGCATGTTCGACATGTTCGCCGGCGGCGCGCTCGGCCGCATGTCGATCTTCGCGCTCAACATCATGCCGTACATTTCGGCGTCGATCATCGTGCAGCTGCTGACAGCCGTGCTGCCATCCTTCGAGCAGTACAAGAAGGAAGGCGAGGCCGGCCGCAAGAAGCTGAATCAATACACGCGCTACGGCACCGTCGCGCTGGCCGCCGTACAGGCGGTCGGCCTGGCGAGCGGCGTCGCGAGCTTCACGGGGCCGAGCGGTCCGGCCGTGCCGGATCCCAGCATCGTGTTCTACGTCTCTACGGTCGTCACGATCGTCGGCGGCACGATGTTCCTGATGTGGCTCGGCGAGCAGGTGACGGCGCGCGGCGTCGGCAACGGCATCTCGCTGATCATCTTTTCCGGCATCGTCGCGAACCTGCCGCAGGCGCTGGCGCAGCTCTTCGAACTCAGCCGCACGGGCGCCATGTCGGCCGCCTTCCTGCTGGCGCTGATCGTGCTCGTCATCGCCGTGATCGTCTTCGTAGTGTTCATGGAGCGCGCGCAGCGCCGCATCGTCGTGCAGTATCCGAAGCGGCAGATGGGCAACCGGATGGTCGGCGGCGAGGCCTCGCACCTGCCGCTCAAGCTCAACACCGCCGGCGTGATCCCCCCCATCTTCGCCAGTTCGCTGCTGTTGCTGCCGGCGACGTTCCAGAGCCTGGGCGACGCCAGCCATTTGCCGGTCTGGCTGCAGACGACGGTGGCCTATCTCGGGCCCGGCCAGCCGCTTTATCTCGCGATCTACCTCTTCCTGATCGTCTTCTTCTGCTTCTTCTACACGTCGATCGTGTTCAACCCCGAAGAGACGGCGGACAATCTGCGGAAGTATGGCGGCTTCGTGCCGGGCATCCGTCCGGGCCGCAACACGGCGCTCTATCTCGAATATGTGCTCGAACGGCTGACGGTGGTCGGCGCGGCCTATCTGGCCGGCGTCTGCCTTCTCCCCGAACTGCTGCGGACCCAGTACGCGGTGCCCTTCTACTTCGGCGGCACCAGCCTCTTGATCGTCGTCAGCGTCACCATGGACACCGTGGCGCAGATTCAGTCGCACCTGTTGGCTCATCAATATGAAGGGTTGGTGCGACGTCAGAAGCTTCGGGGGAGGCGTCGTTGAACATTATTCTGTTGGGGCCGCCAGGTGCCGGCAAGGGAACCCAGGCCGAACGCCTGGTCGCCGAGCGCGGGCTGATCCAGCTTTCGACGGGGGACATGCTACGGGCGGCCGTCGCCGCCGGGACGGACGTCGGCAAGCGGGCCAAGGAAATCATGGACCGGGGCGACCTGGTGCCGGACGACGTCGTCATCCAGATCATTTCCGAGCGCCTCGACGCGCCGGACGCCCAGGCGGGCGTCATCCTGGACGGCTTTCCGCGCACCGTCGCCCAGGCGAAAGCGCTGGACGAGTTGCTGGCCCGGAAGGGCATGAAGCTGCACGCGGTGATCGAGCTCGAAGTCGACGAAGCCGCACTGGTCGCCCGGATCGAAAAGCGGGCGGCGGAAACGGGCGGCGCCCGCGCGGACGACAATGTCGAAACCCTGCGGAACCGCCTCGAGGTCTATCGCGAACAGACCGCGCCGATCATCCCCTACTACCGGGGCAAGGGCGCGTTGAAGACGGTCGACGGCATGGCCCCGATCGAAACGGTCGGCGCGGAGATCGACAAGATATTGGATGCGGCTTGACTTGGCCGAATTCGACGATAACGGATTGACGAAACGGGGCGAGGCCCTATAATCGCGCGCTTCGCGGTGCGGCCCTGTAAGGGCGGGCCGACGGGCGAGCCAGCGACATCAGGAGGACGGCACAGTGGCGCGTATTGCGGGCGTCAACATTCCGACCAACAAGCGCGTCCATGTGGCGCTGACCTATATTCATGGCATCGGGCCGCACCAGGCGGGCCGGATCTGCGAGAAGGTCGGGATCGAGGAAAGCCGCCGGGTCAACGAGTTGACCGAGCAGGAAGTCATCAACATTCGCGAGACGATCGACCAGGACCATATGGTCGAAGGCGATCTCAGGCGCGAAGTGGCGATGAACATCAAGCGGCTGATGGACCTTGGCTGCTATCGCGGCCTTCGCCATCGGCGCAACCTGCCGGTACGCGGTCAGCGGACCCATACGAACGCCCGGACGCGCAAGGGCAAGGCCCGCGCGATTCCCGGCAAGAAGAAGTAGCGTCGGCGCGAGCCGAACAAGGAGCTCAGAATGGCGAAAGCGGCAGCCGCGACTCGCGTGCGCAGGCGCGAGCGGAAGAACATCACTTCCGGCGTTGCGCATGTGAGCGCGACGTTCAACAACACCATGATCACGATCACCGACGTGCAGGGCAACGCGATCGCGTGGTCGTCCGCCGGCGCCCAGGGCTTCAAGGGCAGCCGCAAGTCGACGCCGTTCGCCGCCCAGGTCGCCGCCGAGGATTGCGCGCGCAAGGCGATGGAGCACGGCGTCAAGAACCTCGACGTCGAGGTCAAGGGCCCGGGCTCCGGCCGCGAATCGGCGCTCCGGGCGCTGCAGGCGGCGGGCTTCCAGATCGCCTCGATCCGGGACGTCTCGCCGATCCCGCACAACGGATGCCGCGCGCGCAAGCGCCGCCGCGTCTAAGCCGCCGCGCGCCGCCCAAGGGCGGCGCCGCACGAATTCACGCCGCCGCCGGACGCCACGCGCGTCGGGCGGCGCATTTGACGAGATGACATGTCAGGGGCGTGCTTATGAACTTCATGCAGAACAATTGGCAGGCGCTCATCAAGCCGAGCAAGCTTGACATCGAATCCAAGGGCGATCCGAGCCGCAGCGCGACCGTCGTCGCCGAGCCTCTGGAGCGCGGCTTCGGCGTGACGCTCGGCAACGCGCTCCGGCGCGTGCTGCTGTCGTCGCTCCAGGGCGCGGCCGTCACGTCCGTCAAGATCGACGGCGTCCTGCACGAGTTCTCCTCGATCCCGGGCGTGCGCGAGGACGTGACCGACATCGTCCTCAACATCAAGTCGATGGGCCTCCGGATGCACTCGGAAGGGCCGAAGCGCATCACGCTCGAGGCGACCGGGCCGGGCGTCGCGACGGCCGGCCAGATCGAGACCGGCGCGGACATCGAAGTGATGGACCCCGATCTCGTGATCTGCACGCTCGACGACGGCGCGTCGGTGCACATGGAAATGACGGTCGAGAGCGGCAAGGGCTATGTCCCGGCCGTGCAGAACCGCGCCGAGGACGCGCCGATCGGCCTGATCCCGGTCGATGCGATCTACAGCCCGGTCCGCCAGGTCTCCTACCGGATCGAGAACACCCGCGTCGGCCAGACGACGGACTACGACAAGCTGGCGCTGCACGTCGAGACCAACGGCGCGGTCACGCCGGAAGACGCGGTCGCCTACGCCGCGCGCATTCTGCAGGACCAGCTGCAGCTCTTCATCAACTTCGAGGAGCCGAAGCAGGCCGTCGAGCGCGACGACGCCCCGGACCTGCCGTTCAACAAGAACCTGCTGCGCCGGGTCGAGGAGCTGGAGCTCAGCGTCCGCTCCGCAAACTGCTTGAAGAACGACAACATCATCTACATCGGCGACCTGGTGCAGAAGACCGAAAGCGAAATGCTGCGCACGCCGAACTTCGGCCGCAAGTCGCTGAACGAGATCAAGCACGTGCTTGAACAGATGGGCCTCCATCTCGGCATGGAGATCCCGAACTGGCCGCCCGAGAACATCGACGACCTGGCGCGGCGCCTCGAAGAGCCGTTCTGAAGCCGGGCAGGAACAGGAAGAATCTAGCATGCGTCATCGCAAGGGACCGGCCAAACTCGGCCGCACCAGCACTCACCGCCGCGCCATGCTCGCCAACATGGCGGCGTCGCTGATCAAGCATGAGCAGATCGTGACGACCTTGCCGAAGGCCAAGGCGCTTCGGCCCGTCGTCGAGAAGCTGATCACGCTCGGCAAGAAGGGCGATCTGGCGTCGCGCCGCCTCGCCGTTTCGCGGCTCCGCGACGAGACCCAGGTCCGCAAGCTGTTCTCGACCCTGGCGGAACGTTATGCGGACCGTCCGGGCGGCTACACGCGCGTCCTGAAGGCGGGCTTCCGCTACGGCGACAGCGCGCCGCGCGCCGTCATTGAACTGGTCGACCGCGATCCGGACGCGAAGGGCCAGGATTCCGGCCCGACCGGTCTGGAAGACGAGGCCGAGGACGAGATGGCCGCCTGACGCCACGCGTCAGAACGGAAATACGCGGACAGGCGGGCTTCGGCCCGCCTGTTTGCGTTTCAGGACTTCAACCGCGCTAACGGCCGTCGTCGGCGGCGTCAGCGCGCGGCGCGCGCCCTGATGGCCTGCGCGGGCAGCGCATCATTTGCCGCCAGCGCGGCGCGCCAATGCGCCTCCGGCTGGCGGGCGGCGCGATCATCGTCGATGGCGATCTCGTCGAAGCCGCAGGCGCGCGCCATGGCGTGCTGATCGGCGATCAGCCGGCCGGCCGCGCGCAGGCGGCCCTGGAACCCGAGCCGCCGCAGCCGTCGGGCGAGCGAAAAGCCGCGTCCGTCCGCGAAATTCGGGAACGCGATGGCGATCACGTCGATCCGGTCGAGCCATCCCGTCAGCAGGGCCGCTTCGAAGTCGTTCGGCAATGCGACGGCGACCGGGCCGTCCGCCGGGCCGGCGCCGCTTTCGAGCGCGGCGAACGTCAGGAATGCGTCTGGGGAAATCTCATCCGGCTGGAAGCCGGCGTGGGTCACGATGGGCATGTGCGGCGCCTCCAATCAAGCGGATCTGTCAGTCCGATCAGTAGTGGTAGGTCACGTAGGCTTCCGTGGCGGCGGTCAGCGCCGCGGTTCGCGTCGGCTGCGCGTCCGTGTTCGCGGCCGGATAGAGCGCGGCCTTGAAGGGCGCATCGCCGAGCCGGCGGTAGGCCGCGAGGAAGGTCTCCGACGGATCGGCGCGGAGCTTCAGATAGGCGCGGACGAGGCGCTCGATCGCCGGCCCGATCTCGTCGAAGCCGAAACCGGGGCCGGCGCGCTTGCCGATCTCCGCACTTTCCGTCGCGTCCCCGCCCAGCGTCACCTGATAGCTTTCGACGCCTGCCTTCTCAAGGCCGAGAATGCCGATGTGGCCGACATGGTGGTGACCGCAGGCGTTGATGCAGCCGGATATCTTGATCTGCAGCTTGCCCACCTCCCGCGCCAAGGCCGGGTCGGCGAAACGGCGGCTGATTTCCTGCGCCACCGGGATCGAGCGCGCCGTCGCGAGGGCGCAGTAGTCCATGCCGGGGCAGGCGATGATGTCGCCGATCAGCCCGACGTTCGCCGTCGCGAGGCCGGCGCGCTCCAGTTCGGCATGGACCGTCGGCAGGTCGCTCGTCCGCACGTGGGGCAGAACGATGTTCTGCTCGTGGCTGACCCGAAGTTCGTCGAAGCTGTAGCGTTCGGCAAGGTCGGCCAGGACGCGCATCTGGGCGGCGCTCGCGTCGCCCGGCGCGCCGCCGACCGGCTTCAGGGAGACGGTCACGATACGGTAGCCGTGCCGGCGATGGCGCGTGACGTTCGTATCCGTCCACGCGGCGAAGGCCGGGTCCAGTTTCCGCGCCGCGGCATAGCCGGCGTCGTGGTCGGGCAGGGTCTCGAACCGGGGCGGGCGGAAATAGGCCTCGATGCGCGCGACCTCCGCCGGATCGACGGCCGCCGTCGACTCCGCCGCATCCCTGAGCGCCTGGAACTCCGCTTCGACGTCGGCGCGGAGCGTGTCGATCCCGGTCTCGTGGGTCAGGATCTTGATGCGGGCCTTGTACTTGTTGTCCCGCCGGCCATAGAGGTTGTAGACGCGCAGGATCGCCTGAAGGTAGGGCAACAGGTCCGCCTTCGGCAGGAAGTCGCGGATCACCTTGCCGATCATCGGCGTCCGGCCGAGCCCGCCGCCGACGATCACCTCATAGCCCGTTTCGCCGTCGTCGTTCTGCAGCATGCGGAGGCCGATGTCGTGCGCCTTGGTGACGGCCCGGTCGTTCGGCGAACCGGTGACCGCGATCTTGAACTTGCGCGGCAGGAAGGCGAATTCCGGATGGCCGCTCGACCATTGCCGGATGAGTTCCGCCGTAGGCCGCGGATCCTCGATCTCGTCGGCCGCTGCGCCGGCGAAATGGTCCGCCGTGACATTCCGGATGCAGTTGCCGGACGTCTGGATCGCATGCATGCCGACGTCCGCCAGAGCGGACAGGATGTCGGGCACGTCCGCCAGCTTCGGCCAGTTGAACTGGATGTTTTGCCGCGTGGTGAAGTGGCCGTAGCCCTTGTCCCAACGCTCCGCGATATAGGCCAGCTGGCGCATCTGGGCGCCGTTCAGCGTGCCGTAGGGCACGGCGACGCGCAGCATATAGGCGTGGAGTTGCAGGTAGAGGCCGTTCTGCAGGCGGAGCGGCTTGAACTCGTCCTCGGTCAGCGCGCCGGAAACGCGGCGTTCGACCTGGCCGCGGAATTGCTCGACGCGGGCACGGACGTAGCGGTCGTCGAATTCGTCATATCGGTACATGGCGTGCGCTCCTATGCGCGGCCGTCGGACGCTTGGGCCTGGCGGCCGAGATCCGGGCGATTGCTGGGTCCGAGAAGGCGGAAGCGCTCCCGGAAATGGGTCGGGCGGGGCCGGCCGGCGGCGTCGACCACCACTTCGGCGAGGTAGGGGCCGACGATGCGGGCTTCCTGCGCTTCCGCATCGGCGAGCAGGCGGGCGGCCGCATCCGCATCGGCGACGGCGGCCGCATGGATGTCGCGCGTCCAACAGCGCTCCGCCGTCAGGAAGACGACATCGCCCGCCATCAGGTCGTTGGCGGTGACGACGAAGCGGGCGTCGGGATTCGGCATCAGAATGCTCCGGCGGCTGCGGTCGGGCTGGTATTGAGGGCGACGGCGGCGTCCTGCGGCGCAAGGCCGAGGAAGATGATCGCCGGACCGGCGACGCCGGCGGCCGACATGCGCCGGGCAAGATCGCCGAGCGTGGCGGCGACGATCTTCTGGCCGGGCCGGGCCGCGTTCTCGACAACGCACATCGGCGTGTCGGCGGCGGCGCCATGCATCAGCAGGCGGCCTTGCAGATAGGCCGCGGCGCGGACGCCCATATAGATCGCGGCGGTCGCGTCCGGCCGTGCAAGCGCCCGCCAATCATGTTCGGCGAAACCCTGGGCGTCGTGTCCGGTCAGGATGCGCAGGGCGGCGTTCCGGCCGCGCCGGGTGAGCGAAACGCCGGCCGCGGCCGCCGCCGCCGAAGCCGCCGTGACACCCGGCGTGACCGCGAACGCGACGCAGGCGGCGGCGAGCGCCGCCGTTTCCTCGTCGAGCCGGCCGAAGACGCCGGGATCGCCGGACTTCAGCCGGGCGACGCGGGCGCCGGCGCGGGCTTCCGCGACGAGCAGCGCGTTGATGTCCGCCTGCCGCCAGCTCGGGCCGCCAGGGATCTTGCCGACATGCACGAACTTCGCCTCGCGCCGGGCGAGGTCGAGGACCGCCGGCGCGATCAGCCGGTCGGCGACGATGACGTCGGCGTCGTGGATCAGCCGGCGCGCGCGCAACGTCAGGAAATCGGGGTCTCCCGGCCCGCAGCCGATCAGGTCGACATGGCCGGCCGAAACGCCCGTCGCCGCCGGCGCCGTGAGCATTTCGTCGAGCGCCGCTTCGACCGCAGCCGGCCCGCCTGATGCGAGCGCTCTTGGCCCGACGTCATCGAAGTAGCGCCGCCAGAAGACGCGCCGGGCGGCGCCGGCGATACGGCCGCTGGCCGCAGCCCGGAAGCGGCCAGCGATCTCCGCGAGCACGCCGGTCGTCGCCGGCAGGAGCGCTTCGACGGCTTGCTTGATGTCCCGTGCGAGCACGGGCGCGGTCCCGCCGGTCGCGATCGCGACGGTGACCGGAGCGCGGTCGACGATGGCCGGGGTGATGAAGTCGCTGGCCGCGAGATTGTCGACGCTGTTGCAGAGCACGCCCGCCGACCGGGCTAGCGCCGCGACCCGCGCATCCTCCGCCGCGTCGTCGCTGGCGGCGTAGACCAGACGGGCGCCGGCGAGGTCCGCCGCTTCCACGCGTCGCGCCGATATCCGGGCGTCAGCTGCGGTCCGGCGCAGCGACGCCGAAGGCGCGGGCGTGAAGACCTCGAGCCGGGCCGGAGTCTTCGCGAGGATGCGCAGCTTGGCGAGCGCGGCGTCGCCGCCGCCCGCCACGATGACGCGGGCCCCTTCCAGATCGATCGAGATTGGCAAATGGCGCACGTCGCCCGCTCCCGCTGCACTGGCGCATCGCTCGTACGCCCATGGCACAGGAGTTTGCATCAAGCAGAAAAATTTTCTAGATGAGTCCGGATAATTGGAAGAAATAGGAATGATGCTGGCAAATAATCGCCATAATATGAAACATCTTCCATTTTTGCCGATTTGGTCGGCGATGTGCACGGCCTGGGCGGCCGATCCGGAAAATCCGTCCGGCGAGCGACCTACTTCAGACCGACGCAATTGGCGTAATAGGCGACCGTCGCCGGCCAGTCGGTGAAGACGCCTTCGACGCCGACCTGCTGCGCCAGCACGTCGAGCGCTTCGAACATGCGGCCGTCGCCGTCGATCGTGGACTTGACGGACTGATAGTACCAGCCGCCGCCCGAGCCGAGCGGGCCGGATCGTTCCAGTGTCCAGGTGATGATGCGCAAGCCCGCGTCCTTCGCGGCCTTGGCGTAGGCGGAGGGAACGATCTTGCCGTCGTCGACGGTCAGCAGCACCCAGATCGGCGGGGCGATGAAGTTGACGCCCTTGGCTTTCAGGTCGGCCATGCTCGGATCGAACGTCTCCGGCTGCATCGGGTCGAAGCCCGGGACGTCATACCGGTCGTCGAGGTAGACGGCCTGGCGACCGTACGCCGGCTCATGCTCGATCCAGTAGAGCACGTCGGCAAGGTTGAAGGACTGCGGCCAGACATGCTCCGGGGGGACGCCGGCCGTCTTGTATTCGTCGATCAGCTTCTGGGCGTAGGCCGCCTGGCTCATGCCGTCATAGGGCATGGCCTCCACCGGCGTCTTGATTTCCGGCGTGAAGCGGACGCCGAGGTCCTTGAAGAGCGCGATCGATTCGGCGTGGGTCATCAGCGCGCCGCCCTCCGCGGCATAGAGGTCCGTTCGCCAGCCTGCCGTGCCGTCCATGTAGGCTGCGACGGTTGTCGCGGTCCGGTCGGCGGAGTCCATCTTGCCGCGCAGCGTCTTGAATTCGGCGAGCGTCAGGTCGGACGTGCGGCATTCGGCCGAGGCCTTGCGGCCGCCGCCCGCCGGCTCAAACGGGCTTGAGCATTTCGTGGCGAGCGGCGTCGCCAGGATGTTCGTCGTCGTGTGCAGGTCGTC
>MRWG01007019.1_pt3 | contig 10991 bp, 13 predicted proteins | sample 1013341 | NCBI WGS metagenome assembly MRWG01 (sample SAMN06117577, study PRJNA244670) | biofilm metagenome | biome: Water; feature: Cathode Biofilm; material: Biofilm; isolation source: microbial consortium enriched at the cathode of a solar microbial fuel cell | place: USA: District of Columbia ...
GGCATCGGCAACGCTTTGAATCAGATCGTCCTGGCGGATCACCGTCATGGGGGCACTCCTGACTGCTGGGATTCGGGGCGCGCATTATACGTCGCCAGCCGGAAGCGGGCGACCCCACCCGAAGGCCCACACCACTCAACCCGACTATGCCGATAGCTATTGTGCAAAAAAGTGCTATATTCCGACCGTGGATCGGCGGTGGAGCGTCGCAAAAAAAGCCCCCGGACACTTCTATTACTCTTGGGGGAAAATCCAATGTCTTCTACTGCATTCCAACGCACGCCGTTGGCAATGGCGGTCTGTGCCGCCCTGTTTCATGCTTCCGCGCACGCCGCGCCTGATCCGGCGGACGATCCCGCGCCGGGCGACACGCTCACTCTGTACACCGCCGCCAACGACCTGCGCCTGCAGAACTTCGACGTCGCCGCCCTGCCCGATGGCCGCTTCGCCGTGGTCTGGCTGGAACAGAACCTCGACGACGTCAACGAAACCATCAAGCTGGCGCGGTTCGACAGCACCGGTACGCGGGTCGGCGATACACTGACGGTGTTCAGCGATGCCTCCAGCTCGATCAGCCTGAGCAACCCGGTGATGGCCGCCGACGGCGATGGCGACCTGGTGCTGGCCTGGGAAGCGGACGTCGGTGGCAACGATTGCACCGACACCGTGGCTTTTACGCTCCTCCCCAGCGAGGGCATGCCCGGCATCATGCAATGGGCCCCCGAGACTTCCGGCCAACACTGCGATGTGTCTCTGGCGATGAACCAGGACGGCGCCTTCGTCCTCGGCTGGACCCTGGAAGACCCGGATAACGTCTCCCAGCGCTTTCAATATCAGGCCCGCCGGTTCAACGCCGACGGCACGGCAATGGGTGCCGCCGAAACCCTCGCCCAGGCCGGCAATACCCTGTTCCCCATGGCGCTGGCCATGCAAGGCGACACCTGGCTGGCGGCCTGGAGTACCTACGACAATGGCCTGGTGATTCACGGGCAGCGCTTCAATATCAACGGCACCGCGCTGGACGCGACCCCTTTCCGTCTGGACGACGGCAGCCAGCAGGGCGCCAGCCTCAGCCAGGTGTACCCTACCCTGGTGGCGGACGAGGACGGCGGCTTCGTGGGCGTGTGGCATCAAATGGAAGCAGTTGACAGCCAGCCGGTCACCTCCATTCAAGGCCAGCGTCTGCAGGCCGATGGCACCGCCGGCGCCGACTTCCTGATTGCCAGTGATACCGAAATCATGCAGCCGATCCCGCCGCTGGGGCTGGCCCTGTACGGCGACCAGATCATCACCACCTGGACCCACTTCCGGCAAGCGCAGCCGCCGGTCAGTCTGGTGGCCGGCGTGGACGGCGACGCCTCCGTCGGTGATCCGGTACCCATCGTTAGTGGCGATGAGGATACGATCGATTACTCCCTGGCCACCCGGGTGGTGGTCACGGACACCGTGGCGGCGCTGGTGTGGTTCCAGCAGCAGGACGGCGAGTCCTATGAGATCAAGGCACTGGTCCAGGCCCTGCCGGAAAGCCCCGACCCGGAACCGGCCCCGCAAGAGGACGACGACGATAACAGCGGCGCCACCGGCCTGCTGACGTTGCTCGGCTTGGGCCTGCTGGCCCTGCGCCGGCGCGTTCGCCGCTAGCCGGTCACCAAACCGCCGACCCCATCCGGGCGTCGGCGGTTGCTCTCCCTAAACGGCGCCAATGCCGGTATCGTTGCTTTGCATGAGCGATCCTATCCAAGACTCCCCGCAACAGACCCTGAAACGGGCGCTGACGCTCGCCGGTGACGGCCGGCTCGGGGACGCCCAGGCACTGCTGGCGCCGCTGGCGGCGCGCTACCCGGATGTGCCGGCGGCGGTGATCAACCATGGCGAGATTCTGCGGCGGCTGGGCCAGTTCGAAGCCGCCGTGGCGGTGCTGGAGGGCGCCGTGGCGCGGATGCCCGACCAGCCGGTGGCGCGCTTCAATCTGGCCCTGGCGCTGCGCGGCGCCGGCCGGCTGGACCAGGCGCTGGCACACTACGCCGAAGCCCTGCGCCGCCAGCCCAACCACGGCGACGGCTGGTACAACCAGGGCAACGCGCAACTGGACGCGGGACTCTACGACGACGCCCGCGCCAGCTACCAACAGGCCCTGAAACACCTGCCCGGCGCCCGCCATGCGAAGGTGCTCAACAACCTGGCCAGCGCGCACATCCTACAGCGCCGCCCGGCGGAAGCCGCCCGGGTGCTGCGCGACACGCTGACGCTAGCGCCGGATTACACCGACGGTCATCTCAATCTGGCGGTGGCGGAGGAACGCCAGGGACACACCGAAGCGGCCGCCAACGGTTACCGGCGCGTGGCGCAACTGAGACCGGAGCACTGGTGGCACGCCCTGCACGCGGACACCCTGTGCCCGGACGTGTTCGACGACAACGACGCCATCGACGCCTGGCGGGACGGCTTCGCCGCCACCATCGAACGCTGGCGGGATCGCCCCGGCCAACTGGACCTTACTTTACTGGAGCACAGCGGCGCCGAGCCGCCCCCCACCCTGATGTATCAGGGCCGCCACGACCTGACCCTGAAAAGCGCCTACGCGGACATGGTCGCGCCGCGCCTGCCCACCTTCGAACCGCCGCCGCCCCGCGCCGGCGGCGAGCGGCGTCGCATCGGCATGGTCGTCAACCACGGCCACGAAGGCATTTTTATCCGCAGCCTCCAGGGCGTACTGCCACGCCTGGACCGGCACCGCTTCGAAATCGTGGTGGCGGTGACCCGCCCCGCGCTGCGCCAGACCCGCGCCGCCCTGGGCGATGATGGCCTGACCTGGCTGGCGCTAAGCCCACGGGTGGACCAGGCCGCCGAACAACTGCGCGCGGCGCGGCTGGATCTGCTCTATCACTGGGAAGTGGGCTCGGACTCGTTCAACTATTTCCTGCCCTGGTTCCGCCCGGCGCCGCTGCAGTACACCAGCTGGGCCTGGCCGCTGACCACCGGCATCCCGGGCATGGATTTCTTTCTGTCCTCGGACCTGGTGGAAACCGACGACGCGCAACAACGTTACCGGGAACCCCTGCTGACCATGCCCGGCAATATGTTCACCTGGGCGGAACCGCCCCGGCTTGCGGATCGTCCGCCCAGCCGCGCCGACTTCGGCCTGTCGGACAACGAGCATCTCTACCTGTGCCACCAGAACCCGCGCAAAATCCACCCGGACTTCGACACGCTGGTGGCGGCGATTCTGGAGCAGGATCCGGCCGCCCGCCTGCTGCTGATCGGCAGCCAGGAAGGCGCCGAAACCGCGCCACTGCGCCAGCGGCTGCGACGCCGCCTGGGCCCGCTGGCCGAACGCGTCACCCTGCTGCCGCGCATGGACCGGCAACGCTACCTGGGGCTGGTGAATCAGGTGGATGTGGCCCTGGACCCGCCCCACTACACCGGCGCCAACACCAGCTTCGACGCCCTGGGCCTGGCGGTGCCGCTGATCACCCTGCCCTCGCCCCTGCTGCGCGGCAACTTCACCAGCGGCCTGTACCGGCAAATGGGCGTCACCGACCTGATCGGCTGATCACCCTGCCCTCGCCCCTGCTGCGCGGCAACTTCACCAGCGGCCTGTACCGGCAAATGGGCGTCACCGACCTGATCGCCCGCGACCCGGACCACTACGTGGAACTCGCCCTCGCCATCGCCCACGACCCGGCCCTGCGTGCGCACTGGCGCCACACCCTGCGCGGATACAACGGCGCCATCTTCCACGACGACCGCGCCGTTACCGAACTGCAGGACGCCTGGGCACTTATGCTGGGGGGAGAATGATGGAGGTCAATCGAAAAGCTGGTCGAACTCCGCGGAAAAATCGCCGCTGGCCGGACGAACATCCAGGTCAGTCGCGACACGACCAATAAGATTCCGAGCCGTCCGAAACAGCAACCCGGTTAAGGATTCCAGAGCATTGAAATGCTCCGCGATGGCGTCGTAGTTGGTCTCGTAGTCGTGGGCGGCGATATTGCGAGCCATTCGGCTTTGCTGCCAATGCTCAGCCGACTCCAGCACACCCAGTTTCTCGAAAAACGTCAGTACCTTGAGAAAACTGTCCGGCGCTTCGCTCATTAGCAACGCCGTGTGGCGCATGGCGACCGCCAACGTATCCTGAAGCTTTGCAAACCGCTCATTGATCGCGGCCAGCGTCTCAAAAAGCTCAGTGTCCTTACGCCTTTGTTCCAAGGCTGCGCCTTCCAGGGGCCAATCAATTTTTTGTTCGGAATGATCCAGAAAATAGGCGCAACGCTGTAGCGCTTCGAGTAACTGCGCAAGGTGACGACGCTCTTCTGCCAGGGCATCCGCCATCAAGAGGCCTCCGGCAAGCGCCTGGCACGGGCCTTCGCCAACGACTGGAATGAACTGAGCGCCTTGCCTGGTTCAGTGATGACCAGATCGACAGGCAATGCCAGGACACTTTCCAGTTCTATTTTCAGAGCCGCGCGCTGCAATAGCGGAACAGGGACGTCCGATTCGATCAGCAGATCCAGATCACCGCCCCGCTTTGCATCGTCGATCCGGGAACCAAACACGGACACCACCGCCGTATTGCCAAGCTGCGCTTGAACAATCCGCTGGATCTGTCGTTGCTGTTCTTCGGTCAGACGCATGATCGGACTCTGTGGCTAAGGCTTAAGAGAGTAAAATAGAACCATTGATCCGTCGAGTCGGCGCGCCGTCAGGCCAGGCACTCACCCCGCTTGAGGTGGGCGATCAGCAGCTCGGCGACGGTGTCCGGGCGCTCCAGGTGCAGGAAATGGCCGGCCCCGGACACGCGCTCCACGCGCAGCCCGCCGGGGAAATCGCCGTGGTTGACAGTGTGATCCAGCCGGCCCCGGACACGCGCTCCACGCGCAGCCCGCCGGGGAAATCGCCGTGGTTGACAGTGTGATCCAGCAGGCGCGGGCTCATGCAACCGTCCTGCTCGCCGATCAGTACCTGGGTGGGCACCGTGATGTTCATGCCCAGCCACTCCTGGGTCTCACGTTGCTCCTTGCGCCACAGGCGAATCAGATGCCGGTACCAACCCAGCGCGGCGGGCAGCACCCCCGGCTCGCGCAGGGTGTGCTTGGCGTTGTCCAGGTAGAGGCCCGGTTCCCAGTCCGGCGACCAGCGCCGCCACAGTTTGTCGATGCCGGAAAAGTCGTCTTTCTTCAGCCAGGCTTCCGGCGCCATGGGCAGTTGGAAAAACTGCATGTAGCCGCTGAGCTTGATCTGCTCGGGTACCTTGAGCAGGGCCTGGGGCAAACGCTTGAGCGGCGGGATCGCCAGCGCGGTGAAGGTGCAGAAGGTGTCCGGGTAGCGGGCGCAGGCCAGGTAGCCCACCGCCGCGCCCCAGTCGTGACCGACCAGATGCACGCGCCCGCCCAGTTGGTTGGCGAACACCAGCAGGTCGTCCACCGCGGCGTGCAGGGAATAGTCGCCGTTGCCGGGCTGACAGGACGGCGCATAGCCGCGCAGTGCCGGCGCGAAGCAGGTGTAGCCGGCGTCGGCGATCAGCTTCATTTGCACCGCCCAGTTTTCATGGGTATCGGGGAAACCGTGCAATAAAATCACCGGCTCGCCGTCGCCGCTCAGCAGCGTCGGGAAGCGCAAGTGCCCGTTAACCATTTCCACCTGCTTCATGGGCGAAGCCTCTTCAATCGGTTACTACAAAATCGGCGTCGTTCCGGGGCCGTGTCTCGGTCACGGTGATATCCATGACCCGAGCACCCTCGGGGCCGCGCCGCATCCAGGCAAGCAGCGCCTCGACCGCGTCGGGGGCGCCTTCCAGCCACGCCTCGACGCTGCCGTCGGGGCGGTTGCGCACCCAGCCGGCCACCGCCAGACGGCGCGCTTGTTGCTGGGTGGAAGCCCGATAATACACACCCTGGACGCGGCCACTGACCACGGCTTGTCGGGCAATCCTAGCGGTTGTCACTGGGTGGAAGCCCGATAATACACACCCTGGACGCGGCCACTGACCACGGCTTGTCGGGCAATCCTAGCGGTTGTCACGAATTTCCTCCTCTTTTACATCCCGGCTTTCGTCCAGCCGGTTACCAAACAACGCCTCCAGGTTAAAGTCCAGCGGCTGACGGAGACCGTCGCGGGCCTGATCACAGCGTGTTTTGAGGGTCGCTTCCCAGGACTCCTTGCCATTGGCGTGGATGCGCAGCTGCTGCTCCGCCGGCCAGGGCACCAGGGTCAGCAGCTCGGCCATGGTGAGCGCGCGCAGATCGCGGATCAGCACATAGCCGCCTTCCTCGGTGCGGCGGATCAGATGACAGTCCTGCAGCAGGTTGCGGAATTCATCCCAGTGGGTGATCCCGGAATCATGCATCACCCTGCGCACCTCGTTAGCGTGCAGCGTTCGCCCGTCACGCTGGCGTTCCCAGAATACATTCAGCAATCGCATCAGCGCCTGCATACGCGGCACCCGGCGTTGATGCTCCTGAAACACCACCAGGGCCCGCACCAACTCAGCGCCGAACAGCACCAGCATCCAGGAAATATAAATCCATAACAGGAACAGCGGCACCGCGGCAAAAGCGCCGTAGACCACCTGATAGTTGGGCGCGTGTTTGATGAACTGGGCGAACGCCGCCTTGGCCAATTCAAACAGCAACGCCGCCACCGCCGCGCCGATCAGCCCCTGACGCAACGGCACCGAGGTGTTGGGCACCACGATATAGAGCAAGGCGAGCACCGAGGTGGTCAGGAAAAACGGCAACAGCGTCAGCCAGAACCGCACGCCGCCCAGATAGGCCACGGTGTCACTGACCAGCGACAGCGACGTCAGGTAGGACGAGATACCAAGCCCCGCGCCCAGCAACAGCGGGCCCAGCGACAGCACCGCCCAATACATCATCAGGCTCACCCGGCCCTTGCGCGGCTGACGGATTTTCCAGATCCGGTTCAGGGATTGCTCGATGGTGCGCAGCATCAGAATGGCGGTAACGATCAGAATCAGCACGCCGGGCCCGGTCAGGTTGGTGGCCTGGCGGGAAAACTTGCTCAGGTATTCGAGAATCTCGGCGCCGGCGGACGGCACGAAATATTCAAAGGCCCATTCCTGAATCGCCAGGCCCCGTTCGTTGAGAGCCGGGATCGCCGCGATCACCGCGAACATCACCGTCATGATCGGCACGATCGCGAACAGCGTGGTGTAAGTGAGCGCCGCCGCGCTGGACTGGCAACCATCCTCCACGAACTGGCGCCGCAACAGCTTGAGAAACGCCCACACCGACTGTGCCCGCGCGCGGAACGGAATGACCGGATCTTCTTCGTTGCTTTCCTGGTGCTGGTTCACACTGCTTCCTTTAATGTTGGCGCGGCAAGCTTGTAGCTGTGGGTCGGTGCCTTACAATGCTTCCATCCTATCAGACGACAACGTGACGCCATGGCCGAATACACGCTCTATCATAATCCGCGCTGTTCCAAATCCCGGCAGGCATTGGCGCTGCTGGAAGAAAACGGCATCACCCCGACCATCGTCAAGTATCTGGATACGCCGCCGGACGCGGCAACCGTCCGTGCCCTGGTAAAAAAGCTGCGCCTGGATCGCGCCCACGATCTGCTGCGCTCTAAAGAGGCGGAGTACAAGGAGGCGGGGCTGAGCCAGGACGCCGACGACGATACCGTGATCAACGCCATCGCCCGCTATCCCAAACTGCTGGAACGGCCGGTGCTGGTGAAAGGCGACCGGGCGGTGATCGGGCGCCCGCCGGAAACGGTTCTGGAACTGGTGACGCCGTGAGCGAAGACTATGTGCTGATTCTGTATTACAGCCGCACCGGCGGCGTGGCGCGGCTGGCGCAGCAAGTGGCGCGCGGCGTGGAAGGCGCCGGCCTGCAGGCGCGTCTGCGCACCGTGCCGCCGGTGTCCCCGGACCACGAGGCCAGCGCCCCGCCGGTGCCGGACAGCGGCGCCCCCTACGCCACCCTGGACGACCTGGCCGGCTGCGCCGGCCTGGCGCTGGGCTCACCGACCCGCTTCGGCAACATGGCGGCGCCGCTCAAATATTTTCTCGATCAAAGCAGCGACCTGTGGATGTCCGGCGCGCTGATCGGCCGCCCGGCCGGCGTGTTTACCGCGTCCGCCAGTCTCCATGGCGGCCAGGAAAGCACCCTGCTGTCGATGATGCTGCCGCTGCTGCACCACGGCATGGTGCTGGCCGGGGTGCCCTACTCGGAGGCGGCGCTGACGCGCACCACCGGCGGCGGCACGCCCTACGGCGCCAGCCATGTGTCCGGCAGCGACGGGCGCCTTCAAGAAACCAGCGACGACGAGAACGCCATCGCCCAGGCGCTGGGCCGGCGGCTCGCCACCCTGGCGCGCCGGCTGGCGGCCGCCGATTAAACCGACCCGAGGGGGAACACCATGCTGAGCGCCCTGCTGCGCATCACCTATATTTTGTTGCTGGTTCTCGGCGTCGCCGGTCTGTTCTGGTTCGCGCCGCCGGACACGCCCACCTTCGCCGGCGTGATCATGGCGGCGGTGCTCTATGGCCCGCTGGTATTGATGGCGGCGGCGCCGATCACATTGCATCCGCGTTCACTGACCTGGCTGTGTTTCCTGCTGCTGTTCTATTTCTGCGGCTATGTGGTGCAGTGTCTCGATCCGCCACCGGTGCGCACGCTGGCCATTGTTCAGGTGTCGCTGACCGTGGTGCTGTTCCTGCTCGCCATGCAACTCATGCGCCGGGGCGGTCGTGCGGATTGATGATCAGCTGCACATTGATACACCGGAAGGGGCGCGGCTGACGCTGTCCCTGGCCGGGCCGTTGCCGCGCGCCCTCGCCTACGGCACCGATCTCGCGATTCGCGGCCTGCTCCTGGCGGTGGTCGCCATTCCGCTGATGCTGTTCGGACGCGGCGGCATGGGTCTCTACATGGTGCTGCTGTTTTTGATGGAATGGTTCTACCCGGTGCTGTTCGAAGCGCTCTGGCAGGGCCGCACGCCGGGCAAGCGCATGATGGGTCTGGCGGTGGTGCATGGCAACGGCGCGCCGCTGGGCTTTAACGGCAGCCTGGTGCGCAATCTGCTGCGCACCGCCGATCTGTTTCCCATGTTCTATCTCACCGGCTTCCTGGTGATGCTGGTTACCCGGCGCGCGCAGCGGCTCGGCGACTCACCGGCTTCCTGGTGATGCTGGTTACCCGGCGCGCGCAGCGGCTCGGCGACCTGGCCGCCGACACCCTGGTGATCCATACGCCGCCGGCGCGCCCGGCGCGGCCCCACCAGGACGGCGACAGCGAGGCACCGGACTGGCCGCTCAGCCGTGAGGACCAACTGGTGTTGCTGGCGTTCACCGACCGCGGCGCGCGGCTCTCCACGGAGCGCCAGCAAGAGCTGGCCGCCCTCGCCTACCCGGAGCTGTCCCCCGCCGCCGCCCGGGAAAAACTGCAACGGGTGGCGCGGCACGTGTTGGGGGGCGCATGAGGCAAAGCCAGTTCGAGCAACGTTACCGGCCCCAGTGGGACAGGCTGGAAACCAGCCTCACCGCGCTGGAAGCCCGCCGCCGTCCGAAGGCGGCGGCGCTCACCGATTTCACCGCCGACTATCAGAGCCTTTGCCACCAGCTGGCGCTGGCCCGCGAGCGCGGCTACAGCCTGGCACTGCAGGAATACCTCAACGATTTGATGCTGCGCGCCCACCGCCAACTGTACCGCTATCGCACGCCGCTGCTGCCGGGTCTGGTGGCGTTTTTCACCGGCGGTTTTCCGCGCGCGGTGCGCCACCAATGGCGCTGGCATCTGATCAGCACGCTCTGTTTCGTGCTCTCCGCCGGCCTGGTGTGGGCGATGATCCTGCACGACCCGGAGCTGGTGCACACCGTGGTCGGCCCCCAGCAGGTGGCCGAGCTGGAAGAGATGTACCACCCGGACCTGCGCGACGTGGCCGGCCGCGACCGCCAGGACGACGTGATGATGTTCGGCTACTACATCTACAACAACATCGGCATCGCCTTCCGCACCTTCGCCGGCGGCCTGCTGCTGGGCGTGGGCGCGCTGGTGGCCATGCTGTTCAACGGCAGCTTTTTCGGCGCCGCCGCCGGGCACCTGACCCTGGCCGGCGCGGCGCAACCGTTCTTCACCTTCGTGATCGCCCACGGCGCCCCGGAACTGACCGCCATCTTCCTGGCCGGCGGCGCCGGGCTGCGCATGGGCTGGGCGGTGCTGGCGCCCGGCTCCTGGCGACGGGTGGACGCCCTGCGGCGCGCCGCCGCCGAGTGCCTGCCGGTAATGTACGGCGTGTTCGCGCTGCTGGTGCTGGCCGCGTTCATCGAGGCGTTCTGGTCGTCCCGGGAGCTGGCGCCACAGATCAAATACGGCGTGGGCGCCGCCTGCTGGGCGCTGCTGGCGCTGTACCTGCTGTTCGCCGGCCGGCAACGCCAGGGCCAGGGAGGGCGGCATGGATCTGAATAAGCTCAACGCCCGTCTGGCCCCGCGCTCCTGCTGGCAGGCCATGGATATGGGCACGCGCCTGTACCGCCACTGGTGGCGGTCGGCGGCGCTGGTGTGGCTGGTGTTCACCGGGCTGCCCTTCGTGGCGCTGGCCGGGCTCGCCTCCGCCGGGCAGAGCGTCTGGCCAATGCTGCTGTTCTGGTGGCTCAAGCCGCTGTGGGAGAGGCCGCTGCTGGCGTTCTACAGCCGCGCCCTGTTCGGCGACTACCCGAGCCCCTGGGCCCTGCTCAAAGGCTTTCGGCAGTACGGACTGAACGGGCTGCTCGGCCAGCTCACCTGGCGGCGGCTGAGCCCGGCGCGGGGCATGCTCACCGGTGTCTGGCAGCTGGAAGGCAACCGCGGCGACGCCGCTTCCGGGCGCATCGCCGTGCTGCTGCGTGCCCCCGGGCAGCGTCCGGCCACGCTGACGCTCACCGTGCTCACCCTGGAACACCTGATGACGGTGGCGCTGATCCTGCTGGCGATCACCCTGGCGCCCTGGCAGTTCCATCTGGAGTTCAGCGTCTGGTTCGGCGAGCA
>MRWG01002072.1_pt1 | contig 10971 bp, 9 predicted proteins | sample 1013341 | NCBI WGS metagenome assembly MRWG01 (sample SAMN06117577, study PRJNA244670) | biofilm metagenome | biome: Water; feature: Cathode Biofilm; material: Biofilm; isolation source: microbial consortium enriched at the cathode of a solar microbial fuel cell | place: USA: District of Columbia ...
AGAGCTGGGCGGTCAGCGGCGTGCCGATCGGCCCCGGCAGCAGGGCGTTGGCGCGGATGTTGCGGCGACCGTACTGCACGGCGATCTCCCGGGTCATAGCGAGGACGCCGCCCTTGGAAGCGGTGTAGGCCAGCTGCGGCACCGCCGCGCCCATGACCGCCACCAGGGAGGACATGTTCAGGATGGCCCCGCCGCCGGCCCGCTGCAACGCCGGCAGGCCGAAGCGGCAGCAGTGGAAGACGCCGGTCAGGTTGATGGCGATGGTGCGGTCCCAGACCGACTGCTCGGTGTCCTCAGGGCCGTTGTCGCCGTTCAGCATGACCCCGGCGTTGTTGAACAGGGTGTCGACCGCGCCCAGGCGCTCCTCGGCCGTGGCGATCATCGCCGCCACCGAGTCGGGCTCGGCCACGTCCACGGTGATGGCGGCCGCCTTGCCGCCGGCGGCGACGATCTCGCCGGCCGTGGCCTCGGCGGTCTTGGCATCCACGTCGGCCACCGCCACCGCCGCGCCCTCCGCGGCGAAAAGCAGCGCCGCCTCGCGCCCGATCCCGGCGCCGCCGCCGGTGATCACCGCATGCTTGCCCGCCATGCGACCTGCGCTCATGGAAATCCCCCTCCTGGTGCACGGGTCCGGGTGGGCTTTTGCCGAGAGGCCCGATACCCTCTTTCCGGCGCCCGATACCTTGTCTATTGGCGAAGGTAGCTTGCACCACTTGGCAACTGCAACATAATGTTGGCAGGTACCAACCCATGAAACGGCATGCAATTCATCAAGGAGGCAAAAATGGCGGGGGACGAGGTGAAGGAGATGATGGCGGCGCTGAAGAAGATGGGCGCGCGCTACGTCCGCTTCGAACTGCCGGATCTGCACGGGACCAGCCGCACCAAGGTGATCCCCGTGGGCAAGGCCGAGAGCTACGCGCGCAAGGGCCTGAACTTCTACGGCGGCACCATCGGCCTCGACACCGCCTCCAACGTCATCGGCGGCAGCGGCGTCCACGAGGAGGTCAACTACCGTGACCAGATGCTGATCCCCGATCCCTCGACCCTGCGCGTCGTGCCCTGGGTGGAGGACACCGCCAAGGTAATCTGCGACGCCTACTGGTCGCCGGGCGTGCCGGTCGGCGGCACCCCGCGCACCGTGCTGGCCAACATGCTGAAGCTGGCCGACAAGGCGGGCTACAAGGTGATGATGGGCCACGAGTTCGAGTTCTACCTCCTGGAGCCGGACACCAAGGAGCCGCTCTTCGGCGGCGTCCACATCTTCAACGCCGTGCGCAACCAGTACGTCCCCTTCCTGGACGTGCTGCTGGACGTGCTGCACGAGGCCGGCATCGACGTGATCACCCACAACTGCGAGTACTCGCCCTCGCAGTTCGAGATCAACTTCGGCCCCGGCGTCGGCCTGGAAGGCGCCGACAAGGCCTTCACCTTCAAGAATGCGATCAAGGAGCTGGCCCACCGCAGCGGCTACCTGGCCACCTTCATGTCGAAGCCGGCGACCGACATGGCCGGCTGCGGCTGCCACCTGCACATCAGCCTCTTGGACAAGAAGACCGGCAAGAACGCCTTCTACACCAAGGGCGCCAAGGAAGGCATGAACCCGCTGATCCGCAAGTTCGCCGCCGGCCTGCTGGCCCACGCCAAGGCCATGCAGCCGCTGATCAACCCGACGCCCAACTGCTACCACCGCCTGAAGCCGCATACCTTCGCGCCCTCCAACATCTCCTGGGGTGTCGAGGACCGCACGGCCATGGTGCGCATCAAGGACGCCGGGGAGGAGAACTGCCACATCGAGATGCGGGCCGCCTCCGGCCTCTCCAACCCCTACCTCTCCATCGCCGCGGTGATTGCCGCCGGCCTGCTGGGCATGCAGGACAAGGGCGAGCTGCCGAAGCCCTCCGAAGGCCCTTCCGAGGAAGACCCCCGGCACAAGAAGCTGGCCGGCAGCCTGGAAGAGGCCCTGGCCGCCCTGAAGAAGGACAAGGCCATGCAGGAGATGCTGGGCGAGGACTTCGTGAAGCTCTTCACCACGGTAAAGCAGGCCGAGCTCGACCGCTTCCGCAGCCACGTCACCGACTGGGAGCGCGACGAATACCTGGAACTCTACTGAGCTCCTGCTCTTCCTTCGCTCTACCGTGCGCCCGCGGCCAGGCGCGCCAGCAGGCCGCGGTAGAGCCCGAAACCCGGACCAGTTAAAGGCTCCGCGACTCGAGTCGCGGCGGCCGATTCGTCCCGAAACAGGTTTCCAGAGTGGACTCCAGCGCTACAGGGCCCGCCTCACAGCAAGGAGATTGCAGCGGCGTGCCACGCGCGATGAGCAAGCAAGGCAAGGCAGCCGGCGGGCACACAAACACAGTTCCCACACCTGAATTACCTCGCCACATCAATTAGATAGAAATATAGCCAGCTGCGAACCCCTTTAAATAAGGGGTTTCCGCGCCGCGCCGCCTGACTGCCGGAATGTGCCGCAGGCCGCAAGCCCTTGATTCCAGGAATTCGGCATCCGTTGACCTTTTCGCCGGGCCTGGCGTATCAGGCGGACTCATCGGCACCCCTGAAAAGGAACCCTTGAGATGGCCAAAAAGCCCGCGAAGAAAGCCGCGAAGAAATCTGCGGCGAAGAAGCCCGCTGCCAAGAAGGCAGTGAGAGTTACCGCCACCCCGTCCGGCTCCAGCGACCGCGAACAGCTGGTCAGCATCGTCCGGGCCGGCACCGGCTGCACCAACGCCGCGGCGCGCGACACCGTGACGGCGGTGCTCGGCACGATCTCCGCCTCGCTGAAGAAGAACCAGAAGGTCCAGCTTCCCGGCTTCGGCACCTTCATGGTCACCAGGCGCGCGGCGCGCAAGGGCATCAACCCGCAGACCGGCGCGCCGATCAAGATCAAGGCCTCGAAGTCGGTCCGCTTCAAGCCGGGCCAGACGCTGAAGGGCTCGCTGTAAGCCTCTCCCCTCCCCGAGGGACGGATGAGGGCTTCCGGCCCCTGAGCCGGAAAACAATACGGCCGCGGAGACCTCAAAGGGTCGCCGCGGCCGTTTAGTTTGCCCGGTGTTGAGCCAGGGCAGGCTCAGGCAGAGAGACGCTGATTCTCTGAAAGCTTGGCATCGACCGTCGCGACGACCGCGTCGATGGCGGGGTTTTCCATGCCCAGGGACTTGCCGATGAGCTGCACCAGCATGTCGACGCGCTCGATGGCCGGCGCGCCGGCGGCCACCGCGCGCGCAGCCGAAGACGGCTTCAGCAGGTTCTCGGCCGCCTTGGCGTATTTCTCGAAGGGCACCTGGTCGGCCGGGTCGGCGCCCAGGCGCCGGGCGATGGCGTCGACGTGGGCGTAGATTGCGCGCGACAGCTCCAGGTCGCCGTGCACGGCCTCGCAGATCGGGCGCGGCTCGCCGGCGGTGATGCAGCGGTAGTTGCCGGTCAACAGCATCGACCACTTGGCCAGCGGCACGAAGAGCGAGTCGAAGACGCGCAGCTTCACCGGCACGTCCTTACCATCCAGGCGCACTGCGGCGATGTCCGCCTCCAGCTGCTTCAGCAGGGCGTTGTGCTCGGCGTTGCCGAAAGCCGCGGCCTTGAAGTTGGTCGGCAGGCCGACGTGCAGCACGTTCGGCTTCTCCTCCGGCGGGCGGAAGGCCTGCGGGTCCGGGCTGCACAGCGTCATGAGCTCCGGATCGAAGCGGTCCCAGACGCGCGGCGTGGTGAAGCTGCGCTCCAGCTTGGAGGTGTCCAGGCCGGGGATGCGCTTCAGGTAGGCCAGCGGCGGCATGTTCATGATGGAGAGGCAAGGCACGCCCGCCTCGGCAATGCGCACCATGAGGGTCCAGATGGCGTGCACGCCGTACTGCGGCTCCTGCATCGCCAGGCCCACCAGATCGTAGTCGGCGGGGTCGACCTCCTCCGGCGTCTTGGCGTCGAGGGTCCCCGGCAGGTCGGCCGAGCGGATCGCGCGGTGCGCGTCCTCGTCCTTCAGCTTGATGCGGACTTCCGTGCCCTCGGCGTTGATCAGTTCGGCCGTCTGCGAGCGGCAGACGAGGGTCACGTCGTGACCGGCCATAAGCAGCTTGGTGCCGAGGAGTGAGCCGTAGGAAGCGCCGAGAATGAGGATCTTGTAGGCCATCTGTTCTGTTCCGTTTTGCTTTGTTTCACCCCCGGGGAAGCGTGTCCTTGGGGGCTCTGCCAAGTTTGGTTGATGACGAACAACCTAACCGCGACCCGGGCCGCTTGCGAGGATTCTCGGGTTTATGTGTTGTGTGTTTACACAACAGTTGGCATGATATGTTAATTTGTTAATCTCAGAGTCCGGCCCATGCGTAAGACCCTGATCGGCCCGCGGCTTCGCCAGCTGCGGCGCGAACATAAGCAGACCCAGGCGGAAATGGCCAAGGCGCTGGGCGTCAGCACGGCCTATGTGAACCTGCTGGAAAACAACCAGCGCAGCCTTTCTGTAAAGATGCTGCTGGCCCTGTCGGACGCCTACAACGTCGACTGGCGCGACCTGATCAAGGACGAGTCCTCCACCCTGCTGACCGACCTGAGGAACGCGGTCCAGGACCCGATCTTCGGCGGCAGCGCCCCCGACCTGCAGGAGCTGCGCGCGGCCATTGACCACGCCCCGCGCATGGTCGGCCACTTCCTGAAGCTCTACAGCAGCCACCGCTCGGCCCTGGAGAAGATGATGCGCCTGGGCAGCGAGCGCATGCCGGACAACCTGCTGGCCTCGGCGCCGGAGACCATCATCCACGACTTCTTCCGCGACCACGCCAACTACTTCGACGAGCTGGAGCAGGAAGCCGAGAAGCTGCGCGCCGCCGAGCCCTGCGACGCCGACGACGTCTACGCCATGCTGAAGGCGCGGCTGCGCGACGTGCACGGCATCGAGGTCCACACCGCCCCGGTGGAGGAGATGAGCCAGGCGCTGCGCATCTACGACGAGGCCGAGTCTGTGGTGCACCTCTCGGAAGCCCTGGACCACCAGAACCGGGTCTTCCAGCTCGCCCATGTGCTCTGCCTGGTGGAGCTGACGGAGCTGCTGGAGAGCCTCACCGCCGACAGCGGCATCCGCTCGGAAAGCGGCCTGGCGCGCTGCCATGTGGAACTGGCCAACTACTTCGCCGCCGCTTTCCTCATGCCCTATGAGCCCTTCCACGAGGCCGCGGAGCGCACCAACTACGACGTCGACCGCATCGCCGCGGCCTTCGGCGTCTCCTTCGAGCAGGTCTGCCACCGCCTGACGACCCTGCAGCGCGAGGGCGCCAAGGGCGTGCCCTTCTTCTTCCTGCGCGTCGACAAGGCCGGCAACGTCACCAAGCGCTTCAACGCCACCTCCTTCAATCTGGCCGAATACGGCGGCGCCTGCCCGGTGTGGAACATCCACACCTCCTTCCGTACGCCGGGGGTCATCGTCCCGCAGTTCGTCGAGCTGCCCGACGGCGAGCGCTTCTTCACCATCAGCCGCACCACCGACCGCCCGGTCTTCAGCCGCGACTCCCAGGACCGCCGCCTCGCCCTCTCCCTGGGCTGCGAGCTGAAGCACGCCCACCGCCTGGGCTACGCCGCGCCCTTCAACATCGCGGACGACGGCCTGTTCAGCCCCATCGGCATCAACTGCCACCTCTGCCCGCGCCAGGCCTGCTCCCAGCGCGCGCACCAGCCGCTCTTCACCGAGCTGCCGCTCGACACCAAACGCCGCGGCAACACCCGCTACGAAAGCTGAGCCCCCAGACCCTGGACCAGACCCTGGGCACGCGCCGCGCGGAGAGTCGCACCGCCTTACCCTTCTCGTGTAAGACAGAAGCCAAAGCACGAGAGGGAGGAAGAGCATTGCGGATCGCGATTGTGGGCTGCGGGGCCATGGGCTCGGTCTACGCCGCCCTGCTGGCCGACGCCGGCAACGAGGTGCTGGCCATCGACCGCTGGGAAGACCACGTCCGCGCCATTAACGCGCGGGGCCTTCATGTCGAAGGTGCCAGCGGCGACCGGACGGTTAAGGTCACCGCGGCCACCAGCCCTCCGTTCGAGCCGGTCGACATGATCGTGGTCGCCGTGAAGGCGGCCGACGCCGCCGATGCGGCGGCGGCAGCGACAGCGCTGCTCGGCCCCGAGACCCTGGTGGTCACCATCCAGAACGGCCTGGGCAGCGCCGAGGGCGTCGCCGCCGCGCTGGGCGCCGACCGTCTGATGGTCGGCATCGCCGGCGGCTTCGGCGCCTCGTTCAAAGGTCCCGGCCACGTCCACCACAACGGCATGAAGACCATCCGCATGGGCGCTTACGCCGGCCTGCCCTACGACCGCGTCGAAGCGGCCGTGCAGGTCTGGCGCGACGCCGGATTCTCCGCCGAGCCCGCGCGCGACATCGCGGTGATGCAGTGGGAAAAGCTGATCTGCAACGTCGCCTACAGCGCGCCCTGCACCCTGACCGGGCTCACCATCGGCCAGGCCATGGAGGACCCGGACATCGGCCCGGTCAGCCGCGCCGCGGCCACGGAAGCCTGGGAGGTGGCGCGCGCCGCCGGCATCGCCCTTAGCATCGACGATCCCGTCGCCCACGTGCGGACATTCGGCGCCGCCATCCCCAACGCCAAGCCCTCCCTGCTGCTGGACTTCGAGGCCGGCCGGCGCGGCGAGATCGACTTCATCAACGGCGCCATCCCGCGCGAGGCGGCCAAACTCGGCCGCGAGGCGCCGGTGAACGCCACCCTGGTGGGGCTCGTCAGGTTCAGGGAACGCGGATTCTAGGCTGGATCCTAGGCCACCACCGTGGTGACGCCGGCGGTCTTGGCCGCCTCGGCCAGAGGGGCCGGCAGGGGCTTGTCGACCACCAGGTCGGTGAGCTCGCTGAGCGGCATCACGACTTCCAGCAGGCGGATGTTGAACTTGGTGTGGTCCATCATGAAGATGCGCCGCTCGGCGCGGCGGAACATGGTGCGCTTGATCCAGCAGGCTTGAGAGTCGACGTCGGTGATGCCGCCCTCGGTGATGCCGCCGGCGGAGGTGAAGGCGACGTTGGCGTGGAAGCGTTCCAGGTATTCGCAGGTGTCCTGGCCGTAGACGCCCTTCTCGTGCGCCGAATAGGCGCCGGGGCAGAGGATCACCTTCACCCGATTGGAGACGCCGACCGCCTCGGCGATGTCCAGGCCGTTGGTGATGATGGTCGCCTCGATGCGCTCGGCGGCGATCTTCTCGGCCAGGTGATGGGTGGTGGCGCCGGAATCGATCATCACCACGTCGCCCGGCGCGATGGCCTGAATGGCCACGGTGACGATGCGCTGGCGCTCGGCGACCATGGCGGCGGTGCGCTCGCCGACCGAAGGCTCGCGGCCCATGGGCGCGGCGGCGCCGCCGTAGGTGCGCTCCACCAGGCCGCGCGAGGAGAGATCGTCGATGTCGCGGCGCACCGTCTCGGTCGAGACGTTGAAGGCCTCGGCCAGGTGCGAGATGCGCACGGTGGGATTGGATTTCAGCTCGGCGATGATGCGGCGATGGCGCTCATCGCGGTCGAGCCGGCCGTTGGCCTTCACCGGCTTCAGCTCCGCCTTCGGACCGCCCCTGCCCCCGCCTTTGCCGGTCTTGCCGCCGGTCTTCGCAGATACCGTCATGCGGGCTCCGTCACGCAGCCGTTCTCATGGCCGCCGCCGCCAGGATGTCCTCGAGCTGCGAGCCCAGCGCTCCCTTGCGCGGGCTGAACGAGCCGTCGAATGCCGCGGAGCCGATGGTGAAGGCGTCGGCCCCGGCCTCCGCCAGGGCGTGGATACGCTCGGGGGAGTCGACGCTGCCGGCCACCACCAGCGTGCCCTTGGTGGCGCGGCGCGCGGCGCGCACCAGGTCCAGGGGGTCGGCCTCGATGGCGCGATAGGCCAGCAGGTCGGCGCCGGCGCAGCCCATGGCCTCGAAACGGCGGCAGTCCGCTTCCACGTCGCCGGGCTTGCCGCCCAGTTCGGTGGGATGGCCGACCGGCTTGCCGGGGAACGGCAGGTAGTCGATGCCACTGCCGTCCAGGATTTGCAGGATCTCCGCGGCCTCGGTGCCGCCCATGACCCGGTCGACGCCGATCTTGCGCGCGGCGCGGGCGGACTCCAGGCAGGCCTCCCTGGTCGAGGAGACGACCTCCAGGTAGCTGACCGCGCCGGCATCCTTGATGCGGCGGTTCAGCTCCACCAGGGTGTCGAAGTCGACACCGATATCCTTGAACCCCATGTGCTTCACACCAGCCCGCGCCACGGTCTCGAACACCTCGAGACAATCTTCGACCGTCTGGTCGGCGCGCGTAAACATGAAAATGAAATCAATCGGGGGGCGCGTCATGAAGGGCCGATCTCCACATCGAAACTGGACCCCGCCTTTCCGGGGTCCAGGCAAGGATCCGGGTGCGGCAGGTGCACGCGCCTCTTGGCCGAGTGTCTCGGCGGGCGCCTTGCATCGGTTATGCCCCAAGTTCGTGGCGAGTACAACAAATCATGTTGGAATTACCAAATTTTGCGTGGTACCTTCATCACAACAAGGTTACAGGGATTCATGGCAAGACGAGACAATTCGGGAGGCGTGATCATGCAGTTCGACCGTCGCAGTTTATTGAAATACACCGCCGCCGCGGGGGCTTTGGGCCTCGCCGGACCCCTCGCGAACAAGGCCTTTGCCGCGCGCGAGAAGGAACTGAACATTCTCTGCTGGGAGGGCTACAACTCGGCCGACGTGCTCGATCCCTTCCGCAGTTCGGAAGGTGCCACGATCAAGGCAGAGTCGTTGACCAACGACCCGACCATGATCAACCGCCTGCGCGCGGGCGAGACCAACGTCTGGGACCTGATCAACGTCAACAATCCCTGGGCACGCAAAATCATGGCCCCGGAGAGCCTGATCAAGCCGCTCGACAAGGCGCGCTTCGAGCCCTTCTTTGAGACCATGCTGCCGGGCTTCAAGCCGCCCTATAAGTGGGCGATGAGCGAGGACGGCAAGGATCTGCTGGGCATGGCGCAGCGCTTCGGTCCCTACAGTTTCGTCGTGAACACCGATAAGGTCAGCCGCAAGACCGCCGAGGACCAGGGCTGGGACCTGTGGAACGACCCGGCCAACGCCGGCAAGTACGGCGTGCTGGAATCCGACGACTGGAACGTTTTCGACATCTTCCTGATCGCCGGCATCGATCCCTTCCGCGAGCACACGGACGAGGAACTCGCCAAGTTCGACGAGGCCGCGAAGAAGGTTTTCAAGGGCGCCAAGGTCGTGGGCGACATCGCCACCATGAACCAGGCCCTGGTGTCCGGTGAGATCGACTTCCACCTGACCGGCGGCACCTATTCGGCCTCGCCCGCCCGCTTCGACGGCTATCCGAACATCCGCGGCGTGACACCGCTGAAGAGCGCGATCCCCGGCAAGGGCGGCGTGGCCTGGATCGAGATCACCTCGACGGTCAACAACCCGCAGCTCTCGCCGCTCGCTGTGGACTTCCTGGAATACGTCCAGGACCCAAAGGTCGCGCACACCGTCGCCTTCGCCGAGGGCACCTTCAATCCGGTGACCCAGATGGGCAATCCCAAGTGCTTCGAGCTGTTCACAAAGGAAGAGCTCGACGCCATCCAGTGGGACAGCCTGGAAGAAGAGATGGCGCGGTCGGCGGAGTACGATATCGTACCGGACTACGACAAGGCGCTGGACCTGATGACCGCCGCAAAGCGCTAGGCCTAGGTTCAGCGTAAGTTGAGTGGATCGGCCGCGGCCCCGGGTGGAAGCCTTCACCCCGGGTTGCGGCCCCTTACGTTGTTAAAATGCGTATGTTGTTGAAATGCGTCCGCCCCTGAAAGAGTAGTATTCCGTGGCCGAACCCATCCTTCGACTTTCCGGACTCACCAAGCGCTTCGGCGGTTTTGCAGCGGTCAACGAGATCGACCTCGACGTCGAGGAGGGCGAGTTCTTCACCATCGTCGGCCCCTCCGGATCCGGCAAGTCGACCCTGGTGCGCATGCTGGCCGGTCTGGAAGAGCCGACCGGCGGCGAAATTCTACTGCGCGGCGAGCGCATCAACGAAACCCCCGCAAATCGGCGGCCGACCTGCATGGTGTTCCAGTCGCTGGCCCTGTTCCCGCACCGCACGGTGGGGCAGAACATCGAATTCCCGATGAAGATGCGCGGCATCCCGCCGGTCGAGCGTATGAACCGCGCCCATGAACTGCTGCATCTGCTGCGCCTGCCGGAAGACTACTACAAGAAGCAGGTGACCAAGTGCTCCGGCGGCGAGCGCCAGCGCGTGGCGCTGGCCCGTGCCTTCGCCTACGACCCGGAAATCCTGTTCTTCGACGAGCCGCTGTCGGCCATCGACTACAAGCTGCGCAAAACGCTCGAAAAAGAATTGAAGGACATCCACAAGGAAACCGGCAAGACCTTCATGTACATCACCCACAGCCTGGAAGAGGCCATGGTGATGTCGGACCGCATCGGCGTCATGCGCGCCGGCAAGCTGGTCCAGGTCGGCACGCCGGAAGACATCTACACCCGCCCGCGCGACAAGTTCGTCTCCGAATTCATGGGCGAGGTGAACGTGATCGACGTGCGCCGCGGCGTGAACGGCCGGGCGAACGGCGTTGGCATTGCCGGCGACTTCCTGCTGAGCGGCGTGCCCGAGGGCTTCGAGAGCGGCCACCTGGTGGTGCGGCCCGAGTACTTGCGCTTTATCAACGCGCCGGATGAGGCTGAGAACCATCTGCGCGGCCGGCTTTACAACGAGTACGTGCTGGGCTCGCGCATCCAGTACCAGGTGCGCGTCGGCGAGCGCGTCTTCATCGTCGAACGGCTGCGCCAGCAGGCCTTCCGCGGCGGATTGGATCAGGATGTCCTGATCGGCTGGGACGCCAAAGATTCCATCCTGGTCACCGACTGATGGCGGCGATCGCGACCACGGGGGCGGACAGCCGCGCGCCGGCAAAGGTGCGGCGGCTGCCGTTCTCGAGCGGCGCGCGCTATGCCCTGCCCGTC
>MRWG01002073.1_pt1 | contig 10962 bp, 7 predicted proteins | sample 1013341 | NCBI WGS metagenome assembly MRWG01 (sample SAMN06117577, study PRJNA244670) | biofilm metagenome | biome: Water; feature: Cathode Biofilm; material: Biofilm; isolation source: microbial consortium enriched at the cathode of a solar microbial fuel cell | place: USA: District of Columbia ...
TCCTTCAGGTCGGGGCGCACGCCGGCCATGCAGACGCCGACGCCGGAAGCCTGGGCCTCGGCCACGGCCAGCGGCCAGCCGACGGACTTCATCTCCGGGTTGGCGGTATAAACCAGCCACTCGTGTTTCTTGTATTCCTTCGGCATGGCGCTGGGCTGCACCGGCCGCATGATCCTGATCGGATTGCCCAGGGACCTGTTATAGGCGGCGAGCCGGTCCGTGTCGTAACCCAGCGGATAGAGATGGAACTCGCGCTCAGGGACCTTGCTGCCCAGCAGGATGAAGTCTTCCATCTGCTTCTTGGGCAGGGCGGCGCCGGTATTCATCACCGCGGTGCCGTTGGGATCGTGGTTCTCGAAGGCGGTGATGTCGACCACCGGGTTGCAGGGGATCAGCTTTCCTTCGTCGAAGCCCAGCTTCACCAGCAGCGGGATGGTGAAGGGGAAGGTCAGGATGCCCTGGCAGTATTCCGAGTTGGCGAAGGGTGCCCAACTCGCCATGAGGTCATGCTTGACCGCCAGGATGTCGAAGGAGTGAGCGCGCAGGGTGAAGGGAACGTCGAGCATCCTGGCGACGCTGTAGACGCGGTCCAGCATCGTCAGATAGTGGCCGTGCACCACATCCGGCTTGAAGTCCTCTGTCATCAGCCGGGTGTGCTCCGGCCGGCGCACCAGGGTGTAGGGCAGCTTGTTCTCGGTCATCGGCAGGTCAGGGTTGACCAGCGACAGGACGCGGACCTTGTAGCCGTCCCCTAAAGCCCTGATCTCATTCTCAATATAGGTTTCGGAGATCTGCGCGTAGCGCTCTACGAAGTAGAGGACCTTGATTTGCTCTGACATCTCTCGGATCGCTTCTCGTCAGGTCCTCGTGGCACTGCCGGCGCAAGCCCCGCAGCGCGCGCCTACTTCGCCTTGGCGCGCGCCTTGGAGGACTTCGCGCGGGGGGCCTTCTTCTTGGCTGCGCCGCCCCGGCTGGTCTTCTTCGCCGCGGTCTTCTTCGCTGCGGTTTTCTTGGCCGCCGCTTTCTTGGCCGCCGCTTTCTTGGCCGGCGCCTTCGCCGTCGCGCCCTTGGGCAGGCGATAGCTCGGCACGCCGGGCTTGCTGCCGGCGCTCGGGCGCTTGCCGCCGGCCAAGTTGTCGATCAGCTTGAACTGTTCGGCCAGGCAGTTCTCCAGCTCGTAGTTCTGCTCGATAGTCTGGCGCGCCTTCTTGCGCATCGCCGCCATGCGGTCCTTGTGGTCGAGCACCTCGTCGACCCGGTCGGCGATGGCGGCGTGATCGAAGAAGTCGAACAGCAGGCCGTTGACGCCGTCCTTGACTACCTCGGCGACCGGCGGGGTGTCGGAGGCGACCAGCGCGCAGCCCGCCGACATGGCTTCCAGCATCGACCAGGAGAGAACGAAGGGGAAGGTCAGGTAGACGTGCACGCCGGAAACCTTGATGACCTTGAGGTAGGTCCCATAGGGCACGCGCCCCAGGAAGAAGACGCGGCTCATGTCCAGATCGACTTCCGCCAGCATCTGCTTGCGGTAGGTCTGCCCCTCGGGCAGTGCCCGGCCGTAGCTGACGTCGTCGCCGCCGATGATGATGATCTTCGCGTTGGGGCGGCGCTTCAGGATGATCTCGGCCGCGCGCATGAACTGCGGGAAGCCGCGATAGGGCTCCAGGTTGCGCACCACGAAGGTGATGATCTCTTCGCCCTGCTTCAGGGCGGTGGTGGCGCCGTCGGCGGTCTTGATCTCGATGGAGGCGTCCGGGTCCGGCGCGCAGACGGAGGTATCGATGCCATCGTGGATCACCGAGATCTTGTAGCGGTACTCCTCGGGATATTGCTGGAACTGCCAGTAGGTCGGCGACATGCCGGCATCGGCGGACTCCAGGCCGATGAACTGCACGATGTTCTTCGTGCGGATGCGGCAATGCGTGTCGAGGGTGATCTGGCTTTCCGGATCGAAGCCGACGTCGGCGCCGACGGCGTGGTAGTAGAATTCGAAGAAGTTCAACAGCGGCGTGTCCGGGAAGACGTCTTTCAGGTACAGCGTCTCGCCCCAGCCGGGGTGGCCGATGATGATGTCCGGCACGAAGCCCTGGGCCTTCAGGGCGACGGCCTTGCGGGCCACTTCCTGGGCATGGAGGATGCCCCGCTCAGCCTCGCGGATGTAGCGGTGGGTGGACTCCGCCGGCTCGCGATGCGGCTTGTAGAGCACCTTCTTCACGCCCGGCAGCTCGATGCCCTCGCGCTTGGTGATGAAGACGACGGTATTGGCCTTGTCGTCTGCGAGGCGCTGGCAGATGTGCTTGTACTGCCCCGGCATATTCTGATGAACAAATAGATATTTCATGAGTCCTGGCCCGGAATGGTGGCCGAATACCTGGCGAAGCGGCGATTAGAAACTACAGGTTTATTGCCAGATTCGGCGAATTTACTCAATTTTCGGTAAAATACGCAAAAGAGACAGCCTTCCGGCCGCCGCGGGGCCCGCCCGGGCCCCAACCCCTGGTGGGCGGCGGGAGCGGCGGCGCAGCTTCAGAGGTTGGAGAGAGCCTCGTCGAGCTCGTCGCCCTTCTTGGTCTCGCTGTCGAGGCGGTCCTTTTCGGCGGTGCGCTCCTGGAGTTGCTCCAGCGCCTTGGCCAGCTGCAGCGTCAGGTTTTTCAGCGAGCCCACCGGCATCATCAGCGTGCCGGCCTGCTGGGCGGAGAGTTCGGACTTGCCGTCCTTGCGGCGCAGCTGCATCAGCTCGATGCGCACCACTCCGTTGGATACGACGATTGAGCCGACCCCGTCTGCAAAGATCTCCGTCATGAAACGCGTTCCTTCCATCAATCTCTTTAATCAATCACTGGCGGCCTCAGGTGCCGCCGCTGTCAGCTTCCCGGTCGTGCAGCCGGTCCTGGATATCAGTCCTGTAGCCGATAATCCAGAGCGACAAGGAGGAGGGGAAAAGGCGGCATGTTACGGCACTGTGGCATGTAACAGCTGCCCCATCATCTCGAGGGAGGGGGTTGCCGCCGAGGCCAGCCCGTTTTCCGACTTGAAGCGTCTGAGGGCCTCGGCCCGCGCCTTGCCCGAGGCATCCTCGTTGCCGACCTGCAGGTAGCCGAGCTTGATCAGCAGGTTGTCGATGGTCGCCAGGGGAACCCTGGCGGCCTCGCTGGCCTTGCCGGGCAGCTGGCCGGGCGCCCAGCGCGCCGAGGTGGCGGCCAGCGCCTGCACGGCGTCGCGGCGCCCCCCTTGCGGGTGGAAAATGCTGAGGGACAGGACCCCGGCAAGGTGTTCCTCGTCCTCCGTCAGCAGATCGATGGAGTGCAGACCCGCCGCATAGAAGGTGCCGTCGGCATAGAGCAGCAGGGGAGAGCCGGAGTCCCCCTGGATGACGTCGCAGTCGTGCACCACCACGCGGCCCTTTTCCACAATGCCGGAGATGCCGCAGGCCCAGCCCGCGGTCATCACGTGCGCCAGGTCGCGGCGGTAGCCGGCCTGCAGCAGCAGCGCGTCGCCGGCGGTGATTCGTGACATCATCAGACTGTCGATAGCCCGCAGGCCGAGCCAGCCGGCCTTGCGGCCCAGCGGTTCGGCCAGGGTCAGAATGGCCCAGTCGGTCGCCGCGACCTTCAGGCTCGGGCTAGGCACGTAGGTGAAGTTGTCTGCGTGCGTGTAGCTGACGACCTTGGAATGCAGGATGAAACGGTCGCGCTGGTAGCCCGCGATGAAGTGAAGCTCGATGGGCCCGCGCCAGCGCCCGACGACCGGGTCGTAGAGGCAATGGGCGGCGGTGATGACATGGCGCTCGCTGATGAGGAAGCCGGTGCAATGACCGCGCCCGCCGGCATTGACGCGGCCGATCGCACTCCAGGGATATTCCATGGCGTTGACGGCGACGCGCCGCTCCGGCGCCTTCACCCGCAGTTCGACAGCGGCGCCTTCGCGAGGCGCCGGCGCGGCGAGGAACAGGGCGGACAGACTCAGGGCGGCGGCCAAGCGGAAAAGTCCCCTGGCGCGGTTCAGGACCGGATCAACCGGTCGCAATGCTGGCGATAAGCTTTTCACCGGGAATTGTCGCTATCACCTGTTTCAGTGCCTCGATCACCTTGGGATCATAGCGCGTCAGGTTCTCTTGGAGAATATCCAGGACGGCGTCAGGCACAAGGCCGGCGCGGTAGGATCGGGGCTCCAGACGCGCGCAGAAAACGTCGCAGGCGGCGAGAATCCGCCCGGTGAGAGTGATTTCTTCGCCCTTCAATCCTTTGGGGTAGCCGCCGCCGTCGAGGCGTTCGTGCATCTGCGCGATGGTCTCGACCACCGGCAGCTCGAAATCGATGCCGTGCAGGAACTCGACGGCATGATCGACGTGGGCTTCCATCTCCTTGATCTCGTCCGGCGTCAGGCGCGCGGGCTTGGTCAGCAGCTCCTTGCGGACCGAAAGCTTGCCGATCTGCGAGAGATTGGCCGCCAGCTCCAGGGTCGCGAGCTCTTCCTCGCTGCAGCCGAGCTGCTTGCCGACGGCGGCGGCGAACTCCGCCACCCGGCGCGAATGGCCGGCTAGGTAGGGGTCGCGCAGCTCGATGGCGCGCACCAGGGCGGCGACCATCTGCTGGATCGCGCGCTCCTTCCTGCGTTGCTGCTCGACCAGTTCCGTCACGTCGCGGGTGACCGAGACGATGCCGCTGGCCTCGCCCGTCGAGCCGAAGAAGGGGACCTTGGAAATTTGGAGGTAGCGCAGCGCGCCGTCGAGATAGACTTCCTCGTCGGTGGTCACGCTTTCGCTGCTGTTGAGCACGCGCCGGTCGCTCAAGGCCAGGCGCTTGGCTGTGCCCTGGCCGAAGATCGCGGCGTCGTCGAGACCGACCATGGACTCGGGCTTGCGGGAGACCGCCTTGGCGAAGGCCGTGTTGGCATAGCGGTAGGTGCCGTCCGGCGCCTTCAGGCCGATGAATTCCGGGATCGCGCCGTTGATGCTGTCGAGCAGCTGCTTCTGCGCCTGGATGCGGTCGGCCAGGCTGCGGTACTGGTCGGCCAGGGCGCGGTCGTGGACGCTGGCCAGCCGCCACCAGAAGGCGCCGAAGGCGACGGCGACGGCGAGAACCACCAGGATCGAGACGATGATGGCGGCAGTCGTATAGGTCGCCAGGGGCTGTTCGGCCGCGGCCACCGTGACCTCCTCCAGCACCCACCAGGTGGGCCCGGAGACCATGGCGCCGGCGGAGTAGACCTCGCCCAGCCCGGCCAGGGAGGGCCGCCGGGCGAAGGGGATCTCGCCGGCGGCGAGGTCGAAGTCGTCGATGCCGACCGGCGCGATGGGGGTCGCCGCGCCGGGCTGGATGCGGCTGAGCTGATCGCCGTCGAGTTGGACGAGCACCCGCTGCGTCCCCGGGCTGGCGAGGGGATCCTCCGAGAGGATCTCAGCCAGGCCGCTGGCCAGCGGCGTGACCAGGATGAAAACGGCGACCGGCTTGCCTTGGCCCGGATTGACCTGCGCCGCGAAGATCGGCACGGCCATATCGAGGACCAGGCCGGCGGTGGCGCTGCGGGCCGGCCCGAACACGGTCTGGGAACGCTCGAAGCTGTCCTCCGCCAGGTGGCGCTGTTCGACGGACAGGGGGGCGGCGCCGCTTGAGGTGACGAAGGCGACGCCGTTGCGCCCGACCAGGTAGCCGGCCAGGAAATCGGCGTTGGCGGCAAAGTCGGTGATGATGCGTTCGATGAAGGGGACCTGCTCGACCAGCGGCACGCCCAGGCCGTTCTCGTCGGTCTGCGGCGCGACCATGAGCGACATGTCGCCGCCGGCCAGATCCATCTCGGTGGAGAAGAGGCGCAGCAGCTCGCTTTCGACCACCGGGTCGGCGAGGCGGCGGTTGCCCTGCAGCCAGGTGGAGATCACCCCGGCCTGACCGCTGGCCGTGAGCGTCAGCCGCTCGGCGACCTGCTCGGCGAGCTGGGCCTTCTTCGAGCCGATGATCAGGCTCGGCACCAGCACCGCGGCCAGTGCGATCACGACCAGGACCGCGGCGCCCCAGGCGAGCAGGCGCCCGCGCTGGCGCTGCTCCGGCGCATCGCTCAGCGTCGAGAAATCCAGCATTTCGCCGGCCTGGTCACCTTGGTTGCTCATCGCAAACTTATCTCACAGAAGGAATTAACGATCATTTACAAAGATGCCGTGCGATTCTTACCGTAAAAATGCGCCCAGCGGGTAGTTTCGTTCATCGAATACTGCGGCACATAGTGCTTGTACTTCTTGTGCGAGAAGACCAGGTCCGTGAGGCTGTCGAGGATCAGGATGTCGCCCAGGGCGTAGACCGCCAGGACCGCGTGGCCCAGGCGGCGGATGCGGTCCATGAGGATGACGACCCGCAGGTCCTCGTTGGCCATGCCCAGGTCGCGCAGGGCGAAGAACTTGGCGATGGAATAGTCCTCGCAGTCGCCCGAGCGCTTCATGAACTCCGTCGGCGTGGCCCAGAACTCGCTGACGCCGTAGAGCTCGCGGTCGAGCTTGTAGGGCCAGCGGTTGAAGTAGCGGTTGACGACCTTCAGCTTCTCCAACTGCGGCTTGCCCTTGGCCTCGGCGGCAACCTCCCGCCATGACCGGAGGCCCGCCGTCGTGCAGGCCGCCTGGTTGTTCAGGCAGGCGTGGAACAGCTTGCGCTCGGCCTTCATCTTGGCGAGCACCCGCGCCCACTGGGGCAGGGCCTTCAGGTTGGCGGCAGAGACTTCGGTGGAGCCGAACAGCGCTGTGCCCGCTGCGGGGGCCGTTTTCATCAGGTCCTGCAGGCTCTGCGCGCCCGCGTCATTGCACCAGCCATCGACGAGCAGACCGCCGGCGGCGGCCCCCGCGAAGGCGGCGGAATGACGGAGAAAGGCGCGGCGATCCAACAAGACGGCTCCCGGTGAAAACGACGGAAAGCCCGGCTTTTGACGTGCATGCCGGGCCTCCTAGAGGATCGCCGTTTTGCCTTAATGGAGTTTTGCCAAAGATGGTTTACGCGCGCCCCTTCATGGCCCTCGGAATCGTCCGGAAAACAAGGGATTCCGCGGTCGGAGATGGTTAACAGGCAGAGACGGAACGGGCCCGCCGGCGGTGTGGCCGGCGGGCCCGGGAATGGTTTTTCGAGAGGGCCGGATCGGCGCCGGGATCAGCGCTCGCGCAGGGCCGAATCCTTGGCCTTGAGGATGGGCTTCAGGAGGTAGTCCAACACCGATTTCTCACCGGTCAGGATCTCCGCCGTCACCGTCATGCCGGGAATGATCGGCAGGGTCTCGCCGCGGTGCTGCAGCGAGTTCTCCTCGGTGCGCAGATAGACGTGATAGAAGCTCTCGCCCTGCTCGTCCTTGATGGTGTCGGCCGAGATGCGCTCCAGCTTCGCGGTCAGGCCGCCGTAGATGGAGAAGTCGTAGGCCGAGACCTTGATGACCGCCTTCTGGTTCGGGCGCAGGTAGGCGATGTCGGCCGGGCGGACGCGCGCCTCGACGATCAGGCTGTCATCCAGCGGCACGATTTCCATGATGTCCTGGCCGGGCTGGATGACGCCGCCGACGGTGTTGATCTTCATGTCCTTGACCGTGCCGCGCACCGGGGAGGTGACGGCGGTACGGGTCACCCGGTCCTGGCCGGCGAAGAGCGACTGCGAGATCGACTTCAGCTCGGCGCGGGTCTTGTTGAGCTCGTCGGAGGCCTCGGTCTGTACCGTCAGCTGCATCTCCTCGATGCGCTGGTTGGCTTCCTGCTGGGCCGATTGCAGGCGCGGGATCGAGGCCTGGATGGTGCGGATCTCACCTTCCAGGTCAGCGACCTGGCGTTCGATGCGGATCAGCTCGATGCGCGGCATGACGCCCTTCTGCACCAGCGGCGCGGTGATCGCCAACTCGTCGCGGGCGAGGCTCAGGCTCTGCTCCAGCTGGCGGCGCCGGCTGGCCATCTCGGCCACTTCCTGCTTGCGCTGCTGGGCCTGCGACTTCAGCACCGAGATCTGTGCGGTGAGCTGGCGCTTGCGCGCGTTGAAGAGGCGCTGCTGGTCGGCAGCCACGGTCGGGGCCTCGTTCTCGACGGCGGGCGGAAAGGCGATCTCGTCCTTGGCCTCGATCTCCGCCACCAGGCGGGCTTCCGTCGCCAGCAGGGACAGGTACTGCGAGCGGGCGTCTTCCAGATTGGCCTGGGCGACGGTGTTCTCGATGCGCACCAGGACGTCGCCGGATTCGACGATGTCGCCCTCGTGGACCAGGATCTCGGCCAGGATGCCGCCTTCCAGGTTCTGAATGACCTGGGTACGGGAGGAGGGGATGATGGTGCCTTCGCCGCGGGTCACCTCGTCCAGGATGGCATAGTGCGCCCAGACGCCCATGACGCCGAAGAAGCTGATCGAAAGAACGGTCAGGATGTAAGCGAAGCGTCGGCCGCGATGCCGGGTCGCGGCATGCACGTCTGGCATGAAGTCCAGATCATCGCGATCGTAAACGCCGTGTGCACTCATGTCTGTCTGATCCTCGTCAAACCTGGGTTCGCTGTACCGGCCGCGCGGCCGGGGCGGATCTGGTTGTTATGCGTTGCTGGCGCGGATCTGGCCCTGGCGCAGTGCCTTCAGCACGTCGTCCTTGGGACCGTCAGCCACAATCTTGCCGTTGTCGATGATGAGCAGGCGGTCCACCAGGGACAGCAGCGAGCTGCGGTGCGTCACCAGGAACAGCGTCTTGCCCTTCAGGGTGCCTTCGAGGCGCCGCTTGAAGGCCGCTTCCGATGAATTATCCATGTGGCTGGTCGGCTCGTCCAGCAGGATAATCGGCGGGTCGAGCAGCAGGGAGCGGGCGATCGCCACCGACTGGCGCTGGCCGCCGGACAGGCCCATGCCGCGCTCGCCGACCTGCAGGTCGAAGCCGTGCGGGTGGGTGCGCAGGAAGTCGCTGACGCCGGCCACCTCGGCGGCGCGCAGGATGCTCTCGTCGTCCACGTGGGGCGCGCCGAAGCTGATGTTGTCGCGCACCGAACCGAAGAAGAGATAGTTGTCCTGCGACACGTAGCCGACGTTGCGGCGCAGGTCGGCGGGGTCGACCTGGCGGATGTCGGTGCCGTCGACCAGGACCGCGCCCTCCATGGGCTCGTAGAGGCCGACCATCATGCGGGCCACGGTGCTCTTGCCGGAGCCGATGCGCCCCAGCATGCCGACCCGCTCGCCGGGATTGATCTTGAAGCTCAGGCCGTCCAGCGCCTTGGTCTCCTGACCCGGATAGCTGAAGGTGGCCTGCTTGAACTCGATCTGGCCGCTGAGCCGCGGGCGGTGCAGGAACTGCTTGTTCTGGGCCCGCTCGACCGGCGCCTTCATCAGGTTGTCGAGGGACTTCAGGGCGACGCGGGACTGCTGCAGGCGGGTCAGCATGGCCGCCACCGCGCCCAGCGGCGCCAGCGCGCGGCCGGTCAGGATGGTGGCGGCGATCAGCGCGCCCATGGTGATGTTGCCTTCGGCGATCTGGTAGACGCCGTAGACGATGACGATCACGGTCGACATCTGGATGGCGATCTGGGCGAAGGTGGTGGCCAGGCCGGCGATGAAACGCGCGCGCCCGGAAGAGGCGGCGGACATGCCGACGAAACGCTCCCACGACTTCTGCACCCGGCCCTCGGCGGCGGTCGCCTTGATGGTCTCCAGGCCGTCGATGGTCTCGACCAGCAGGGCGTGCTTCTGGCTCGCCTCGCGCTGGCTCTTCTCGACCAGCGCGCGCAGCGGGTACTGCAGGAAGAGGCCGGTGAGGATGACCAGCGGCACCATGGCCAGGGGCACGACGGCGACCGGCCCGGCGACGATGTAGATGACGCCGATGAAGAGGAAGATGAACGGCAGGTCGACCAGCGCCACCAGGGTGCCGGAGGTGAAGAACTCGCGCAGTGACTCGAACTCGCGCAGATTGTTCGCCATGGCGCCGGTGGAGGCCGGCTTGGAGTCAAGGCGCGTCGACATCAGCTGCTCCAGCAGGCGGCTGGCGATGATGACGTCCGCGTTCTTGCCGGCGACGTCGACGAAGTAGGTGCGCAGGTTGCGCATCACGAACTCGAAGCCGAAAACCGTGATCACGCCCACGGCCAGCACCCAGAGGGTCTCGATCGCCTGGTTCGGCACCACGCGGTCGTAGACGTTCATGATGAACAGCGGGCTGGCGATGGCGAAGCAGTTGATCAGGATCGAGGCCAGCATCACGTGGCTGTAGATCGGCCAGAACTGCCACAGCGTGCCCCAGAACCAGGCGCGCGGCTCGGCCAGCTTGTTTTCCGGCGCGCGCTCGTCGAAGCGCGCCTCGGTGCGGGCGAAGATGGCGTAGCCCGTGTACTGCTCCTGCAGGCTCTGCAGTTCGACGGTCTTGGGCGTGCCGCCGGCCTCGGGCAGCAGCAGGTCGGCGTGGCCGCGGCTGATGTTCTGCAGCACGCAGCAGCTGCCGCCCTTGAGCAGCAGGATGCAGGGCAGGGTGACCGGCAGAATGCGGTTCAGGTGGGGGCGGCGCACGACGCGGGCCGAGAGGCCGGCGCGCTCGGCCGCGCGCACGGCGAGTTCCGGCGTGAAGGGTTCGTTGGCGTGCGGCAGGCCCGCCTTCAGGGCCTCGGAGGAGATCGGGCGCTGCATCAGCCCGGCCAGCATCGACAGGCAGCGCACCAGCGGGTCTTCGAAGTCGATGTCGCCGGGGGCCACGTCCCAGCTCTTTTCGGGCTCGGCCGCTTCGATCAGGTCCTTGGGCTTCAGGACCGCGGTGGGCCGCGGCGTGTCGGGAACCGTATCCGTCGTGTCGTCGTCCGCGTTTTCGGCTTCCGCCAGGTTGGCGGACATGGACCCTTCTTTGGCCGCGGCGCCCGGGCCCTTCAGGTCCGGGTCGGACCAGGTGTCCGCCTTGCCGTCCTTGGCTTTGCTGTCGCCTGATTTGGGCTCGTCTTTGAAGGCGGTGCTATCGTCGCGGGCAGCCATACTATCCCTTTGCCTTTACAAACGTGTT
>MRWG01002074.1_pt1 | contig 10952 bp, 12 predicted proteins | sample 1013341 | NCBI WGS metagenome assembly MRWG01 (sample SAMN06117577, study PRJNA244670) | biofilm metagenome | biome: Water; feature: Cathode Biofilm; material: Biofilm; isolation source: microbial consortium enriched at the cathode of a solar microbial fuel cell | place: USA: District of Columbia ...
CAAGCGCGGCTCTTAACCTTCTCCCTCAGGCGCCGTCTCGCTGCTGATCCAGTCCAGGAAGGCCTGGCTGCCGCCGGCCACCGGCAGGACCACGGCACAGGGGCATTCGTAGCTGTGCATGGCCTCGACCGCCGCGATCAGCTCCTCCACCCGCTCCCGCGTGGTCTTCAGGATCACCACGCTCTCCGAGCCTTCCCCGATCTCCCCTTCCCAAAGAAAAATCGGCACCATTTCCGGGAAAACATTGGCGCAGGCCGCCAGGCGGGCCTCGACCATGGCGCGGCCGATAACCTGGGCTTCCTCGACATCCGCCGCGGTGACATAGACCAGGCAGTGGGAATAGTTAATGGACATAGGGGGATAGCTCTCCCGAGTCGCTTTCTGCGTCAAGCTATCGTAGCATGGCCCGGTAAGCAGGGAGAGAGAGCATGGACCGATTGTCCCCCACGGCCCAGACGCTCGGCACAGAGACGCTCGGCACAGAGACGCTCGGCAGCACGGCGAAGGCAAGCCCGGGGCGCAAGCACCGCCCGACGGTCACGCAGCTGGCTTGGCTCAGCCGCGGCCTGGATCAGGCCGGCGGCAAGCTGCCGCTGTTCGATCACTATGGGCAACGCTATGACCAGCGCACGATCCGCAGCTGCATCGAGCAGGGCTGGGCTGAGCCTTGGTTCAAAAATCCGATCAAGCCGGACTGGCTGGTCTGCCGCCTGACTGAAGAAGGGCGCCGCACGGCCGAGGCCGGTGAGGCCCTTGCCGAGGCGGCGGAAGACGAGCCCCGGGAAGCGAAGATCCGGGATCTGGTGGACGACCTCTTCGCCTGAGCGAAGCCGGTCCGTTCCCTCTGCGCCCGCGGCCCTAGAGCAACCCGCGTCCAGGCGGACGCGGAGAAGTTGCTCCAACCTTCTAAGACAGATCAATTTATCCTCGACCAGGTGGTTCCACCTGATCGAGGATTGATCCAGCGGCAGCAGGCGTTCAGCGAATCTGTTTGCGCCAGCGTTCGATGGTGCGCGCGACGAAACCGTCGGGCGCGTCCTCCTTCTGCCACTCGGCGGCGAAGGAGGCCGTGTCGCTGTGCGGCCGCTTCTCTTCCGGCAGGTGGTCGAAGCGGATGCGCATCGGCAGCACCACGCCTTCACCCACCACCACGGCCTGCTGATTGCGGAGGGCCGGCAGCGAGTTCAGCATGCCCTCCGCGCTTTCCGGCAAGGCCTGGCGCACGAAGTCCTGGTCCTTCTGATTGCCCATGCGCAGCGCGAAGAGCGTGCTGCACTGGGAGAGAATGGTTTCCGACAACTCCGAGGGGCGCTGCGACACCAGGCCGAGGGAGAGGCCGTACTTACGCCCCTCCTTGGCGATGCGCGCGATCATGCGGCGCGTCGGCTCGAAGCCCTTGCTCTGGTCGTGGGGGATGTAGCGGTGCGCTTCCTCGCAGACCAGCAGCACCGGCACCGCGGACTCGCGCTCGCTCCACACCACGAAGTCGAAAAGCGTGCGGCACAGCAGCGAGACCACCACGTCGACGATCTCCGAAGGCACGCCCGAGAGATCGAAGATAGTCAGCGGCTTGCCCTCGACCGGCACGCGGATCAGGCGGGCGAGCACGTCCGCCAGGGTATCCCGCACCGACAGGCTGGAGAACATGAAGGCGTAGCGGCGGTCACTGCGCAGCGCCTCGATGCGCGAGCGCAGGCGCAGGTAGGGCTTGGCCTGCTCCGCCTTCTGCAGCTGACCCATGGCCGCTTCGATGTTGTGCAGCAGGGCGCTCAAGGGATAGGGCACCGGCGTGTCCACCGAGATGTACCGCCCCTCTTCCTCATTCTCCATCGACCCGCGCCGCGCCAGCTGGATAGCGTCCTTCAGGATGAAAGACTCTGAAGAACGGCTGTTCTCGTCGCGGCTGCAGAGCACCTCGACCATCTCTTCGAAGTTCAACAGCCAGTACGGCAGCTGCAGGTTCTCCGGCGTGACGATCTCGGCCAGGCCGTCGAAGGCGCGGGTGTATTCGTTGTGCGGGTCCAGCAGCACCACGTGCCCGAAGGGATAGGCGCCCAGGATGGCGTGCAGCACCGTGGCCAGGGCGCAGGACTTGCCCGAACCGGTGGTGCCCAGGATCGCGAAGTGCTTGCCCAGCAGGTCGTCGGTGACGAGATAGGCCGGCAGTTCCTCGTTCTGGTGCAGGGTGCCGATCTTCACGTTGGAGCCCTTGGGGCGCTTGTAGATCTGCTGCAGTTCGACCATGCAAGTGGCGTAGACCGCCTCGCCCAGCCCGGGATAGAGGGACACGCCGCGCAGCAGGTCGAAATCGCCGCCTTCCGTCTCCAGGCATTCGCCGAAGAGGTCGATCTCCATGACCCACTGCTCGCCGAACTCCGGCGACGGCGAGGGATTGCCGGTGGCCAGGCTGGAGACGATGCCGAAGGCGATCGAGCCCGGGGTCTGCATCTTCACCAGGGCGCCGATCTGCACCGCCTCGTTGAGCTGACGCGCGGCCTCGGGACCCGGCCCGGTGGGCACCAGGCTGGCGGTCACCTTGGAACCGGTCACGGAGATGATGTGGCCGACCTTGAAGTCCGAAAGCGCCGCCTTCGGCAGGTCCATCTGCTGAACGTTCTGCATCTGCTGACTGCACCCGATCCGTTGGATTTCAGGCGGAATCATTGCAGCGAGACGTTAAGCAATAGCGAAAGAAGCAAAGCTTAGGAAAAGCCTCTAAGTCTCGGTCATTTAAGGATTTTAAACCATAGAGCACCTAGGCTGGCAGGCTGTTGGCCGGTTTCACGGGGAAACCGGCCGGGCTCCGCCGCGAAAGGCCGCCAAATGTCCCAGTGCCAGGGCTCCTCAGCCAAGACCGCCCCCGGCCTCGCCGGGGCCGCCCTGCTGCTGTGGGCGCTGCCGGCGCTGCTCGGCGGCTGCGACGCCATCTACGACGACACCAAGGGCTGGGCCAACCGCCTGGAGGCCTCGATCCTGGAGGCCGCCCACGAGCTGGACGATGACCCCGACGCCCAGGAGGCGGCGCACTATACGCCCGAAGTGGTCGAGGCGCCGCGCCCGCCCCGCGAAGCGGCCGGTGGCAGCCAGCCGGCCACGAACGCCCCCCAGGCGGCGGTGGCCCCGCAGCAGCAGCCGATGGCCCCCAAACAACCGATGCCAGCCGTGCCGCCGGAGGGCGCGGTCGCCGACGCGGCCGGCGGTCTCATGGTGCCGGCACCGGAGGCCAAGGCCGAGACGGCCGTCAAGGCCGCGAAAAACGGCAAGAAGACGGAGGGGGCCACCAAGGACGCCGTCGTAAAGAACGACGACAAGAAGCCGCAGAAGGCCGAGGGCAAGACTGCGAAGGCCGCCCTGCCGCCCCTGCCGAAGCGGAAGCCGCAGATGGCCGCAGCGGCCCCAGAGAAAGAAACCGCGAAGAAAACCTCCACGCCGCCCTCGAAGAAGCCCGAGGAGAAACCGGCCCAGGAGCCCGCGCAGGCCGCCGCCGCACAGGTCTCCAAGATGGACAACAGCCACGCGATGGTGCTCCACCTCTCCTCCCTGCGCAGCGAGGAAGCGGCCAAGCGTGAGTGGAGCAACCTGAAGCGTGATTTCCCGGTGGCCCTCAGCGGGATGGAAGCGCAGATCCGCCGCACCGAACTGGGCGACAAGGGCACCTTCTACCGGATCCTGGCCGGCCCCCTGCCCTCACGCACCGCCGCCCGGGAGGCCTGCGCCGAGGTCAAGGCCCGCGACGTCAAGCAGTACTGCCGCGTCCTGCCGTCACCGCCGGCGCAGAAATCCCCTTCCTAAGCCCGAAGCGCCCCAGGCCTATAGGGTGGCGGTCACCGCGGCCCCGGAAACAGCTCGGCGCTGCGTCCGGTCACATAGTAGACCGCCAGCCCCAGCCACTCGTGCAGCGCCGCGCCGGCCAGGCTGAGCGACCCGCTGATATCACGCGGCCAGAGGAGGTTGTCCGGCTCGGTCCTGTAGTCGACCGGATAGGGCAGCAGCGGCAGGCCGGTGGACCGGAAGCTGGCGACGGCGCGCGGCATGTGCGCCGCCGAGGTGATCAGCAGCCAGGGGCGCCCCGCCGGGTCTCCCTCACCGCCGAGCAGTTCCATCGTGAGGCGCGCATTCTCCGCCGTATTGCGGGACTCCGCCTCAAAGCGCACCTTCGACATGTCGACGCCCAGTTGCTCGAAGAGGCGCTGCGTGATCTCCGCCTCGTTCCAGCCGCGCAGCCGCAGGCGCCCGGAAAAGCCCGAAACGATGATCGGCAGTGCCGGCATGGTCCGGTGCAGGGCCACCACGGTGGTCAGGCGCTCGGCGTTGCCGTTCAGCACCACCTGGCCGCGGGCCGCCGCGACCGCCCCGCTGTCCGTCGCCCCGCCCAGGACGATGATCCCGGCAAGGGCGCCCGAATCGATCTGGGGGTCTACCTGGGGGGCGGGAAAGCGGTTCTCCAGGCTGCGCAGGGCAAGCTCCGGCAAGGGGGTCAGCAGGATGGCGCCGCCGTAGAGCAGCAGCACGGCGCCGAAAAGGCGGGCGCCGAAGCGCCAGCCGAGACGGCGGCAGCCCAGCCAGGCCAGCAGGCAGAACAGCAGGCTGTTTAGCGGCTTCACCAGAAACCAGCCGACCTTCGATAGGAAAAAGAAGGCGGTAGCCATTGACTTTCCTCAGCCTTTCAGCGGCGCCTGCATACAAAAAAGCCGCCCCGGCGAAGACCGGAACGGCTTTCTTGATGAATGGTCGGAGCGGCGGGGTTTGAACCCACGACCCCCACACCCCCAGTGTGGTGCGCTACCAGGCTGCGCTACGCTCCGCCAGAGCCAGGGCCATAAATACGCCAAGGCGCCCTTCGCGGCCCTGTATAGCCGGGCTCCTGGGGGAAGGCAACGATTCCTCTCGGCCCCCGGCGTCAGCCCCTCGCCGGCCGGAGTCGCGTTCAGGAAGCCCCCTTGCCGGCCGCCTTCAGCATGTCTCGCAGTTCGCTGAGCTCGTCGATGGCGGCCCGGATCTCCTTGGCCTGATCGCCGGTCTCCACCGCGACCGCCGGGGCGGCGTCCGGCGCCTCGCCGCCGTCCTTGCCGCGGCCCTCGCGCAGCAGGCGCTGCACCCCCTTGATGGTGTAGCCCTCGCTGTAGAGCAGGTCCCGGATGCGCCGAAGCAGACTGATATCTTCCGGCCGATAGTAGCGGCGCCCCCCGCCCCGCTTCAGCGGCCGCACCTGACTGAACTTGCCTTCCCAAAACCGGAGAACGTGCTGCGGCACGTCAAGTTCGTCGCTGACTTCGCTGATCGTCCGAAATGCTGCAGCTGATTTTCCGGCGGGTCGACTTGCTGGCATGCTGACCTTTGTTCTGTCCAGCTATCCGAAGACGCTAAGCTTCAACTTCGTTCTGGGCCGGGGCCGGGCTGCTGAGCGCATCGTTGATGCGGTTCTTCAGCACGTGCGAGGCCCGGAAGACCAAAACCCGACGCGGCAGGATCGGCACCTCTTCGCCGGTCTTCGGGTTACGGCCAATACGCTCGCCCTTTTCGCGAACCGAGAAACTGCCGAAGGACGACAGCTTCACCATCTCGCCACGCACCAGGGCGTCAGATATCTCATTCAGGACCGATTCGACCAGTTCCGCGGACTCGTTCCGCGACAGTCCAACCTCCTGGTAAACGGCCTCGCTCAGGTCCGCCCGGGTTATCGTCCCACCGGCCATGCCCCCCTCCTATTGCGTTCGACCAACGGCGAAGCTTAACGCACCCGAATTTGGGGGTCAATTATCTAGGGAATACCGTGGGATGCGGCTAATTTTTGACGCAAATTCGGAAGGCTGCCTCTGATCCCCCCAATGGAGGGGCGGCGCTACCAGCGGACCAGGGCCGAACCCCAAGTGAATCCGCCGCCCATGGCCTCCATGCAGATGAGGTCGCCGCCCTGGATCCGGCCGTCGCTGACGGCCTCGGTCAAGGCCAGGGGAATGGAGGCGGCCGAGGTATTGGCGTGACGATCCACAGTCACCACCACCCGGTCGCTGGGCAGATTGAGACGCCGGCCCATGGATTCGATGATGCGGATGTTGGCCTGGTGCGGCACCAGCCAGTCGATGTCGCCGGGCGTCAGGCCGTTGGCCTCCAGGGCCGCGTCGATGGCCTCGGCCATGCGCACCACGGCGTGGCGGTAGACCTCCTTGCCCTCCATGCGCAGGTGGCCGACCGTGCCGGTGGAGGATGGCCCGCCGTCGACGTAGAGAGCGTCATGGTGGCGGCCGTCGGAATAAAGGTGGGTCGACAGCACGCCCCGGGCGCTGGCCGCCCCCGCCCCGTTGGTCGCCTGCAGCACCACCGCGCCGGCGCCGTCACCGAACAACACGCAGGTGGTGCGGTCCTCCCAGTCGAGGATGCGGGAGAAGGTCTCCGCGCCGATCACCAGGGCCGTCTTGGCCTGGCCGACGCGCAGGAAGTTGTCGGCCACCGAAAGGCCGTAGACGAAGCCGCTGCACACCGCCTGCACGTCGAAGGCCGCGCCCTGGGTCATGCCAAGGTGCTCCTGGATGCGCGTGGCGGTCGCCGGAAAGGTTTCGTCCGGCGTCGAGGTCGCGCAGACGATCAGGTCGACGTCGGCGGGCGAGATACCGGCCTGGGCCATGGCTTCCTTCGCCGCGGCGGTGCCGAGGTCCGAGGTCATCTCCCCTTCAGCGGCGATGTGGCGCTGGCGGATGCCGGTGCGCTGACGGATCCACTCGTCGGTCGTGTCGACCTTCTTGGCCAGGTCTTCGTTGGTGACGATCTGGGCGGGCAGATAGGCTCCGCAGCCCGTGACGATGGAACGATGCATATTTATACGACTGCCGCCTGAGCGTTACCGGGACTACGGTCCAGAAGGGTGAGGTCGGAGCGAATCTTCTCGATGATACCATGGCGGTGCATGTCCACCGCAACGCCGATGGCGTTGGCAAAGCCCAGAGCGTCGGTGCCGCCGTGGCTCTTCACGGCGATCCCGTTCAGACCGAGGAACATGGCGCCGTTGTACCCGCGCGGATCGACACGCTTGCGCAGCTTGCGCATGGCCGGGCGCGCCAGCAGGTAGCCAAGTCCGGCAAGCACCGACGAGCGGAAGGTGTGGCGCATGTATTCGTTGATCAACTTGGCCGTGCCCTCGGCCGTCTTCAGCGCGACGTTGCCGGTGAAGCCGTCGGTGACGATGACGTCGGCCGTGCCCTTGGCGATGTCGTCGCCCTCGACGAAGCCCAGGAACTTCCCGGGCAGGCCGCTGGCGCGCAGGATGGCGCTGGCCTCCTGCAGCGATTCGTGGCCCTTGATCTCCTCGGAGCCGACGTTCAGCAGGGCGTAGCTCGGCGCCTGCAGGCCCAGCACGGAGCGGGCGAAGGCATTCCCCATCACCGCGAAGTCGACCAGGTTCTGGGCGTCGCACTGCACGTTGGCGCCAAGGTCGAGCATGACCGATTCGCCGCGCAGGGTGGGAAAGAAGGAGGCAATGGCCGGCCGGTTGATGCCCGGCAGGGTCTTCAGCACGAACTTGGCCATGGCCATAAGCGCGCCGGTGTTGCCGGCGGAGACGACGCAATCGGCCTCGCCGGCCTGCACCGCGTTGATCGCCAGGCGCATGCTCGACTGGCGCCCGGCACGCAAGGCCACCGACGGCTTGGCGTCACTGCTCACCACGTCATCGGTGTGCCGCAGGGTCGTGACTTCCTGCAGGCGGCCTTTGCTCTTCAGCAGGGGCGCGACCTCGCGCTCCCGCCCGAACATGATGAAGCGGACCTCGGGAAAGCGCTCCAGCGCAATAGACGCGCCGCGCACCACCATTTTGGGGGCGGCGTCGCCGCCCATGGCATCCAATGCGATTGTGAGCGCCTTGCCCATGTTCCCTCATAAGGCAGGCCCACCAGAACGGCGGCCACCTGGGCCGCCCGGCGGGCAACTACCTAGAGACCCTCAGATTCCGTGACTTCCCGGCCGTCATAGTGACCGCAGGCCGGGCAGACATGGTGGGGGCGCTTCAGCTCGCCGCAGTTGGAGCACTCGTGGTAGCTCCCAGCGACCAGGGCATCGTGGGCCCGGCGCTGGTTACGACGCGATTTGGAAATTTTACTCTTAGGAACAGCCATGGTTTTCGTCTCTCATCGTCTAGCAACAGCCGACATCTCAAGCGCCTAATTAGCCAATCTAGGCCCTGGCAGCAAGCAAAGCCGGGGTAATGTCGCAGATAAATTTTAACCTATTTGTCACCTTTCAGCACTTTCGGTGCCGCGAAAGGTCCCTCTTTTTCTTCCACCTCCGGTGGCCGGTACTGCGCCGGGACCTCGGCCCCGGGCGCCCGGGGATAGGGATCCAATGCAACCGACAGTTCCTGAACCACCAGCTCGCCCAGGTCGATGCCCTCGTCCGGCAGGACCTCAGCGGGATCGGCCGCTTCCGGGTCGATCAGAACATCGCCGACCGGGGCCGCCCCACGCCCGCCACCGGGCTCGAAGGCCGCCTCGATATCACCGGCGAGGCTCTGGGGAACAGGCTCCAGCGTCACCACACAAGCCTGCTGCACCTCGGCTTCCCAACGGCCCTGGACCCGCAACAGGCGGTCGCCGACGGGTTTCACCGTCGCCTGCGCCGACAAGCGGTCGACGCTCAACAGCCCCAGGCGCCGGGCCACCGCTTCGCGCTCATCGGCCGTGGCCTCGATCGATTCCGACACCGGGGGGCCGCCCAGGCGGTCCGGCGTCACAATCCGCGAAAACTCGTTGGTTGCCTCAGCGGCTGAACCCGACACGGCGATCCTCCGCTTCCGGAGCCGAAAAGCGGCGCACCATAGGGGTTGCGGGGGGCTGGGTCAATCCCATTCCCTGGCCCTTCCCAGCGGCCGCCGAGCGCCGGAAATCCGCGCTTTTTTCAACCTTCCGCCGGGGCCGCCGGGGCGGCCGGAGGCGGCGCCGCGAAGGCCAAGCGGCCCTGGCGCAGTTCATCGCCCTCCTGGGCCTCCAGGACCGCCACCTGCGCCAGGACGTAGGCGGCCAGGGCGGCGGTATCGCCGGCCTCCGCCGGCAGGGTGCCGAAAGCGTTGCGCCGCAACACGGTTTCCAGCTCCTCCGTGCCGCGCGCGGCCACGGCGTCCAAGGCCGCCTCGTAGACGGCCAGGCGCCCCATAAAGCCCTCGGCCATCTTCTTCACCCGCTTGCCGACCCCCAGATCGCCCGCCCCCATTTCCCTGAGCGAGCGGTCCATATCGATGAAAAAGACCTCCTGCAGGGCTTCGGCCAAATCGAGACCCGCCGGGAAATCCCGCTTCAGGCGGCGCAGGACCAGGACCAGATGCAGCACGATGGCCTCGAATCGGCCGTCCACGCTGTCTGGCACCCCGTAATCCCTGTAGAGCACGGGATTGCGGGCCTGGGCCACGATGATCCCGTAGAGCGGCCAAGCCTGCTCGCTGCGCGGCTGAGGGTCGAAGAGGCGCTTCCAAATCATCGGTCTAGTTCACGAAAGCTGGGCAAAAGGCGGCATCCGGCCCCCGATGTCCCGGGGACTGTCTCCAATTAAGGTCTTGAAATGGCACCACCCGCGGGTTTAATCAAGCTATTCGGGGTCAAACGAGAGGTATGACGTGAAAGCGACGAAGCGAGGCCGCCTCGGCACGAACCTGCCGGGAATGGGCGTTTGCCTGGTGCTGGCCTGTGCCGCCGTCGGGCTGTCGGCCTGCGGCAACACCGTCCAGCTGCGCGGCAACACGCCCGACCCCGAGGACATCGCCGAGATCCAGCCAGGCGTGCAGAGCCGCCAGGACATCATCGACCTGCTCGGCTCGCCCTCCACCGTGTCCACCTTCCAGGACCGCAAGTGGTACTACATCGGCCAGAAGACCGAGGAAATCGCCTTCATGAAGCCGACGGTGATCGACCGCAATGTGCTGGTCATCACCTTCGACGAATCGGGACTGGTCGAGGGCACCAAGAACTACACCATGGCCGACGCCCAGGACGTCGACCCGGTCGACCGCGAGACGCCGACCGAAGGGCGCGACCTGACGCTGCTGCAGCAGCTGTTCGGCAACATCGGCAAGTTCTCCAACCCGCTCTGACGCCGTCAAACCAGACACAAAAAAAAGGCCCTGGAAGCGCAGCGCTTCCAGGGCCTTTTTCGTTGCGCCGCTCCCTCCCCCCGAAACGGAGGAAGGGAGCGACGGAGCACCCTAGTGGGCCAGCGCCGCGAGCAGCAGCAGGGCCACGATGTTGGTGATCTTGATCATCGGGTTCACGGCCGGGCCGGCGGTGTCCTTGTAAGGGTCACCCACCGTGTCGCCGGTCACCGCGGCCTTGTGGGCCTCGGAGCCCTTGCCGCCGTGGTGGCCGTCCTCGATGTACTTCTTGGCGTTGTCCCAGGCACCGCCGCCGGCCGTCATGGAGATGGCGACGAAGATGCCGGTGACGATGACGCCCAACAGCATGGCGCCGACGGCGGAGAGCGCCGCGGCCTGACCGCCGATCGCCAGGATGATGAAGTACAGCACGATCGGCGAGAGCACCGGCAGCATCGAGGGGATGATCATCTCCTTGATGGCCGCCTTGGTCAGCAGGTCGACGCAGGTGCCGTATTCCGGCTTGCCGGTGCCTTCCATGATGCCCGGGATCTCCTTGAACTGGCGCCGCACCTCGATCACCACCGCGCCGGCCGCACGGCCGACCGCGGTCATGCCCATGGCACCGAAGAGATAGGGCAGCAGACCGCCGATGATGAGACCCACCACCACGTAGGGGCTGGCCAGCGAGAAGTTCACCGCCTCACCCGCCTTGAGCTGGATCGCACCCTCGGCAATGAAGAGGTCGAGGTCGGAGGTGTAGGCCGCGAAGAGCACCAGCGCGCCGAGACCGGCCGAGGCGATGGCGTAGCCCTTGGTCACCGCCTTGGTGGTGTTGCCGACGGCGTCCAGGGCGTCGGTGGTCTTGCGCACCTCGGCTTCC
>MRWG01002075.1_pt1 | contig 10951 bp, 9 predicted proteins | sample 1013341 | NCBI WGS metagenome assembly MRWG01 (sample SAMN06117577, study PRJNA244670) | biofilm metagenome | biome: Water; feature: Cathode Biofilm; material: Biofilm; isolation source: microbial consortium enriched at the cathode of a solar microbial fuel cell | place: USA: District of Columbia ...
CCGACCTGCCGCTCGATCTCGACGCCTTCATGCAGTCGCTGGATCTCACCCGACTGGACGAGCCGGGCGACCGACCTTTCTTCGAGCGGCTCAGCTTCCATCCGACGCTGACGATCAACGGATTGCACGGGGGCTATGGCGGTCCGGGCACCAAGACCGTCTTGCCGCACGAGGCGTTCGCGAAATGCGACATCCGCCTCGTCCCCGACCAGAAGCCGAGCGACATCCTCGCCAAGGTCGCAGCCCATATCGCGCGCCATGCGCCCGAGGTCGAGATGATCGCCGAGGAGCAGGGCATGTTCCCGTCCAAGACCCCGATGTCCTCGCCGCTCTCGATGCCGGTCCGCCGGGCGATCACCGCGGCCCATGGCGTCGAACCGCTGCTGTATCCGGTCGGTTTCGGTAGCCTGCCGGGCTATGCGTTCACCGGCATCCTGGGCATCCCGGCGTTCGTGGTGAACTACGCCAACGCTGATTCAGCGAACCATGCTCCTGACGAGAACATGTCGCTCGACTGCTTCCACAAAGGCATCCGCACCGGCGCCGCCATGCTCCACGAGCTCGGGCAAATGGAGGTTAATCAGCCGGTGAGGTGACCCACGCCCTGAGCTCAGGATGCGGCCCCGGCACGCTGGCTAAAGAGGCGTAGAAGTGTGACTGGATGCCAATCCCCCTCCTCAGGCTCGCTATTACACAGAGCGCCTCTACCAACCAGGTCAGGGAGAACGGCAGGCACGTGCGCTCCCCGATGGATCAGGCGGCATCGGCTGAAGTCATTCGCAAATTATGGGCTGGAAGGATGTGGACTGGTCGGTAGTCGAGCATGAACTTGCCGAGACGATCCTCCACGCAGACCCGGCTCGAAATCTGGACAGTCATGGGCTGCTACCAGACGCCCCCGGCGCCGGAGCATCCGCAGAATTAACTGCACGCCATCTCCGACCAGGGCGTGATCGCTCCCCGGTACAGCAATCGCTTCTGCCTCATGCCGCGGTGACAACCTGAGTCCCCGACTTCAATCCCACCCGTTTCGGATATCGGTACGATTGCACTCGGGACATCGCACGGCACCAGTCGGCCGGTTCTCCCGGCGCGCCTCCCGCCGCTCACCCTCGTCTAGAACCTCGGCTTCAAATCGATGCCCACAATTGTTGCAGCGAAAGCGAACCGTATCAGTCATGAGTAATACCTGCCTGATCGATAAACCGGCCCCAAAGATATTCCGCAGCTTGCCCCGGACTGAGGCGCTCTGGTTCATTCCCAAACATCGCCATTGTCACGACTAAGAACTGTTCGTAATCGTCGTGAGACACGTCGAAGCCACCGTTCGCAACGTTCTCGTCAGCATTCTCATTGAACGAGAAATAGATATCGCTAAACCCACGCCTGGAGTTCCGGCAATGGACGGTGATATGAGAAGTGCCATCGCGACGCTGACGGTTGATGACTGTGCTGCCGAATGAGGTCGGCCCTCTATCCACAAATCGTCCACGCAATCCATCGATCGCATCGATCTCCGTGATCGCTCGCCGGAAGTAGTCCTTGATTTTCGCGAACGCTGCCTCACGGAAGTCGCTGCGATCTATTTCGTCGAAGTCCCGCTGCACCCTGTATCGCGGGACAGCGGGGCGCACTGGAGCAGCTGCAGGTTCCGCATCAACATCAACCGCCAGATTCGCATCCTCGGCGTCGAGAATGCGGCGGAGCCCCTCCACCACATCGAGATACGCCGTGTTCGCGTTCGTCCACTCACTGACTGGCTTTCCGTCCTTCGGCAGCGCCTTCAGACGGCGCAGTGGTTGTATGGAAGCCCAGTCGCACGGCTCGACGATGATCGGTACGACGTGAGCTTGTCCTGCTTCGTGCCGCTCCATGGCGCGCTGCATCTCGCGTTCCACGCAGTAGTCTGACGCAATGAAATCCGGACTGACGAGGAGCAAGAACAGGTCGGCGGCTTCTAGCTCACGGGCTATTTCGTCGTCGATTACACCACCGGCAACAATCTGCCGATCATACCACGTCTCGATCCGCCCCTCTCGGAGAAGCGCAGCAAGGTGGACATGCAGTCGTCTCAGAGCATTTTCATCGTGGTGAGAATACGAAATGAAGGCACGCACTCCGATTCTCCTCGATAGGGGACTTCCTGTACATGGACCCCCAACAATTCGATTCAAGATCACACTAATTTGAGCGACCTCCGACCGATACAACCGCGTTGCTGATCACGTCCGCCGCCGATACCGAGGTTCCCGCCGCGGCTCCGCGGTCGCCCCCGGCTTGGAGATTGCGTCGTTCATCACGTCCGGACGTCACTCCAGCGACGATCGCCGGACGCTGACCAGGAGACACGGACCCGGAGGCTCTTGCCGTCGCGGCTCACCGATTCAATCGAGTCGAACCCGTGGTCATGACCCGCTTGTAGGCAGCGGTACTCAGTTTTGTATCTCTGCCTCGCCGACGGAACTGAGCAGGCCACGCAGGAATTCCTGCATCCAGATCGGCAAGGCAGAGAGTCCGGCACGGAGGTCGTCGCGGATCGCCTTGCCGTGCTGGGGATCAGCGAGCAGGCGGCGTAATGTGGTCCGGACGCGCTGGCGTTCACTGTCCTGGGCCAGCATGTCCTGCATCCAGTATAGGGCTTGGACGACGCGCATGGCGGGTCGGTCAGCCCAAGACAGGCGACTGGGGGCGGCGAGCTTGAAATGGATCTCCTGGTTGCCGAGCTTGATCGGCTTCAGACGTGCGTCGACCAACACCTCGATACGCGCCGGGACGGCGGTCGTGAGGCCGAGGTCGTTGGCGGCCGTCATGCCGTCGATAACGGCGCGCGCCTGGTCGCGACGGGTGACGGCACGGATAACGGCGCGATAGTCGGGCACGGTGGGGCGGCCAGTGAGCTCGTTCTTGCGAGGTCGGTCGTAGAGGCCACGGTCAATGCGGCGCAGTTCACCGCCAGTGACGAGGCGTTGAAGGGTCTTGTCGACTGCGGCGCGGCCGCCGAGATCGGCAAAGTCGCCGGGCGTCCAGACCTCGTCGGGATTGGACACGACCCGACCGAGCAGCCGGGAGCGGAGATCGGTTCTTTGGACAGGAGCGGTCATGTCCGAAATATGTAGCACGTTTCGGACGTCAGCACTCGAGCAGCACCTCGTAGACGTTGCCGCGAGTCCGACCGACCGGCCAAAAGGTATCCGGCCTACTCCAGCAATCCCTGCTGCCGCCGGACGAGGCCGTCCATGAGCCCAGCGGTGACCACCTCGCGCAGCGTTACCGGCCGATAGCCGATCGCCTCGACCGAGAGATTGAGGCCGAGCGCATGGGTCGGCTTATTGTGGATGTGGCCATGCAGGTTGACCCAACCCGGTCCCGGCAGCCGGTCGATCGGCACCGGCCAGTGGGAGCAACCAAAGTTTACGCGCTCTGGCAGGGTCGGCCAATTCACAAGCTCCGCCATCTCGGAATCGGTCTCGAGTACCCATGATTGGATCAGGTCGACCGGCAGTGAGAACGCCAGGCTGGCGAGCGCACCGGTCGCTGCCCAGGCCGCTCCTGATGCGCCTTTGGCGTCGTGATTGCCCACAATGGTCATGTGCCGGTCGCTGTACGCCTTCACCAGTCGGCGCTGCAGTTCGAGGGAGTTCTTGAGCGCCAGATCGCCCAGGCAGACGACCAGATCGGAGGCGCTGACTGCGTCATCGAGGTTCGCCATCATGGCGGCGTCCATCGCCTCGACGTCGGCGAATTCGGTGCGATCAGCCAGTCGGATGATGTTGGCGTGTCCGAAGTGCGGATCGGACCAGAACCGAACCATCTTCCCTGCCTCGATCAGTGCGCCGATATCGGGCAGCGGCTTGCGTCTGGCCTGCCAAAGTTCGTCCAGAAAAGTCAGGTGCTTGTCCCCGATCGCTCGGTACGGACCGTCCTCACCTTGCAAGGGCTCGAGCGCGTGCTGTCTCAGGGTCTCCTGCCAGACCTTGTTGAGCTCCGTGAACGACAGCATTGAGAGGGTCCCAGCAATTTTCAGATACCGAGGTCGGCGAGCCGACCTTCGTGGCGCCGGACCTCGACCATTTCGGCTCCGGCACCGCAGCCGGATCAACACGCGACAGCCGGTAAGCTCGCACCCGTTCTGTCGGTCCAGGCCACCAGCACCAAACCGGCGGTCAGCGCAGCGACGCTCCCAGGCTGGCATTTGCGACGGCGAACATCCATCTGATCCCGACACTCGGTGCGGGATATGAGCGATGCCGACGGGACCATGCTATATGATCGACAACCCCGGCCCGTTCGCCTCACAGCAGGAGTGGCTGGAGTTCGAGGCGGGGCTGGCACGGCTCGACCAGGACGATATCGCCGTCCACTGGGCCTACCAAATGGTCGCCGACTTCTGGGCCAACGAATGGGATCCCACCATGGTCTCGATCCGGCGCCGCGTTCGCGAGCGGCACCTGAAGGAACTCCACGGCATTCAGCGGCGCCCCCTCCACGAATATGCTCCCCACGGTCTTGAGCCATCCGTCAATCGGTGGGTCCTGCGGAACTGGTCCCCTGGAACGCTGCAGGCGATCGCTTAGGCTCACGCGGGACGGCGCGGATATTGCTCGGACCGGACGGAGATCGGAGCGAGGCCTCCTCGCTTATCGGTCAAACTTCGCCGCCGCCAGTTTCGCCAACAGCGCAGGCGCGGTCGGACTTCAGTGCTGACATTAGGCCTCGGCTCCGGGTCGCTCACCCCGCGAGCGGCACTCCGAACACCGTCAAATGCCTGGAGGACCGATTACTGCGAGCTTCCGCGCGGCTTCAAACGCCTCATGAGCGCCTTTGCGGTCTCAACGTCACCGTTCCCGATGCATTCGACTGCCTGTTCGACAAGCACACGGCGGAACTCAGGATCGGTGTCGGCGCGCGCCTTGATCGTATCGTGAGCGTCGCGTGTCAGCGCCATGGTTGCCCCCCTCCTGCTCGCCGTCAGGCCGACCGCGATACTACAGATCCGCGTCGTCAGCGTCCTCTCCGGCGTCCAGCCCTTCATACTGCGGCTGATACCGCTCCACCGGTGTCTTCCAGTTCAGGAAGAAGTCCAGCGGATCCTGGGTCCCCAGAAACTCACGAGCCAGCCCAAGCCTCTGGAGCACCTCGTCTCGCCGGTCGCCGGTCAAACCGCTGGCGCGCTCCTCCACCCCCTTCAGGAAGCGCTCCACCTCCATGACATCGGACCATCGCTGGATGATCTGCCGTAGTTCATCTCCGCTCTCCCGGACCGACTCCTTGATCTTCCGGCGGTCCTCATCCCGGCGATACCGCTCCATATCGGCAAGCCATTTCTGGTGCCGGATCTCGGCCTGGCGCTGGGCCTCCGCCACCATCTCGACCAGTGCAGGCGCCGCATCCTCGATACCTTTGATGATCGTCTTTAAAGACGCGGTGAGCGGTGACTTCTCAGTCTCCTGCCACTGCGTCGACCAGGTGACGCTGGGATACGGCGAGTAAGCCACGAGCCGCAGACGGCCGGTGAGCACGTCCTCGGTCGTCGTCCATGTGTTGCCGTAGTAGGCGCGGCCGGAGCGAGGAGGCGTGTAGTCGGCCTCGCGGACGTAGTTGCCGCCGCCGACGTAGCGCATCAGGACCTCTTCCGACGTCTCAATGACGGCGATTCCAATCACCAGGGTACCGACGTACACGACCGTAGGCCGGTACGGCCGCAGCGGCCGGGGATACGGTAGAGCGCGCTGCGTGTTCGGCTTCTCACGACCATCGATCTCCATGCAGTGCAGCGCCTGGTTCGCGGGAGCCTCAACAACCCGGTGCCCTCTAGCCTCCAGGGCGTTGAACAGGGAATTGGCGAAATCGAGCGCCTTATCCAGGCACGCCATTGAGGCGATCAGGTCGACGCGCCGCTTCTTGTAGGGCCTGAGGTACTTGCCTTCTTCGACCGCCCGTTCATGCTCGAAGTGCTTCCTGGCGCCACGGATCAGGGGATGCACTCGATCCTTCGGCACTTGAACCCGGCCAGCGCGCCGTCGCACAGGAGGACGCGGCTCCGGTGGTTCCTGAAGCGTCCCACCAGCTGTCCAGGTCAGCTGATCGCCAGGCTGCGCGTCCGGCAGTGAAGGCTTCACCGGTGCCTTGCCCACCGCCAGTTTGGCCCAGTAGCCCCTCTCCGGGCGCGGCACGTTCAGCACCGTGCAGACGCGGGCCATGTAGCTGTTGGACACCGCGAACTGGTCGGCGACCTTCATCATCGGCTTTGACCAGACAAGGTCGTAGAGTTCTTCCCTCGAAACCACAGCGCACTCCGTGCGAGATCGGGTTGAGTCTACCTGCGGCGGCAGTTCCGGCCCTTACGAACCCCATGCCGGGAACGTTCGTGAGGCAGTGAGCGGCATAGCTCGTGGCTTCGCGTACTGATCGTCTTGCTTCCCGGAGGAGGCCACGATGATCAGTTCAACATCTCTCTGGGATCGAAGGTCAGCCTCATCTGGCGCCAGGCGTCTGGCCGGTCCTTCGGCAGGTTCAATGGCGTGCAGCTTGGGTTCCTCAAGGCCCTGAGGGCTGACTCGGCGGCAGCCCGGAAGAACGGGTCCGCCGTCATGCGCTTCTGATCGACGACGGAGGCGCTTCGGACTGTCCGGTCCGCGTTCATGGATACGTCGACGTCGACGGCGAGGTTGTTGGATGCACGGGCGCCAGCCGGGACCAGCCAGCATCGTGCGACCTGATGACGGACCCTGGATAGCTCTTCACCAGTCAGTCTGTCGGCAGGGAGTGGTGAAGGCGCCCGCGCCGAAGTGCCGGAGGCAAAGGACAGAATCGCCTCCATGATTTCCTTAGTGAGAACACCATCCTCAGGCTGACCTTTCGACTTCTGGAACTGCCCGATGGCGCCGCGCGTATTTGCCCCCATCAGGCCATCGGCGGGACCGGCGTCGAAGCCGAGCTCGTTCAATCGGGCCTGCACATCCCTGATCTGCGCCCGGGTCGGAGAGAAGCCCGTTTGCGAGGCCTCGGTTTTGGGCTCGACGGTGGGGGATATGGAGCCCGATCCGGCGGCAGCGAGGCGATCGCCATAGAGCTCGCGCGGCGATTTCGCATAGAAGATCAACGCTCCCGTCCGGTTCTTGTCCGGCTGGGAGAATGCGACCTTGGCGGATCCGACATCGCCAAGAGCGAATGCCCATCTCGCTGGATTGCTAACACCGGCGGCCTCGAGCCTGCGGAGGCTGTCCCCGGCGAAGACGTTCCGGTTGATCCTCCAGCAACTCCAGGCAGAGGTCTCATCCGGCAGGAGGTACGGGATGTCTTCCTTGTATCGATTGGTCCCACTGAACGTCGTCGAGAGCGTCCCAGCGCCTGCATCGTGCGCAAACAGCGACGTCCTATCGAGATCATTCATCAGGTCGAAGCTCACCTCGTTGCTTCCGATGATGTCGACCCTCGAAATGCTCGCGACGTCCCTGCTCCCGGCCATTAGGTCGACTTGCAGTGCCCGGATCGCGAAACGGCTCTTGTTGGTGATCCGGACGCAGACCCTCCAGCCCACAAACTTGTCGACCTTGGTCTCAATCCTCAGCCCGGCCGACAGGTCGCGCCTGAAGTGTGCACCGAGGATCTGATCTTCGAGCGATCTCAGGATGGCTTCCTGTCGGGAGACCGCCTTCTTCTTGGCCACCAGCTGGCTATCGGCATCCGACGACGAGCCAGCAGAAGCCAGCTTCTTTGCGAATGCGTCCCGAGCCGCATCGAAGTCGGAGCTTGCGCTGTCCAATTCGGACTGGGCCAATTTGATGGCCGCCTTGCGCTCGGCCTCGAGACGTTCCCTCACGCGAGCAAACTCCGGTATCCGACTGTCGAACGCATTCTTCGCCAGGGTCAGGGCGGCTTTGGCCCGTTCCTCCTCCGCCGCCGCCATGGCCGCCGCGTTCCGCTTCTCCGGTAGGGACGCCTCCAGCTTGGGTAGGCCGCTCTCGATCTCAGCCTGCTCGGCGAGACGCTTCTTCACCTCGTCGGCCGCGGAGGCTGCCGCCGTGGAGGCGCCTTCCAGGGCCGCGGATGCGACATTCAGTGTGCACGCGATCTTCGCATCCTCTGGGTCGGGCTTGTGGAGCTTCGCCCTGAAGATCTTCAACGAGGCATCGCTCTCGTTTCCCTCCGACGCGAACGTCCGAATGCCGTCGAGGCCCTTATCCACGTAGGCCCTCAGATCCGCGGCGAACCGTCCGCAGTAGTTGGTCTCGATGGCGTCCAGCTTCTCCTTCGCCTTGTACATGGGAGGAATGTTCAGGCTCACGAGCATGCGGGGCGCCTGAAGAGCCCTGTCGAACTCGGGTTCGAACGCGAAGAAGACCTCGAGCAGCGCCTGCTTCTCTTCGTCGGCTGCCCTTGCCGCGTCCATCAAGGCGTCCGGATCGCCGGTGCTGATCCTGTCCCTGGTGGCCTCCGCCTGCTTCAGGGCGTCCCTGGCCGCTGTCAGTTCCCCAGCGAGCTTCTCCATCCGGACGCGCCAGACCGCAATCCTGCTGCCGGTATTGAGAACCTTCTGCGTCGCCTCTTCGTGCTGCGCCTTGGCTTCCTCGTATGCGACCTGAGCGGCCCTCAGCGCTTCCTCGGCGTCCTTCTCGTCCTGCGAGATGACGGGAAGAAGCTTCACCTCGCCCAGGGCCTTGTGTGCTGCCGATATCCGTTCGGTCAGAGGCACCAGGGCAGCGTCGCGCTCCTGCTCTATGGCAGCCCGCCTCTCTTCGCGCTCACGGGAAGCCTGCTCAAGGCTGCTCTCCAGGCGACGAACCTCCGATCGCATGGTCTCGAGTTCCGATCGTGCCTTCGCGTAGGAGGCGTTCAACTCCGCGAGGCTGGTCGGTTCCGCAGCCAGCAGCCCTGGCTCGGCGAGCAGAACCGCTACCGCTGCCACAACTCCGAAACACGTGCCGAGCTTCATGATGCCCCCCGTTTGGCTGAAGCCTAGTCAACAGCGAAGGGCCACGTAATGCGAGAATTACGCTCCGCTGTTGCATCGCCTATTCCTCCCTGGCGCCAGAGAGTCGTCCGGATTGTGCCGTGCTCTTCATATTCGAGGCGCGACCGTCGGCGGGGTATCCTCAACCCTGGCGCAGCGGCGGTTCAAGGATGGCTTCCGGCAGTGATCAGGTCCTGCAAACCGAACGGGTTCGTGCCCTTCGCCTACACCAAGGGGCCGATCAAGGCGTTCGCCCCCGGTCATCCGCAGGCGTGGATCGACAAATTGTCGCCCTGGAACTTCCCGGTGGTCTGACCATGGCCGCGATCACCCGCGTCTTCACGCTCGCCCGCGTCGCCGAGATGCTCGGCGAGGACCAGGACTGGCTCGAAGACATCAGCGACGAGCTCGAGCCTGAGGACGGCTTGATCGCCGTCTATGGAACCGGCGAGGAATACACCGTCGCGTTCACCGAGTTCGGCATCGAGAACCTGAAGCAGGCCATCCGTAACCATCGGACCGATGCCAGCCGGATTAATGCCGAGCCCCAATAGCGGCCTCGATGGGCCGCTGCCGGTTCAATAGCTTTGCAGACTTTGTTGCAAGCAAGCCGACGGCCGATCGCCCAACTGTCTGGCCAGCGGTGCGCGTCAAAGCCCCAATCCAGTGGGGTGTATCCACCGCTTACGAAGCTCCGATCAACCTTCCTCGTTGAAGAAGTCCTCATCGAGGCGCTTGATCTGCACGACTCTGCTGACCCGCACGCCGACATCGTGCTCAATCAGGAGGTCCCCCAGCTTCTTGCCATCAATCAGGATCACGCGCTGGGTCAGGTGGCGGACGAACTCGACGGCGTGCTGGCTGAACGTCGAGGTCGTGACGAAAACGCCCTTGGTGGCCCCAAGACCGACCAGGCTGCCGACGAACCCCTGAACATCCGGCCTACCGACCACGATATTGGGTGCGTAGCGCTTCGCCTGCACGTAGACCCGGTCCAGGCCGAGCCGGTCCTCGTTAATTACGCCGTCAACGCCGCCATCTCCGGTACCGCCCAGCTGCTGGGCCGCGTTCCGGTGCGAACCGCCATAACCCATTGCGACCAGCAGTTCGACGATGAGCCGCTCGAAGAAGCTGGGGCTGTTCTGGAGAATGCGCTGGAGCAAGTCGGTGCGCAGCGCCGTCTCCAGCGTCTCGTGCGCAGCCTCGATCTGCTCCTCGGGGGTCCGTGAGCCGTCAATGGTTCCATCAAGCGCCGTTTCGGCGCTCGGCTCTGCATCCTGGTCCGTCGCTTGGTTCTTATAGAACGCATGGAACTCTGGGATCGCGAGCAACAGCTTGACGTCGATACCCTTGGGATCGGTGTTGAGCAGCGCCCGACCGGCTTCGCTCGCTACGAACCGACCGCGGCTCGGCGTATCGATCAGGCCAGCCCTGTTCATATAGAACTTCGCCCAATGGATCCGGTTGTGCAGCACACGCTGCCTGCCGCTCGGCAGCAGTTGCTCGCGCTCTGCGGCAGACAAGCCGAATTCCTCGGCGATCTTGTCCGCTGCCTCTGGAACGCGGGTCTCCCCCTTCGCTGCCAGCCGCAGCACGGGCAGCATCAGTGTCTGATAGTCCGGAATACTCATTGCCCCCTCTGGATACGCCCAGTTCCTCCGCACAATGCTAGCATTGATACCGTCACCGTTGCGGTCATTAGCGACACCGGACTATGTCACCGCACCGTGAAGAGGCAGCTGCGGATCCCCGCCACCAGGAGCACCGTACGCTGTCATTGCGCGCCGATGTTCCAGCCGCCACCTTGTTCTCCTCAGGAACCTGCGAGCCGTCCATGACACCAGAGCAATCGAACGACCTGCTGAAGGCGACCACCCGGATCGCCGCCGCGTATCTGTCGAAGAACGCTATCGCCCCTGATCAGCTGGCGCCGGTGCTTCGGGACATTCACACCGGCCTTGTTGGTCTCGGCCAGCCGAAAGTCGAAGAGGCTACTGC
>MRWG01002076.1_pt1 | contig 10946 bp, 8 predicted proteins | sample 1013341 | NCBI WGS metagenome assembly MRWG01 (sample SAMN06117577, study PRJNA244670) | biofilm metagenome | biome: Water; feature: Cathode Biofilm; material: Biofilm; isolation source: microbial consortium enriched at the cathode of a solar microbial fuel cell | place: USA: District of Columbia ...
GGGCGAACCGCGCGCGTGGGCCGGTCTGCTCGTGCCACTTGGCCGGGCCGGAGATGCGGAACGTTCCCTGCGGCGTCACGATCTCCGCCTCGGCGGTACCGAAGACCTCGAAGCGTCCGGGACGCACATTCACGCCGCCGTGCGAGGCCGAAAACACGATCTCAGCGCTGATCGTCTCCGTGCCGGCACCGATCGGTGGATGGTACGTCTCGTGCGTCTTCGTGGCCGCCGTCACGTGGCCGATCATGGCCGGACCGTGCCTGCGGAAGCTGGCCACGCGAATGCCCTGTGACTCGGCGACATCGAAGGTTACCGAGTCGCTCGAGACCGGCGTGGCCGAGGCGCTCCCCTCCAGCGAGATCGTCGGGTCGACGACAGCATAGTGCCGACCGTCGACATAGGCGGACATCCACAGGATACCACGCCCGCGTTCCGGAAACCGGCCGAGTCGGAACCGAAGCTCACCGTCGCCACCCGGGTCGATGACGTAAACCGCGACCGACTCGGCGTAGTGCGGCGGCAGGCGGCTCTCCGCTCCGGCAGGGCATGCCAGGGCGAGCACGCCCAGGACGATCCACAGACGAAGCGCGCGACCCGGCGCCCTGGTCAGCGCTCCCGCCTCGAGTGCCAGCAACCGCCTGCTCATTCCACCAGCCCCGCCTGGCGCTCGAGCTGCCGGATATAGCGGTGCAGCGACTGCAGCGTGTCATCGGCGGGCGGTGGATTCAGTGCCTGATTCAGGTACGCGAACGCATACATGAAGCGGGTAGAAATCGTGTTTCCCAGGTGATCGGCACCGTCGATGTACCGGTACTCGTGGCTGATCCCCGCGTCGAACAGCTTGCGGTGCAGAAATTCCGTGCCCCGGTGCAGATTGAAGGCGTCCTCGTCCCCGACTTCGAGATAGATCTTCAGCCCGCTGGTTCGGAGCGCTGCCGGATTCCCATCGACGATGTTGGCCGGATTGTTCGCCTTCCAGTAGTCGCGATCCACCGGCTTACCGTAGCGCTCTTCGAAAAGCGCCTGTGACCGCCAGAACCGGTCCTGAAGCTCGATCGCATCGAAGGACATCGCCGGGGCGATCCCGGGCTCCAGCGCTGCGACCGCGGCGAAGCGCTGCGGATACTTGAACGCCATCCGCAGGCTTCCCATGCCCCCCATCGAGATGCCGGTGATGACCGTGTTCCCGGCATCTGCCCGGACGTTGAAGCGTTTTCGCACGAACGGGATCACTTCCTCGAGAACGAACGTTTCCCAGCGCTGCGAGCCATCCCGGTAGTCGAGGTAGAAGGAACGCCCCGCCGAGGGCGTCACCACGACCGCCCGCTCGAGCACACCCTGCGCCCACGCCTGCTCGAACAGCCCCTTCATACGGTCGGACAGGAACGTGTGGTCTCCGCCGCCGCCATGGAGCAGGATCACCAGTGGAAAGGGCGCCTTCGACGCCCCATAGCCGGGCGGCAGCAGAACGGCAACCGGCACCGGTGCAGGTACGAGCTCGGACTGGAGCTCGTGGATCTCGATGTTGCCGGCGGGTGCACCAGCTGCAGGGCGGATGAACGTGCTCAGCGGGTCGACGTTCGGCGCGATCGGGGCCCCCGGGTTCCCCTGCTCCCGGGCGACCGTCGTCGGTCCGGCAGCAACGAGCGTCGTCGTGGCCCCCGACGAGTTCCCGGGGATTCCCATCGTGCCCACCGCAAGCTGACGGGCCGGACCCCCTCCCTGATTCATTCGTTCGACCTGGGCCATCGCAATGGGCACATCCGCGAAGCCGGCGCCGCACCAGAGCACCAGACCCGCCAGGCCGAAAACGGGGTTTCGCATCAGTTCTCTCCCATCAGCGTGTTGCACGGGCGGCCTTCGGTAAACACCGCCTCGCGGCATTGTCGGGCCGGCTACGGCATCAACGAGCGAAAACGCCACGATTCTGATGTCGCTTCGGCGCCTGCGGAATCTCGATGTCGAGCAGCATCCCACCACCGCGCGGCTCGAGCAACGCGCGGCAATCGGACTGATCCTGCGCCGGCAACCGGTGATCGTAGCCGAGCCCGCGCCGGAGTCATCACACGTGGTGCGCTGCCGGCACCACGGCGAAGGCGCAAGGCAGGTTGCAGACACCGGCGATACCCACCGGTGCGCGGCAGGGTTGATCCGAGCCGGCCTAGGTGGAATTCTGCAGTTTGTTCCCAACTGCGAAGAGAGCATTCATGAGGATCCGACGGACGCTGGTGGCAACGTCTCCATCCGCCGACGGGTGACCGGTCCGCAAACGTCAGTTCGTGATACTGACTCAGACCCAGGGTCGAATCGCTCCGCCGCCAGCACGTGGAGGCCTGGGGAATCCGCAACGAGCAGTACGGCGAGTACACATCCGGCTGAGGCATCCCGCACCCCGGCATGGGGCTCAGCCCCGCTGACCCATAGCCGTGTCGTGCGGCGAAGTCGAACTCATGTACTCTTCACAGGTTGTCAATGATGGTTGATCGGCAGAAGAACCAGATGCAAGCGGAAAACCCCGAGGAAACCGACCGCGAAGCGCCGCCGGCCGCGCGCCGTAGAGCGAACCCCGTTGGCCGGATCGTCTTTCTGCTGCTCACCGTCGCCTGCTTCGGCTATCTCTACTACCGCCTCAACGGCGCTGCGATGCGCGAGGGCCTGAGTTTCACCGCCTACATGGCGCAGGTGTTCGCCATGGTGGAGTGGCTGCCCTGGCTGGCGCTGATGATGGGCTACTCGCTGTTCTACTTCCTGATCGACACGCTGGTGGTCTCTCGCGCCTTGAACTGGTTTCTCGCCGACATCCGCTATCGCGACATCCTGCCCATCCGCGCCAGCGCCTACATCATTTCGATTTTCAACGAGCAGGTCGGCAAGGGCGCCATGGCCTACTATCTGAACCGCCGCGACAAGGTGCCGGGCTGGGAGGTGGGCTCGGTGATGCTGTTCATCATGTTCTGCGAGGTGTTCTACCTGCTGATCTGGGCGACCGTGGGGTTCATCTTCAGCGCTGAGGAACTGCCGAAGGCGTTCAACATCCTGCCCGTGATCAGCATCGGCGCCGCGGTGTTCCTGGTGCTTTGGCTGCTGTACTTCAGCGGCAGGATCCTGCCCGGGAACAAACTCCGCGAGCGCCGCATTCTCAGCGCCTTCCGCCAGGCCAGGCCCTGGCACTACGGTGCCTTCTTCCTGCTGCGCTCGCCAGCGCTGCTGGCCGCGGTCGTGGTCTACACAGCGGCACTGAATCTGTTCGGCGTGGACGCCTCGCTGCTGACGATCCTGCCCTACCTGCCGGTGATCTTCTTCGCCGCCGCGGTGCCCACCCCCATGCGTGCCGCTGCGATCACCTTCTGGGTCATCCTGTTTCCGGACAACGAAGGGCAGATGGCCGCCTTCGGCTTCGTGCAGCACAACTTCTTCATCCTGTTCAACGCTCTGATCGGCCTCGTCTTCTGGCGCCGCGCCCAGCGGGAACTGTTTGGCTGACCTGTTCGGATGGCGATCCCCGCTCGGTCCCGCGTTCCGCCGGCGAAAATACCAACCGCATCTGCTTCTCGATCTCGATCAGCACGAAGAACGCTGCCCCCACCGCCACCAGCGTGACGCCATCCCCGAACGGGACCGCCTGAGTGCCGAACACGTGCTGCAGGGGCGGCGCGTAGGTCATGGCGAACTGGGCTGCCGTCACGGCGATTACACAGACCCAGACCACCGGTGTGCCACGCGCGGCCGTCCAGGTCAGCGAGGTACCGTGAGCCTTGCGGATGAAGAACAGGTAGAAGATCTGCAGCACGACGAGCTGATTCACGGCCAGCGTCCGGGCCAGTGCTTCCGGATGGCCCCGGTCGATCGCGGCCCCGTACATCCCGTACACGGCGGCGAGAAACAGCACCGACACCAGGACGATGTGCCAGATCAGGGTGCCGGTGAGCAGCGGTTCGTCCCGCGGCCTTGGTGGTCGCCTCATGGTACCCGGCTCGCTGGGCTCGAAGGCCAGTGCCAGACCCAGGGTCACGGCAGTGACCAGATTGACCCAGAGAATCTGCACCGGGGTTATCGGCAGCGCCAGCCCGGCGAACAGAGCCACGATGATGGTCAGCGCCTCCCCGGCGTTTGTAGGCAGCGTCCAGCTTATGACTTTCTTGATGTTGTCGTAGACCGTGCGCCCTTCCCGAACGGCGGCGGCGATCGTCGCGAAGTTGTCGTCGGCGAGTACCAGATCCGATGCTTCCTTGGCCGCTTCACTGCCCTTGCGACCCATGGCGATGCCAGCGTCCGCGCGCTTGAGTGCGGGCGCATCGTTGACGCCGTCGCCGGTCATCGCCACGGTCAGCCCGCGGGCCTGCAGCGCAGCGACCAGGCGCAACTTGTGGGCGGGCGACGTGCGCGCAAAGATGTCGGTGGTTTCGGCGGCGTCGATCAACGCGGAATCGTTCATCGCTTCGAGATCCGCGCCGGTCAGCACGTCCCTGGCATTCCGCAGACCGATGCGCGCCGCAATGGCCCGGGCCGTCGCCGCATGGTCGCCGGTGATCATCTTCACCCGGATGCCGGCGGCCTGGCACTCCGCCACCGCATCCACGGCCTCCGGCCGTGGCGGGTCGATGAGACCGATGAGCCCGACCATCGTCATACTGCCTTCCAGGTCGGCGCCGTTGAGCACGGTGTGCGCCTGGGGAACGTTGCGACTGGCCACCCCGATGACCCGCTGCCCCTCCGCCGCCAGCCGCTCCACCAGTGTCTCCCAGCGCTTGGGATCGAGCGACGCGGTATCGCCGCCCGCGGCCCGTTCGTCGACACACATCGCCAGCACCGCTTCAGGCGCGCCCTTCAAGTGGATGCGGGCATGGCCCTCGTGGTCGTGATGCAGAACGGCCATGTAGCGGTGGGCCGCATCAAAGGGAATCTCGTCCGTCCGCGTCCAGTCCCGCAAGGACTCGGCCCCCTCGCCGGTGATGCGTCCGGCCAGCGCCAGCAGGGCCCCTTCCATGGGATCCCCCTCCACCCGCCAGTCGCCATCGTGGTGGTGCAGCACGGCGTCGTTGCACAGCGCGGCGGCCCGGGCGAAATCCAGCAGCAGCGCATCGTCGGCGGGCCGGACGGCGGCACCACCGAACTGCACGCTCCCGTCCGGCGCGTAGCCATCCCCGAGTACGGCATAGATGCGATCGGAACCGGCCAGAGTCGCCGCCGCCATTTCGTTGCGCGTCAGGGTTCCGGTCTTGTCGGTGCAGATCACCGACACCGAACCCAGCGTCTCGATGGCCGGCAGGCGCCGGACGATGGCCCTGCGCTGCGCCATGGCCTGAACGCCGACGGCGAGGGTGATCGTGAGAACGGCCGGCAGCCCCTCGGGGATGGCGGCGACGGACAGACCAACGACGGCCATGAACAGGTCGGCGAACGGCAGATGACCGACGAAGTACCCGTAGACCAGCAGGGTCGCCGCGACCACCAGAATGAACGCGGTCAGCCAGCGCGCGAACCGGTCCATCTGGCGCACCAGGGGCGTCGTCAGCGTTTCCACGCTCTCGAGCATGCCGCTGATCCGACCGATCTCTGTGTCGGCGCCGGTGGCCGTGACGATGCCGCGTCCCGTACCCGCCACCACCAGAGTGCCACTGAAGAGCATCGACCGGCGATCACCGAGCAACGCCCCGGCCGGGACGGCGGCCACACTTTTGTCCACCGCCATGGACTCGCCGGTCAGTATCGCCTCCTGCACCGACAGGCCGTGAACGTCCAGGACACGCAGGTCGGCAGGCACCCGGTCCCCCGGCTCCACCAGCACGACGTCTCCGGGCACCAGTGCCGACGCGTCCACCGTGCGTCTCCGGCCGTCGCGCAGCACCGCCGAGCGCGGCGCGAGCATGCTGCGAATCGCCTGCATGGCCTGCTCCGCGCGGCCCTCCTGGATGAAGCCGATGCCGGCGTTCGCCAGCACCACGGCAATGATGACCCCGGTATCGACCCAGTGTCCCAGGGCAGCGGTCACCCCGGCGGAGGCCAGCAGCACGTAGATGAGGATGTTGTGGAAGTGCGCCAGGAACCGCAGGACCGCGCTGCGACGGGCCGGCTCCGGGAGTCGGTTGGGACCGTGACCCTCGAGACGCCGGGCCGCCTCGGCTTCCGTCAGCCCTTCGCTGCCCGTTGCGACCGCCGCCAGCGCGTCGTCGACCGACAGCGCATGAATGTCCCGTCGAACCTGCTCCATGACCCCAGCATCGAAATCACCGCAATTACCGATTGTCCGGTGGGGGTTCCCGAACGCGCAACATGTGAAAGGGACCCGTGCCCTTTCGTCACCCGTACCCGACGCGACGGCGATAGCTGGTAAACTGCTCAGCGGAATGGATCATCGCCCGACAATGACCGAGCGTTCTCTCGACAGACGACTGAGCGTCGCCCCCATGATGGCGTGGACGGACAGGAGTCATATTTCCATACGAATTCAAAGTGTTACTGACAGTCGAAAGCGTGCTGGGGTACAGATGGGGTACGTGGATGTAGAAGGACTATCCACCACCCCCAGGAAGAGCCTGACACACTCGCGGATCCATCAACCGCAGGCACCGCAATGAACTATCGAGACCGCATCATCCGTGATCCCCAGATTTGCGGGGGCGAGCCGGTCATCAAAGGCACTCGGGTGACCTTACGGACCGTGCTGGCAAGCCTCGCCGAGGGTGACGCTCCCGAAGACATGATCAAGGACTTCCCAACGCTCACCGTACAGGACGTAACGGCAGTCATTGCCTTCGCCGCCGCTTCGGCAGAGGAAGATCTGCCTCTGCCACCGCTGCCGCAGGCCTCGTGAGGCTCAAACCGAGTTGGCCTTCCTGTAGGTTCATGAGGAGCAATCAACCTATCGATCAGCAATCATTGACCGACAATCAGGATCATCGCGGGAGTCCGCGATGGCCCAGCGAGTCGGTGCCGGTGCCGCTTTGGGATTCGCGGATCAAGCTCGATTCTTCTGTTTCTTTGTGTAGCAGCATGTTGCACGCAACCGTCAATGCTATGTCGGAATCTCAGTGGGGATGTCGGTCTCGGCGGCTGCACAAACGCGCCCCTCGAACAGACGCACAAGCGGACCCGTGACATCCGGGAGCAGACTATCCAGGGCATCGACCCAACTGGCTCAAGTCCGTCAAGATGTACGCCAGCCCCAAGATTGGCAGATCACCAGTCGATCAGATCGAGTTCGCGCATATTTTGACCGTGCTGGAGCCCATCCGGACGACCAAAACGGAAACGGCACGTCGAATTCGCCAGCGCATGGAAGCGGTAATGGCATGGGCGAAGGTCAGCGGTTACCGAAGCGGTGATAACCCGGCGCCGTGGAACAACAAACTTGAGCACGTGCTCGCGAGACCGTCGAAACTGCGCAGCGTGAGCCATCACCCCGTCCTCCCCTGGCAGAAGATTGGAGGCTTCATGGCCGACTTGCGCGATCGGGACGCCATGGCTGCTCCCGCCCTGGAGTTCGCCATGCTCACTGCGACGCGTTCCGCCGAAGTGAGGCTCGCGACCCGGGATGAGATAGACGCGGGCCGCAAGCTCTAGACAATCTCAGCCGAGCGGATGAAAGCGCCGACCCACCCTCTTCCGTTATCGGAACCCGCCATGAAGCGGCTGAAGGCGCTCCCGCGCACTGCAGAGTCCCCATACGTGTTCCCTGCAGCCAAGCGAGGCGCGATTTCGGACATGAGCCTGTCGGCCGTGTGCCGGCGCATGGATGTGCACGCCGTCCCAAACGTTTTCAGGAGTACGTTCAAGGATTGGGCGAGGATTTCCACCGCTTATGCCGACGAAGTATCGGAACTGGCGTTTGCCCCAAGGTAAGAAGTGACGCCACCCGTGCCGCCTACGCACGGAATGAACTGCTGGACAAGCAAACCAGGCTGATGCGGGATTGGGCCAACACCTACGCTACCGTCATGCCCAGAATTGACGTTGTCTCCATCCGCGAGGGCAAGCGAGCCTCCCAGCACACGTAGACCGTTCAGAGGCGCCATGGGCGCCTGGATCTCGCTGCCCGGCTGCCCCGAGGCCAGGGCCAGCGGCACGAGCGCCAGCGCGGTGGCGAGGGCCGTCATCAGGATCGGCACCAGCCGCTCCTCCGAACCCTGCCGCACGGCATCCTCGAAGGGCACGCCAGCGTCACGCGCCAGGCGGCGCACGTGGTCGACCAGGATGACGCCGTTATGGGTAGCGATGCCGAACTGGGTGATGAAGCCGATCATGTAGGCGATGGTCACTACCCCACCGGCGGCCCGAACGCCAGCCACGCCACCGATGAGCGCGAGCAGCGGGTTGAGCATCACGAGCGACTTATCCCGGGTCGAGCCGAAGGCGGTCACCAGCAGGAAGAAGATGCCCGCGATGACCACGGCACGCATCAGCACCAGACGCTCGGCGGCGGACTCGGCACTCTCGAACTGGCCGCCGCACTCTATGTGGGTGACCACCTTCAACTGGATGGCAGCTGGATCACAGGGGACGGCCGCGCACCGTCCCGATCCGCACGGAGGGCCAGCGGGCTGCAAGGCGCCGCCCTACCCCTACCAGATGCCGGATCATACCCCTTCTATGTGACGGCTATCCTCTGCTCGAGAAATACCTGTACAAGGGAACAAACACGACTGCGACGTACCAACCATAAAGGTACGCACCGACAAGCCCAAACAGGAAGCCGGACAGCGTCAACCACTCGAATCCGGGTAGCAGCGGGGACCAGGCTTCATACATGCGCATCTCCGACGGCACCAGCAAACCGAACCCGATGCAGATCAGATAGGAGATCACAAGAAACAGCGACAGCGCATGGCCCGTCGGCACGATCGAAGGCCCTCGACTATCGGTGTTTATCGCTTCATTCATGGGTAGCTCCTCAGTTCTTGCTACGTTCGCCCATATCGCTTCTGGGTCTCGTTGATCAGCCTACGACCTGTCACCTACTCACAGTTCAAGTCATCAAGCTGCGGACCCTCCGACGTGCAACCGCTTCCTCTCGCCGCGCTCGTAGACTTCAATGCCGAGGCTATAGATCACTGGAAGCACAAGCAGGGACAGCAACGTCGTCGTCACCATGCCGCCGATCATCGGCGCCGCAATCCGCTGCATGACGTCTGCGCCTGTGCCGGACAGCAACATGATCGGCAGCAAACCGAAGATGGTCGAGGAAGCCGTCATTGCAACCGGCCGTACACGCCGCGAGGTACCTTCATGCACAGCCGCGATGACTTCCTCTCGGCTCAGGATCGCCGACCCGTCGGCTTCCTTCGAGGATCTGCGCTCTTTGACCGCTTGCTGAATGAATGTGAGCACGAGCACACCTGTTTCGATCGCGACGCCGGCAAGGGCGATGAATCCGACTGCAACAGCCACCGACAGATTGAATCCGTACCAGTAGACCAGCCAGAAGCCGCCAATCAGGCCAAACGGGACCGAAAGCATCACCAGGCTTGGCGCTGCAGCATTGCCGAAGTTGAAATACAAGAGTACGAAGATCAGCAACAAGGTCGCAGGGATGACGAGCTGCAACCGAGCGGCCGCACGCTCCATGTACTCGTATTGGCCTGACCACCCGACCGTGTATCCGGCCGGAATGTCCACTTGCTCGGCAACGATCTGCCGCGCTTTGCTCACGAAGCCACCCACGTCGCTCGTCCTCAGATCCACGTACACCCACGCATTGGGGCGGGCATCCTCGCTCTTGATGGCAGGTGGCCCGCGGCGCAGAATGATCTCCGCCACCTGACCCAACGGGATCTGCGCACCAGAGGGCGTGGGGATGAGCACGCGCTTTAGGCGCTCCGGATCATCGCGAAGATCCCGCGGATAGCGGAGGTTTACAGGATAGCGCTCGAGCCCTTCCACCGTTTCCGTGATGCGCATACCACCAATCGCCGACATGATCACATCCTGGACGTCGCCGACCGTGAGCCCGTAGCGGGCAACGGCCTCGCGCCGGATATCGAAGTCGAGGAAGTAGCCACCTGCTGCACGGTCGCCAAAGGCAGAGAGCGTCTCCGGCATCGACTTCATCGCCCGCTCGATGTCTTCGGCAATCTCCTGCAGCACGACGAGATCCGGACCTCCGACCTTGATCCCCACCGGCGTCTTGATTCCGGTTGAAAGCATGTCGATGCGGGTCTTGATCGGCATCGTCCAGGCGTTGGCCAACCCGGGGAATTTGATCGCAGCGTCCATTTCCCGCATCAGTTCCTGTGTCGTTTTGGTTGGCTCCGGCCATTGCTCCTTTGGCTTCAGCCTAACAATCGTCTCGATCATCGACAGCGGGGCCGGGTCGGTCGCCGTATCTGCGCGCCCTACTTTGCCAAACACCGATTGAACCTCCGGGAAGGTCATCAGGATCTTGTCTGTCTGCTGCAGAAGCTCCTTGGCTTTGGTGATCGAGACGCCTGGAAAGGTCGTTGGCATGTAGAGAATGTCGCCTTCGTCCAGCGGCGGCATGAACTCACTGCCGAGGTGGGTCATCGGGTAGATCGTCGCCGCCAGCAGCGCAACCACGAGTACCAGCGTCGACTTGCGCCACTGCAGCAGGAATCTCAGAGCGGGCGAATGAAGCGCGTGGAGGAGGCGAGCGAGCGGATTGCGTGCCTCCGGCATCACCCTGCCGCGGATGAAGTACCCCGTGAGCAGCGGCACCAGCATGATCGCAAGAAGAGCAGCCGCGCCCATCGAGTAGCTGCTGGTAAAGGCGAGCGGCTTAAAGAGTCGTCCTTCCTGTGCCTCGAGCGTGAAGATCGCGAAATACGAGACGACGATGACCAGCAACGAGAAGAACAGCGCTGGCCCCACTTCCTTTGCCGCCCTGCCGATCGCGGCCCACCGCTCCTGCGGTGGCAACACGTCACCGAATTTCTCTCTCGCCATCGCCAGGTGCTTGTGCGCGTTCTCGATGAGCACGATCGGACCATCGA
>MRWG01002077.1_pt1 | contig 10944 bp, 4 predicted proteins | sample 1013341 | NCBI WGS metagenome assembly MRWG01 (sample SAMN06117577, study PRJNA244670) | biofilm metagenome | biome: Water; feature: Cathode Biofilm; material: Biofilm; isolation source: microbial consortium enriched at the cathode of a solar microbial fuel cell | place: USA: District of Columbia ...
CCCTCCACGGCGCAGTTCTACCGCCTGTACCGACCAAGTTCGGATGGACTCGAAGGCGATGAACAGGAAGTGGCGTACCAGGTCGTCGAAATGCGACGCGGCCAGCGTGGCGAACTCGACCCGCGCAAACCAAAATCACGCTGGATGCAGGCCGATCGTGACTGGGGCATCATCGCCACCGTCAAAGCGAGGTTCCTCGACGGGCAACGACTCGTGGACTCTGAATCTGTCTTCTTTCTGTCACTGGATCGCTCCAACGAGGCGTGGTCCATTCACATGGCGGTGAAGCGAGGCAAAGACGCGGCGATCTTCACCGAGACCGGGGCGCGCGAAGGCGACGCCATCGAGGTCAACATCATCCAACCAGGACAGCCGCAAGTCACGAAACGCTGGCGCAAGCCGCCTGAGGGATATCTCTCGCAAGTGGAGACATTGCTGCTTCCCTTCATGCTGGCGCGCACCGGCGCTGAGACTGAATTCGCGTTCTACACATACCAGCCGCAACACAATGACATCATGCTGCGTCGCGACACGTTTGAGCGCTCGGATCGCCCGGGTGAATGGATGCAAATCACGCGGCCCAGCGAAGACGCCGCGCTTGATCGCACGGCCCTCGACGCTGACGGCCTGATCGTGCGCAAGCAATTGGCGTCGGGCGTCGTGATGGAGGCGGTGAAGTTTGATCGCCTGTTGAGCATTTGGCGCAGCAAGGGATTGCCGACCGAATAGTCGATCTCGCGCGCATCAAAGCGCTTTAAGGCGCTGACTCACTCTTATGTATCCGGCGCCGCAAGCTGCTGATTCGATCCATGCCGGCTGCGCCGATTCGCTCCGGGTGGGCCGCGACGTCGTCGAGAATTCGAAGCGATTCGTCGTTGTCAATCGTGATCAGCGCTTCGGCAAGTGCGAGTTTGGTAAGCGCGACTTCCGGATGCGCTTCGCCCAGCGTCTTGATTTGCCGGTCGAGCGCATCACGCAGCACATCGCACGCTTGCGCACGATCGCCATGAGCCAGCATGGCGGAAGCGAGATTGATTTCGAGCAGGGCCGTCGATGGATGCATCGGCCCGAGCGACTCCAGGGCGCGATCTCTTGCTGATTGCAGCAATTCGATCGCGCGTTCGGGGCGTCCGGCCTCGCGCTCGATCACGGCCAGATTGTTGGTGAGCGCCAGCGTCTCCTTGTGCGTTGGGCCGTCACGCTCCATGCGAATGCGAAGCGCGGCTTCACACATGTCGCGCGCGCCGTCCAGATCGCCCGTGACGCGGCGCATCACCGCAAGACCGGTCATTGCTTCGAGCGTTCGCTCGTGCGCATCGCCGAGCGTCGTCGTCGCGGCGTCAAACGCCTGCTGAAACAGCGCTTTTGACGCCTCCGGCTCGCGTTGAAGCCAACGAAGTTTGGCCAACTGATTCATCGATGCGATCGCTTCATCGTGTGTCGGCGCGTTCGAGGTTTGCGCTGCTTCGAGCGCTTCTGTCAACAGCGCATCCGCCTCGTCGTACAAACCCAGCGCCATGAATGACACGCCGATCGTTCGCGCCACGTCGCTCTTGGCAATCGGGTCAGCGCCGAATCGCTCATCCAGTCGCGATGAAGCGCGCTGGAGCGCATCAACCAGGCGAACATCGCGGCCTTGCTCCTCTGGACTGGGCGCCGCGAGGATTTCGTTGAGCAGGAATGCATTGAGGGCTTCGGCGCGCTGACGTGCCTGCGTTGCATCTGCTTCGGCCTTCGTCGCCCGGACCAGCGCGACGGAAATGACCAGCATGGCTGAAATCGCAAGCACAACTAGCATGCCCACCAACGCAGCGACGGCGCGGTGGCGGCTGACCCATTGGCGAAACGACGCAGCGGCGCTTTGTCGGCGGGCTTCGATCGGCTCGCCGGCGAGCCAGCGCGACAGATCGCGCGCGAGTTCGCCCGCCGACTGGTATCGCCGCTCCGGTTCGCGATGCAGGCAATTCAGAATGATGGTTTCGAGATCGCGCGGCATGTCGGGCGCCTGTCGCCTCGCGGACGTTGGCGGTTCGTTCAGGACGCGCCTCATCAGGGCGCGCACATCATCAGAGGATCCGAACGGCGTCCCGCCGCGCGTCATCACCTGATGCAGCATGACGCCGATGGCGTAGACGTCGGATCGAACATCCACGCGAGAACCGTCGCCCGAAAGTTGTTCAGGGCTTGCCCACGCGAGTGAGCCGACAAATTCGCCGCTCATCGTGAGAGACGGCAACCCGTCGCCTGACGTGATGGAGTCAAGCCTGGCTAAACCAAAGTCCGCGACAAACGGTTCATCCTCCTCATTCAGAAGGATGTTTGACGGCTTGAGATCGCGGTGAAGCACGCCATGCAGATGCGCTTCCTGCACCGCGCCGGCGATCTTGATGAACAACACTGCGGCGTCGCGGCGCGACATTCGATCAAGCGCGCGAGCAGGGTCGAATGTGCGGCCTTGCACGAGCGGCATGGCGAACCAGGCGCCGTCTTCGGACTCACCGGAATCGAGAATGGGCAGCAGATTCGGATGGCTCATGCGCCGTTGCGCTGCAATCTCCGCCGCCAAACGAGCCTGATGGCGCGGCGACAGCGAGTGATGAACAATCTTGATCGCGACGCGCTGATCCGTCGCGACCTGGACCGCTTCATACACGGCGCCCTGCGAACCACGCCCCACGAGTCGAACCAGCCGGTATCCCGAAATCCGCACGCGACGAATGTCGGATTCCTCCGATCGCAGGTGACGCGATTCACGCCATGCGACTTCGATCAGCAGGCGCTCATTCGGCGTCTGCCGGCCCGCATCACGTTGCTCAGTGGGCATGGTCATGGATGCATCACGTGTGTCATTGACCAAGGAAACGGCAACGAAGCGTCCGATTCACGCTCAAATCAATGCGCCGGGAGAGGATCCCAACAATTCGCGCAGTTTGTAGATCGCCCTGCGGCGGAGCATGTACATCGCCCCCACGGTCCCTCCCAGGTCAGCAGCGATCTGCTCGGCCGGTCGCTGCATGAGGTCGAACTCGCGGATCACCATCCGATAGTGCGGGGGAAGCTCCGCGATGCCGTGGTGCAGCCGCTCGATGGATTCCTTCAGTCGGGCCTGCTGGCTGGCCGAGCCATCATCAACGCCAAGCGTTTCAATGAGGGCGACGGCGGATTCATCCCCGCTACGGCGAGTCAGTGCCGTTCGACCGCCGCCTCGCTTTTGCGCTGAGAGCCACCCAATCGCATCGCGCAGCACATTGGTCGCGATGGTCGAGAGCCAGGCGCCGAACGCGCCTTCGCCGCGCGGCTCAAATTGATCGATATGCAGAAACGCTTCGAGGTATGCCTGCTGCATGACATCATCAGCGGTCAATACAGCCGACCATTTGGGCGGAATGTGCAGCTTCGCCCTGGCCATCGGCCCGTAGCGCTCAAGCAAAAGCGCGAGCGCGGATTCGTCACCTTCATGCGCGCGATTGGCCAGCGCAATGTCGTGATCGCTCATGGACAGACCCTGCGAGTCGCGAAGTAGCGGCTTCTGAACGTCATCCAGCATACGGCTTCGGCGTCAATTCACCGTGTTTCTGTCGAATCCGAGCGTGAGTCGGAGGCCGAGGCGCCGTTTCTCCAATTGGATGGGCCATGATTGCCCTCTTTCAATGATTCAATCGCCAATGGCGGCGGGAGTTGCCCATGTTGACACAAAGCGCCTTGATTGCCGGCGGGAGTTTCCTGTTTGCCGCCGCGGCTTTTGCAAACCCGATCGAGCAGGATCAGGAATCTGACATTCCCCAGCCGGTTGTCGCGGGGTCCGGTATCGGCGTACCGCGCGCCAGCGGCATGCCGATGCCATTGGGCGCCATGCTGGAATCAGCGGCGGCAGAATTCATCGCCGAAATGGTGAAACGAGGCAAGCTCGATCCTCGCCAGTCCGTTGACGCGATCGAGCCGCGAATGACGCTGGCGCCGAGCAGTGTGCTCACGTTCGACAGGCGCAACGAAGGCGGCGCCCCTTATTTTCGTGATGACTACTCGACGTATCAGCTCACCAACTATTCGAATCCGCCGACGACATTCATCGAGTTGGACGGTCAGGTCAATCCGATCGGCTATCTCTTTGCTGCGGACCCTTGGATTGGCGTGGCAAACGACGCTGTCATGAGGAACATCGAGCCGGGCGGCCCGGGCGGCATCCCGCCCGTTGGCCTGCTGACTTCAACCGGACAGGCGCCCGGCGAGTATCTCGCGTTGGCTCGCGCCAGCGGTCAGGATCAGATCACAACGGCCTTTGCGCTGGCGATGAACTACCTGTACTACACGGTGGTTCCCACGCCTCAACAACCGATCATCGTCACCGATGACTGGTACATCCAATCAGATGAAACGAGTCAATGGTGGAGCCCTGTCAGTTATCTCGAGGGTTGCGTCATGGACCGCGTGTTCTTCGGCGGCACACGACTTGGCGGCGCGCTCGGATCGTTCGAAAACGAAGATGAGATTCTCGATCGATTTGTGTCACTCGGCGTGCTGGAAGGGAACCCTTCAATCGGGCAGTTCTATGCGGCGCCGCGCGATCCCAACTTTCCTTTCCCCGTTCAACGGTGGTTTCAGATTTCAGAAACGCTGTCCGTCAGTCCTGCCGGTCGTGTCGGACGCGGGCTGTGGATCAAGACGCCGGACTCCATCGCCAACGGATTTCTCGATCCGCGCATGGCGAACGGCGACCTGACGCCAAGCGACCTCGACCCGACCGGTTGGGTCAATATCCATCCGGGGATCGAAGACGACCCGATGACGGCGATGCGCGAAGGGATCGGCCTTGCCAGAAACAGTGCGGGCCAGCGCCCGCCGACCAACGGGCACCTCGGCCTTGGTGCAACCCTGGCGATGATCTCGACATCGGGCAATCAAATCGGCGAAGGCAACGATCCTGTTCTTGAGCCGGACTATCAGCCAATGGACGCGTTTATCGACAATACGACTGTGTTTGGCACGCCCTACGTGCGGAATGACATCGTTGCTGATCATGTGATTCCGCTTCATGAGAGCTTCGATGTATTTACGCCAAATCGGGTGCTCCGCCTGACCACCGACTGGTGGAGTGATTCGATCATCACCAATGCGCTCACGACGCCAACGCCCGGCGGCGTCGGGAATGCGCTTGCCCAAACGCACTCATTCGGCCGCGATGTTCCCATGGGCGGCAACTCTCTTGGTCCGCAGCTCGAAGGATTGCGCACACGCCCAGTTGTTGGCGACCCGCTGGTGATCACCACGCGGCTGCGCTTCGACCCGTCCGACGCCAGCATGACTCGAACCGTTCGAATTGATGGTGTCGGCTCGATTCTGTTCGGCGCGATTGACCCGACAGCGCCAACCCCGACGCCGGATGGCATGATCTGGGTGCGGCAGCCCAACCCTTCATTCAATCGTGATGAGGAATGGCAGGACCATCTCGTCCAGGCGCATTGGGCGCCGCCCGACACGTGGAGCGTCCCCCCTTCTGATGCGCCGCTGAACACGCAAAGCGTTGGCGTCCCGACCAATGTGGCATTCCCTGTCAACCAGTTCTTCGATGTGCGCATTGAGGTGGAGCCCGATTTGGTGGACGCAGCAGCGCCGCCGACGATGCGCGTATTCATCGACGATGTCGAACTCTTCCCCAACGGCAACGCCGCGTCGAATTTCAGCGCCGATGGTCTGGAAGCGACGCTCGTCAGCTTCGATCCTGTATCACAAGACGCGTTCAACGATGATGTGTTGTACATCGACGATGTTGTTGTTGATGCGCCGCTTCGCAGCGCCATCGACGGCCCTGCGTTCTCACTGCCATATGTCGAAGCGTTCTCGTTCTACACGCCGCACGAGACGATTGATGAGTATGGCTCGACGCCCTATCTGTCATTGGCCAGCGTGCCGGATTTTCAGACTCATGATGGCCGACGCATGCTCACCGTCATTGCGGACGCCGGCGCGATCCCCGATGAAGGCGAACTCGTGTGTCGCTATGCCGTGGACACGACATTCCTCAGTTCCGGGCTTTTCGCCGATGACGATGTCATCGCGATCAGTTACGAAGCGCTGCCGGCGCCGTTCAACAAGATCGATGCCAACAACCTGGACTGCCCCGGCAATCAAAGCGTCGACCGATCATTTGTCATTCGCGCGGCGCCGAACACGCCGCGACTTGAGACCGGCCGCTGGGCGCTCGTCGATACCAACCCGGCTCCGTTTGCGGCTTCCAGCGGAGATGTCGTTGGCTACCGGTACGACTGGTACAACGAGCCTCGCTGGAGCGCGGCGGACGCCGTTGACTCGGTCACTGTCCGACCGATCGCTGACGCGCTTGGTCTTGAAGGCGCCATCAACGATCAGGTCCTGGAAATCCGATCAATCCGTGGGATCGATGGGGACCTTCAGGATTACCCGATGTACACCGCGCTGACGTCGATTCTTCCGGTGGCTCAAGCGCATCCGCCGCATGATTTTCCAAATCCCGAGTCTGCGGCGAGCCTGTCATTCGATCTCTTCATTGAGTCTCTTGATTCCTCGGGCGCGCCGAATGATGCGTTGCCGCCGCGGTCGCGTTTCAGTGTTCCACTTCTCGGCGTGGGCGCCGGCGGCGGGCGCATCACGACGATCATGTTCGGCGGGCCGCATGTCAATCAACAGAGCGACTTCGACATCGGCGAACCGCTGTTCGACGTCGTGGCGCCGGATGAAATCTCTGTCGCCGTTTCGAGCGGCGTCAGCAATCCCGATGTAATGTTTGAGTCGACCGGCGTGTCGCTTTTGACCGGAGGCGTCGGAATGGACGGCTCGATCGCCAGTCCGCTGGTCAATCGGTGGTTCACGGTCATCGCGCGCGTCAATGCGGACAGTGAATGGAGTGTCGCGATTGATGAAGATCGCGATGGGCCGCTCCCGCAGGTGACGATCGCCACGGGGATCGCGCTCGACCTGGGCCTCCTCACCCCGTTCGCAACGGTCTATCACACGACGGGTTTCGATGGGTTTTTTGCCAACTCAGGTTGGGATCTCGGCTCCGGCGGCGAACCGTTGCCGCGCACGGCGCGCATCGTCACATTGCCGGGTGAGGAAGCCGCAACGGCGCCGCCCAATGCCGACCCATTTAATGACTATTGCTTCTATTCCACCACGCAACGCGTGAATGTGGATCCGATGAATCCGCCGCTCATTGCTGAGCCGGATGAAACGAGTGGCGAAATTGAAGAGGTTCGACCACTCGAACCCTTCGACGATGTGATCGCGGTGCTGAACCGTCGCACCGACGGCGCCGGCATGGTGATGGGTCCGAAGATTCATGAACGATGCCCATTCGATGCCGCAACGGGCGTGCAGCAGTTCGAAATCCTCGATGCTCAATCCGGACAGTCGCGCGCGCTCGGGCGTTGGGAGTTGTTGGAACGCACCGGCATATCCACGATCAACAATCCCAAACCCGCCGGCGGCGTCGCCCACATCGATGGCCCAGCGCAAGATCCGCCCATCGCTTACAACGAACCGTCACTGGCGCCGAATGACTATCCCGCAGTTCCACAGGCTCGCCCCATCCTGCTCGCCACCTGGGCTGATGATGAACACGACGGCTGGGATCCGATGCCGCCGGTGTTCCCGCAGCAGCGCTGGCTCATCGACAACGTGCGGCTCGAAGAAATCCAACTCGCGCCGCCGTGCCCGGATCTTGGCGGTGATCCCACGATCATCGATGGGACAGACCTCGCGCAGTTGCTTGCATCGTGGGGACGAGCCGCGCCTGCGACGCCGGCCGATCTGAATGGAGATGGCCAGGTCAACGGAGCCGATCTGGCGACGCTTCTGGCGAACTGGGGATCGTGCAGCGATCGATAGGTCTCGACGTGTTCACGGACCTTGTCCCCCCGCCGAATGCGCTGCGAATCACCCGATTTTTCTTCTCGACCGGGTCGACGCATCGCATTCGGCGTTTTTGGTTTTGACTGAAATTGCGCGTGGGTAGACTGCGATTTGATCGGGCGCTCCTTTTGTAAACGGCGCGCCGTGTCCGCAGCCCCCAGATGTTCGCAGCAGAGAGACGCCATGCATCACACCACGATTCGTCACCTCGCCGGCGCCGGCGTTCTGTGCGCAGCCGCAGTCGCCGCCGCGCAGCGTGTTCCCACCTACTCCGACTTCGAGTTGCAGGCGCGCACGGGCAGCGGCTTCAACCTGCCCTTCGGCAGCGCGTTCACCAATGGCACGACGGACATCAACAACGACGGCGCCGTGGCGTTTCGACTGATCAGCGTCGGGACGAGCGGAAGCGCGGGGACCTTTACTGGCGAGGACGGCATCGGCGAAGTGGTCTACGTGCTTCCGAATCTGCGACTCAGCAGTGACACATCAATCAACAACGCCGGCGAGATCGTCTTCGAACAATGGGACTTCGGCGTGACCGATGGCGTATTCAAGTACGACCCGGTGACGGGCACGACGTCGAACGCGGTGCCTCCCGGTGGTCCATTCAATAGTTTCGGATTCGAGTCGCCGCAGATTGACGACGCTGGCCGCATTGCGTTTCGCGCTGACATTGCGGGCAATCACGCCTACATCGTCGCGGACGGCGGCGTGCAGACCATGTATGAAGCGATGGTGCAGATCGACCCGTCGAGCGGGATTTCGTTCCTTTTTGCGCCGTCATTCAACAACCAACAGCAGATCGCCAGCAAGGCGCGGCTCGGCGCGGCGGGGCAACTCGGCAACGACCAACCGGATGTGATCCGCATCTGGGAATCGGACGGATCGTTCACCACGATCGCGGAAGACACCGATGCGAACGCCGGGTCGCCCTATTCGAGTTTTGACAACTCCGTCGCGCTCAACGATGAGGGATGGGTGGCGTTTATCGCATCGCTCGTTGGCGGCGGTCGCGGCGTCTACCTCTCTGACGGCGTCACGACGCGCACGGTCGCGACGACCAACCACCCGGAGGTCGGCGATGTCGAATTCTTTCCGCCGGCGGTGAACAACAACGGGCTCGTCGTGTTTCGCGCTCGCGATGCGCAGAACCGCTATGCGATCTACGTCGGGGATGGCGCAACGCTCGAACGCGTGGTTGGACAATTCGATGAGGTTCCGACAGATCTCGGACTGGGGCAGATTGCGCGACCGGATTCATTCCCCGTCTTCGGCGGTGGTGTGCGCATCAATGACCATGGCGATGTGACATTCAATGCGTCGCTCGCGTCCGCCGCGAACATCAATACATCCTGGGGCAGCGGCGCCTTCATCGCATACGCCGACGTTGCTCTTCCCGGCGACTTGAACGGCGATGGCGTCGTCAACGGCGCGGATCTCGCCGCGCTGCTTGCCAACTGGGGGCCATGCGCCGGCTGCCCTGCGGATCTCAACGGCGACGGCGTTGTGAACGGCGCCGACCTTGCCACGCTGCTGGCCAACTGGGAGTAAGGCGGCGATTCGCAATGGCGAACGACTGACCTTGATCGCTCAGATCTGCTGAGCACGCAACATCGCGTTGGTCACGGACACAGTCCCGCCTCGCATCCGACGCGGGATCATTTGCAATTGCCCCAGTTCGCGAGAATCGTTGTGAGTTCATAGACATTGACGACGCCGCTGAAGTCGAAATCTTCATCGCAGTTCGTGCACGGGCCCCATGTCGCGAGCACGTCCACGAGATCGAGCGAATTCACAACACCGTCGGCGTTGATGTCGCCGGGACAGTCCATCGCGGTCGTGCCGATGGTGAGTTCTTCCGTGCTGATGTCATCCCACTCCGGCCCGCTCATCGTGTCAGGGTCCCACGAATGGTTGCTGCGCGACACTGAAATGCGACCGAGCACGGGTTGTCCATTCAGTCCGGATGGTGAATCCGTCGCGGGAACATAGTCACCATCCGCGAGCATGAATTCTTTCACAGAGCCGTCGCCCGAAACGAACAGCCTTCCGGAGTCATCAAAATCGAAACCGTCGATGGATGGGACCGAGGTGTGGCTGAACATTTCGAACTGCGCGCTACCACCCCCGACCGGCTCGATGATCCGGTAGAGCGCCGCGGCATTGCCCGGTTGGATCCACGTGGCGCCATCGACTGGATTGATCACGACCTGGCCCGTCGCTGCAGCGGGAATGGCGGCGGGCAGGATCACGCGGCGCGATCCAGCCGGCAGCGAACGATCCACATAAAGCAACACTCGCGTGGACGGCGAATACATCGCCACCTCATCTCGTCCGTCGACATACGTCATCGCGCGCACGGGTTCTGGGAGCGTGATCTCGGCAATGACCGGATCGTCAGCGAAGCGGTCGTACTTTTTCAGGCGATTCGTCTCGCCCACTTCGTAGATGTAGCCGAAGCGGTCAATGCCAACAGGAGAATCAACACCCGTTTCGGAAATCGTCGTCCATGCGCCGTCCACGAGTGACGCCCAGCCGAATTCGGCGACTCCGAACGGACCACTTAGAACGGCGACACACCATGTTTCATCGGGACTGATGACAAGGCTCTCGACCGTCCGGTCTGGCGGAATCTGCAATGCGGTCAGTCGTAGTGAAGGGATGAGCGGATCAATCGTGGTTGGCTGGCGCGTCCTGACGCGATACGGCGGCCCCGCCTCCCAGTCGTACACGGCCTTCGGACGCAGCGCGAAGAAGGAATCGATCAAACGAATCTGATTGCTGCCTGCGACCCAGTCCACTGACGTGATTGGCCCCGAGACTGAGCCAAGCGCCAACATGACCCGAGCGTTCAAGTCGCGAAGCTGATAGGCGCTCTGTGTCAGCAGATTGCCGCCGGATGCGGGATCGCGAACTTTGAGCGAGAGGTTGTTTCCATCGCGGGCCGCGAGCACAACGCTCGTGCAATGCCCGCCGTCGCGATCACCAACAAAGACCAAATCTCCGTCGGACGCCAACACGTCATAACGACCGTAGCACGTAGCGACGACGCTGCCG
>MRWG01002078.1_pt1 | contig 10934 bp, 10 predicted proteins | sample 1013341 | NCBI WGS metagenome assembly MRWG01 (sample SAMN06117577, study PRJNA244670) | biofilm metagenome | biome: Water; feature: Cathode Biofilm; material: Biofilm; isolation source: microbial consortium enriched at the cathode of a solar microbial fuel cell | place: USA: District of Columbia ...
GCCGAGGCCTGTGCCCGCCCGCCCGCGTGAATTACTGCCCTGCTGGAACGGCCGGGCAATGCGGTCGAGGTCTTCCTTGTCCATACCGGCACCCTCGTCACGCACAGATAGCGCGACAGCGGTCTTGCCGGTCTTCGCATCGAGCGTCACCGTCCCGCCCTTGTCGGAATACTTGATCGCGTTGGACAGGAGGTTCTGCCAGATCTGGCGCACGGCGCGCGGATCGGCCTGCGCCCACACCTCGCCTTTCGCCAGCAGTTTGACCTCCACATCGGCCCGCTGCGCCTGGCCGGACAGCTGCGCGATGACCGACTCGCCGCTCGCGACAAGGTCGACCGGCTCGCTGTCGAAGCGGCTGTGGCCGGCTTCGGTCTTGGCATAGTCGAGAATGTCCTCGACCATGAGCAGCAGGTCCTGGCCGCTATCGTGGATCAGCGATGAATAGTCCTTGTAGGCTTCCGGCATCGGGCCGCGCAGCTCCGACTGCATGATGTCGGCAAAGCCGAGGATCGCATTGAGCGGGGTTTTCAGCTCATGGCTGAGCCCGGCAAAGAAGGCCGTCCGTTCGGCCAGTTCGGCGCGGGCGCCAGCGGCATCCGCGCTTTCCTGAGCGCCCGACGGCCGGGCCTCATTGTCATTATTGGCCTCCGCCTCAGCCATGAAGACCCGCACGCCGAGATCGTGCCGGTCGACGGTGAGGGATATGGCCCGCCCGTCGCCGAGCGCCTGCACGAAGCTTCCGCCCTGATTGAGGCCGGTCGCGACAGGCTGCTGCATGGCGGGCGGAAAGCTGTCGACGAACACACGCCCGACCCGGAACTGAAGCCCGCGCGGCACCGCGCCCGATACCGACCGGATACGCCCTTCCCGCGTGACGTCGATGATTGCCTCGCCATCCGACTCGCCAGCGCCCGGCCCGTCGATCGGATCAAGCCCGGCCGCGGGCCCTTCCGAAGGCACGCTCTCGACCACCGGCCCAGCGGATGACGGGTTTGTGCGCGGCATGGTCAGGTGCGAAACGGGTGATGCTGCCGGGTCAGGCCCGCCCTTCAATTCCTCCTGGCGGACAAAGCCCGCGACAAGGAAGGGCAGCAGGCAGAGCCCCGCCAGGGCGTACATCTCACTCGCCTTGGCCAGCGAGGCCGCGCCCGGCATGCTCGACACGTCATTCGACACCAGAACCGCCATCAGGGTGGCGATCAGGGCAAAGACGGACGTCTCGACGGCGAGCTTCTTCCACCCGAAGGCCAGCGCGAACAGCGATGGAAAGACCACGAAGACCAGCGCCGGTGACGCCATGCCCCCGGAGGCGGCGACAAAGACGCTGCTCATCAGGATCCATGGCAGGCAGACCAGCATCGCCCGTCGCCCGCGCGGCCAGTGCCGCCCGCCATGCGCGACCGGCAGGGTGGTGATGACCGGGAAGATGCAAAGGCCCGCCGCAATGGCCACAATCGGCCATTCAATGCCCCGCACGGCGACGAACGCCGTCGCGATTCCGGCCAGGACCAGCCAGAAAAGAAATATGCCTGTTAAAAAGGTTTCACGCATTACATTAACAGACCGGTCAGATTTGTTAGTCACTCTTGAGGCTCGGCTGAAAGATTACAGTTTCAGTTGAACCGTCTTCCGGGGCTAGGATACGCTTTGAAAATCCGGAAAGATAGGTCAGTGTATAGTCAGCTAATGCGAGGGAGCCTGACGATGAGACTAACCCGTATTCACGCGGTGGCGCTGGGGGCAGTCGCTCTGGCCTTTACGGCCACGGCCCAGACGCAACCCGAACCCCAGGTGCAGAATGCATCCGCTCCGGAAGCAAGCCTCGCACCTGATCCACTCTCTTCGGCGGCAGCCGTCTATGCCACGTTCCATGGCGACGTCACCGACATCAAGCAGAACAGTTTCAAAAGCTCCGGCGACATCCAGTCGGCACTGACCAATCTCGGCGGACAGAATTCCGAACAGCTGACCCGCGGCTGGATGGCCTACTCTGCCCTCGTCGCATCGCAGAACCCGGAATTCCGCGCTGCCGTGCGTGACATCGAAGGCTTCTACGGCAAGGACACGCTGGTTCGCGGCCTGCAGAACGATGTGCGCTATGCCCGTTCGCTGAACGGTGGCAAGTCGGCCGTCTTCGCCGCTCTCGGCGCGGTCGATGCCGACTCCGAGCGCCTCGAGACGACAGCCGCCTTCGTGAAGGAACAGGCCTATTCGCTGCAAGGACAAGGCTGGGCCAAGGGCAAGATCGGCGATTCGTCGGCCCTCGCGAACAAGCTCCACTCGGCAGCCCTCACCGGCCGCCCGGCCAATGAGGACATGGTGAAAGCCTTCTCGGCGCCGGGCATCGATACGGTCCTGGTGACCGCCGGCAAGAATGGCGCGCCGTCGATCTGGGAGAATGTTTCCAGCGCCGCATCCGCCATCCGCGTGCCTGACGTCGCTGGCGCCCTCGGCATCTCCAACCGCCGCATCGCGACCGGCAAGGAGCCGATCGCCGACCAGATCGCGACGCTGGCCGCCTATCGCATCATCGGCGGCGAGGGCTCTGCCGCCGCTCCGATGCAGCGCGCGATGACCGAGAAGCAAACCGCAGGCTGCCTGAACATGGCCCAGCTCAACCTTCAGCAATGTGTGGCCGCCGCGCACCAGCACTTCGAAGTGCCTTTTTGCATCGGCGAGCATGCCCTTGCTGATGTTGGCCGTTGCATAAGCAAGGTTAGCCAGTAAGCATTACAGTTCTTTCAATCTCTTGCCCCGGGCCGTTCCTGACGGACCGGGGTTTTCTTTTGCAGCCAGCCGGACCAAATAAGGGCTATGACCATACAGGACCGCGCCGACGAGATTGCTGCAGACTTCGAGTTTCTCGATGACTGGGAAACCCGCTACGCCCACATCATCGACCTGGGCAAGGCCAATCCCCATCTTGAGCCTGAAGAGCGTACTGAAGATACGAAAGTCCGGGGCTGCGCCTCGCAGGTCTGGATGGTGCTGGACGAAGCCCCTGACGGCACGCTGACGATCCGCGCCGAATCCGACGCGATGATCGTGTCCGGGCTGATCGCCCTGCTGATCCGGCTGTATTCGGGTGCGCCCCGTGAAGAAATCCAGGCCTTCGACGCACCGGCCTTCCTTGAGAAGATCGGTGTCACCGGCGCCCTGTCGGCCCAGCGCTCCAACGGGCTGAGAGCCATGCTGGACCGGATCAGGTCAGCGGCAGATGCTCAGCCGGTGGCGGACTAGGCGGCCGCATTCCAGCGTCCAGGCCCGCAGCGCTGCGAAGACGAATCTCCAGATCATCCAGCCAGTCATCCATGCGCGGGTCGTCGCGGAAATCCTCGATCTTGTGACAGCCATAGGCCACGGTGGACCGATCCCGCCCCGTAGCGGCGGCGATGCGGGCAAGACTCATTCCGAGCACGACATGGCTGAGATACATGGCGACCTGCCGGGCCCGCGCAATCCGGTGTTCGCGCTGCTCGCCATTGAGAATCGCCTCTGACGGAATCCCCAGCGAAAACCCCGTAATCCCGGCGGCCAGCCGCACGTTCAGCTCGTCCTTCTGCCTGGCTGCGCGTTCCATATCCTGCTCCTGTTCTGTATCGATGCGCCAAGCCTAGGGCACCGGGAACAGGTGTAGGATATTTTTCCTATTTCAGGAAATCAATCCGAAAAGAATCAGGCAGCCAATCCGGAGGGCGCCGCGGAAAACAGGCCGAAGCCCTTCGGTTCCTCAGGCACCTCATGCGCCAGCAGCACGTCATGACAAAGCACGAAGCTCGATGTGCCGGCGCTACCGAGCGGCAGGCGTAGCCAGGCATGACGGTCCTTGGCACGGTCGATGATTCCACCGACCGGTTCGACCCGGTCGATCGCCGCCATCAGGCCAAGCGACCACATGTCGGCCTTGTCGCGCTCAAGCTCATTTATAAGCCTGCCCCGCATCTCACCACCGAGAATCCGGCGCAGGCCCGACCCGGCAATCCGGAAACGCGCCTGTCCGCGAAGATCGACTTCGACAATGGATATGGAAGCAAGATGCGCCCTCAGGGCGCCAGGGTCGATATCGGCCTTGCCCGGAACGAGCCGGCCGCCTTTGACCTCATACCAATGGGAAATGATTTCCCTCTGTGCGGCATTCAGTCCGCGAAAACCTGCTTTAGCAGTCATCTCAGCCACCCCCGTGACGTTGTGATACGTCATGTGTGGCTGAATTCGACTCCCTCGACAAGAGTTCTGTATGTAAAAAATTAACTATGACTGAATGAATACTTTATTTCGGTTTCGTAACTTTTCCGTTTCGGATTCGAAACAAAGTATTATGGCATTCTAGTCTATCACTTTTTGCCGGTACCAAGCCCCATCTGCTTCGCCAGCTTCGAGCGCTTGCGGGCATAGCTGGGCGCGACCATCGGGTAATCATAAGGCAGGCCCCACTTCTCCCGATATTCCTCCGGCGTCATGTCATACTTGGCACGCAGGTGCCGCTTCAGGGATTTGAACTTCTTCCCGTCTTCCAGGCAGATGATGTAGTCGTCGGTAACAGACTTCTTCACCGGAATGGCGGGCTTGGCTTCCGTGACCTCTACAGCCGGCCCGGTCAGCCCCTGCAAGGTCTCATGAACGCTACGAATGAGATTGGAGAGCTCGCTGCTCTGCACAGGATTGTTGCTGACATAAGCCGCGACGATCTCCGTCGTCAGTTCAAGCGCGTCGGTCATCGGCGATGCGCCATTATCTACGGTTGCGTCCACTTTTTACTCCAACAGAATTATCTTGATCTTGTCTTCTACTTACAAACGGATTGACGTGTAAATAGTTGCTTCCATTGCAGATCCTAGTCCCCTGCAGTGTCTTTCGCCAGAACTTCTGCCCCAGCCAGCAATCAAAATCTATCTATTATTTGCCGCAGATCGCGCAAGCTAGGCCCGGCAATGCCGGGGCCTGTTCAGCGGATGAAGAAGGCAACGAGCAGTGACAGGCCAAGCAGGACGGCCGTCCAGATCGCCATGCTGTTGTTCAGCCCGCCCCGCGCCATTGTGCCGCGCGGGCTGAACGCCGCCTCGAGCCGGTTGAAAGCCCGCCCGGTCAGGCCGCCGACCACGCCGGTCATCGCCGGCCCGACCTTCGTCCAGACCGTGCCCGACCAGCGCGCAAGGCCATAACCGATCTTGCGCCAGAGGATGTCGGTGTCGAGGATGATCCCGCGTTTCTCCGGCGGGTAGGCCCCGATACGCTGCAGGACAGCGAAGGCGAAGATCGCCAGCACCAGCAGCTGCATCTGCGTCAGGATGTGGTCGGCCGTATAGGGCTCGTACCGCGCCGTATACGGGTCGTCCGCGAAGGGCAGGATCGAGTACAGCCAGTCGAAGCCGAAGCCCGGCATGATGGCTGGCAGGCCGACGCCCACGCAGATGAAAGCCGCCGCGCCCATGGCAAGCAGCATGTTGAACGGCGCCTCGCGCGGGCGCTTTCCGCTGTCATGTCCGAAGAAGGCGAAATACGGGATCTTGATGCCCGAATGCTCGAGCACACCGGCAGAGGCAAACAGCAGCATCAGCCACGGGATCAGGAATCCGCCGCCGGCCACCGCGCTCATCGTCAGCGATTTCGACACGAAGCCGGAGAACAGCGGGAAGGCCGAGATCGAGGCCGCGCCGATCAGGCAGAATAGCGTCGTCCACGGCATGGTGCGGTAAAGCCCGCCAAGCTCCGTCGCCTTGGTCGTGCCGGTGCGGTAGAGGACCGCGCCCATGCTCATGAACAGGAGCGACTTGTACATGATGTGACAGAAGGCGTGCGCGGCCGCACCATTCAGCGCCAGCGGCGTGCCAACGCCGATCGCACAGACCATGAAGCCCAGCTGGTTGTTCAGCGAGAAGGACAGCACCTTGCGCAGGTCGTTTTCAATGACCGCGAAGAAGACCGGGTAGACGGTCATGATCGCGCCGATCCAGATCAGGCTCTGCTCGCCGGGGAAGATGCGGGCCAGCGCATAGATGGCGAGCTTTGTGGTGAAGGCCGAAAGGACAACCGTGCCCGTCACCGTGGCCTTCGGATAGGCGTCCGCCAGCCAGGTATGCAGGAACGGGAAACCGGCCTTGATGCCGAGCGCCAGGAAGATGAGCAGAACGCCCGGATTGCCGAGCTCAAGCTGGCGCACGCTGATATCGCCCGTGTCGAAATAGAGCTGCATCGCCCCGAACAGCAGCATCACGCCCGACAGAACATGCAGGCCGAGATAGCGCATCCCCGCCTTGTAGGCCGCGCGCGTGCCCGACAGGAAGATCAGGAAGACGGATGTTACCGCCGTCAGCTCCCAGAACACGAACAGGCTGATGAAGTCGCCGCAGAAACAGGCCGCCACAGCCGCGCCCATATAGGACATCGCCATGGAGTCCTCGAGCTGGTTGTCATTGTGCAGCGCATAGACGGCGTTGATGAAGGCCGCGATCAGGAAGGCGAGCGCAAAGATGAAGGACAGCGAGTCGACGCGGTAGAGCACCATGTCGAAGCCCATCAGGCTCATCGTGGCGAGGTCGGTCTCTCGCGGTGCGGCCAGCAGCATCACAAGTGCCAAGACCGGTGCAACCAGCGCAAGCCCCTGGCGGACACGCTGGATCGGTGTCAGCCCGGCAATCACGCCGGCCAGGATCAGGACAAGACCCGGATTGATGGTGGAGAGAAGTCCGCTCATTCGTGGGGCTCCTCACCGGCCGGTTCGGCCTCGTCCTTGTAATAGTCCTCGTCGCGGCGCATCAGCCGGCCGAGCGGCCAGCCGGCCAGCACGACCAGCGCAAAGGCGCCGAAGCCCCACCAGGCATGGAAGGCGGTGATGCCGTCGATGTTGAAATAGGTGTGGCGGAAGTGATGCCCCTCCCCGGCCATGGCTTCGAGCAGCGGCTCAACCAGGACCAGGCCCAGCGAAACAACACCCAGAAGGAGAAACAGGACACGTCCCGTCCACGGTTTCGACGTCCAGCCGAACAGGGCTTTGGCAACCGGCGAGGTCTGGCTGTCATCAGGCAGCGCATGCTCGCCATGATCGCTCAGATGGGGCGGCTTGGTGGAGTCGCTCATGGCTGGCCTCCGATGGCTGGCAGGAGAAAGTCGTAGAGCTCGCCCATGAAGAAGAACAGGACAAGCGTGCCGACGGCGGTGAAAACCGGCGCCGCGACCGTGAAGATCGGTGCACCCTCAGGCCGCTTGTAGGGCGCCGGTTCCGGCGTGCCCTTGGGCGGCATCAGGCCGAGAATGGCGATCGGCAGGAGATAGGCAATATTGAGAAGCGAGGAGATGATCAGCACCCAGGCGACATAGCTGTCGCCGGAATCGGAAGAGCCGAGCATCAGCAGCACTTTCGGCCAGGCCCCGGCGAACGGTGGAATGCCGATGATCGAGAGTGAGCCGACAAGGAAAGCCCCGAATACCCAGGGCATACGCCGCCCCAGGCCGCGCATCTCCGAAATCGCCTTCTTGCCCGTCGCGACATAGATCGCGCCTGCACACATGAAGAGCGTCATCTTGCCGAAGGCGTGGGCCGGAATCTGCAGCGCTCCGCCCATCATGCCGGCCTGTGTGGCCAGCATCACACCGGCCGTCACATAGGCGAGCTGGCCGACGGTCGAATAGGCAAGCCGGGCCTTCAGGTCATCCTTGGTGAGCGCAATCAGCGAGGCGACCACGATGGTGAAGCAGGCGACGCCGAGAACGAAGTCCCGCGCCGGGGTCTCCTTAAGGAGGTCATAGCCAAACACATAGAGGCCGACCTTCGCCATCGTGAACACGCCCGCCTTCACAACGGCGACAGCGTGCAGCAGGGCTGAGACGGGCGTTGGGGCCACCATCGCATTGGGTAGCCAGAAATGGACCGGCATCAGCGCCGCCTTGCCGATCCCGAAGGCAAACAGGATCAGGAGTGCGCTGGCGACCACAGGCGTCACGCCTTCGGCGCTGGCCAGCAGGCCGCCCGGCACGAAATCCATTCCGCCAGCCAGCGTCGCCGTCCAGATGATGGCGACAAGGAACAAGCCGATCGAGGTCGCCAGCAGCGTCATCAGATAGATGCGCCCGCCGCGCAGGGCATTTGCGTCTTCCTTGTGCGCGACCAGCGGGAAAGTCGACAGGGTCAGCACTTCGTAGAAGACGAACAGGGTGAACAGGTTGGCGGCCATGGCAACGCCGACAGCGCCGAGCAGCGCAATGGCGAAGCAGATATAGAAGCGCGTCTGGTTCCGCTCCCGGTTCCCGCGCATGTAGCCGATGGAATAGAAGCTGTTGACGATCCACAGGCCACTCGCGATCAGCGCGAACATCGCGCCCAGCGGCTCCATCTTGAAGGCAAAGTCCAGCCCCGGCACCGACGTTCCGAGCAGGAGTTCGGCCGGCGCATCGCTGGTGACCGTGCCAGCCAGCCAGACAGACACCACAAACAGCGCGCCCGCACCGAGCAGGGTCACCCCTTCGCGGACATCCGGCAGCTTGCCAGCGAAGAAGATACCGGCAGCCGTGGCCAGCGGGATCAGCAGCGCCGCAATAATCAGGGTTTCACCGGTCATTGGGCGCCTCCCACGAAGAGTGCGGCGGCGGCACTGTCAGCCAGGCCCGAGACGAAGTTGCCATTGATACCGACCCAGATATTGGCCAGCGCCAAGATCCAGAGCGGCACGAGCAGCAGCATCGGCGCCTCCTTGTGGCGCTTCTGCGGATTGTTCGGCGGGCGGAAGAAGACCGCCTCCAGAATGCGCCCCATATAGATGACCGCCAGGACCGATGAGAAGACGACAATCAGCGCCGCCCACCACCAGCCGCTCGACAACAGCGCGGAGACCAGGGCGAATTTCGACTGGAAACCGGCCGTCAGCGGAACGCCGATCAGCGACAGGGCACCAATCGCAAAGGCGGTCATCGTCCACGGCGCCGAGCGGCCGAGGCCTGCGAAATCATGGATGCGCGTCCCCTTATAGGTCAGCACGACACCGGCCACCGCCATGAACAGCGCGCCCTTCATCAGGGCGTGGTTGACGAGGTGGAACATGCCCGCCGAAACGCCGGCTGCGGTGCCAAGCGAAATGCCGAGCAGCATGTAGCCAACCTGGGCAACCGATGAGTAGGCCAGTGTTCGCCGGACATCGCTCTGGAAGATCGCCTGGAACGAACAGGCGAGCATCGCCGCGATCCCCATCGGCGCGAGGATCAACGCCAGGCTGGCCCCCTCGAAGATGTATTCCAGCGAGAAGACCGAGAACAGGAACCGCACCAGCGCATAGATCGCCACCTTGGTCGCCGTCGCGGCGAGGAAAGCCGTCACAAAGCTCGGGCTGTAGGAATAGGCGTTCGGCAGCCACTGGTGCAGCGGGAACATCGCGGCCTTCAGGCCAAGCCCGACCAGGATGAAGGCAAAGCCGACCTGCACCGCCCGGTTGCCGCCGACATCCTGCAGGCGCACGGCGAGATCGGCCATGTTGAGCGTGCCCGTCGAGGCGTAAAGGAAGCCGACGCCGACGACATAGAAGCTCGCGCCGATTGTCCCCATGAGAAGGTAATTGATCGCTGCGGGCAGCGCACGCCGGTCACGGCCAGAGCCGAGCGCGACAAGCACATAGGTCGCGATGGAGGACAGCTCGAGGAAGACGAAGAGGTTGAACGCGTCGCCCGTCGCCGTCACGCCCAGGAGGCCCATGAAGCAGACCTGGAAGGCGCCGAAGAACATGGCGCGCTTTTCCTCGTTGATCTCAGCCTGGATCGATGGCCAGCCGAAGATGCTGGTGAGGAAGGCGATCACGCTGACCAGCAGCAGGACCAGCACGTTCAGCGCGTCGATGCGGAACTCGATGCCGAAGGGCGGCTCCCAGCCGCCCATGGCATAGGAGATAATCGCCCCGCCCTCGACCGACTGGACCTGCGCAAGCAGGACAAGCGCGAGCAGCGTGCAAAGGCCAGTCACAAGGACCGTGAACAGCCAGGCCGTGCGGCCCTGCCCGGGCAGGAAGGCACAGATCGGGCCAGCCAGCAGCGGCAGGACGACGATCAGCGCCGGGGCATGCGCTTCGGCCCATGCCGGCGCCAGTTCAAGAATCCACTCGATCATGCCGGATTCGCCTCGCCTGGATGGTCCTCAGCGTATTGTGCCAGCGCCACGTCGAGATCCATGTCGCGGATCTCGTCGGCCTCGATGGTCCCGTAGGCTTCACGGATGCGCACGACAATGGCGAGTCCGACCGCAAGGGTGGCGACGCCCACGACAATCGCAGTCAGCATCAGAACGTGTGGCAGCGGGTTGGAATAGACATGTTCAAAGCCGTGGCTGGCCGCGGCATGGGCCGCATCGGCAGCGCCATGCGCCGCATCGCTGGCCGCGCTTGCCGCATCGGCGCCATAGCCGGCGGCCGCCTCCTCGCCATGTCCGCCGCCATGGCCCTTGGCATCCTTGCCGTAGAGGATCGGCGCGGTGCCGCCATCGATACGGCTCAGCGAGATGTAGAACAGGATGATCGAGGTCTGGAAGATCGACAGGCCGACCAGACGCTTGATCAGATTGGTGGCAGCAAACAGCGTATAGAGGCCGATCATCATCAGGCCGATGATCGCCCAGTAATTGCCGCGCTCCAGGATGAATTCCAGCATTACCAGTCCTCATCCTTGATTTCGGTGACCCGGCCGGCAAACGCGTAGAAGATCGACAGCATCGACCCGGCCACGGCGAGCAGCACGCCAAGCTCGATCAGCAGGATGCCGTAGTGCTGGCCGTCATGACCGCCCGGCGGCTCGTTGAACAGCGCGTCATAGTCGAGGAAATTCCCGCCCATGATCAGCGCCCAGACGCCGACACCGGCATAAAGCAGGAAGCCGAAGGCGGCGAGCGACCGGGTAAAGACCGGCGGCACCGCCCGCATGGCCGGCGAAATGCCGAAGATCAGCGCATAGAGAATCACGGC
>MRWG01002080.1_pt1 | contig 10924 bp, 10 predicted proteins | sample 1013341 | NCBI WGS metagenome assembly MRWG01 (sample SAMN06117577, study PRJNA244670) | biofilm metagenome | biome: Water; feature: Cathode Biofilm; material: Biofilm; isolation source: microbial consortium enriched at the cathode of a solar microbial fuel cell | place: USA: District of Columbia ...
CTTTCAAATACCCGTCTACGGTCGTATACCATTGCCCGAACTCAAAGGGCAGGACATCGGCGTTGGCCAACCTAAGGACCACGCGCCCGGCGGTATTGGCCAGGGCCACCCCGTACTGGAAGCCCGGATCCTTGAAACGGGTGTAGTGGCTATAGGTGTCGTAGATGGTATGGTATTCGCCCCCTTCATTTTCACCCCCGTATCCCAGGTTGAGGGAGGCGATACCCGCATGTTGGATAAACGGGGTATAGTCTGATCCCGACCCTAAGGCATAAAGGGCAAATTCATCCTTTTCCCCTTCCGTAAGCTGTTTCGCGATGATCCGTTCTTTGACTGAAACCCCGGTTTGAGGATCGGTAACGGAACCTGCCACTTCGCCCACCAGTGCCTGCAGGCTGTGAGATCCGCCGGCCCTCAGGAAGCCCCTTCCGTTACCATCGGTATTGATATAGGCCACGGCCTTTTTCTGGAGTTCCTCCCTATGTAGTTCCACCCATTCCGTAGACCCGATAAGGCCGGGCTCTTCGGCATCCCAGGCACAATAGACCAGGGTGCGCCTGGGGCGGTTCCCTTTTTTGGCGAGGGCTCCGATGGCCCGGGCTTCTTCCATCAGGGCAACCATCCCACTGACAGGATCCGCCGCCCCGTGAACCCAGGCATCGTGGTGATTACCCCTCAAGACCCATTGATCCGGGTATTGCGACCCTTTCAGGGTAGCGATTACATTGTAGGCGGGGGTAAGTTTCCAGTCAAATGACAGTTTCAGATGCACCCTGGCTGGTCCCGGCCCTATATGGTAGGTGATAGGAAGCCCACCCTTCCAGGAGGCAGGTGCCACAGGGCCTTTCAGGGCTTCAAGCAGGGGCCGTGCATCCCCGTAGGAGATGGGGAGCACCGGTATTTTTGTGATGGTGGGGGCCTGGGTCCTTTCCAGTCGTTTGGCATCCGGGGTGGCCGCATAGCCGGGTGTTAGCACATCACCGGGATAAAGGGGCATGTCCATGACAGATCCGCGCTGTACCCCGGTACTGTTTTTAAAGGGCCCCTCCGGGTAGACATCTCCCTGCACATAGCCATCATCGGCGGGATCGGAGTAGATGATGCAACCGATCGCCCCTTTTTCGGCGGCCAGTTTGGGTTTGATCCCCCTCCAGGAGCCATAGTATTTGGCGATTACGATTTTTCCTTTGACATCGATGCCCAGTCTCTCCAGGTCTTCGTAATCTTTGGGCACCCCGTAATTCACGTACACCAGTTCGGCTTCCACATCCCCGTCTGTTGAGAAGGCGTTGTACGAGGGCAACAGCGCATCTCCCTGTGCGGTATAGGGGTCGCCTTCCACCGCAACGGCAGTGAGCTTTGCCTGGTACGCAGCAGGGGCGGTCAGTTCCAGGACACGGGTCCTGGGGTAGGGGAAGAGCACGTCAAATCGTTCTATTTTGGTCTCATAGCCCCAGGATTTGAATTGTTGGGCCATCCACTCCGCATTTTCCTTTCCATAATTGGTGCCTACCCAATGTGGCTGTGCAGCCATCCGTTGCATCCAATTGTCCAGGTTGGCTGCCTTAAGGTCTGCCTCAAAAGCGGTTTCCAGCATGCTTTGTTTTTCAGAGGAAGGTTCGCTGAATCCCAGCATAGCCTGAGATTGTGCAAGGCTGGTATTCAGCAGGAAAATTATGGCAAGGACGGTGCTCGCAGAAAATCGGTACATAGGACATGGATTTTGACGTTGGGAAGATACCCAATTTATTAAAAAATCATTTGGATTATATTGTCGAAAAAACAGCGTATTCCTTCGAGGCAACCACATGGCCCGGGTGGTTTAAGGCCACTGCCTGTCCAGTGCAAGCAGGGTTCGCAGCAATACATTTGCCCCGTTGGCCATATCTTCGGCAGAGGTAAACTCTTTGGGCGAGTGGCTGATTCCTGCCTTACTTGGGACAAAGATCATCCCCACGGGCGACAGGGCCGCCATCTCCTGGGCATCGTGCCCCGCCCCGCTTTGAAGCGAGATATACGACAGGTTAAGAGATGCTGCCATTTCGGATATGGCCTGGCGGATCTTAGGGTCGGTAAGGGCAGGGGCACCGGTGGCATCAATAGGTCTATAGGTGAATGAAGTACCGGATTCCGCGGCAATTTTGGAAGCCCTGGCCTGAATTTCGGTGAACAGCCCCTGAATCTTTTCTGAGGACAGGTCGCGTATTTCAAGGCTCAGGAGCACCTCGCCTGGAATCACATTGGGCGCCCCCGGCTGGGCGCTGATCCTCCCCACAGTGGCCACGTGCCTGCCCTGGGTAGCCAGGGCCACTTCATTGACGGCGATCACGAAACGGGAGGCCGCAAGCAGGGCGTCCTGCCGCAGGTCCATAGGGGTGGTGCCGGCATGGTTGGCCGTACCGCTAACTTGGACATCCCACCATTTGATCCCTACAATGCCCTCGACCACCCCGATGTCTATCCCCCCGCGGTCCAGGAGGGCCCCTTGTTCTATGTGCAATTCGAGGAAGGCAGCCAGGGAACCCGGTTCCCGTTTCACCTGATATATCTTAGTGGTATCGCCTCCCAGCCGTTGTATGCCCTGTCCCATGCGAAACCCGGTACTGTTGGTGACCTCCAGGGCTTCGGGGGTGAGGGTGCCCGCCAGGGCACGGCTCCCCATGACCCCGCCCTCCTCATTGGAAAATATGATGACTTCCAGCGGGTGTTGGGTTGCGACCTCCTGGTCGTTCAACGTACGTGCGACTTCGATAGCCGCCAGGGAACCAACAATACCGTCGTAATTACCGCCATGGGGCACCATGTCTATATGCGACCCAAAGGCGAGCGGTTTTTTGGAAGGGTCCAGCCCATCGCGCCTGCCAATGATATTGGCTGCTGCGTCTATATGCACGTCCAGCCCTGCTTCCGCCATCAGGCCCATCACGTACCGGCGCCCGGCAATATCGGCATCACTGAAGGCGACACGGTTGGTTTCCCCATTCTCCATTTTGCCAAAGGCTGCCAATTCGAAAAGCGTTTTTTCCAGGCGCTCCTGCTGTACCCGTGGCAGGTTTTGGGCCAGAAGAGGCATACTTATAAAAACAAAGGAAAGGGTTTGGAAAAGGTATTTTGTCATGACCGTACTTTAAAGCTGGAAGGTACGATTTATTTAAAAAGGAAGCCTTGGGTCCACCAGGGGCGACATACTTCCTGCTTCAATTTCCCGCTGTATTGTTTACCTTGCGCCTCAACTAGAGTTACCGGCATGTTTTACCTTACCATCGATATCCTTGGCACCATTGCCTTTGCTATTTCCGGCGTATTGGTCGCCATGGAAAAGCGACTTGATTTTTTTGGTATTTTCATTATCGCCTTTGTCACTGCCGCGGGGGGCGGTACGCTGCGCGACCTGCTCATTGGGCATACCCCGGTAGCCTGGATGCAAAATTCGATATATATGGTCACCATCGCCCTCGCGGTCATCCTGTCTATCCTTTTGCAGCACAAGCTTAGCTACCTGCGCACGTCCCTTTTCCTTTTTGACACCATTGGGATTGGCCTCTATACCCTGGTGGGCATAGAGAAAGGGCTGTCTGCCGGCCTGCTGCCCGTCATGTGTATTGCCCTGGGCACCATTACCGCCTGCTTTGGAGGGGTGTTGCGGGATATCCTTTGCAATGAGATCCCGGTCATTTTCCGACGGGAGATCTATGCCACAGCCTGTATCCTGGGTGGGATTGGGTATTTCCTGTTGCGTCAGTCGCCCCTTACGGATGAATATGCCTATCTGGCAGCCATCTCCCTGGTCATCACCATCCGGCTGCTCGCGGTTCGTTTCAAGATCGCATTGCCCAATATTTACAGGAAGGGCCCCAATGCCTGATATGGGGCAAACGACAGAAAAGTAAAAAAGCAAACCTTGTGGGTTTGCTTTTTTAGGATGTGGTCATCAAGTGGTGATGGCACCATGCTTATTGGGCATCTTTGATGAACTGGGCATCGATGATCAGCTTTACGGTATCGGAAACCACCACATTGCCGGCTTCTGTGACCGCGCTCCACTTAAGGCCGAAGTCTTTACGGTTGATGTCACCGCGGATTTCTACCCCGGCTTTGGTTTGCCCGTAGGGGTCCTGTACCGGGCCGGTAATGGCTACCTCCAGTTCCACTTCTTTCGCGACGTCGCGAATTTGCAGTATGCCCTTCATTTTGGAACCGTCAAAGCTATTCCCTTTAAAGGTGATTTCAGGGTATTCGGCGGCATTGAAAAAATCATCGGACTTCAGGTGGTTGTCACGGTCCTCATTTTTGGTGCTGATGGAATCAACCTCGATGTCCGCTTCCAGGGAGGCGTTTTTGAAGGAATCCCCTTCTGTTGCCAGTCGCGCGTTGAACCCGCTGAAGTGACCGGCAACGGTTGATATCATCATGTGTTTCACTTTAAAGGCCACCTCGGAATGTGCCGGGTCTATGGCCCAATTTTGTATACTCATGGTCATTACTATTTAAGATTAAACATTATTTAAAAATTCATCGGGACCTCCATCAGCAACACCCGGGAATCGTCCTGGGCAGTAACTTCAACCTGGGGGGTTTCCCATAGCCCCAGGCCGTCCTTTGGCTGGAGCAGTTGTCCATTGACGGAGACGTTCCCCTCCAAAACAAAGAGGTAGACGCCATTTCCGTTGTCCTTTAATTGGTAGGCAGCTGTCTTTTCCCGGTCCAGGTCGCCCATATGGAACCAGGCTTGCTGGTGGATCCAAACCCCGTTATCTTCCGGGTTGGGGGAAAGGATCTGGTAGAAACTGTTTTTCTGTGCCAGTTCCCGGATGGAAACCTGGTCATACCTTGGGGCCACGTCCTTTTGGTTGGGGAAGATCCAGATCTGCAGGAATTTGACCTCCTGGTCCTGGTTTTTGTTGTATTCGCTATGGGTGATGCCGGTACCGGCGCTAAGCACTTGTATATCGCCCTGGCGGATCACCGCTGTGTTCCCCATGCTGTCCATATGTTTCAGGTCTCCCTCCAGGGGGATGGAGATAATTTCCATATTTTGGTGCGGGTGGGTACCAAATCCGCGCCCCGGGGCCACGGTATCATCGTTTAGTACCCGAAGTGCACCAAAATGCATGCGATCGGGGTTGTGGTAAGCACCAAAGCTGAAGGAATGGTAGGAATCCAACCAGCCGTGGTTGGCATGCCCGCGGCTATTGGCCTTATGTAGAATAGTTTTCATACGTCCTGTTTTTGTTTTACAAAGGTCTGCAGATCAACAGGATTGAGGAATATGAAAAGGCGGCAAGGACTTATGAAAATCCGATATTAGAGCGACCGCCTGAAACTTGAAGGGGAAACACCGGTGCAATTCTTAAAGAAGGAACTAAAATTGGCAGGTTCGGAAAAGCCCAGGGCGTACCCTATTTCCTTGGCGGAAAGGTCGGTAAAATACAACTGCCGTTTTGCCGCCATCACAATCCTGGACTGGATCATCTCTTTGACCGTCTTTCCCACCAGCGACTTCACTACCCGGTTGAGGTGGTCGGCAGAGACATTGAGGGCATTGGCATAATCCGTGGCCGCATGCCAGCGGGTGTGGTGTTGGTTCAGGAGTTCTTTAAACCGTTTGAGGAGGCCCGAAGCCGCCTGTGCCCTGGGGTGCTCGTCAAAACTCAGGGTGCAAAGGTTGTTGCACTGGATAAAAAAAAGTTTCAGGTAGGCGCCCAGGGCCTGGCTGTTAAATTTTCCGCGAGACTGGAACAAGGTGAGCATTTCCTCGCTGTAGCCTGTCAATTTTTCCAACTCTTCCTCAGACAAGGGCAACGGGGGCTGGTCCAGGTAGTCATGGAACAGGTTCAGGTCCTCTATAAATTGCAGGGGGATATTGTTCTCTGCCAGGAACTGGTTGGAAAAAACGATGGCATAGCCAAAAGATTTTTCTTCCTCGATCACCTGGTGTACCTGTCCCGGGGCGATAAAGTAGACCTGCGGGCCCCGCAGCGCATAGGTGGTGAAATCCAGGAGGTGCCTTCCCCTTGCATGTTTTACCAGCATTACGGTATAGTACTCATGCCGGTGAGGGGTATCGGGGCGCCCCTGGTGTTTTTCAAATATGGTTTCCATCCGGGAAATCCCAAAGAACAGGGATGGGTCCAGTTTGTCGGCCTCCGTATACCGTTTTATTTCCTCCATCCGCTTTTTTTTGGCACTGCTAAAGGTAGGGAATTGTCTGTATGGGGGCAAGCAGGTCCACGGGCATGTACCCCCCGCTGCGTGGAGCTGGTATGTAAAATACCCTGGAGGCCTAGCGAACCACTTCCGCCTTTAGTATATAGACGTTCTGTTTGGGCCAGTCGCCCGAATCAACAGGTACCTGGTTGATGGCGTCCACGACGTCCATTCCTTCGATCACTCTGCCAAAGGGGGTATACTCCCCGTCCAGGTGGTAGGATCCGGGGTCGGTGACCACGATGAAGAATTCATAGGGAGAGGCCAGCATGTGCGGGTTGTCAATTTCACTGCTGGGCATAGAGATCGTGCCCCTGTGGTGTTTGTAGCCTTTGCGGGTATCTGGCGGTAACAAATACCTTCCGATGGCGCTCCTTTTCATGGCGGTGGCCTTATTGTCGGCGTTTCCCCCCTGAATAATAAAGTCCTTTACCACCCTGTGGAACATGGTATTGTCAAAATAGCCCTTGCGGGTCAGGTAGATGAAATTGGCCTTGTGGTAAGGTACGTTATCGTACAGGGCAACGGTAAAATCACCCATGCTGGTTGTGATCTTCACCTGGTCCACCTTAAGTTTTTTTTGGTAATCGAAGAAAAAATCGATGGCGTTGTCTTCGGTAAGGACAAAGGCCTCCGGCGCTTCTTCTTCCCCTTCTTCCTCCCCGGAAGTCGTGTCCAGGGTATCCGGGGTGGCCTCCAGCACCTGCGCTGGCTTGGTTTCTTTTCTTGGCGATTCCCCGCAGGAGGCTAAGAAAAATAGTGTTATAATTGTAATGGCCGGGCCTATTTTTGACAACATGGATTTTACGAGTTTTTCACGAGAGGTTTCAAAAATAAAAAATCTGCCGCTACCGGGCAGGGAGTCACACTATAAAATGGCCCCGCAACTTCGTATAGATGAGTTGGAAAGGGGGGTGCAGCCCAGGAAAAACCCCAGGAAGGCCGGGGTGATGGCCCTTTTCTATCCCGGGCATGACAATCGCACCTACCTCCTTTTTATCCTTCGAAAGACCTATGCCGGGGTACATTCCAACCAAATAGGCTTCCCCGGGGGGAAGCAGGAGGCCATAGATTCCAGTTTGCTGGATACCGCGCTCAGGGAATCTGAAGAAGAGGTGGGGATAGATCCGGATCGTGTAACGGTGATCCGCCCCATCAGCGAGCTGTATATCCCACCCAGTAATTTTGAGGTAAGGCCCTACATTGGGGTCTATGATAAGTCACGTCCGTTTACCATACAGGAATCCGAAGTGGCGGCGCTGGTCGAGGTGCCCTTTATCGAGGTCATGGATGAGCGAGTGCTCACCACCCGTAAAATGCGTACGTCCTATGCCAGCGAACTGGAAGTACCGGCCTTTGAGTTAGGGGGTTATATTGTATGGGGGGCAACCGCCATGATGCTGAGTGAGATTAAGGAACTTTTTAAAAGGGTGATATGATCCTTATTTTGTAGTTTTGACCTCTATGGGGCTTTTCAAGAGAAATCCATTTGGGCATATCCTTTTCCTGAAAAAATGGCTTATCCGTATCATGGGGGTCATGACGCATCAACGCTACAAGGGATTCAATAAACTGGAAATAGACGGTTCGGAGGTCATCAGGGCCCTGCCCGAAACCAACGTACTGTTCGTAAGCAACCACCAGACCTATTTCGCCGATGTGGTGGCGATGTTCCACGTGTTTAATGCCAGCCTGAGTGGCCGGATTGACTCCATAAAGAACGTGGGCTATCTTTGGAACCCCAAGCTGAACGTCTACTACGTGGCGGCGGCCGAAACCATGAAGAAAAGCCTGCTTACCAAGGTCCTGGCCTATGCCGGCTCTATCAGTATTGAAAGAACCTGGAGGGCCAATGGGCAGGAGGTGAACCGTCAGGTAAAATTCAGCGATATTTCCAATATCGGAAAGGCCCTTGCAGACGGGTGGGTCATTACCTTCCCACAGGGCACTACAACCCCCTGGAAACCCTTACGCAAAGGGACAGCGCATATCATCAAGAAGTATAAACCGGTGGTGGTACCCGTGGTGATCGACGGTTTCCGCCGCTCATTTGATAAGAAGGGCCTGCGGGTAAAGAAGAAAGGCATACTGCAGTCTATGGTGATCAAGGAGCCCCTTGCAATTGACTATGAAAACGAATCGGTGGAAGACATCATTGAAAAGCTGGAATACGCCATAGAACAGCATCCGTCTTTCCTGAAGGTCCTTTCCCAGGAAGACCTGCTCGCCATAGAAGAGGAAAACCAGCAAAGGCGCTGGAGGGCCCAGCAAAAGAAGGCGGATAAAAAAAAGAAAAAGGCCGATAAAAAAAGGAAAAAGGACCAGGAGGGCTAAACCTCCAGTTTCTTCAGTTCCCTATAATTTTGCCGCAACCTTTTTAGAAGGATGCCGTATAACAATTTGTAGAAAAGCCAAACCAGCAGCAACAAGAGGGCAACAAATACCACTGAAACACCGATGATCAAAACCCAGAACAGGGTTTCATTGCCCGCCTGGGTGGCGGCATCCACAATCTTCCTTCCATCCGGGCCGTAGCGGAGGCTCCCGTAGATAATGGTCACCAAAGAAACGGCAAAGACCGTGAGGTTGAACCATACGTACTGGGTAACGGTGCGCTTTACATTGAGGATGGTTTTCATCAGGTTACGGGACGAATCGGTAAAAGAGATCTTGCGGTAATTCACATAGAACTTGTAGATAAAGTACAGCAGGATCACATAATTGATGGTGGTGAGTACGATGGTAAATTCATACAGGTGCAGGGTCTTGAAAAGCTCCCACGATTCCGCATCGGTGAAAAGTACGTTGATGGTGGTCCAGAAAACAAACTCGAGGATGCTGATATAGAAGATCCATTTGACGATGGAGGAAGATTTTTTCCAGATCATCTTGTATATTTCGTCAAAGGAAAGTCGGGGCAGGCGTTCTCCTTTTCGCTGCCAGTCCTTTTTGAGCATTTCCAATTCGTCCATCATCATGTCATGGATTTAAGATTGTACGTAATTTGTTTTTCACCCGGTTCATTTTTACCCGGGCATTTACCTCAGTAATCCCAAGGGTATCGGAGATCTCTGCGTAATCCTTGTTTTCCAGATACAGGAATACCAGGGCTTTGTCGATATCGCTCAATTGCCTGATCGCATCGTACATCAATTTTAACTGCTGTTCTTCGGTAGGGTCGTATTCATCCGCCTTTATTTTATAAATGACCGAATCGTAATCCTGGGTGTCTATCCGCCTCCTGGATTTTCGATACAGCGTAATAGCAGTGTTCAGGGCCACACGGTACATCCAGGTACTGAATTTGGATTCCCCGCGAAATTTGGGATACGCTTTCCAAAGTTGAATGGTAATCTCCTGGAACAAGTCGTTATGCGCCTCCCTGTTATTGGTATACAGCGTACACACCTTGTGAACAATATTCTGGTTCTCCTCAAGTTCGGTCACAAATTGGTGTTCGAGCTCCTTGTTCACTGCTATAGTTAGTGTTTCAAACGGATTAGTAGTAGGTATTTGCGCTTTGTTACAACCAAATGTAAAAAGGTTCGGAAAAATGGCATAAGCTTTCGTTCCGAACCTCTATCCTGGAAGGCCCCGGTATCCGGGGGGAGGGCTGGCTTGCGGGCCTTCCTCCGTATACTTAGAAAGTTTGCGCCTGAACCTTGTTACTTCCTGTAATCCAATGCAGGAGCGCGGTCGCCCAACAGGGGGGTATAGGTGAAATCGGCACCCCGCCGTTGCTCAAACTCCGCCTTCGCTTTTTCTATAAGTTTGGGGTCCTTTAACAAGTCGATGGCCGTCAGGGTAAGGGTTTTGGCGGCAACCATCATGCCTTTGTTGCCAATAGAAGTGCCCCCGGCGGCCACGGCCTGCCAGCTGTGTGCCGGCGTTCCGGGTACCCAGGTGGCTGCACCCATCCCTACCGTAGGGACCGCAAAGCTTACGTCCCCTACGTCTGTAGACCCTGAAGGCCTGGCTTCGGTGAGGTACGGCTTTACGCTGGCGGCAGCCTTCACATCGGCCCGCTCCAGCCCCATGCTCTGGGCGATTTTATCGGCAAAGGCGGTTTCCTCGGAGGTATAGGCCACGCCGCCCACTTTGCTGAGGTTGTCGTACATCAGTTGTTGCAAGGTGAGGTTCGGCAGAAGTTCATGCGTACCGCCGATCATTTCATAATCTACCGTGGTGCCCGTCCCCAGGGCGGCTCCTTCCGCGGCTTTGACCATGCGGTCAAAGATGTCGATCACCACATCCCTTTCGTTGTGGCGTGCATAGTAATATACCTCGGCAAAGTCGGGGACTACATTGGGCGCCTTACCCCCGCTGGTAATCACATAGTGGATCCGGGCGCTCGATGGGATGTGCTCGCGCATCATATTGACCATCACGTTCATGGCTTCCACGCCATCCAGGGCCGACCGGCCTTTTTCGGGGGCGCCGGCCGCATGGGCCGAAACCCCGTGGAAACGGAATTTAGCCGACTTGTTGGCCAGGGCGGCCCCCGCATTGGCTTCGTTCTCGTCACCGGGGTGCCAGTGCAGGGCTACATCTACATCGTCAAACAAGCCTTCCCGTACCATATATACCTTTCCGGAACCGCCTTCCTCAGCCGGGCAGCCGTAAAAACGCACAGTACCCTGTCCCTTATTGGCGATCAACCAGTCTTTTGCCGCAATGGCCGCCGCTGCGGAAGCCGTCCCAAACAGGTGGTGGCCAC
>MRWG01002081.1_pt1 | contig 10922 bp, 10 predicted proteins | sample 1013341 | NCBI WGS metagenome assembly MRWG01 (sample SAMN06117577, study PRJNA244670) | biofilm metagenome | biome: Water; feature: Cathode Biofilm; material: Biofilm; isolation source: microbial consortium enriched at the cathode of a solar microbial fuel cell | place: USA: District of Columbia ...
CCCCCGCCATGCCGGCCATTTTGTAAGCGCCGCCGCGCGCGCAAGTCTGGCTCAGGGAAGAAGCGCAGAAGCACACCGACAAGCCGTGGGTGCTGTTCGTCTCGTTCGTGTGCCCGCACTTCCCGCTGACGGCGCCGCCGGAGATGTTCTATCACTACTACGATCAGGACATTCCGCTGCCCAAGCTCTACGAGCAGCGGCACCAGAAGCTGCATCCGTATCTCGAGGATTACCGTGGCGCGTTCGCCTACGACGAACATTTCCAGTCGCTGGAGCAGGTGAAGATTGCGCAGGCCGGCTACCTCGGGCTCTGCACCTTCCTCGATTTCAACATCGGCAACGTGCTGGGCGCGCTCGACGATGCGGGGCTCTCGGACAGCACGCGGGTGATGTACACCTCCGATCACGGCGACAACAACGGCGCGCGCGGGCTCTGGGGCAAGTCGACGATGTTCGAGGAAGCCGCCGCCGTGCCGCTGATCCTGAGCGGCCCGGACATCCCCAAGGGCGGTGTAGTAAAAACGCCGGTCAGCTTCGTCGACATGTATCCGTTCATCGTCGACTGCGTCGGCGCACGGGACGAGGAAACCGTGAGCCCCCAGCATCCGGGCGTCAGCGTCGCGAGCTACCTCGAAAAAGACGATGCGGCCAAGGTTGCGTTCTCCGAATATCACGGCATGGGCTCGAAGACGGCGGCGTTCCTGGTCCGCAAGGGGCCATGGAAGCTGGTGTGGTACGTCGCCTATGCGCCGCAGCTTTTCAATCTGGACGACGATCCGGAGGAACTCGACGACCTTGCCGGCAACGCCGACATGAAGCCGGTGATCGACGAGTTGAAAGCGGAACTGGACGGGATCGTCGATGCGGACGCGACCGACGCGCACGCCAAGGAACAGCAGCGGAAACTGCTGGCCGAGAACGGCGGCGCCGAAGCGGTCATCGCGCGCGGCGATCTCGGGTTCTCGATGCCGCCGGGCGTCGATCCGCACTTCGACTGACGGGGAGGAAAGCCGGTGCGGTTGAACGACGAGGAAAAGGCGATGCTCGCCGGCGAGATGGGCGAGCCGAAACGCTGGGCCATCGACCACATGATCAAGGTCGGGCGCATGTTCGACGCCGAGGACCTGGTGCCGGTCAGCCAGGTTCACATGATGGCCGATCCGGAATCCGTCGGCGAGGCCGGGACCGAATTCATGGAACGAATGGCGTCGTATCCGGAAAAGGACCGCCGCGTCGCCGTGCCGATGATCACCGACCCGCGCGGCGTCGATCTGAACTACTACCACCCCCTCGGCCAGACCGAGGACATGGCGGATATCGAGCGCCGCTTCGTCGCCGCGTGCGAAAAGCTCTCGATCCTGATGACCAATACCTGCATCAACTACCAGACCGTGATGCCGCCGGTGCTGGGCGATCACGTCGCGTTCGGCGATACCGGCGTGGTGATCTACTGCAACAGCGCGTGCGGTGCGCGCTCCAACTTCGAGGGCGGGCCGTCGGCGCTGGCGGCCGGGCTCACCGGGCGCACGCCGCGTTACGGCCTGCATCTGGACCAACACCGCCGCGCCACGAAACGTTACGTGGTGCGCGAACAGCCGAAAGGGCTGACCGACTGGGGCGTGCTGGGCGCCGTCGTCGGCCGCATGGCGGGATCGTACTGGGAGGTGCCGGCGATCGAAGGGCTGGAGGCCGTGCCGACCTCGGACCAGATGAAGCACCTGGGCGCGGCGATGGCGAGCTACGGTTCGACGCCGCTGTTCCACTTGGTCGGTATCACGCCGGAAGCGCCCGACGCGAAGACGGTCGGCGCCGACAAGCTGGACGGCGAGGACATTACCGCCGACATGCTGAACGCGCTCAGGTCATCCTTCGGCGGCCGTGGCGACAAGGTCGACGTGGTGGTGTTCGCCGCACCCCAGCTTTCCATCGTCGAGATGCAGCAGGTCGCCGACCTGGTGCGCGGACAGAAGGTGCACAAGGACAGCGCCATGATCGTCTGTACCTCGCCCGCGGTCTATGCCGATGCGACCCGCATGGGTCTTGTCCGCGATATCGAGGACGCCGGCGCCAAGGTGCTCGAAGGGACGTGCTTCTATCAGCAGTACGCCCGCGAGATCGGCGAGGCCAACGGCTGGAAGCGGCTGCTCTCGAACTCGACCAAGATCGTCAACATCCTCGGCGGCTACGGCTACGAACCGGCGCTCGCCGACATGGAGGCATGCGTTGCCTCCGCCGTCGCCGGAGAGATCGTATGAGCACCATCGAACTGAAATGCCACGTCGGTATCGGTCCGGACGTGGAGGGCGAGGCGCTGGTTGCCGCCGACAATTTCTCGGCGCGTTACGATCTCGACCGCTTGAAGGGCGTATTCTCGCGGCCGCAGCACGCGCTGGCGGGACAATCCTACGACGGCAAAATACTTGTCCTGAACACCGCCAAGGGCGGTGTCGCGTCGGCGTGGATGCTGCACGAGATGAAATCGCGCGGCCTGTTCCCGAAGGCGATCCTGTTCAACGCCGCCAACACGATCCTGGCGCAGGGTGCGGCGCTCGCGGACCTTTCGATGTGCGACCGCTTCGAGGCCGGCGACGTGACGGCGCTGATCGAGACCGGCGAGCACGTGCAGGTGTTTCCGGAAAAGGGTCTCGTCATCGTCGAGCGATGAAGTTGGCTGGCCCGTCCGGTCCTTTCTCCCCATCGCTCGAAATGCTACCCTCCGCAGGCTCAACGGAGGCCCGGAGATGACCGAACTCTTCGACCCCCTGCTGCTCGCGCGGCTTCAGTTCGCCTTCACGGTGTCGGCGCACATCGTGTTTCCGGCGTTTTCCATCGGCCTCGCCAGTTACCTCGCGGTGCTGGAAGCGCTGTGGCTGATCACCAAGGACGACGCCTACATCAAGGTCTTCGATTACTGGAAGATCATCTTCGCCGTCGTCTTCGGCATGGGCGTGGTGTCGGGGATCGTCATGAGCTACCAGTTCGGCACCAACTGGAGCGTCTTTTCCGACAAGACCGGCCCGGTGCTGGGCCCGCTCATGGGCTACGAGGTGCTGTCGGCGTTCTTTCTCGAGGCCGGCTTCCTCGGCATCATGCTGTTCGGTTTCAACAAGGTCGGTCCGCGCCTGCACTTCCTGGCGACGGCGATCGTCGCCGTCGGCACGCTGTTTTCCGCGTTCTGGATCCTGTCCGTGAATTCGTGGATGCACACGCCGGCGGGCTTCGGCATGAACGAGGCCGGGCAGTTCATCGTCGAGGACTGGTGGGCGGTCGTCTTCAATCCGTCGTTCCCGTACCGGCTCGTGCACATGGTGCTGGCGGCATATCTCACGACCGCGTTCGTGGTCGGCGGGGTCGGTGCCTGGCACCTGCTGCGCGACCATCGCGACCGGGGCGCCCGGATCATGTTCTCCATGGCCATGTGGATGGCGCTGATCGTGGCGCCGCTGCAGGTCGTCGCCGGCGATTTCCACGGCCTCAACACGCTCGAGCATCAGCCTGCCAAGATCGCCGCCATGGAAGGCCACTACGAAACCCGGCGTGGCGCGCCGCTGATCTTGTTCGGCCTGCCCGACGACGCGGCGGAGGAAACCAAGTACGCGGTCGAGATTCCCAAGCTGGGATCGCTGATCCTGACCCATGATTGGGACGGCGAGGTAAAGGGCCTCAAGGCATGGCCGAAGGAGGACCGCCCGCCGACCGCGATCGTTTTCTGGACCTTCCGCGTCATGGTCGCCATCGGTATCGTCATGGCGGCGATCGGGCTGTGGAGCGGCTGGCAGCGGCTCAGGGGGCGGCTCTACGACAGCCGGCTCCTCAAATGGGCGGTGGTGGCGATGGCGCCCTCGGGCTTCGTCGCCGTGCTCGCCGGCTGGATCACCACCGAGGTCGGGCGCCAGCCGTGGACGGTTTACGGGCTCCTGCGCACCGCCGAGAGCGTGTCGCCCATCGGCGCCGCTGCGGTCGGCGCATCGCTGGCGGCGTTCGTCGTCGTCTACGTCGCGGTGTTCGGCGCCGGTGTCTTTTATATCCTGCGCTTGATGTCGCGGCAGCCGGACGCCGGCATCGATGTCGACCTCGGTCCGACCCGCGCCGCCGGCATCACGCCGCTGCAGGCAATCAAGCGGGCGTTGCCGGGCGGGGGAGGCAGCTGATGGAAATCGATCTCGCCTTCGTCTGGGCCGGTCTCATCGCCTTCGCGATCCTCGCCTACGTGGTGCTCGACGGGTTCGACCTCGGCGTCGGTGTCCTGTTCCCGTTCCTGGAAAGCGACGCCGACCGCGACCAGGCGATGAATTCCGTGGCGCCCGTCTGGGACGGCAACGAAACCTGGCTGATCCTCGGCGGCGGCGGGCTCTACGCGGTCTTTCCGCTGGCCTACGCGACGGTGCTGCCGGCGCTCTACGCGCCGCTGACGGCGATGCTGATCGGCTTGATCCTGAGGGGCGTCGCGTTCGAGTTCCGCTGGCGCACGACGCGCGGCCGCTTTCTCTGGGACTGGAGTTTCACCGGCGGCTCGCTGCTGGCGGCGTTTGCGCAGGGCATCACGCTGGGCGCGCTGGTGCAGGGGATCGAGATCGCGGACCGCGCCTATGCCGGCGGCTGGTGGGACTGGCTGACGCCGTTCAGCCTGCTGACCGGCGTCGCGCTGGTGATCGGTTACATGCTGCTGGGCGCGGCGTGGCTGGTGATGAAGACCGACGGCGGGCTGAAGTCCCAGGCGCAGGACTTCGCGTGGCGCACGGGCATTTCGACGCTGGTGCTGATCGGGCTGGTCAGCCTGATCACGCCGATGCTCAACCCGGACTATGTCGAGCGCTGGTTCGGGTCCGGCACCATCGCGTTTTCGGTCGTCGTGCCGACGCTTGTCGTGTTCGCGGCGGCGGTGCTGTTCCGGGGGCTCAGGACCGATAGCGACGCCTTGCCGTTCCTGGCGGCGCAGTCGCTTTTCATTCTCTGCTTCGCCGGTCTCGGCATCAGCTTCTATCCCTACATCGTGCCGACCGACATCACCATCTGGGAGGCGGCGGCGCCGGACAATAGTCTGCGGTTTCTGCTCGTCGGCGCGGCGGTCCTGATCCCGCTCATCCTCGCCTATACCGCCTATGCTTACTGGGTGTTCCGCGGCAAGGTCGGTGAGGAGGGCTATCATTGAGCGAACGCACGCGCAGGCTGCTGTGGTTCGCCGGGCTCTGGTGCGCCGGTGTTGCCGTGCTCGGCATCGTCGCCTATGCGATACGGGCTGCAATGGGGCTATGAATAGGCTATTTTTCGGCGCATGAACGCCGCCGAGTACAACGATTTCTGTCATTCCCTGCCGCACACGACGCACGTCAACCAGTGGGGCGGCGCGGATGTATGGAAGATCGGCGGCAAGGTCTTCGCCATCGGCTGGTTCGCCGAGGACGCGCATCCCGCGATCACCTTCAAGGTCTCCGATATCGCCTGGGAAGTCCTCCGCGACGCGCCGGGGCTCCGGCCGGCGCCGTACCTGGCGTCGCGCGGCCTGAAGTGGATCCAGCATTACGATGAGCCCGGGCTCGACAACGCGGCGCTGAAGGATCAGCTCGAGGAATCCTACCGCATCGTCTCGCTGGGCCTGACCAAGAAACTGCAGAAGGAACTGGGCCTCAACCAGGCGGTGGACGCCGACTGAAAGCGCCGGGAAACCCCTTGCCTGCCGGGGCGGCTGCTGCTTCCCTGATGCTTGTCGTTGTTAGAGGGGCTGACCGCCAATGTGGCGAAACATTCTGCTCGTTCCGCTCGCCATGCTGGTCGCGCTGCTGGTTTTCGAGGCGCTGGCCAGGTTGTGGATCGACATTCCGAATCCGTATGCGCTCAAGCCGGGGGTACGGGTGCTCGACCAGCGCGGGTTCTGGGTGCCGCAGCCCGGATTCGAGGGCGTCATGGACAACCGCGCGGACTTTCGGGACAAACGCGTCCGCATCGACGACGACGGTACCCGGCATGTCCCGTGCCGCGCGAAAGCCGACGCGCCGCAATCGGGTCAGGCGTCCGGGGGCAGGCAGCGGATCTTTCTGCTCGGTGACAGTCAGACCTTCGGGTTCGGCCTCAGCGACGGTGAGACGTGGCCGAACCGGTTGCAATGCGGTCTCGGCACGAAGGCGCATGTCTTCAACATGGGCGTGCACGGCACCAACATCGACCAGTATGTGAAGCGCGGTCTGCGCCAGGTGATGGGTGCGCTCCGGAGGAACGACATCGTCGTCGCCGGCGTCACCTGGAACGATCTGATCTCGCCGCAGCCGGCGCGCAACGTCGCACAGGCCCGGGACGACGCGGCAGGCATACCGGGCGACAACGGCGGGCTGACGGCCAGCCTGCTCAAGCCGGTGAAACATTTGACGCAGGAAACATGGCGCTCTCGTTTCTACCGCAAAACGGGCATCCTCGTGCCGGTCTTCGGTTCATGGGGGACCTTCGCCGAATCCTTGACGTATTCCTCGGCGCTGGCGCGGATCGCCGTGCCCAGAGCACGCCTTCTTTATTACCGGTTCCGGCCCAGCGACACATTCGCGGGCAAGCTGCGGCCCGGTGACGTCCAGCGCAACATGGAGCTGCTCGGTATTCTGAACCGCGCGGTCGAGAGGGCCGGCGGCCACCTGATCGTGTATATGCTGCCGAACCGGCTGTTCTTCGACGATACCTACTACGCCGCCTATTCGGCCGCCGGCACGGCGTTCCCGGCGCAGGACTACATGACCAATCTGGCGGCGCCGTATTGCGCCCGCGACGGACTCCGGTGCGTTACGGCCTTCGACGGTCTGAAAACCCCCGGGCCGGACACGTACACGTATGTCTTCGACGGCCACTACAACGAGAGCGGCGCGGCCGTGATTGCCGGCGTACTCAGGCGCTATCTTGAGCGCGAATGCGTTGCAGGGGGCCGTCGCTGCCTGCTAGTTGATCGATAGAGCGATGCGGGCGCAGGCGGACGGGACGGGGATATTGAAACACGGAAAATCGGATACGGCGGCTGTTCTCTGTTTCGGCGCGCTGCCCGTGGTGGCGACGGTCGCGGAGAAGGGGTGCGTGGTGCTGCTTGCGCTGCTTGCGCTGCTTGGCGTCGTTTCGGCATTTCGTCGCGGCGCTCTCGCAAGCCTACTACCGATCACCGCGACGGCCGTGGCGGTCGTCGTGCTCGCGTGGATCGGTTACCGTGGCGTCGATACCTTCAACGGCGAAGCGAACGTCACGAAGTTCCTGAGTATCGCCGCGCTGGTGGCGCTGGCGTTCGCCGGCGCCGGGCTGACGCGGCTGATGGCACCGGATATCCGGGCGCGGGCACTGGATGCGATCTGTGTCGGCATTGCGGTTTCACTATTGATCGTCGCCGTCGGTTGCGTCGTGTCGTTCCTCAATATTCGCGTCATACTTCATGCGATCGAACGGGCCGATAAGCTCTCGGTGTTCTCAAGCGGCATGGTCGTCATCGCGCTGCTAACGCCGATGGCGGTCACGCATCTTGTCCGGCAGGGACGCATGCGGCACGCAGCGGGGCTCATTCTGGCCGGTGCGGTGCTTGCGGTGCTCAGCAGCTCAAACGCCGCGGCGCTCGCTTTCGCCGTGATCGCCGTCGCCGCGCCGCTGCTCTGGAAATTTCCGCGTGTCGTGCCGCGGCTTGTCGCGGCCGGCTGCATTCTCGGCACCCTGGCACTGCCGCCGGCATTGGCGCTCAGCCTGAAGGTCTTCGACGACGGCGCCCGGCCGACCACCGAGCAGACGTATCGAACCGACCCGGACGGCGCCGCGGGGTCGCTCGGACACCGTTACTATATCTGGCGGTTTGCCACCGAGCGCGCGTTGGAGCGGCCGCTTGCCGGCTGGGGTCTCGACACGTCCCGGGCAATCCCCGGCGGGCACGAGAACATCGCTATCGGCAAGGAACTGATGCCGCTGCATCCGCACAACGCGACCCTGCAGTTATGGCTGGAACTGGGCGTGCCGGGCGTATTGATCGGCGCACTGGTGTACCTGCTGCTGTTCCGGCATGGCTTCGGCGATGCGATGTCGGATGTGGAGGTCTTTATCAAGCCGCTGACGCTGGCCGCCGTCTTCGTCGTTGCCAATGCGACCTATGGCATCTGGCAGACGTGGTGGCTCTCGGCGTTGGCGCTTGTTGTCGCCGCGATGTTCATGTGGGACCGGCAGCCGGCGGAGAACCGCTGACTTCAGTCCGCCGCCGGGAACCACAGCCGAAAGGTCGACCCTTCGCCCTCGGCGCTCTCGAAATCGATTTCCCCGGACATGCTCTCGACGATCCGCTGCGTCAGGGTCAGGCCGATGCCGCTGCCGTCGATGCTGCCCGCCTCGCGGCCAAGGCGGTCGAAGGGCTCGAAGATGCGCTGGAACTGCGTGGCGGGGATCCCCTGGCCGGTATCGGAAACCGCGATGCAGACCCGCCCGTTGCTGCGGGCGACGGCGACGGCGACGTCGACGCGGCCGCCGGGCCGGTTGTATTTGATGGCGTTGGAAAGAAGGTGGAACAGTGCCTTTCTGAGTTTGAAGGTGTCGGCGTCGATCCTGGCGTCGGCCGGCATGTCGTCGTCGACCTCGACCGTGACGTGCCTGGATTCCGCGAGCGGCGCCACCAGCGCCACGGCATCGCGGATGACGGTGGCCGGGTCGACCGGTTCCAGGTGCAGTTCGTCGCCGGTGCTCTCCAGTTGTGAAAAGTCCATGATCTGATCCAGCAGCGCCATCAGGCTCTGCGAGCTTTCCTGGATTTTGGTGAGCCGGTCCTTCAGGCGCGGGTTCCCGGCAAGCTCCGGCGCCATCTGCAGCACCTGGGTGAAGCCGAGGATGGCATTCATCGGTGTCCTGAACTCGTGGCTCATCGACGACAGGAACTTGCCCTTGACCCGGTTCGCCTCGACGGCGATTTCGCGCGCCTGCTCAAGGTCATGGGTCCGTTGCTCGACGCGCTGCTCAAGTTGCTCGGCCGACGTCCGAAGCTCGCGCTCGTAGCCTTCCAGGCGTTCCTGCATGTCGTTGTAGGACCGGATCAGCCGGCCGATCTCGTCGTCCGATTGCCAGTCAACTTTTTCGAGCGCGTTGCCGCGGCTCTCGTTGATGGCCGAGACGAGTTTGCCGAGCGGGCGGACGACCGTCCGCCGGTGCGCGAAGACCGACGCGCCGAGCGCCGCGGCGAGCAGGATCAGGCCGAGTACGATATGTTGGACGAGTTGCGTGCGGATGTCCTCGCGCACGTACCGGTCGGTCATGACGAGCTTCAACCGGCCCACACGCTCGATCTCGGCGCCCTCCGAATAATTGACGCCGATCTCGGTGACGAGTTCCTCGTCGTCGCTTTCGAGGGTGCCGAACGAATCCATGACCGTCCCGTCGGCGTCGTAGACGGCGATGCCGATCAGGTTCGGTTCGCTGATGACGGTGGCCAGCATCAGGCTCAGGTGTTCGGTGTCTTTCCTGGCGATGGTGTCGGCGAGAATGATCGACTGGCTGGCGGCCAGCGTGTTCAGGCGCTGCACCACCTCGGCGCGCGCCTTTTCGAAGTCGTGCCATGTTTGGATGACGATGCAGGCGAGAAAGACCGCAACGAAGATCGGGATGACGGTGGCGATGAACTTGGCGCTGAGCGAGCGGGACAGCAAACCCTGCCGCGCCGGGCGCGCCGCCGGCACGGCCTCGGTTCCGCATGTGCCGTCACTCGCCAAGGATCTTCGCCGGCGTCGAGGATATTTTCGGCCACAAGCGGTCGGCGATCTCGATGTTCTTCATCCAGTCCTCATACCAGACCTTTTGGGTGCCGAGATCGAGCTGCAGATACAACCGCCCGTCGACGATCTTCCAGGCGTTCGGATCGACGTCGAACTTCTTGCCGACGCGGACGCCATAAGAGCACCAGCCGCCGTAGGCGGGCACGTATTTTTCGGGATCGCGGATGAACGTCCTCAAGCTCTCCTGCGAGGAGAACCGGTAAACGGCGCCGTTATGAGGCGCGCTCAGGGATTCGCTGCCGCGCTTGGGATAACCCGGATCGAAATAGGCGACCGGGTCATAGCCGTGAATGGCGACGCCGTCCGGCCCGACGTTGATCTCGTCGGCGGCGAAAGCGGCGCCCGCAAACAGCATAAACGCCAGCGCTGCGCCAATGGCGCTGCTGGTAGAGACATTCGACATTCAGACCCCTCAAAGTGCCGAACCCTGATTTATGACACTTTTAGTAAAATTCTGACCGCTTGACCAGACGGCGCCAGGATATATTTCACCCCTCCGGACGTCCCGGGACGCCTATTGGAAATGCGGGTCTCGTTTCGGGCATTTCCAATTCCTACCTTTGGTTTGTAACCTTTGCAGACTAACCTGACGAAAAGCTGACTATCCAAGAGGATCACCCGCCCCATGTCCCTGATTGCCGAAGCCGTGATTTTCCTGGGTGCCGCCGTGGTCGCGGTGCCCTTGTCGAAGCGGCTGGGGTTGGGCTCGGTGCTGGGCTACCTGCTGGCCGGCGCGGCGATCGGGCCGTGGGGGCTCCGGCTCGTCTCGGACGTCGAGAGCATCCTGCATTTCGGCGAGTTCGGCGTCGTGCTCCTGCTGTTCCTGATCGGCCTGGAACTGCAGCCGGAACGTCTCTGGACCATGCGCCGGCCGGTGTTCGGGCTCGGCGGTGCGCAGGTCACGATCAGCGCTGCGATCCTCGCCGCCGTTTGTTACGGGCTCGGCGTGCCGTGGCAGGGCGCGGTCGCCATCGGCGTCGCGCTATCGCTGTCGTCGACCGCCTTCGCGCTACAGATCATGGCCGAGAAGGGGCACCTGACGACGCGCTACGGCCGCTCCGCGTTCTCGGTGCTGCTGTTCCAGGACATCGCCGCGATCCCGATCATCGCGCTGGTGCCGCTGCTGGGCGGCGGCGACGAACTGACCGGCGCCGACATCTGGAT
>MRWG01002082.1_pt1 | contig 10912 bp, 11 predicted proteins | sample 1013341 | NCBI WGS metagenome assembly MRWG01 (sample SAMN06117577, study PRJNA244670) | biofilm metagenome | biome: Water; feature: Cathode Biofilm; material: Biofilm; isolation source: microbial consortium enriched at the cathode of a solar microbial fuel cell | place: USA: District of Columbia ...
CTTGCCGAGCGCCGGATGCTCTTCGATCAGCGCCTGCCCCGCCGCGACGGCGTCCGCCTTCCCGAACCCGAATTTCCGGCGATAGATCTCGAAGAATGCGAGCAGGCACTTCTCGTAGCCGTCGCCCAGAAGCCCGTCATAGGCCGCTCGGTTCTCCTGAATGACGGCGATCAGGTCGTGCAGGTTGTCGAGATTGTCGGAAATCGCGAGGGCGCGCCGGAGCGAGTTGAGCGTCTGCGTCATGTCGAGCCGCCAGCCGGCATAGGCGTCGAGCATGGCGGCCATACGCTCCCGATCGACATGCACCGGCTGGCGCCGGCTCATCTTGACCAGGATCTGCAGGATCGAGCGGACGAAGTAGTCCCCCTCCTCCGCCGTCGTCGCCTTGGCGACGGCGACGCCGATGGCCTGATTGTAGGACTTCTTCCAGGCGAGGTCGCGGATTTCGAGGTAGACGTCATTGTCGTACTTCGGCGTCGACGGCGCTTCGGCGGTTGCGGCTACGGCCATGGACTTCTGCTTTCCTTCAGGCGACGGCGGGCGCCGGCAATTCGACGCCGGCAAGGTCGGCCCAGCGTTCGCGAATCACCGTGTCCGCCATCAGCGCGCGCATTTCGCGCTCCAGGTTCGGATCGTCGACATAGGCATGGCCGCGCGCGACGATCGAGTTCCGGTTTTCCAACCCCGAGATGCGCGCTCGATCGTCGTCGGTCAAGGCGAGGCCAAGTCGCTGGAACACCGTCTCGACGTGCAACAGGTCGCCGGCCGCACGGTGCGCCTCCAGATTGAACACGACGAACCGGTCGGGGCTGCGCGCCCGGGCGCCCGCCGCGAAGCTGAGCGACCGCCGATAGCGCTGGAAGAACCTGTCGAAGTCCGTCTGCCATCCGATCGACTTGATCGACCGCCAGACCCGGTCCGGCCGTCGCATGCAATAGACCAGATAGGGCCGGGGCGCGGTGTAGTAGCGGTCGAAGAAGGCGAAGAACTGCTCGAGGCTCGGCGTCTTGACGCCGAAATGGGTGACGGGGCCGTCGGCGGAGAGCGGCCCCTCCTTGTTCGCCGCGAGGAAGAGCGCGTTCAGCAGGCCGCCTCGCCAGCGCCGCCATTCCGTCGAAACCACGTCGCCGCGCTGCGCGTCCAAGCCGGCATAGACGTCATCGATTTCGCCGGCAAAGCGTTCGAACAGCTCGATCAGCTTTGGCGGAATCTCGGGCTGGATAGCGCAAGTCGGGTGGCAGTTGAGCACGTCCGCCAGCATCGTCGTGCCCGACCGCGCGACGCCGCCGACAAGGACCGGCGCCGCCTCCGCGATGCGCCAATGCTGCGGTTCTGCTGCGTCGGTCATGCCGCCCGGACCGCTCAGTCGGCGCCGGAATAGCGTTCCAGGCGGCGCGCCCAGGCGGCGTTCTTCGGATCGAACGCCAGCGCCGCCTTGGTGTAGTCCACCGCCATCGTGCGATAATCGAGCAGACCGCAGAGCCGGCCGACGGCTGCGAGCGTCGGGGCCGGCATGTCGCCCTTCGCAGCCGCGAATTCCGCGAGGGCGATCTTCGCCTGGTCGAACTTCCGCTGCAGCACCATCGCCTCGATCAGACCGAGCCCCACCGCATCACGGCTGTCGCCCAGCAAGACCGCCATGCGCCAGGCCGCTTCGGCGCCGGCGCCGTCCCGCATCCGCATTAGCGTTTCCGCGCGCTTGACCCAGCCGTCGGGCATGTGGCTGGAGAACGCGATGGCGCGGTCGATCTGCTGAAGCGCCGCGTCGAAGTCGCCTGCGCGAACGGCGGCGTCCGCCGCCTTGTAGGCTGCGCCGATGGCGTCGTCGGCGATCGCCGCGACATGGGGCGGCGCCGCCGCCTTCAACGCCTGAACCGCCGCGTCGTCCGCGTCGACGAAATTCGGGTCGACCTGCAGCGCGAGCCCGAAATCGGCATAGTCGAGGGCGCCGCGGCCGAAATAGTCGTACAGCCGGTCGCTCACGCCCCAATTGAAGCCAAGCCCGTAGGCGATCGCGGGATGCACGGGCAGATCGTAGGCCGCGGTCGGGTAGCGGCGTCGGAAGTCCGCCAGATTGTTGACGTAGAGCTTCTCGTAACTGCCGAAGCCGAGCCCACCCAAAATGCGTCCGAAGGCATAGGAGAGATAGGTCCAGGTCGGTCGCGACGGCGTGGAGAACAGGCGCTGCGTCGCGCCGACGTCGCGGACGAACTCCGCCGTCTGCACGCAGGCGTCCTGCTCCGCCGTCTCGAGGCCGGCGATCTCCGCGTCATATCGCCCGCTAAGGTCGAATTCGAGGTCGAGCCGCCGGCCGACCAATTCGGTCATCGCCTTGTGGCCGCCGCTCCCGGGCGCGCCCAGCAGGAATTCCCCGTAGGACCGCAGCAAGAGCCCATAACGTCCGCCGTTCGCCTCATCGCTCGCTTCGGAGTTCGACGCCCGGAGCGGCCAAAGCGACGGCACGCTCGGCAACGCCACCTTCTTGATGTTCTCGAACGGCGCGTCGGGTCCAAGGTCGAAGCCGTCCTCGACCAGCGTGACGTCCCAGCCGTTCTTCTCCACGGCCTGGATCGCCTTCCGGCTTTCGAAGACGTCGACCTCGAGCCCCTCGACGCGCATCGCCTGCACGGATCGGGCGAATAGTTTCATCACCGGCCCGCCGGCGATGGCGAGGCGCTTCGGCTGCTTGCGGCCCTTGACCGACGGTCGACGGCCCGGCTTGCGGATGTCGTAGCGCACCGCCATACGCGTGAGATCCGCGTCCTGGCCGGCCGACGCCTGCTCGAGCGCGGTCGCGCCGTCGAGATCGCCGAGCGCGAAGGGAATCAGGCAGCGCTGTACGGCTTCGGCGACGAACGCCGGCTCCGCCCCGTGGCCACGATTGTCGGAGAACATGGTGGTCAGGATCTTGCCGTCGCAGCCGACGCCGAAATCCTCCAGGTCAAAGCGGGCCTTCAGCTTGGAGAAGTGGTGGCGGTAATGGAAAACGTCGTCGGCGTTCTGGATGACGACGAAGCGGGCGTCGGCCGCCTCAACGCCCTTCGCGACGGCGTCGACGCCCGAAATGCCCTTGAAGAAGGCGTCGTCGGGCGTCGTCGTGCCGGTCAGCAGCTTGAATAGCGGCTGGACGTCCCCGCCGTGGTAGGCCTTGAGGTCGATCTGCGGGTTGAGGGCGACAGCGCGCGGCGTCGGCATGGCCGAGGCAAGGCGAAGCGCGGCATAGCCTCCGCCAGAGCTGCCGTAAAAGCACACCCGGTCCTCGGGCACGTCGCAGGCGCGGGCGACGGCGCGCACGAACTTCGGCAAGGTCGCCATCGCATCCAGCTTGTCGGTGCCGAGATACCAGCCGATGCGCAGCGTGCGCTCCATTTCCAGCGTCGGATCGCTGATCGCGAGCACCGACGCGCCAAGCAGCGGCGCCCAGTTCCAGCGCGCGAAGATCGGCATCGGCGCGCCCACTTCCGCGGCCCCGTGAAGCATGACCACGAGACGGGAGGAGCGCATGAGATGGATGTAGGCGTGCAGCGTGGCGCCGTCGACTTGGGTCTGAAAATAGCCGCGCTTCAGGTTCGAGAAGTCGAGCGCGTCCAGTCCGTCGAAAACCTGCAGGGGTTCTCGCGCAACTTCGCGGGCGCTCTTCCTGGCGTCAGGCTCGGACATCTTGTGCGGCACCTCGACCTTTCGCGAAGCCTATTAGACAGAAAATATGCGGTCAATCGCCAGGATTGGCGAATTTTCGAAAATAACCGCGCAAAAACCGTAACTTACAAGCAGCGGTCAGGTCTTCGCCGCGGCCGCAGCGGCGCGAATCGCGGCGACGATCCGACCGCTCGCCTTGCCGTCGCCATAGGGATTGCGGACGCGCGCCATCTTCGCGTGCTCGTCCGGGTTCTCCAAAAGCGCGGCGACGCGCTCGTAAATCCGCTCCTGCGACGACCCGACCAGCTCGGCGCAGCCCGCGGCCACGCCTTCCGGCCGTTCGGTGACGTCCCGCATCACGAGCACCGGCTTGCCGAGGCTCGGCGCTTCTTCCTGCACACCGCCGGAATCGGTCAGGATGACGTGGGAGCGGTCCATCAGCCGGACGAAGCTCTTGTATTGCTGCGGCTCCGTCAGGAGGACGTTGTCGAAGCCGCGAATGATGTCGCGCACCGGCTTCTGCACCTGCGGATTGAGGTGCACGGGATAGATGAAGCCGACTTCCGGCCGGCGTTCGGCCAGGCGGCAGATGGCGCGGCAGATGTTCTTGAACGAATCGCCAAAATTCTCCCGCCGGTGACCGGTGATCAGCACCAGCCGTTCGTAGCGGTCGAGGAAATCCGAAATGTCCTTGGGCAGCGGCGGCGGGTCGGCGCGCACCGCCTCGACGGTGTGCATGAAGGCGTCGATGCCGGTGTTGCCGGTCACGTGGATCGCCGAGTCCGGCACGCCCTCCTTGCGAAGGTTCTCGGCCGAAAGCTCCGTCGGCGCGAAATGCAGGCTGGCGACCAAGCCGCCGACGCGGCGGTTCAGCTCTTCCGGGAAGGGCGAGCGGATGTCGTGGCTGCGAAGACCCGCTTCGACGTGGCCGACGGAGATGTTGCGATAGAAGGCGCAAAGCGCGGCGACCATCACCGTCGTCGTATCGCCCTGGACCAGCACCCAATCTGGATTGAGATCGGCGAGCGCCTTGTCGATCCGGTCGAACAGCCGGCTCGACAAGGAGGCGAGCGTCTGGTTGGGCTGCATCGCCGCCAGATCCATGTCGGCCTTAAGATCGAAATTAGCGAGCGCCTGATCGAGCATTTCGCGATGTTGGCCGGTCGACACCAGCGTCGAGCGAAAGTCCTCCGCGGCGCGCAGCGCGCGCACGACGGGCGCCATCTTGACCGCCTCGGGTCGCGTGCCCATGAAGCTTACGACGTGGACCATTGTAATACTGCCAACGCTTTCTTCGGGGAGACGCAGCGCGCGCCGCGAGACCATGTTCCGCGCCGCCAAGCCCGCGTGATATTCTTTATATCGCCTGGGCTGTCAACGGCCGCGGCCCGAATCGGTCGGGCGGACGGCTGCCTCAGAGCATGAGCGCGCGGAATGCGGCGACGACCGCCGCGGGCTGTTCCTGCTGAACCCAGTGACCGGCGCCGTCGATCAGCCGCGTGCCGCGATAGTCCGCCGATGCGCCCGCCTCCATCGCTTCGAGCGCGCCGGGAGTCTGCCGCACGCCCCAGTCCTGCGCGCCCGCGACGAAGGCCATCGGCGCTTCAATCCGCCGCCCGCCGAACAGCGCCATTTCCCGCCGGTAGGCGTCGACGAAGCGGCAGCGGTACCAGTTGAGGCCGCCCTGGAAGCCCGTCCGCCCGTACTCGGCCGCATAGACCGCGAGCGCGTCGTCGGAAAGCCAGGCGTCCGGGGGCGCGGCAAGGGCCGCCGCGACGGCCTCCGGCATCGTCTGCCCCGCCTCCATGATGTAATAGGTGGGCATCCTCGCCAGCGCGTCCGCCGTCCATCCGGCCAGCCGCTCCGGCCGGTTCTCATGCCAGCCGGCGCCCTTCATGTGGAAATACGCCCGGATGAACGCCGCAAGACCTTCCGGCGCGCCCATCATGTCCGCGTTGGCGGGACGGGTGGAATAGTAGCGCTGGTAGTGCTTCCGGGGGCGATCGAGCCGGCCGAGCGCCGCATCGATGTCGTCCGCAGGCGCGTCCGGGCCGTCGGTCGGCGGCGGGCCGGGCGGCGCGAAAGGCGCGCTCATCACCGTGATCGTCCGGAAGATGTCCGGCCGCAGCAGCCCGGCCCAGCCGGCGACGGCGGCGCCGAAGTCGTGGCCGAGCACGTGGGCGGCCCGGTCGTGGCCGAGCCGCGCCAGCAGCCCCATCGCGTCGCGCACGAGATCCGGCATGCGGAACGTGAAAAGGTCGCCGTCATAGTCATCGGACCATCCGGTCGTCCGGCCGTATCCCCGCTGGTCGGGCGCGATCACGTGAAAGCCGAGATCCGCGAGCGGGACCATGACCTTCCGCCAGGAATAGGCGAGCTCCGGGAAGCCGTGCAGCAGCAGGATCGCCGGACAGCCCGCGTCGCCCGCCTCCAGCACGTGCATGTCGAGGCCATTGACGCCTTCGACCATCCGGCTGCGGACGCCCGCGGGCAGTGGCAGCGGCGCGAGGTCGGCCATGCTAGTAGCCCGCCCGGCGCGACGCGTCGGAGACGTAGCGCTCTTCCAGCGCCTTCACCTCGTCCATGCCCATCAGATCGAAGAATTCCTTGAAGGTCACGATGTCGTTGACCAGCGCCTGGACGTCGCCGGTCTCCTTGAGGTGCTTCAGGGTGCGGCGGATCGCCGGGATCGCCGCCAGGACGACGAAGTTCGGATAGATCACGCAGCCGAAGCCGAGCTTCTGGATTTCCGCGGTCGGCAGGAACGGCGTCTTGCCGCTGGACGCCATGTTGTAGAGCAGCGGCTTGCCGAAGAGCTTCGGCGCCTCCGCCAATTGCTCCATTGTCGTCATCGCTTCGAGAAACAGCACGTCCGCCCCCGCCTCCTCGAAGGCGTGGGCGCGGTCGAGCATGGCCTGCCAGCCCTCGACCGCGAGCGCGTCCGTCCGCGCGACGATCTGGAAATCGCCGTCCCGCCGCGCGTCGACCGCCGCCTTGATCTTGGCGACCATGTCCTCCAGCGGAATGACCGCCTTGCCGGCCAGGTGCCCGCAGCGCTTCGGCCATTCCTGGTCCTCGATGTGGAGGCCCGCCACGCCGGCCCGCTCATAGGCCTGCACCGTCCGGCGAACGTTGAGCGGGCCGCCCCAGCCAGTGTCCGCGTCGGCCAGGAGCGGCAGGCCCGAAGCTTCGGCGATGCGGGCGGCGTTGTCGGCCATCTCCTGCATGGTCAGAAGGCCGACGTCCGGCATGCCGAGCCGGGTCGCCGAGGTGCCGGCGCCGGTCATGTAGATCGCCTGGAAGCCTTCCGCGCGGACGAGGCGCGCGTTCAGCGCATCGGCCACGCCCGGCAGCACGGCAAGCTCGGGGCCCGCGATCAGGCGCTTCAGGACGGTGGTCGGACGGTCGGTCATGGCGTCGCTCTCCTTCGGTTCGCCGATCATGCCGACTTGCGCCCGGCCCTCAAGCCCCATAGCTTCCGATCAACGATTGCATCGGGCGACACGATGGCCGAAGACCGGGAACTCACCCTCTACGAGAAGCGCGTCGACGCGCTGCTGCAATTGCTGCCGCGGACGGACGGTCAAGCCCGCGAGACCTTTCTTCGCGCGCAGCGGAGCCTGAAGACCGCGCCCGACGACGCCGCATATTTCGACCGCTGGATCGCCGCGCTCGCCGACGGGCTGACCGCCGACGGCGTGCTCGACCCGGCCGAACTGGAAGCGCGCCAAGAAGCTGTCCGCGCCCGCCTCGAACGCTGGGAGCATGCCGAATGACCGCGAAGTTCAAGGCCGGCGACCGCGTCGTCGTCGACGCGCGCGACCACGAGGGACACTGCCGCACACCCACATATCTCCGCGGCCGGACGGGGCGGGTGCGCGAACTGATCGGCGAGTTCCGGAACCCGGAAGAACTCGCATATTACAAGGACGCCGGCCTCCAGCCGCTCTACGACGTTGTCTTCGACTGGAAGGACGTCTGGGGCGTCGAGAGCCCGGACGAGGTCGCCGCCGACATCTACGAACACTGGCTGAAGCCCGCCTGAGGGAGAGACGCGTCATGCCGCACGACGGCCACCATCACGACGACCACGCGCCGATCGAGGACTATTCCGAGATCACGCAATACGAGGTGCTGGAACAGGCGCTGCGCGAGCTCCTGGTGGAGAAGGGCGTGCTGACCGCCGAGCAGATCCAGGCCCAGATCGACGACATGGACAGCCGCACGCCCGTCGCCGGCTCCCGGATCGTCGCCCGCGCCTGGACGGAGCCGGACTACCGGGAGCGGCTGTTGAACGATCCGAAGGCCGCGCTCGCCGAAATGGGCGTCACCAAGCTCGACGAGAATCCGGAAGTGAAGGTCGTGGCGGACACGCCCGACCGGCACCACGTCATCGTCTGCACGCTCTGCTCCTGCTATCCGCGCGTCATCCTCGGCATGCCGCCGGCCTGGTACAAGAAGCGCGCCTATCGCTCCCGCGTCGTGAAGGAGCCGCGCCAAGTGCTGGCCGAGTTCGGCACGGAGCTGCCCGACAGCGTGAAGATCGAGGTGCACGACAGCACCGCCGACCTCCGCTACCTCGTCCTGCCGATGCGGCCGGCGGGCACGGAAGACTGGACGGCCGACCAGCTCGCCGAACTCGTCACCCGCGACGTCATGATCGGCGTCCGACTGCCGAAAGCGGCCTGAGGTTCAACGGGTCAGGACGACGAAAATTTCTCTTCCAAGCGCCTGAACACAGCCTCAGCCGAATTCAGACGGCCTGCTTGAACGTCCTCAAGACCGCGGCGAAGCGCGGCCAGATAGATACTCACGTCCTGAGTCGCCTGTCCGACGCTCCCAGCTTCGTTGCGATCTGGCTGTTTCTGATCCATCGGTCTCTCTCTAAGGGCTTCTCGCACCCCCCGCTTGCGGGCGGCGTCCCTCCCCGTCCATAGTTTCGCCCGCAAACCGAAACGGCAGCGGAGGAAGCCATGGCCGACAAGGTCACCATGCCGATCGAGGCGACGCACATCATGATGTTCGCGCGCTCGGTCAACGACGACAACCAGATCTACTACGACGCGGACTACGCGAAGAAGACGGAGGTCGGCCACATCCTGCCGCCGCCGACCTTCTTCCGCTCGGTCGCGCAGTTCGATCCCGACTACTTCCTGCGCCCCAAGGTCGGCGAGAAGTGGTTCGGCTCCGCCAAGGGGCCGACCGGCATCGACGAGAAGCCGAAGAGCTCCGGCGGCCTGCACGCCGAGCAGCACTTCGAATACCACCAGCCGGTCAAGCCGGGGGATGTGCTGACCGTCACGACCAAGCCCGGTAAGGTCTGGGAGAAGGAATCCAAGCGGGCCGGCAAGCTGGTCTTCACGGAGACCATCCAGGAATACCGCAACCAGAACGGCGACCTCGTCGTCACGTCCCGCGGCGTCGGCGTGAAGACCGAACGCCCGGTCGACCAGGGCTGAGGGAGGACCATCGTCATGGCGCTCAGCGCATCCAAGATCAAAGTCGGCGACACGCATGAAGAAGTCGTCGTCGAAAACCTCTCCCGCGGCCTGCTCGTCATGTATGCGGGCACGTCGGGCGACTACAACCCGCTGCACACGGACGAGGTCTACACGACCCAGGTCGCCGGCTATCCGAGCGTCTTCGCCCACGGCATGCTCTCCATGGGCCTGACCGGCAAGATGCTGACCAACTATGTCGGCGACGGCCGCCTCAAGAAGTATGGCGTCCGCTTCACCAACCAGGTCTGGCCGGGCGACACGCTGACCGCGAAGGCGACCGTCGCCGAAATCCGCGGGGACGAGGTCGATCTCGAGCTGGAGACCGTCAACCAGGACGGCAAGACCGTCATCACCGGCTCCGCGACCGCGCGCATCGACGCCTGATCGCGACGGCCTTCGACGCGGCCGCCGCCGGCCAGCCCGGCGGCGGCCGCCTCTATTTGAGGGAACGGCCATGAGCCAAGTGCGCCTGGGCGACCTGACGGTCGACCGCGTCGTGGAGGCGGAGGGCGTCGGTTTCTTTCCGGGCTACATCTTCCCGGACGCCGACGACGCCGGCGTCGCCGCCGAACGATCCTGGATGGCGCCGGACTTCCTGGATGCGGAGACGGGCCGCCTGCGCCAGGGCAACGCTACGTTCGTCGTGCGCCGGCCGGGGATGGTCCTGCTGGTCGACACCTGCGTCGGCAACGACAAGCCGCGCCCCTCCTCCAAGACCTGGAACGGCATGCGGACCGACTGGCTGGAGCGGCTGACCGCGCTCGGCGTCCGGCCGGAGGACGTGACCCACGTCTTCAACACCCACCTGCACGTCGACCATTGCGGCTGGAACACCCGGCTCGACGGCGACCGCTGGGTCCCGACGTTCCCGAATGCGCAATATCTGCTGCCGAAGGTCGAGTTCGAATTCTGGGCCGATCCCGCCAACGACCGCGTCACCGGCGTCGGCGCCAATGACGGCTGCTATTTCGACAGCGTGCTGCCCGTCCACGACGCGGGGCTCGCCCGGCTGATCTCCCCCGGCGACCGGCTCGAGGACGACATCCGGTTCACCAGCGCGGCCGGCCACGCGCCCGGCCAGACCATGCTGGAGATCGACTTGCCGGACGAAACGCTGATCTTCACCGGCGACCTCTTCCACAGCCCGCTCCAGATCCCGCGGCCGGAATGGTCCAGCAAGTTCGACGTCGACCCGAAGGCCGCCGCCGAGACCCGCGGCCGCTTCGTCGCGGCGCATGCGGACCGGGACGCCATCATCCTCTCCGCCCACGTCTGCACGCCGAACGCCGGCCGTATCGTGACGCAGGACGGCAAACGCATATTTCGCCTTCTGGAGGACCTCTGACCCATGGCGTTCGATCACACCGGCCAGGTCCACACCGTCGACGTCGACGGCTCGCCGATGGAAATCTTCCTGTTCGAGCCGAAGGGCTTGGGCCCCCATCCGGGCATCATCCTCTGCCAGCACATCCCGGTCGGCCACACCGGCATCGAGAACGACGAGTTCACGCTCAGGACCGCCGAACGCTACGCCGAGAACGGCTTCGCGGTCGCGGTCCCCTTCATCTTCCACTGGTGGGACAAGTCGGACGGGATCGAGGTCAAGCGCGAGGAATTCCGGGACGACTGGACCAAGCGCGACCTGGAGGCGGCGTTCCTCTTCCTCGCCGGCCGGCCGGAAGTGGACGCCGCGCGGATCGGCATCGCCGGCCACTGCTGGGGCGGCCGCGTCGCCTGGCTGGGGGCCGCTGTCCTGCCGCATGTCGAGGCTT
>MRWG01002083.1_pt1 | contig 10904 bp, 9 predicted proteins | sample 1013341 | NCBI WGS metagenome assembly MRWG01 (sample SAMN06117577, study PRJNA244670) | biofilm metagenome | biome: Water; feature: Cathode Biofilm; material: Biofilm; isolation source: microbial consortium enriched at the cathode of a solar microbial fuel cell | place: USA: District of Columbia ...
CTCAGGGTTTCGCCCGCTTGCCGTTCGTACTTTTGAACATGCGGCCCAGCAGCATCGACGTGCGCGGGATGTAGCGGTAGGGCGTGCGCGGGCCGGTGCCGCGGCGCTGGGTCATGCGGAACAGGGTGAAGATCACCAGGGCCGCGTGAACCGCCGCCATGAAGAAGAACATCGCCTCCGGGCCCGCCAGCGCGATGAGCCAGGCCGAGATGATCGGGCTGACGATGGCGCCGATGGAGTAGAGGAAGATGAGGGCGGCGTTCAGTTCCACCATGAAGTCGGGCGCGGCCAGGTCGTTGGCGTAGGCCGCCGAGACCGAATAGATCGGATAGGCGGTCAGCCCGAAGATCAGGGCGCCGAGGTAGAAGCCGCGCGCGTCGCCGGGTTCGGCCAAAGCGCCGATGCCCAGGCAGCTGACCGCCGCCAGGACGGAAAGGCCGAGCAGCACCAGGCGCCGGTCTGTCTTGTCGGCGATCCAGCCGACGGGGTACTGCGCGGCGACGCCGCCGATCACGGCCGAGGCCAGGAAGATCGCGATTTGCGTCTGGTTGAGGCCGTTTTCGACGCCGTAGACCGGGCCCACCATGCGGAAGCCGGCGCCGGTGATCCCGGCGACGATGATGCCCAGGGTCGCCGCCGGCGACAGCAGCGCGGCGCGCAGCGGCTGCAGGCGCGGCGCCTTGGGCGTCTCCGGCGCCACGCGCTGCGACAGCGCCAGCGGCAGCAGGCAGAGGCAGCAGAACATGGCGACGATGTTGTAGGCGGCGTAGCTCGCCGGCTCCAGGATGGCGATGATGCCCTGGGCCGAGAGCGCGCCGACCAGGTCGACGACGCGGAACACGCCATAGACGCGGCCGCGGTTGCGGTTGACGGTCTTGGCGTGCAGCCAGCTTTCCACCACCGTGTAGGCGGCGGCGATGGCAAGGCCCGTCAGGACGCGCAGCAGCGCCCAGATCAGCGGGCCTTCCAGGATCGGATGCAGCAGGGCGCCGATGGCGCCGATTGCCGCCGCCGCCGCGAAGGTGCGCGAATGGCCGATGTCGCCGACCAGGCGCGGCGTCACGTAGCAGCCGATGATGTAGCCGACGAAATGGGCCGAGCCGAGCAGGCCGATCTCTTCGGTGCTGAAGCCGATCTCGGCGCCGGAGAGGGCGTCGAGCGGCCCCAGCGATCCGGACCCCAGTTGCACCAGGTAGATCGAGACGAAGAGGGCGGTGAAGGAAAGCAGGGTCCCCATGGATCACTCGTCAGCGGTACGGGCGCTTCTCGGGGACCGGCCGGGCCGGCCGCAGCACCGCTGTTCGCGCTCTTTCCGCATAGCATTCCCGGCGCCCGAAAGGGATGGCCAAAGCTGCGGGCCTGCCTCCCGCTTTGCGCAGGGCTCTGGCCGCTGCGCGGCGTGCTGCCGCCTGAGGCCGCGGAGAGCATAAATTCCTACATGCTGTCCGCGAAGCGTCGCTAACTTTTCGCTTGTCGGAATCCTCCCCTGGCCAATAATGGACCCGGGGTTGGTTGAGAAAACACAGGGATGGCAGACAGGTAGTTCGGTCGCAGTGGTGACACGCCGGTTTGGTTTTAAACGAATGGCGTAGTACATGAGCCCCTGCGGGACCGTTCTTATGGGCAGCACAGAGCTGCCGCCACTCGCACCACGCGGCCGCAAGGTATCGCGTGGCTGTGCTGTTGTGGCTGCCGCAGACTTCACCAGCAAAGCCGATACAGCCTTCAGGGGCGCTCCGGACGGGGAACCGCAGGTCCGGGGCGCGCATTGCTGTGCGCTGGGTGCCTGTGCGCTGGGTGAAGGTCCGAGGAGGGGTGTCATCCGACAAGCTGTGGAACCGGGGCTGCCGAAACGGCTGCGGTCCGATCAACAAGAACCTCAAGGGAGCAGACCAAGATGAAAAGACCTATGCGATTCCTCCTGGCCACGGCCGGGCTCGCCCTTCTGGTCGGGTGTAGCGGCATGGAGCTGCAGAATGCGGAGAAAACGCCGTCGCAAGGCAGCGAGTTCAATCGCAATCTTCAGGAGGGCTACCTGAAGCTCTCCGAAAGCGAATACGACGAGGCTGACTACGCGGACTCCGACTACTTCGCCATGCGCTCCATCGAAGCCGCCAAGGGCGGCTCGGTGGAGCCGGAGATGATCTCCTCCCGCAGCCTGCCCGAAGACAAGGTGGGCGAACTGACGAACCAGCGCACGCGGCTGATGAACGCCCTGGCGGCCGGCGCCACCGAGGCCAAGCCGCTCGACGCCGCCGAGGCCCAGGTCAGCTTCGACTGCTGGATGCAAGAGCAGGAGGAGAACTTCCAGCCGGAAGATATCGCCGCCTGCCGCGACCGCTTCATGATGGCCGTCGCCAAGCTGGAGGAGCAGCCCAAGGTGGCCGCCGCGCCGGCACCGGCGCCGGAACCGATGATGAAGCCGGAGCCGGCCGCCTTCACCGTGCTTTTCGACTTCGATGACTCCGGCCTCACGCCGGACGCCCGCGCCATGCTGGCCGATGTCGTCGCCGCGGCGAAGAAGTCCGACTACCAGACCATCGATATCAGCGGCTACACCGACCTGACGGGCAGCGAAGGCTACAACCAGGTGCTGTCGGAGCAGCGCGCCAACGCGGTCATCAACTTCCTGGTCGACAGCGGCATCGAGGCCGGCAAGATCGTCGGCCAGGGCTACGGCATGGCCGATCCGGTGGTCGCCGTAAAGGCCCCCGAGCAGCGTAACCGCCGGGTCGAGATCAAGCTCGCCCCGTAAGGACCTTCTTTCTGCAACAGCCGCGCGGCGAGCCTACTCGTTCACGTCGCGCGGCTGCCGCAGCCGGTCGGGGGCCGAGGCGGCCAGCGCAGTCTCGCTCGGCTCGCCCGGGGCGAAGCTCTTCTCCTCGGCGATTTCGGCGCGCAGCCGGGGCAGCGCCTCGGGGTGATTTTCCTGCAGCCAGACGATCATCTTCTCGCGCACCTCGCAGCGCAGGTCCCAGGCGCGCGGTGAGGTGCGGGCGCTCATCAGGCCGCGCAGCTCCAGGGTCTGTTTGTTGGCCTCGGTCACCTGCAGCACCACGACCTGGCCGTCCCAGTATTCCGACTGCTCGACGACCTCTTTCATCTTCTCGCGGAAGGCCTCGATCGGCAGACGGTAGTCGACCTGCCAGAACACCGAGCCGATGATCGAGCCGGATTCCCGCGTCCAGTTCTGGAACGGCTTTTCGATGAAATAGCTGAGCGGCACGATGAGGCGGCGCCAGTCCCAGATGCGGATGACGACATAGGTGGTGGCGATCTCCTCGATCCAGCCCCATTCGCCCTCGACCACCACGGCGTCCTCGATGCGGATCGGCTGGGTGATGGCGATCTGGATGCCGGCGATGAGGTTGGCCAGCACCGGCCGCGCCGCGAGGCCGAGCACCAGCCCGGCGACGCCCGCCGAGGCGAAGAGGCCGGCGCCGTATTTCTGTACGCTCTCGAAGGTCATCAGCACCACGGCCAGGGTGACGATGGCGATGAAGATCACCACGGCGCGCTGCAACACGCGGATCTGCGTCAGGAACTTGCGGGCGGCGAGGTTGTCCTCGACGCCGATGTCGTAGCGCCGCGCGCGCAGGTCGGCGAAAATGTTCACCGAGGCGATGGCGAGCCAGCCGACCAGGCAGATGAACAGGATCGACAGCCCGTGGCGCAGGACGCCCAGCAGCGGCGCCTCGAGCTGCAGCACCGGTAGCACGATGACCGCGGCCAGCACGGCGACGCCCAGTGCCGTCAGCCGGCGCGTGCGCGTCAGGATGGCCTGGGCCGTCTCGCTTCTCTTCGGGAGGGCGCGCCGCAGCGCGGCGCGGGCCAGGCGGTGCAGGGCGAGCGCCAGCAGGATGACGCCGCCGAACAGCAGCAGGGCCACCACCTGGCCCGGCAGCACCAGGCCGGCCGAATGGGCGAAGTCGTCGAGCAGGGAGCGGAGGTCGTCGAGCAAGATCAGCGGCGGGTCCCGGATGGTCCAAAGGGGGCGTGATATCGGGGGTAACCACGCCATCAGACCATTGTTCCCCCGGCGGGCAGAAATCTCCAGCCGGGAACCGCAGAAATCCGCCGGTTCCGAACCGCTCGTATGGAAACGACCCGGGACGGGGCGGAATTCCGGCGCCGCGGCGGAACGTCGAGCGCGTCGTCGAAAGGCTCTAGAGCGTTCCTTGGTTAGATTGAACCATTCTGCCGGAGTGGATTTGTGACAAGGTCAAGGGGTTTGGCGCCGGCCATAGTGGAGCTATGGCCAAGCCGAAGCCCGCTGGCATTGGCGCAAAGCCGCCCGGCCCTTCGGGTTTCCGTGCGGCGGGCGCCCGCTGCGTCGGCAGGCTTGCCCGATGCACCGCATCGCGCTGCGCCTGCCTCCTGACGGATCGCCGCCCCGCACGAAAACAGAATTGCTTCAATCTAGCCAAGGAACGCTCTAGTCGGATGCGGCGCGAAGGTCGCGGATAACGCCGGCGACGATCTTTTCGACCAGAGCGGGGTCTTCCAGCGCCACCTGGTGGCCGCTGCGTGAGGCCACCACCAGCCGCGTGGCCCCGATCTGGCGGGCGAGGTCGGCCTGCAGGCGAATCCAGAGGTCTTCCATGCGGCCGTCGCCATAGAGCCGGTCCCATTCGCGCCGGCCGTGCAGGATCACCTCCGCCCGTACAACGGCGGTGGGCGGCGCTGCTTTGACCTGTGCCATGCTCTCGCGGATATTGCGCAGTTCGTTGAACATAGACGAGCGCGTCGACTCCCGCCGCGCAAGCTGGTGGGCCAGCGCACGGTAAGCCTCGGGGATGCCGAAGGTCAACACCTCCGGAGTGGCATGGATGATGCCGCGGGCCGGTTCCACCGGTACCTCGACGCCGACGTCGTGAAAGCGCTCGTACTGATCGGGATGCATGGAGTCGATGAGGACCAGCCCGATGACCTGATCGGCGTTGTGGGCGGTGTAGTAGAGCGACAGCATGCCGCCGAAAGAGTGGCCGACCAGAATGATCGGTCCGCCGATCCCTGCGTTGCGCAGCAGAAGCTGCAGCTCGCCGGAAATCCGCTCGACAGTGCGCGGCTTGGGGCCCGGCTCGCTCCAGCCATAGCCGGCGCGGTCGTAGCTGCACACTTGTGTCGTCTTGCTCAGCTCCGGTTGGGCGCGGATCCAGTCAAGGTGATTGCCGCCGAGGCCGGCCTCGAGGACCACCGTCGGCGTCCCCGTACCGCTGCAGTAGAGATGCAGACGGTGCTGGCCCACGGCGACCAGCCGGCCCAGGGGCACGGCGGTTTCGCCGGGCGGCGGCGCGGCGCCGGCTCCCTGGATCAGCGAACAGAGCAGCGCGGCCCAGAGCAGCGACCCTGCAACCAGCCGGGGAAGGAAATGGCAGCGGGCCGGCCGGCGCCGGCTGAAGCCAAAGGTCATTGGCCTGCTTTCAGATCGTGGTACGTTCTACAGGAATAAGCTAAGGCGCGGTCCGATCAAAGGCCGTTGCCGGGGGAGAAGAGCGATCCAATGGAAAGAGGGCAAGGCAGCTGGCGCCTTTCTGCCGCCTTTGCGGCCCTGATTCTGGCGTCGGGTCCGCTGGTCTCCGCCGGTGGGGCGACGGCTGCCGGCGGCAATCCCTTTCTCTGCAAGAACCTGGAAGCCAAGCGGCAGATGCTGTCGCGGCAGCCGACAGCGCGCGACCTCAATTTCATGCTGTTCGACGCGGTCAAGGACGGCTGCAGCGATCTGATCAGGAGTCTGCTGGACTCCGGTGCCGCGGTGGAGGCGCGCGACCGTTTCGCCAACACGCCGCTGGTTCTGGCCGCCGCCGCGGGGCAGAACGAGGCCATCGAGCTGTTGCTGGCCGCCGGTGCCCGGATTGATCATCGCAACCTGGCGGGCAGTTCGCCGTTGCTGCGCGCGGCGATGGACAATCAGCGGCGGGCCGCGGTCCTGCTGCTGGAGCGCGGCGCCGACCCCAATCTGGGCAACGGCAAGAATCTGAAACCGCTGCACGCGGCGGCCTACAACGGCAACGACAGGCTGGTGGAGGCCTTGCTGTCGCACGGCGCCGAACCGGACGCGCTGGACACCACCGGCAAGGCGCCGGCGGTCTACGCCGCCGCCCGAGGCTATGTGGAGATCCTCGACCTCCTGATGGCCGCAGGCGTCGATCCGAAGCGGCGCTACGGCAACGGCCTCACCGTGCTGATGTGGGCAGCCGGGCACAGCAACGACACGCCCCGCAAGGACGGCGTCAAGACCGTGGAACGCCTTCTTGACCTCGGCGCCGAGCCCGATGCGGTGGACGACCGGGGCTGGAGTGCCTTGATGATCGCCGCCGAGCGTGGCCATGCGGAGGTGGCGGACCTGCTGCTGGCGCGCGGCGCCGACCCGGCGATCAGAGACAACGAAGGCCGTAGCGCCGCAGAACTCGCCGCCGACGCAAGCCTGCGCAGCAGGCTGCTCTCCGCCCTGCGTTGACGCCGGCTACTTGGCCGCCAGGGTCTGGGCCATGGCAGCGATCTCCTCGTCGCTGAAGGCGCGCATGAGGGCGCCCTTGTCGGGCGCGTTGAGGCGGACCTTGTTCTTGAACTCCAGCATGGTGCGCGCCAGGTAGGCAGGCTGCTGCCCGGCCAGTCTGGGGATGCGGCTGTTGCCGTTGTAGCCGCCGAGGTGGCATTGCGTGCACTGGCCCGCGCCCAGGGCCTTCTCGCCCTGGTCGCGCATTGCGTCGTCCGCCGCGAAGGAGGTGGCGGGCCAGGTCTTTTCGGAGAAGTATTTGGCGAAAGCCTGCATCTTCTCCTTGGTCATCTCGGCGGCGATGCCGCTCATGATGTCGTTGGCACGCAGGCCGCTGTTGTAATCCTTGAGCTGGACATAGAGATAGTAGAACTCCTGGCCCCAGATAATGGGCGTGTCCTTTTCCACCGGCATGCCGTTCTCGCCGTGGCAGGCCGCGCAGACCGCCACCTCTTCTGCCAGCTCGTCGGCCGACGCGCCGGCCGCCAGGGCGAAGAAGAGGGCGCCGGCGGCGAGGAGCGCACGGCGCAGCGGGCGGGAAATTGCTGATGTCATATCTGCTCCACTAGAGGCTCTCAGAGAAAGAGAAGGGGCCGCGCACGGCGCGGCCCCTCATCATCGTCGTGCTGTTCTGCTCAGTCTGCAAGGGTAAAGGCGATGATGTTGTTGCCCCGCTTGTAGTTGAGCTGGGCGTTGCCGCCTGCAGCGACCACGATGTACTGCTCGCCGTCGACGGTATAGGACGACGGCGGCGCGTTCACGCCGGCGCCCGCCTGGAAGCGCCACAGCTCGGCACCGGTTGCGGAGTCATAGGCCTTGAAGAAGCCGTTGCCCTCGCCGGTGAAGACCAGGCCGCCGGCTGTCGCCAGAATGCCGCCGATCATCGGCTGTTGCGTCCTGACCTGCCAGCGGATCTTGCCGGTGTCGTATTCCACGGCGGTCACGTTGCCCCATTGCTCCTCCTCGGCGATGACCTTGAAGGCGCCGCCCAGCCACAGCTTGCCGGCTGGATAGGGTGTGCTCTCGACGTGGTAGGTCATCGGCTGATGCAGGTTGATGGCGTAGGTCAGCCGCTGGTTCGGGTCGACGGCCATGGGCGACCACTCGACGCCGCCGTTGGCGCCCGGCAGCATACGCGCGCCGCTGGCCGTCGGCAGGGTCCACATGTCCTCCTGCGGCACCATGGCCTCGGAGAAGCGGATCAGGCTGCAGTCATCGCGGTCGTGCACGTAGACGTGGCCGGTCTTGCCGCCATGCAGCACGCCGGGGACATCCTCGCCGTCGTCATCGCGGACGTTCACGAGGATCGGCGGGCTGACCGCATCGAGGTCCCAGACGTCGTGCGCGATGTACTGGAAGTGGCAGACGTACTCGCCGGTCTCCAGGTCGACCGAGACCAAGGAGTCCGTGTAGAGGTTGTCGCCGGGGCGCAGCGAGCCGTCGAGATCGGGCGAAGGATTGCCCACCACGAAGAAAACGCGGTTGAGTTCCAGGTCGACGGCGGGGTTCTGCCATACGCCGCCGCCCAGGGTCTCGTAGGGATCGCCCTGCGCCTGCAGCGCGGCCTTTTCCGCCGAGATGTCGCGGTGCATGTCGCGGCCGGTGGCGTCCTTGGTGGCCCAGACGCCCTTGGAGTCTTCCGGCGTGGTGTGGAAGGTCCACAGCAGCTCGCCGGTCGCCACGTCGAAGGCCTTGACGAAACCGCGGATGCCGTATTCGCCGCCGTTGGTGCCGATCAGCACCTTGTTGTTGACCACGGTCGGGGCCATGGTCTCGCTGTAGCCGAGCTCCGGATCGGCGATCTGGGTTTCCCAGAGCTGCTTGCCGGTCTTGGCGTCCAGCGCGACCAGCTTGGCATCGAGCGTCCCCATGAAGACCCTGTCGCCGGAAACGGCGACGCCGCGGTTGTTGGGTCCGCAGCAATATGTCGTGATCGGCCCCATGTTGTGCTTGTGGTGCCAGATCTGCTGGCCCGTGCGCGCGTCCAGTGCATAGACGTGGTTGAAGGACGTCGTGACATACATGACGCCGTTCACCACGATCGGCGTGGTTTCCATGCTGTCCACCACTTCGGTCTGGAAGATCCAGGCCGGCCGCAGCTTGCTGACGTTCGAAGTGTTTATCTGGCGGTTCGGGTAATACCGCGTCTGGTGGTAGTTGCCGTTGGTGTGCAGAAAGTTGTTCCCGTCGCCGGCCGCACGGTTCAGCATATCCTGCGTCACGGAATGCATGTCGCCGTACAGCGTGCCGCCCTGGACCTCTTGAGCTTGAGCTCCCGATGAAACGAGGGCGAAGGCAAAGACTGCCGTCGCTAAGCCAGGCAGCCGCCTGTTGGGGGCAAGACCAAACATTATTCCCTCCCAAAACTGATTGCTCTGATTTCGGAGGGCGGCGCTCCCTTTTATTGCTTCTTGCTTGTTCTGGTCTGCCTATTGGCAAGCGCTCGTTATGCCGCCCCGAAGACCAGAGGGTAATGTCGCCAATTGCAAACTGCAACAAATTACGTTTGTATTGGCGGTAGAAGAAAGACGTCGCAGAACGTCTGCGTTGGGCACAAGGGAGGCTCCCCGGCGAATGGCTTTGCGGGTAGGAAGCGCTGCGCTGCTGGCGGGAGTTCTCGCCTTTGCCGCAGTGCAACCGGGGATGGCTGACGCCAAGGGCACGGGGCTGGTCTTCGTCGGCAACGAAAAGGACAGCACGATCACCGTCTTGACCCTGGAGGGGCAGGTGGTGCGCAGTTTCGACACCTGCGCGCGCCCGCGCGGCATGCACTTCAGCCAGGACCGCAGTCAGTTCTATGTCGGCTGTGCCGATGACTCCGTGATCGTCGTCTATGACGTCGCCAGCCAGGAAGTGGTCGGCCGCATCCGCAACGTCGAGGAACCGGAAACCTTCGACCTCCATCCCAATGGACGGCACCTTTACATCTCCAATGAAGAGGATGCGACGGCCACCCTGTTCGACGTGGAAACAGGCGAGCAGCTCGCGGAGTTCGAGACCGGCGAAGAACCCGAAGGCGTTCAGATAACCTCGGACGGGCGCCTGGTCTTCGTTGCCTCGGAGGCCGCCAACCTGGTGCACGTGATCGATACCGAGGCGCAGGAGGTCATTGCCGACATCCTGGTCGACACGCGCCCGCGGCGCTTTGCGCTGACCCCCGATGAGCGTGAGCTCTGGGTCTCGGCGGAGCTGGCCGGTGTGGTCGACATCATCGACGTGGAGACCCTGAAGATCGTCGATACCATCGCCTTCCTGCCGACCGGCTTCCGCAAGGAGGAGGTGACGCCGGTCGATGTGCTGATTACCCGTGACGGACAGTGGGCCTACGTGGCGCTCGGGCGCGCCAACCATGTCGCGGTGGTCGACGTGAAGGCCCGCGAGGTGGTCGACTATCTGCTGGTCGGCAAGCGCGCCTGGGGGCTGGCTCTGACCCACGACGAGCAGCGGCTCTGGGTCGCCAACGGTCTGTCTGACGATGTCTCGATCATCGATACCGCGAGCCGCAAGGTCTTGAAGTCGGTTCCCGTAGGTCTGGTGCCTTATGGCATTCTCATCGACGATCACTAAGGCCTTTGTCGCCCTTCTCCTGCTGCTCGCCGCCCTGTCCGGGCTTCCGCTGCGGGCCGCCGAGCGGCCGGACTTCACCTTTGTCTACCTGTACCAGGAGGACGATCCGGCCTACGTCGAGCAGCGGGCCTACACCGGCCTGAAGCTGCAGGAGCGCAAGCGGCCGCTGGCCGGTGCCGAGACGGCCGTGAAGGAAGTCCGCATCCTGGGACGGGCGCTCGGGCTGACCTTCAAGCTGGCGAGTGTCGAGGTTCCCGAGGCGGCCGATTCGGCCGCCTTCCTGCGCGATCTCGTGGCGCAGGGCGGCGGCCGCGTCTTCCTGCTCGATCTGCCGCTGGAGCGGCTGCGCGACCTGGCGGAAACGCTGGCCGGCGACGACGTCATCCTCTTCAACATCCGCCACGGCGCGGCGGAACTGCGCCAAGAGGGCTGCGGCGCCACCTTGTTCCATACGATCCCCAGCCTTGCCATGCGCAGCGACGCCCTGGCCCAGTTCCTGGCGGCCCGCAAGTGGCGCCGGGTGCTGGTGCTGGAAGGACAGGCCACGGCCGACAAGGTCTTTTCCGCCGCCTTCCAGGCCTCGGCGCGCAAGTTCGGCCTGACCGTTGTGGCGGTGCGCCCCTTTGTGCTGAGCAACGACCCGCGCGAGCGCGAGCAGAACAACATCGCCCTGCTGACCGCGGAGCCGGCCCACGACGCCGTCTTCCTGGCCGACGACTACGGTGAGTTCGGCCGCTACGTGCCCTATGCGACCTACGCGCCGCGTCCGGTCGTGGGCAGCCAGGGACTGGTCCCCAGCGCCTGGCACTGGACTTGGGAACGCCATGGCGCGCCGCAG
>MRWG01002084.1_pt1 | contig 10901 bp, 10 predicted proteins | sample 1013341 | NCBI WGS metagenome assembly MRWG01 (sample SAMN06117577, study PRJNA244670) | biofilm metagenome | biome: Water; feature: Cathode Biofilm; material: Biofilm; isolation source: microbial consortium enriched at the cathode of a solar microbial fuel cell | place: USA: District of Columbia ...
GGGTGTCGCGCCGTTCGCGGGCCCTGAATCGGGCTCCCGGTTCTCCCGGCGGACCGTGTGATTTCGCGGCGGCGGACTCGACTTCGGGGCGTGACACATATTCAAATACTAGAATATGATAATCCCCATAATGAAACCGGAACCCGGGCAAGCATCGACGTTTGCTCACATCGCGGAGGAAAAGAACGAAAATGAAATCGCTCTCGATTTTAACTTTGCTGGCCGGCCTGCTACTGGCGTCCGGTGCAACGGTCGCCGCCGAACTCGAGGTGAAGATCAACGGCAACACCCCGAGCGTGACGGTGCAAACGCCGGACGGCCCGGTGGAAATCATGCGCAACCAAGACACAGAGGCGACGATCCATCCGGCCTACGCCAAGACCTCGCGCAAGTGTCCGCCATTCTGTATCCAGCCGATGCAGGTCGCGCCGGGCGTAACGACGGTCGGCGAAATCGAGCTCCTGGAGTTCGCCAAGAACGGCGGCAAACTGATCGACGGCCGCACGATCGAATGGCACCTCGAGGGCACGATCCCCGGCGCCATCAACATGCCGTATACGCAGATGGCCGACCGCCTCGACGAAATCGGCTGCAGCAAAAAATCCGACGGCAAATGGGATTGCGCCGGTGCCGAGAAGGTTCTGCTGTTCTGCAATGGACCGTGGTGCGGGCAATCGCCGATGGCCATCAAGGCGATGCTCCGCGAAGGCTATCCGGCTGACAGGATTCTCTACTACCGCGGCGGCATGCAGGCCTGGCACACGCTGGGCCTGACCGTGGTCGAAGGAAACATGTAAGGCGCGTGACGGTCCTCCGGGACCGTCACCCCCAGAGTGCCGGTCACCCTGAAGGGAACTGGCTCACGGACACGGAATCAGCCCGCCGAGGCTGCCGCCGCCGATCGACAGCACCGTCGGCACCGGGAGGAGGCTGTTGATCACCGTCAGCGTGCCGCCCGCCACCGTGACCGCGGTGCCGCCGATCTGCGGCAGGATCGTCGGCGCACCGGCCGGGTTGCCGCCCGACGCCGTCTCGAACTCGTTCAGCTCGTCCCAGTTGGTGGTGCCGTCGCGCCGGGTTTCGACGACGATGTCGACGCCGATCATGCGCAACCTGGGCACCGCCATGTCGCCCCGCAACAGCGGGATCAGGTCGACCTCGGCGACGACCCGGTCGGCGGTCAGCATGTCGGGCTTCGTCCCCCACTTGGCGTTCTTGATCCTGACCCCCTCGATCGAGACGCTGGGCGGGAACGCCATGTTGAGCGAGACGTCGCCGTCGACGGCGATGCGTCCGGCATAGGAATTCATGATCTTGTCGAGCAGCGCCGTGCGCATGTCGCCGAACTCACTCAGGCGCGCGTACGAAATCACCACCGCGATGCCGGCGACGACGATCGCCGCCTTGATGGCGAATTTGCAAATCCTGATCAGAAAATTGAGCATTTATCCGTCCGTTTCTCTTATCCAGCTATTGCTGCAACGTTTTCAGGAGATCTTCCGCTTCCTTCGCGTCCTTGTCGGAGACGTTGTCCGGCTGCGGCGCCGCGGGAATGCCCGGGGCCGGGGCCGCGGCCGGCGCGGTTTCGGCGTTGCGGGCCGGCGGGACGTCCGCGTCCGGCACCGTCTCGGGCAGCCGCTTGGGCCGGAACGCCGCCGCCCGCCGCTTACCCTCGGCGCGCTGGCGTTCGTCGAGCGTGCGGCCCAGCCGCTTGGCGTTCTCGAGCGCCCCCTCGGCGCCGAGCGCGCCGGCGATGCGAAACCAGGCGTAGGCCCCGGCCGGGTCCTTGCCGACACCGGGCCCGCCCGCCGCCAGCAGGTGCGCGAGCCGGACCTGCGCCGGGACCGCGCCCATCTCGGCGGCCTCGGTCAGGTTGATCGCGGCAAGCCCGGGGTCGGCGCCGCCGCCCTCGCCCGCGAACTGCATCTGCGCCAGGTTATAATAGCCGAACGGATCGCCGTTCTCCGCCGCGCGTTCGAACCACATGCGCGCCGCCGTCTTGTCGATGTCCGTATAGGTGCCGTTATAGAGCAGCGTGCCGAGGTCGTACTGCGCGCGGGCCAGCCCAGCCTCGGCGGCCGCGGTCATCAGCTCCATGCCGCGCGCGGTGTCGCCGGCGCCGCCGATCCCCCTCAGGTTGGCCAGCGCAAGGTTGTACATCGACGGTGGGTGGCCGAGGTCCGACGCGGCGTTGAAGTACCGGACGGCTTCCTTCGCGTCGGGCGGCACCCCCGCGCCCCTGAGGCTGAGGACACCCAGCGCGTGCAGCGACTGCGGCACCTTGTTCTGTCCGGCATCGCGGAACAGCTCCAGCGCCTCGGACCGTTCGCGCGCCCCGCCCTGCCCGCGCCATTTCAGGACCGCTAGGTTGTGCATGCTGAGGCCGTGCCCGGCGTCGGTGAGATCGCCCCACTTGTCACGCGCCGTCACGTAGTCGCGCTCGCGGTAGGCGTCGAGCGCGCTTTCGAAATCCCGGTCGAGCGGATTGGTCTCCGTCTTCGGCTGGGCGTTCGGGTCGGCGTTGGGGTCCGACCAGTTCGATGACGGCACCTCCTTGATGATGTCCAAGTCCATACCCCCCGCGTCCTGCGCGGACACGGAAAGGACGACGGCAAACAACATCGCCACGCCGGCGCACAGGCCGGAGAGCACACGTAAGGGGCACATGCGCGCACATTATCTGGTGCCGCCAGCCAAGGGAACGACAATATGTCGTCGAAAGCGGCGCGCCGCGCCCGCCCGCGCAAATCCGCCTTGCGGCCATGGTCGTAAAAACGGGGAAGGGCGTCGCAAAACGGACAGACGGCGCGCCTTGACGATGGGAAAGGAGGGCATCTAGCGTGATCTTCGGGACCGCGCAGATGGGGCGCGACCGGGACGGTCGGCCGGGGCTGTGAGACAGGGACTCATATGACCAAATATTCGATCTTCAGTCTGCTGCGCAACGCGATGGGCTACCACCGCGACTGGCAGGAGGCGTGGCGCTCGCCCGACCCGAAACAGGAATACGACGTGGTCATCGTCGGTGGCGGCGGGCACGGGCTGGCGACCGCCTACTACCTCGCCAAGGAGCACGGCATCACCAACGTCGCGGTGCTGGAAAAGGGCTGGCTCGGCGGCGGCAACACCGGCCGCAACACGACCATCATCCGCTCGAATTATCTCTGGGACGAGAGCGCGCATCTCTATGAGAAATCGCTGCAGCTTTACGAGGGCCTGAGCCAGGAGATCAACTACAACATCATGCTGAGCCAGCGCGGCGTCCTCAACCTCGCGCACAGTCTGGGCGACGTCCGCGCCACCAAGCGCCGGGTTTACGCCAACAAGCTGAACGGCATCGACGGCGAATACCTCGAGCCCGATGAGATCCGCAAGCTGGTGCCGATCATCAACCTCGACCCGGCGATCCGCTATCCGGTGCTGGGCTCCAGCTTTCAGCCGCGCGGCGGCACGGCGCGCCACGACGCGGTCGCCTGGGGCCTCGCCCGCGCGTCCGACGCGCGCGGCGTCGACATCATCCAGAATTGCGAGGTCACCGGCTTCGATATCGCGAACGGCAAGATCACCGGCGTACAGACCTCGCGCGGCCAGATCAGGGCCAAGAAAGTCGGCGTCGTCGTCGCCGGGCACTGCACGGTGATGTCCGACATGGCCGGGTTCCGCATGCCGATCGAGAGCCACCCGCTGCAGGCCATGGTCTCCGACCCCGTCAAACCGGTCATCGACGTCGTCGTCATGTCGGGCGCGGTGCACTGCTACATCTCGCAGTCCGACAAGGGCGAACTGGTGATGGGTGCGGGCATCGACGCGCACAACAGCTATTCGCAGCGCGGCAGCCTACACATCATCGAGGATCAGATCGCCGCCGTCTGCGAACTGTTCCCGCTGTTCAGCCGCATGCGCCTGATGCGCCAGTGGGGCGGCATCGTCGACACGTGCCCGGACGCCAGCCCGATCATCTCCAAGACGCCGGTCGACGGGCTTTATTTCAACTGCGGCTGGGGCACCGGCGGCTTCAAAGCGACGCCGGGCTCGGGCTGGGTGTTCGCGCACACCATCGCCCGCGACGAGCCGCACGAACTGAACGCGGCGTTCTCGCTGGACCGGTTCGTCAACGGCTACCTGATCGACGAGCACGGCGCCGCCGGCGTCGCGCACTGAGGAAGGGAGCGACACAGATATGTTCATTATCCCCTGCCCCTTCTGCGGCGAACGCGAGGAAACCGAGTTCTCCTACGGCCACGAGGCGCACATCGCGCGCCCGGAAAACCCGGAGAAGCTTTCCGACCAGGAATGGGCCAATTACCTGTTCATGCGCAAGAACCCCAAGGGCCCGCACCTGGAACGCTGGGTCCACACGGCGGGCTGCCGGCGCTGGTTCAACGTCGCGCGCAACACGCACACCAACGAGATCCTCGCGGTCTACAAGATGGGCGAACAGCCGCCCAAGGAGATCAAGGACCTGATGGATAAGGCGAAGTCATCATGAGCCAGACCCATCGCCTCATGGACGGCGGCCGCATCGACCGTTCGCAGCAAATCGATTTCTATTTCAACGGCCGCCTGATGAGCGGCTACGCGGGCGACACGCTGGCCTCGGCGCTGCTGGCCAACGGCGTCATGCTGGTCGGGCGCAGTTTCAAGTACCACCGCCCGCGCGGCATCGTCTCGGCCGGCACCGAGGAACCGAACGCGCTGGTGCAGCTAGAGCGCGGCGCGCGCACGATCTCCAACATGCTGGCGACGCGCATCCCGCTCTACGACGGGCTCGACGCGTCGAGCGTCAACTGCTGGCCGTCGCCGTCGTGGGACGTGATGGCGGTCAACGGGCTGTTTCACCGCATCCTGCCGGCCGGCTTCTACTACAAGACCTTCATGTGGCCGGTCTCGGGCTGGAAGGTCTACGAGCATTTCATCCGCCGCGCCGCCGGCCTCGGCCGTTCGCCGGAAGTGCCGGACGCCGACACCTACGACAAGATGAACGCGCACGCCGACGTGGTCGTCGTCGGCGCCGGGCCGTCCGGTCTCAGTGCCGCGCGCGCTGCCGCCGCGACCGGTGCACGCGTGATCCTGGTCGACGAGCAGCCGGACCTGGGCGGGCAGTTGCTCAACGAGAAATTCGACATCGACGGCAAGCCGGCCCTCGAATGGGTCGCCGACGTCGAGGCCGAGTTGATGGCCAACCCGGACGTTACCGTGCTCCGGCACACCACCGCGTTCGGCTACTACGACCACAACTTCCTCGGCCTGATCCAGAACCGCGACACCAACGTCGCCTTCGGCCAGGACGGCCGCACCCGCCAGCGCGTCTGGCGTGTCCGCGCCAAGCGCGTGATCCTCGCCACCGGCGCCATCGAACGGCCACTGATCTACAGCGACAACGACCGCCCTGGCTGTATGCTGGCGGGCGCGCTCCGCACCTACGTCAACCGCTACGGCGTCACGCCAGGCAAACGCCACGTGATCTTCACCAACAACGACGACGCGTACCGCTCGGCGCTCGATCTCAAGGCCGCGGGCGCGGTCGTGGCCTGCGTCGTCGACGTGCGCAACGACCCGGCGGGCGAGCTGGTGACCCGCGCCATCGAGGCCGGGATCGAGGTCATCGAGGGCTCGGCGATCACCGCCGTCCTCGGCAAGAAGCGCGTGCGCGGCGTCGAGGTGATGAAGCTCAACGACGCGGGCGACGGCGTCACCGGCGCGGCACGCACGATTTCCTGCGACACGGTCGGGTCCTCGGGCGGCTGGAACCCGGTCGTGCACCTGCACAGCCACTCCGCCGGACGGAACGTCTGGCGCGACGCGGACGGCGTGTTCGTGCCCGGCGAGACCCTGCAGGCCGAGGCCGCGTGCGGCGCCGCGAACGGCAGCTTCTCGCTGCAGCAGGCGCTCAACGAAGGCGACTTCGCCGGCATCGACGCCGGCTCGCAGCTCGGCCTCACCGCCGATAAACGCCCGGCCCCGGCCAAGACGTCTTCCGATTTCGACGAGGCGCCGTGGCGCATCCTCTGGTACGTGCCGACGACGAAACCAGCCGGCGAACGCGGCAAGCACTTCCTCGACCCGCAGAACGACGTCACCGTCGCCGACGTGCAACTGGCGGCGCGCGAGGGCTACCGCTCGGTCGAGCACGCCAAGCGCTACACCACGCTCGGCATGGCCACCGACCAGGGCAAGACCGGCAACATTCCGGGCCACGCGATCCTTTCGGCCGCGCTCGGCCAGTCGGTGCCGGAAACCGGCACCACCACGTTCCGTCCGCCGTATTCGCCCGTGACCATGGGCGCGCTCGCGGGCCGTTCGGTCGGCGAATTCTTCGATCCGATCCGCCGCACGCCGATGCACGACTGGCACGAACAGCAGGGCTGCACGTGGGAGGACGTCGGCCAGTGGCGGCGCCCGTGGTATTACCCGCGTGACGGCGAGACGATGCAGGACGCGGTCAGCCGCGAATGCCTCGCGGTTCGCAACGCCGTCGGCATGCTCGACGCGACGACGCTCGGCAAGATCGATATCCAGGGGCCGGACGCGGCCGAGTTCCTCAACCGCGTCTATACCAACGCCTGGCTCAAGCTGGCGCCGGGCAAGTGCCGCTACGGCCTGATGCTGGGCGAGGACGGCATGGTGATGGACGACGGCGTGACGTCCTGCCTCGGCGAAAATCATTACCTGATGACCACCACCTCGGGCGGCGCGCCGCGCGTCATGGCGTGGCTCGAGGAATGGCTGCAGACCGAATGGCCGGACCTCAAGGTCTATCTGACCTCGGTCACCGAACAGTTCGCGACCCTGCAACTCGCCGGGCCGAACGCGCGCGATCTCCTGAGCGAGTTCACGTCCGACATCGACCTTTCGGCGGACGCGTTCCCGTTCATGTCGTGGCGCGACGGCACCGTCGGCGGCATCCCGGCGCGCGTCTACCGCATCAGCTTCACCGGCGAGCTATCGTTCGAGATCAACGTGCCGGCGTCGGCGGGTCTCGCGCTCTGGACCGATATCATGAACGCCGGCGAGAAGTACGGCATCACGCCGTTCGGCACCGAGACCATGCACGTCCTGCGCGCCGAAAAGGGCTTCATCATCGTCGGCCAGGAAACCGACGGCACAGTGACGCCGATCGACCTCGGCATGGACTGGATCGTCTCCAAGAAAAAACCCGACTTCATCGGCAAGCGCTCGCTCTCGCGCGCCGACACCATCCGAGACGACAGGAAGCACATGGTCGGGCTCAAGACCACCGACGGGCAAGAAGTGCTGCCGGAGGGCGGGCAGATCGTCGCCCAGACCAGACCCCAGCCGCCCATGGACATGATCGGGCACGTCACGTCGAGCTACTGGTCCGCCGCGCTCGGCCACTCGATCGCGCTGGCGCTGGTCGAAAACGGCCGGGGCCGCAAGGGCGACACGGTCTACGTGCCGCTGGAAAACGGCAAGACCATCGCCTGCGAAATCGTCGATCCCGTGTTCTACGATCCGGAAGGGAGCCGCCTCGATGGTTGACGCCTATCGCCTCCGAAGCCCCCTCGCCCACCTCGGTCTCGAGGCGCGCGCGCACGCCGATGCGGACATCAGCGGCACCGGCGTGGTGATGAAGGAAATCCCCTATCGCGGGCTGATCAACATCCGCGGCGACGCCGCCGCCAGCACGTTCGTCGATGCCGTGCAGAAGGCGGTCAAGCTGTCGCCGCCGGTGGACGCCAACACCGTCGCCGGCAAGGCGGGCACCACGCGCATCATGTGGCTGGGCCCGGACGAGTGGCTGGTGATCACGTCCGAGAAGGGCGCCGAGCGTGCCCTGAAGGCGCTCTGGAAGAACCTCAAGGTCGACGGCCTGCACGCGGCGGTGACGGACAGTACGCACGCCCGCACGTGCATCGAGATTTCAGGCCCGCGCGCCCGCGAAGTGCTGCAGAAGGGCTGCTCCCTCGACCTGCACCCGCGCGTCTTCGGCCCCGGCCGGTCAGCGCAATGCATCGTCGCCAAGACCGGCGTCATGCTGACGCAGACGGCAACGGCCCGGAACGGCGATCCGACGTTCGAGCTCTACCCGCTCCGCAGCTTCGCGACCTATCTGTGGACCTGGCTCGAGGACGCCTCGGCGGAATACGGTCTCAAGGTGGGGTAACCCCCTCACCTGTCCTCTCCCCCACTTCGTGGTGGGGGAGAGGGACCCTGACGCAGAACCGAGAGTCCCTCTCCACCAATTTATTGGGGGAGAGGACAGGTGAGGGGGCGCGCAAGCCCGATCATTGCGTGGCGCGGGTACCGGGAAACGTGCTAGATTGCGCGGCATCGACGACGCCTTCACCCGAACGCTGGACGGACCGCCGTATCCCATGATCGACCGCATTCGTACATCTCTGATCTCCCATCTTCTCGCCGCCGCCCTGATCATCGGCGCCGCCGCGCCGGCGGCCGCCGAGACCCCGCGCGAGATTACCTGGGACGACCTGGTGCCGTGGAGCGAGCCGGTCTCCGACCCGTTCGACGCGCTGGAGACCGACGACGCCATCGAGCTCGGCATCATCGCCGATACCCGCGCCCAGCTCGAACGCGGCTTTATCGAGGAATCCAACTCGAACGTCGCCTTCGCCCGGGAACTGACCGAAAAACTGACGGCCAAGGGCATCGATGTCGACGCCATGCTGGCCAAGGACAAGGCGTTCCGCGACAAGGTCACGGCGCAGGGCCGCGAGATCGTCACCGGCCTCGACGGCCAGACGGTGCGCATGCCCGGCTACGCGCTGCCGCTGGAATTTTCCGACAAGGCGATCAACAAGTTCCTGCTGGTGCCTTACGTCGGCGCCTGCATCCACAGCCCGCCGCCGCCGCCCAACCAGTTGATCGTCGTCAACCTTGAGACGCCGTACAAGGTCGAGAACATCTACGACCCAGTGTGGATCGAGGGAGAACTGGCGGCGAAACCGGCGACCGAGGAACTGAGCCTCGTCGACGGCACTGCGGAAATCGAGACCGGCTACACCATGAAAGGCATGAGGATCACCCCCTATGAGCAATAACCCCCTGACGACCGGCGCGGCATTGCTCGCCGTCACCCTGTGCGTCGCCGGCCCGGCCGGGGCCAGCGGCGAGCACGATGCGCACGTCCACGGCGCCGGCGAGATCAACGTCGTCGTCGAGGGCAACGACGTGCTGATGGAACTGACCCTGCCGGGCGCCGACGTGGTCGGCTTCGAGCACAGGGCCGAAAGCGAGACGGACGTCGCCGCCGTCCAGGATGCGCTCGAAACCCTGGAGAACGCCGGCGCGATCTTCGCGCTGCCCGCCGGCGCCGGCTGCGAGCTGGCCGCGGCGCACGCCGAGAGCAGCCTGCTCGAGGAGATCGAGAGCCACGGCCACAAGGACGATCCCAAGGACGGAAACAGGCACGAGGACGGCCATGACGCCGGACACGGCGATTTCGGCGCGTTCTACGAGTTTACCTGCGCCGCGCCGGACGCGCTCAAGGACATCGAGGTCCGGCTGTTCGCCCTGTTCCCGAGCCTGAAAGAGGTCGAGGTGCAGGCGGTGACGGCCAAGGGCCAGTGGGCCAAGAAACTGACGCCCACCGACAATCGTCTCATGCTGGTGTTCTGAGACCCGGCCTCGTGGCGGTCCGGATCGACAACCTGCAATTCCGGTGGACACCGGCGGGGCCACTCGTTCTCGACATTCCCGAACTCGCCATCGATGACGGCGCGCAGGTCCTGATCACCGGGCCGAGCGGCAGCGGCAAGACGTCGCTGCTCAACATCCTGAGCGGGATCGCCGTGCCCGATACCGGCCGCGTCGAAATCCTCGGCCGGGACATGGGCGCCCTCGCCGCGCCGGCACGGGACAGGTTCCGCGCCGACCGCATCGGCGTCGTCTTCCAGATGTTCAACCTGGTGCCGTACCTGAGCGTTCTCGAGAACGTCATGCTGGCGGGCACGTTCTCGGCCCCCCGCCGCGACCGGGCGCGCGCCGCCGGCGGGCTCGAGGCACAGGCGCGTGGCCTGCTGGACGCCCTCGGCCTCACTCCCGGCGCATTCGCCGGACGCCGCGTCGATGCGCTGAGCATCGGCCAGCAGCAGCGTGTCGCGGCGGCCCGCGCACTGGCCGGCGATCCGGGGCTGGTCATCGCCGACGAGCCGACCTCGGCGCTCGATGCCGCCAACCGCGACGCCTTCATCGACCTCGTTGCCGGCGCGTGCCGCGCGCGCGGCGCGACGCTTGCCGTGGTCAGTCACGACGAGGCCCTGTTGCCGCTGTTCGACACCCGCATCGACATGACCGCACTGAATCGGGCCACGACGGCGGAGGCGGCGTCATGAACCTCGCCACCCTCACCCTCAAGAGCCTCGCCAGCCGGCGCTGGACCGTGATCCTCACGGTGTTCTCGATCGCCGTCAGCGTGCTGCTGGTGCTGGGCGTCGAACGGCTCCGGCACGACGCCCGGTCGAGCTTCGCCAGCACCGTTTCCGGCACCGATCTGATCGTCGGCGCCCGGACCGGCCAGGTGCAGCTTCTGCTCTACAGCGTGTTCCGCATCGGCAATCCGACCGCCAACATAAGCTGGAAAAGCCACGCCGACTTCGCCCGCGACCCGCGCGTCCAGTGGACCGTACCGCTGGCGCTCGGCGATTCGCACCGGGGTTACCGGGTTGTCGGCACGACCGCCGGTTACTTCGACCACTACCGCTACGCCGGCGGCCGGCAACTGAACATCGAGGACGGCAAGCGGTTTACGGACCTGTTCGACGTGGTGATCGGCGCCGAGGTCGCCGATGCCCTCGGCTATCGCGTCGGTTCGGACGTGGTAATCGAGCACGGCCTCGGCGGCGGCATCAACAAGCACGAGCGGCTGCCGTTCGTCGTCGCGGGCGTGCTGGCGCCGACCGGCACGCCGGTCGGCGCCAGCA
>MRWG01002085.1_pt1 | contig 10901 bp, 4 predicted proteins | sample 1013341 | NCBI WGS metagenome assembly MRWG01 (sample SAMN06117577, study PRJNA244670) | biofilm metagenome | biome: Water; feature: Cathode Biofilm; material: Biofilm; isolation source: microbial consortium enriched at the cathode of a solar microbial fuel cell | place: USA: District of Columbia ...
TGCTGCTGGAACAAAGCGAAGTGGCGCTCTATGACATCGAGCGGGAACTGCGCGGCCTGATCGAGCAGAGCGGCCGCGACACCACCCTGGTTCCGATGCTCGGCTCGGTGGTCAACCGGGGGCACGTGCAGCGCCTGTGCCGGGAAAACCGCATCGACACCCTCTATCACGCGGCGGCCTACAAGCATGTGCCGATCGTCGAGGCCAACCCGGCGGCGGGCGTGCGCAACAATATCATCGGTACCCTGGCCGCGGCGGAAGGCGCCGAAGCCGCCGGTGTGAAGCACTTTATCCTGGTTTCCACCGATAAAGCGGTGCGCCCCACCAACGTGATGGGCGCCACCAAGCGGTTTGCCGAGATGGTGCTGCAGACCATGGCGGCACGGGGCAGCGAGACGGTCTTTTCCATGGTCCGTTTCGGTAACGTGCTGGGCTCTTCGGGTTCGGTGGTGCCGCTGTTCCGCGACCAGATCCGCAAGGGTGGGCCGGTTACCGTGACCCACCCGGACGTGGTCCGTTACTTCATGACCATTCCGGAGGCGTCGCAGCTGGTGATCCAGGCCGGTGCCATGGCCAAGGGCGGCGAAGTGTTCGTGCTGGACATGGGCGAGCCGGTGCGGATTCTCGATCTGGCGCAGACCATGATCCGCCTGATGGGGCTGTCGGTGCGCGACGAGTCCAACCCCGAGGGCGACATCGACATCGTCTTCAGCGGCCTGCGGCCGGGTGAAAAGCTGTTTGAAGAGCTGCTGATCGGCGACGCCAGCGTGCGTACCGAGCACGAAATGATCATGCAGGCCCACGAAGAGACGCTGTCCGACAGCGATGTGGTGACGGCGATGGAAGCCTTCCGCGCCGCCCTGGACCGGGGCCAGTCCGAACCCCTGAAGGCGCTGCTGCGCAGCTACGTCAACGGTTACCAGCCGCGCCAGGAAGACGGCGAGGCGCCGGCGGCACGCGGCGGCGTGGAGCCCGTCGACACGGTGATCGACCCTCAAGTGGCGTCCGGAAAGGGCGTCCATTAAAAAGGGCGCCATAAAGGCGCCCCGGGCTCGAAGTGACGGAGACTCTTAAGACATCACTACGATACTTCGCGGTCCGGCCACGTCCCTGTCGTTACTGTCCATTCCGCGAAGCGCAAGAGCCTGCCACTGTGAGACCCCGGTCTCAATTCACAGCCTGATACTTTCTGTATACCCCCTGCCTGCTCCCTGCCTTCTTCCCGCCCATAAAAAAGGCGCCCGTGGGCGCCTGAAGTCACACAAAACGACTGTGAAACGATGCCCCGGGGCCTACGGGAAGGGGGTGAGATAACCCCGGGGCACACTCAAATCCTGCCATTTTGTGATGCGCATCACAATATGCATTTCAAGTACCTTGGTACGAAAAAGTCAGCTTTTGTGTGAAGAGTAATAATACTTGCCGCAATTTTTGTAATTATTAATGCTTAGTTTTAACTAGGCTGATTTTATTGTTTTACGCTCTTTAATCCAAAATACGATTAAAACCCTGGTTCTCAGCGTGTACAGCTTTTGTATCGATGTGTACCATTTCCGAATCTGTGATGGGGTTGGCATAAAAATAAATTTGTATGCGCTAGGCAATGTAAGGCTTATGCCCGGGCGCAGTGTCAGTTCCAATTTGTGATCTGTACCTGGGGACGTCATGAATTCTTATCATGAAATTGAACGCTTTCAACGCAAGGCCGGGCAGGCCGATTTCCCTTTTCGTGATACCGGTACGCCGGCCCATGAGCACCGCGAGACCGGTTGGAGCCTGATCGACCAGGTCGCCGCCGGCGTGTCCGCTTCCCCTTCCACACCGTCCTCCGAACCCGACCCGGGGCCGCCGATCCAGGTAAGGCGGCCGGCGCCGGAGGTGACCGAAACCACTGAGACGCCGGCCCCCGGCGACGAAGAGGCCCAGGACGCCGCGCTGGAGCGTTTCGCCTCCTTGCTGCAGGCGCGTCACCGCCGCGAGGTGGAGCAGGACCACCCGGAAGCGGGCGACGAGCAACCGCTTAAACAATTGCTACGCCGCATCGCGGTGGGCCCCGGCGAAAACAATGAGAGGTGGCCCACGCGGTGCTGATCGCGGTCGCATCCCCAAAAGGGGGCGTGGGTAAGACCACGTGCGCGGCGCATCTCGCCTACGGTATTGCCGCCGCGGGCTACCGCACCCTCGCTCTGGATCTGGATCCGCAGAACAGTTTGCGCCTGCATTTCGGCATCCCCCTGGGCGAAGCCGGCGGGCTGGCGCGGGGCGGCCCGCCGGCGGGCGACTGGATGGCGCGGGTGCTCGACGGCGGGGGCGGCGTCGGGGTGTTGCCCTACGGCGCCGCCGACGGCGCCCAGCGCCGCGAGCTGGACCAGGCGCTGCAGACGCCGGGGTTTCTGAGCGCGGGCCTGCGCGGTCTGGCGGAGCAGCCGGACACCGTGCTGGTGGTGGATCTGCCGCCGGGGCCGTCGCCGGCGCTGGACGCGGTGTCGCCGCTGGCCAACCTGCGGCTGACCCTGTTGCTGGCGGATTCCGCTTCGGTGTCCCTGCTGCCGGGGCTGGAGGACGGTTTTTATCCGCCCGGCGTGGCGCCGGGTTCCGAGCACCGGCTGGTGCTCAATCAGGTTGATATTCGCCGCCGGCTCAACCGCGAGATTACCGAATTTCTGCAGACCCGGTACCGCGACAGTCTGCTCGCCACCCTGCACCGCGACGAGGCGGTGCCGGAAGCCGGCGCCCGTCAAATTTCCGTTTTTGAACATGCCGAGTCGTCGCGCGCCGCCCGCGACCTGGGGATGCTTTGCCGGCGTTCGCTGGCGCTGCTCAATGGTGCGGATTCAGCGGGTGTTTCACCGCTTTGGGGACACAACAGGTAATTCACAATGTCGAAAAATAAAACTCGACCACCGCTGGGGAGGCGGTGCGTGTTCGCGCTCGCCTGTTTGCTGGCGATACCGCCGGTGCTGTTGTTCATCACCACGCCCATGGACGCGGGGCACCAGGCGCTGCTGGGTGCCGCCGGCGTGCTGTTGATGGCGCTGGTGAACCGTGTGCGGCCGGATTCGCGGCGCGTGTCCCTGTGGCTGGTGGCGCTGTCGTTGATCGTCTCCAGCCGCTACATCTGGTGGCGCGCCACCGCGACGCTGCATTTCGAAAGCGTGCCGGAAGCGGTGCTCGGCTACGGCCTGTTCCTGGCCGAGCTGTATGCCCTGGTGATCCTTCTGCTCGGTTATCTGCAGACGCTTTGGCCGTTGGAACGCAAGCTGGTGCCGCTGCCGGACGACACCGCCCTGTGGCCCACGGTGGACGTCTATATTCCCACCTACAACGAAAGCCTGGAGGTGGTCACCGATACGATTCTGTCGGCCCAGAACCTGGATTACCCGGCCGACAAGATACGCATCTACATGCTGGACGACGGCCGGCGGGAAAGCTTCGAGGCGTTCGCCAAGAGCGCCGGGGTGGGCTACATCACCCGCGCCAACAATCAGCACGCCAAGGCCGGCAACCTGAACAACGCCCTCGGTCAGACCGACGGCGAACTGATCTGCGTGTTCGATTGCGATCACATTCCCACCGCCGGTTTTCTGCAGGCCACCGTGGGCGGCTTTCTCGAAGACGCCAAGCTGGCGATGGTGCAAACCCCGCACTATTTCTATTCCCAGGATCCGTTCGAGCGCAATCTGGGCGTCGGCGAGGAGCTGCCCCGCGAAGGCGAGCTGTTCTACGGGCCGGTGCAGAAGGGCAACGACTTCTGGAACGCCACCTTCTTCTGCGGCTCCTGCGCGGTGATCCGCCGCGAAGCCCTGGACGAGACCGACGGCTTCGCGGTGGAAACGGTCACCGAGGACGCCCACACCGCACTGCGCTTCCAGCGCAAAGGCTGGCGCACCGCGTTCGTCAGCTTGCCGCTGGCGGCGGGCCTGGCCACCGAGCGGCTGTCCCTGCACATCGGCCAACGGGCGCGCTGGGCACGCGGCATGACGCAGATTCTGCGGGTGGACAATCCGCTGTTCGGCCGCGGCCTGACCCTGGCGCAGCGGCTCTGTTATCTGAACGCCATGCTGCATTTCCAGTTCGCCCTGCCACGGGTGGTGTTCATCACCGCGCCTTTGGCCTACCTGCTGCTCGGCCAGAACATCATCGCCTCGTCCGCCTCGATGATCTTCGCCTACGCCCTGCCGCACCTGTTCCATGCGATCTGGACCAACTCGCGGCTCAACGGCCGTTTCCGCTACACCTTCTGGGGCGAGATTTACGAGTCGGTGCTTTGTTTCCACTTGATCAAACCGACGCTGGTGACCCTGTGGGATCCGAAGAAAGGCTCGTTCAACGTCACCGAAAAAGGCGGCCTTCTCGAAAACAGTTTCTTCGATATCAGCGCGGTGCGTCCGCATCTGGTGGTGGCGTTTCTGCTGGCGCTGGGGTTGGGCAGCGGCCTGGTGCGGTTCTATTGGAACGAGTACTACGCCATCGAGCGTGACGTGATGCTGCTCAATGTGTTCTGGGCCGGCTTCAGTTTGATCACCTTGCTGGCGGCGATCGCCGCCGCCCGCGAGCAGCGCCAGGTGCGCACCAACGTGCGGGTGCCGCTGGTGCTGCCGGCGTCGATCTATCTGGCCGACGGCCATGTGCTGAAAACCCGCACGCTGGACGTGTCGCTGGGCGGGGTGCGGCTGGCCAATCCGCATGAAGAGACGTTCGACGGCGAGGTGGAGGACGTGGAGATCCGCCTCGACGACCTGAGCGTGGTGTTGCCGGCGCGGCTGGTGAGCGCCGACGGCGAGGACCTGCGTTTGCAGTTCGGCCTGATGAACCTCAGCCAGCAGCGTCAAATGCTGCGCATCGTCATGGGCCGCTACGACGCCTGGCTGCCCGACCACGCGCACCCCAAGGACCGTCCGTTGCATTCGTTCCGCATCGTGCTGCGGGTGGTAATCCTGATGTTCTTCGGCCGCTGGCTGGCGCGCGGCACCAAGGAGCGCGAGATCGACGAAACCATGCGCGCCAACCACCTCTGGCACCGCTTCATGCCCCTGGCGGTGCTCGTGCTCCTGGCCCTCCTGGCCCTTCTCGCAGTCCGCCCGGCCCTGGCTGATGATGTGCGAGCGGGCTCTGTGGGAGCGGGCCAAGTGGGAGCGGGCCCCGCCCGCGAAAGGCCGGCAACGCCGGCCGGCAGGATCCCAGAGCCCTCTCTAAAAGACGGCTCGCAACTGGAAACCCGTCCCCACCAACAAACCCTGACCTTCCGCCAGCTAGGCCAGGTCGACGGCCTCACCCTGGCCGGCGCCCAGTCCCAGGCCGGGTTGGGTTTCTCGGTGGGCCGCGATGAAGTGGTCACCGAGGCGGAGATGTATCTCAAGCTCCAATACGGCGATGAGATTCTCCCCGGCACCGGCCGGCTGGTGGTGGAGATCAACGGCGCCCGGGTGAAAACCCTGGAGCTGGACCGCGACGCCACCGAGGCCGAATTCCGGCTGCCGGTGAACCCGGCCCTGCTGGTCACCAACAACCGCATCAACTTCCGGCTGGTGGGGCTCGCCGACCGCGCCTGCCCCAACCCGCTGGACAAGCGGGTGTGGCTCACCGTGGACCCGTCCTCGGCGATCAAATATCGGGCCGACCGGCTGCCGCTGGCCAGCGACCTGGAAATGCTGCCGGAGCCGTTCTTCGACCTCACCTCGCAGAGCCGGCTGGACCTGCATCTGGTGCTGCCCGATGAGCCGGACAGCGACGTGCTGCGGGCCGCCGCCATCACCGCCTCCTGGTTCGGCGCCCAGGCCCGCTACCGGGGTACCCGGTTCTCGCTGCACGACAACACACTGCCGGCCGGCCACGCCATTGTGCTGAGCACTGACGCCAACCCGGTTTCCGGGCTGGGCGCGGAGAAGGGCAGCCACCTGTCGGTGATCGACAACCCGGCGGACCCCTTCTACAAGCTGCTGGTGCTGCACGGCACCGACGGCGCCGACCTGGTGCGTGCCGCCCGCTACCTGACCCTGCGCAGCGCGGAACTGAGCGGTCGCCGTCAGCCGGTGGAGGACGTGGCCAGCCCGCCCCGTGCCGCCAACGACTCGCCGCGCTGGGTCTCCACCGACATGCCGGTGGAGCTGGGCAGCCTGGTGCCCGGCGATCAGCTGCGTACCCGGGGCCTCTATCCGGGCGTCATCGATGTGGGCTTCCGGGCGTCGCCGGACCTGTTCCTGTGGCCCGGCGAAACGGTGCCGCTGCGGGTCCGTTACCGGTTCGCCGAAGGGCCCTGGCTGGACAACGAAAAGTCGCGTCTGGACGTGGCCCTGAACGGCCGGTTCCTGAAATCCCTGCCGCCGCCCCGGCGGGACTGGTGGGGCAGCATCAAGCGGGAGCTGGGCGCCGGCGACAGCGGCCAGCAGGAGGCGGTGATTCCGGTGCCGCCGGATCTGATCCACGGCGAAAACCGCCTGACCTTCTATTTCAATATGCGCTACACCCTGGAGGACGAATGCGACCCGGTGCTGCCCGGTGACGTGGTCAATCAGGTGTTTCCCGGCTCCACCCTGGACCTGACGCACACCCGGCACCTGGCGGTGATGCCGTCACTGTCCGCGTTCGTGGCCGCCGGCTATCCGTTTTCCGCCCGCGCCGACCTTGGCCGCACCGGCCTGGTGCTGCCGGCGGCGCCGGATCGCGCCACCCTGACCGCCGCTTTGGATCTGATGGCGCGCATCGGCGCCGCCTCCGGTTATCCCGCCCTGGGCGTGGAGGTGGCCCTGGGCGTGGGCGGTCTGCATCGTTTGCGTGACCGGGATCTGCTGGCGGTGCTGCCGTTGGAGGATCCGGCCTTGCCACGGTTGCTGCGCGGCAGTGCTTTCCAGCGCGACGACCAGGCGCTGCGCGTACGGCCGCCTTCGCTCACCGAGCGCCTGCGGCATGCCGCCCTGGGCGACTGGTTCCTGGAGCACGAGGAAGCGGCCATCGCCCTGGCCGGACAGCGCGAGCCCCGGGCGCTGATGGCCATGCCCTCGTCCCTGAACGCGGACCACTGGCAGGTGCTGGTCACCGCCGAGGATTCGGCGCAGCTGCCCGCCATGGCCGAGGCCCTGGACGACAGCGAGGTGACCTCGCGGGTGCGCGGCGATTTCCTGCTGCTGGACGCGGACCAGCCGCGCGGTTTCCGCGTCAATCCGCAGCGCCTCAGCGGCGACGTGAACTGGCTGACTCAGTTCCGCTGGGGCTTCGGCAAGCGGCCGCTGCTTCTGTTTTTCCTGATGTGCGTGATTTTCGCCGTGCTGGTGATGTTGTTGGTGCCGCTACTGAAATGGCGCCAGGCGCGGCGCCTGGGTGAATAAGGAAGGGTCCATGAAACGAGCGACTTTGGCTTTGCCGATGGTGTTGTGGCTGGTGATGACGCCCGCTTGGGCGGCGGCGCAGCAGGGCAGTGAAGCGACCGGGGACCAGGCGCCCCGCGCCGGCGAATCCTCCCTGGACGCGCTGTTCAGCCAGGCCACCTTCTGGCGGGCGAACAATCGCCCGGACCTGGCCCGGGACGCCCTTGAAAGGGTGCTGGCGGTGGAGCCGGACAACGCCCGGGCGCTGCGCGGCATGGGCGAGCTGGCGCTGGCCGCCGACGACCGGGACGGGGCCCGCCAATGGCTCGACCGACTGCGGGAGCGGGCCCCGGGCAGCGAAGACGCGGCCCGCCTGCAGGCGGCGCTGCGCCGCGAACAGATCAGCAACGGCGATCTTATGGAGGCCCGTGCCCTCGCCAAGGCGGGGGACGCCGGCGCCGCCGTGGCCCGTTACGAGGCGCTGTTCGACGGCGCCGGGCCGCCGCCGGACCTGGCGCTGGAGTATTACCAGACCCTGGCCGGCGTCGACGCCCGTTGGCGGGAAGCCCGCGACGGGCTGGAGCAGGTGGTGCGCGACAACCCCGGCGACCCGGCCGCCCGCCAGGCGCTGGCGGAAGTGCTCACTTACCGCCAGGCGACCCGCGACCAGGGCATCGAGCAACTGGCCGGGCTGTGGCGCGACCAGGAGCGCCTGCAGGTGATCGCCCCCTGGCGGCAGGCGCTGCTGTGGCTGCCGCAGGAGCCGGCCTCGGCGGACGCGCTGCGCGACTACCTGGCGGTGCGCCCGGACGACGAGGTGGTGCGCGAGCGGCTGGACAGCGTGCTCAGCGGCAGCGGCGGCGCCGCCGTGGCGGACGCCTACGACGCCCTGGAAGCGGGCCGCCTGAGCGCCGCCCGCCGCGGGTTCCAGGGCGTGCTCGAGGACGACCCGGACAGCGCCGAGGCGGTGGCCGGCCTGGGGCTGGCCGACTTGCGCCAGGGGCGCTTCGGCGCGGCGGAGCAACGGCTGGCACGGGCGATCCGCATGGCCCCCGACCGGCGCGCCGATTGGGCGCCGGCGCTGGAGGATGCGCGCTTCTATGGCCGGCTCGCCGAGGCCCGCGCCCTGAACGAGCAACAGAACTACGACCAGGCCCTGCAGGCGGTGATTCCGCTGGCCCGCGCCGGCGGCCGCCGGGGCCGCGACGCCGCCTTGCTGCAGGGCGACATTCTGCTCGCCCAGGACCGGCCCCAGGTGGCGGAGACCGTGTTCCGCGACCTGCTGGAAAGCGACGACGCCAACAGTGACGCCCGGGTCGGTCTGGTACGGGCGCTGATGGCCCAGGAACGGTACGACGAAGCCAACCGCATCTACGCCGAGCTGCCCGCCGAGGAGCGCATGCGCTACGGCTATGTGCGCGACCAGCAAAGCCAGGTGTTGCGCGAGCGGGCGCAGGCGTTGATCGATGACGGCCAGGTCTACGCCGGGGAAGCGCTGCTGCATGAAGCGGTGGCGGCCGCGCCCCGCGACCCCTGGGCGCGGCTGGCGCTGGCCAAGCGCATGCAGGCGCGCGGCCAGAGCGGCCAGGCGGCGGCGATGCTGGAGCCGCTGGAAGCGCCGGACGCCGAGCCGGAAGCGTTGCTGGCGGCGGCGCAGTTCGCCGCCGACCAGGGCCGCTGGCAACACGCCCTGGATCTGCTCGACCGCCTGCCCGCCGACGCCCGCGACAGCGACAGCCAGGCGCTACGCCGGCGCGTGGAGAACGGCGCGCGGATGGCCGAGCTGGCCCGGGTGTTCGACAGCGGCGACCGCTGGCGCATCCAATCGGAACTGGAGCGGCTTTACGCCGAGCCGCCGGAGACCCCGGCGCAAACCGGCCAACTGGCCAATTTCCTGGTGGAGCGGGGCGAAAGCAGCCTGGCGCTGACCCTGGTGCGCAAGGACCTTGCCAAGGGGCTGGATCGGGGCGCGCCCAAGGATTTCGTGCCCCATGCGCTGGTATTGGGCCGGCTGGGCTACGACCGCGAAGCCGGCGAGCTGCTGCGCGAGCTGGAGCGGCGCGCGGAACGCCGGCCCGGTGGCGCCGGGGCCTTCGCCGACGCGCGCCGGACCCTGTCGGTGGCGGCGGTGGATCATGCCCGCCAGGGCGGCGATTTCGCCCGCGCCTATGACGAGGCGGTGATGGCACTGTCCTCGGACCCGGATAACGAAAAGTTGGTGCTGGCGCTGGGCCGGGTCTACCAGGAGGGCGGCCTGCACCGGGAAGCGGCCACCACCTATGACTGGCTGCTGGCGCGCCCCGGCCCGCAGTTGCCGGCGCGCCGCGCGGCGGTGGCCAATGCCCTGGCCATGGACGACGTGGAGCGGGCGGAACAGTTGCTGGAAGAGGCGGCGCCGCTGGAAGACGGCGAGCTGCTGTTGCTGGCGGCCCGCACCGCGCGCCGTTCCGGCGACAGCCGCAGCGCGCTGGCGCTGGCGGAAAAGGCGGCGGACGCCCACTACCGGGCCAACCGTAGCGGCGCGCCGTCGGCGCTGGCGGGTAGCGCCAACCCGTTCCGCAAGAGCGCCGGCAAGACCCCGGAGAACCGCTGGCTGGCGCTCGCCGACGGCGACGGCAACAACGATGGCGCCCGCGCCGACGTCTGGTTGCCCGGCAACCGCTCCCCCGGCAATGAGGGCCAGCACTGGCAGCCGCCGGCCCGCGAGCAGGCGGTGGCCGCCTCGGCGCCGTCCGGCGATTACTACCAGCCCGGTGCGGCGTCGCGCCCGGCGCCGGCGCCCACGCCGGTGCAGGAAAGCGCCCGCGCCGAGGCGCGCATCGACCGCTTCCGCGAGGACGTGCGCCGGGACGTGGCGCCGCGCGTGGAAACCGGCCTGGGCCTGCGCAACCGGGACGGCGAGTCCGGCCTCAGCGAACTCACCGAAGTAAGCGGCGAGCTGGCGTTCTCCGGCGTGCCGTTCCGGGGCGGTCGGTTCCGCGGCGCGGTGACGCCCACCTTCCTGAACGCCGGCTCGGTGAGCGGCTCCGCCGCCGGGCGTTTCGGCTTCGGGCCGCTGGCCGAGGGCACCGCCTCCCTGGCCGGTAATCTGGAAGGCGCCTACGACCTTATCGCCGAAGTGGGGCAGAGCGCCGAGCAGCTGGAAGCGGCGGAAAGCGCCGTGGACGAAGCGCAGACCGCGTACCAGGAGGCGCTGGAAGAATTCAACACCCAGGTGCCGCCGGACCCGGACGACGAAAACGCGGACGAGGTGGATCTGGTCACCCAGGAGGAACTGGACGCGCTGGAAAACCAGGTGGCGGACCTCGAGGATCAGCGCGACCAGGCGGCCAACCAGTTCGAAAACGCCACCTCCCGCAACGTGCTCTATGAGGTGGGCATCGACCTGGACGCGCTCTCCGACGAGCAGCGCGCCTTCGTGGACCGTTTCCTGGTGTCCAATTTCGGCAGCGCCGACTTCTCCCTGGAAGCGGACACCCCGGAAGAGTTCGAGGCCCGTTCGCAGGCGGTGCGCGATCTGATCGGCGGGCTGCAGGCGCGCGCCAACGGCTACGCCCGTGGCGCCGCCGCCGGCAACCAGACCGAGGCGGGCATGGG
>MRWG01002086.1_pt1 | contig 10901 bp, 8 predicted proteins | sample 1013341 | NCBI WGS metagenome assembly MRWG01 (sample SAMN06117577, study PRJNA244670) | biofilm metagenome | biome: Water; feature: Cathode Biofilm; material: Biofilm; isolation source: microbial consortium enriched at the cathode of a solar microbial fuel cell | place: USA: District of Columbia ...
TTCGGAAATCTTGAAGGGCTTGCCGGTCACCTTGTTGAGGCCCTCGGCGGGCACCAGGAACTCGGCGCGCAGCAGCGTCACGAGCTGGCCGTCGTTCATCTCCGGCACCAGTATCCGGTCGAAGCCGCCGAGCAGTTCGCCGAGATTGCGTGCCAGCGGCCAGATGTGGCGCAGGTGCAGGTGGGCGACCTTGTGGCCCTCGCCCCGCAGGTTGTCGACGGCACGGCTGATCGGCCCGTAGGTCGAGCCCCAGCCGACGACGACGATCTCGTCGCCGGGGCCGCCGGCCTCGAAGACCTGCGGCGGCACGTCGCCGGCGACGCGCAGCACCTTGTCGCGGCGCTGGTCGGTCATCTTCTGGTGGTTGGCCGGGTCGTAGGAGATGTTGCCGCTGTCGCTGGCCTTCTCGATGCCGCCGATGCGGTGCTCCAGGCCGGGGGTGCCGGGCACCGCCCAGACGCGGGCCAGGGTCTCGGGATCGCGGTTGAAGGGCTGGAAGCCCTCCGCCTCGGTCTCGAAGCGGACCGGGAAGCGCGGCAGGCTGTCGGCATCCGGCAACTGCCACGGCTCGGCCGCGTTGGCGATATAACCGTCGCTCAGCAGGATCACCGGGGTCATGAACTTTGTGGCGATGCGCACCGCCTCGATGGCGACCTCGAAGCAGTCGGCCGGCGAGCGCGCGGCGAGCACCACCAGCGGGCTGTCGCCGTTGCGCCCGAAGACCGACTGGTAGAGGTCGGACTGCTCGGTCTTGGTCGGCATGCCCGTCGACGGACCCGCGCGCTGCGAGTTCACCACAACCAGTGGCAGCTCGGCGGAGATGGCAAGGCCCACCGCCTCCATCTTCAGCGCCACGCCGGGGCCGGAGCTGGAGGTGACGCCGACACCGCCGGCATAGGAGGCGCCGATGGCGGCGCAGACCGCGGCGATCTCGTCCTCGGCCTGGAAGGTCACCACGCCGTAGTCCTTGAGGGCCGCCAGCGAATGCAGCAGCGAGGAGGCCGGGGTGATCGGATAGGAGCAGAAGACGAGCTTCAGTTCGGCGCCCATGGCACCGGCGACAAGGCCCCACGAAAGCGCTTCGGCGCCGGTGATGTTGCGGTAGAGGCCGGGCGCGATCTCCGCCGCCGGCACCTCGAAGGCCGCCGCGTCGGCGCCCAGCTCCGCCGTCTCGCCGAAGGCGTGGCCGGCGTTCAGGGCGGCGATGTTGGCCGCGGCAATGTCGGGGCGCTTCTGAAACTTACCGTTCAGCCAGTCCACCGTCGCCTGGCGCTGACGGCCGAACATCCAGTAGACCAGGCCCAGCGCCCACATGTTCTTGCAGCGCAGGGACTCCTTCTTGGTCAGGCCGGAATCCTTCAGCGCGTCCTGTGTCAGCTGCGACATGTCCACTTCGATGACGCGGAAGCCCTCCAGGCTGCCGTCGCCGCGCGGATCGGCCTGGTAGCCGGCCTTGGTGAAATTGCGCTCGTTGAAGGCGCCGGAGTCGAGGATCAGCAGGCCGCCCGGCTTCACGTCGACGAGGTTCACCTTCAGGGCTGCCGGATTCATCGCCACCAGCACGTCAAGCTCGTCGCCGGAGGTCTTGATGACGCGGGCGCCGAAATTGATCTGGAAAGCGGAAACCCCGAAGGTGGTGCCGACCGGTGCGCGGATCTCCGCCGGGAAGTCCGGGAAGGTCGCCAGGTCGTTGCCGGCCAAAGCCGTGGCAAGGGTGAACTGACTGCCGGTCAACTGCATGCCGTCGCCGGAGTCCCCGGCAAAACGAACCACCGCAGATTCGATTACCCGGCGGCCGGAGGAGTCGGCCACTAGCGCCGTCGAACCTTCCATACCTCACAAAACCTTTCGCTGCACAGTGGGCACTGCGGCTCCCGGGCGCGGTCCCGGAAGGGACCCCGACCAGCGCCGGAGCAGGTCCGAGGGGCCGCGACGCTGGGCGTGAATATGGCCTCCCCGGCCGGCCTTGCCAATGCGCCAGATCAAAAACACCATAGCGGCGAGTAGAACTCACATATAATAACAATTAAATTATGTGTATTCTGGAGGGGCGGGCGATCCAGCATGGCGCCCGACAGTGTCGCGAATGCGCCCTCCCCCGACCGAACCGCGACCTGAAGAGAGGCGCGCAAACGCTTGAGTTCCAGGGGGTTTCGGCTTTGTCGCGTTTCAGACACGATCCGTCGCCGCAGGTGTAGCCCCGGGGGGCCGGCGCGGGGGAAATGATCGCGGGGACCACTGCCGCCCGGCGCCTTCGATCTGCCTGATCCGCGCGGGCCGCTTTTGCCGCGAGGACACGATGGCGGAAGACGACGATCTCGATCTCAACTCCCTTGACGACGACGAACTCGTCAAGCAGATGCACGACGACCTCTACGACGGGCTCAAGGAGGAGATCGAGGAGTCGGTCCACATTCTGCTGGGACGCGGCTGGGCGCCCTACAAGATCCTGACCGAGGCCCTGGTCGAGGGCATGCGGATCGTCGGCATCGACTTCCGCGACGGCATCCTCTTCGTCCCCGAGGTGCTGCTGGCCGCCAACGCCATGAAGGGCGGCATGTTCATCCTGCGCCCCCTGCTGGTCGAGACCGGCGCGCCCAAGCTCGGCACCATGGTGATCGGCACCGTGAAGGGCGACATCCACGACATCGGCAAGAACCTCGTCTCCATGATGATGGAGGGCGCCGGCTTCGATGTGATCGACCTGGGCATCAACAACCCGGTCGAGAACTATCTCGCCGCCCTCGAGGAGCACAAGCCGGACATCCTCGGCATGTCGGCCCTGCTGACCACCACCATGCCCTACATGAAGGTGGTGATCGACACCATGAAGGAAAAAGGCATCCGCGACGACTTCGTGGTGCTGGTCGGCGGCGCGCCGCTGAACGAGGCCTTCGCCGAGGCGGTCGGCGCCGATGCCTACTGCCGCGACGCGGCGGTGGCGGTGGAGACCGCCAAGGACTTCATGAAGCGCCGGCACAACCGGCAGGGCGCCGCCTAGGCGCCGGCAGGACAGCGGGAGCCCGAGATCCCATGGCGGCGCTGCTCAAGGCCGTCGATACGCCGCCCCGGACTGAGGCCGGGGCCCGGCGCACGCTGCTCATCGCCTGCGGCGCGCTGGCGCGCGAGATCGTCGAGCTGATCCGGGTGAACGCCTGGGAGCACCTGACGGTGAGTTGCCTGCCGGCCGGCTGGCACAACACGCCGGAGAAGATCCCGGAGGGCGTGCGCGGACGCATCCGCAAGGCGCGCGGCAGCTACGACCGCATCCTGGTGCTCTACGGCGACTGCGGCACGGGCGGGACGCTGGACAAGGTGCTGGCCGAGGAAGGCGTCGAGCGCATCGAAGGGCCGCACTGCTATTCCTTCTTCGCCGGCGCCAGCGTGTTCGACGCCCTGGCCGAGGCGGAGATTGGCACCTTCTACCTGACCGACTACCTGGCGCGCCACTTCGACCGGCTGATCATCGAAGGCCTCGGCCTCGACCGCCATCCGGAACTGCGCGACCTTTATTTCGGCAACTACAAAAAGCTGGTCTACCTGGCGCAGACCGAGGATGCCGAGCTGACCGCGCGCGCCGCGGCGGCCGCCGAACGCCTGGAGCTGGCTTTCGAGCGCCACTTCACCGGCTACGGCGAGCTGGGGCAGTTCCTCGAATCCCGCGGCCCGGAAGAGACGGAGGGCGCGGCATGGCACAGCTGACCGTCGTCTACTGGCGCGACATCCCCGCGCAGGTGACCGTGAAGGCCGGGCGCAAGAACGCCAAGGTGCAGCTCAGCGAGCGTTTCGAGAAAGCCATCGACCGCGCCGCCATGCGCGCCAAGCTGACCGGCACCGATGCCTACCTGGAGCACTGGCGCCGCGGCGCGCCCGTCGACTGCGGCGACGACCTGGAAGCCGAGGCCGCCGCGGCCGCCGAGCGCCTGGAGCGCGACTACGACGACATCCGGCTGCGCGCCATCGTGGCTGCCGGCGGTGCAGAGACAGAGACAGCGCAAGACCCCGCGTCATGACGCGCGCAGAAGGAACCCTGGGATGTATGCCGTGAACAAGGCCATGCAGCTCGACCCGGCCGCCGAGCAGACCAAGCAGCAGATCCTCGATCTGGTGCGCGATTTCACCGTCGAGACGACGCCGGGCTCGGCGGCGAAGATTCCCGACTACCGCGAGCACCTGCGCCCCGGCGCCCGGGTCGCCGTGACCTTCCTGCCCGGCTCCGACTTCGCCGATACCGTGGCGACGGCCAAGCGCCTGCAGGAAGAAGGCTTCCAGCCGATGCCGCACTTCGCGGCACGCTCGATCCCGAGTCGCGAGGCCTTGGAGGACTACCTGAAGGCGCTCGCCGACGTCACCAAGCTGAAGCACGTGGTCGCACTGGCCGGCGCCGTCGACCAGCCGCTGGGGCCCTTCGACAGCTCCATGGCGATCCTCGAGACCGGCCTGTTCGACAAGTACGGCGTGGAGACCATCGGCGTCGCCGGCCATCCGGAAGGCAGTCCGGACATCTCGCCGGCCGCCCTCGCCGAAGCGCTGGCCTGGAAAAACGCCTTTGCCGAGCGCAGCGACGCGAAGCTCTACATCGCCACGCAGTTCTGCTTCGAGGCGGCGCCGATCATCGCCTGGGACAAGGCCATGCAGGCCGCGGGCAACCGCCTGCCGATTCACATCGGCGTGCCCGGCCTGGCCACCATCAAGACGCTGATCAACCACGCCAAGGCCTGCGGCGTCGGCCCCTCGATGCGCTTCCTGACCCGCCAGGCCCGCAACGTGGCCAAGCTGATGACGGTGAACGCGCCCGACAAGCTGCTGCTCGACCTCGCCCGCTACAAGGCCCTGGACCCGGATTGCGGCATCGCCCGGGTGCACATCTATCCGCTGGGCGGCCTGAAGCGCTCGGCGGCCTGGACCTACGCGGTGGCCGACGGCGATTTCGAGCTGAACGCCAAGGGCAAGGGCTTCACCGTCACGCGCCCGATCGAGTAAGGGCCGATTGAATAAGGTCTTGGCGAGTAGCGCGTTTCGGCCACTGCTGGTCGTCCCTGCGCCAGCCCCGCGCGGCGGAACGGGGACAAATGCCGCCCATCGTCTTGGGCGCCTCGGAAAGCGTTGGAATCGCGCCACCGGGCTGAATTGGGAGTAACGGGACCATGTCACGCACGGTTGTCAGCTCGCATTCGAAAGAACTGGTCATCGGCTTCGACCAGCCGTTCTGCATCATCGGCGAGCGCATCAACCCGACCGGGCGCAAGCTGCTGGCCGCCGAGATGGCCGCCGGCGACTTCAGCCGCGTCGAGGCCGACTGCCTGGCCCAGGTCGCCGCCGGCGCCCACATGCTGGACGTCAATGCGGGTATCCCGCTGGCCGACGAACCCGCGATCCTGGCCAAGACGATCCAGCTGGTGCAGTCGCTGACCGACCTGCCGCTGTCCATCGACTCCTCCATCGTCGACGCGCTGGAGGCCGGCCTCTCGGTCTACCAGGGCAAGGCCCTGGTGAACTCGGTGACCGGCGAGGACGAGCAGATGGAGCGCGTGCTGCCGCTGGTGAAGAAGCACGGCGCCGCCGTGGTCGCCATCTCCAACGACGAGACCGGCATCTCCGAGGACCCGGAGGTGCGCTACGCCGTTGCCAAGAAGATCGTCGAGCGTGCCGCCGACTACGGCATCCCCAAGGAAGACGTGGTGGTGGATCCGCTGGTCATGCCGATCGGCGCCATGGGCACCGCCGGCCGCCAGGCCTTCTCGATCATCCGCAAGCTGCGCGAGGAGCTCGGCGTCAACACCACCTGCGGTGCCTCGAACATCTCCTTCGGCCTGCCCAACCGCCACGCCTTGAACTCCTTCTTTCTGGCCATGGCCGCCGGCGCGGGCATGACCTCGGCGATCATGAACCCGCTGCACGAGGAAGAGCTGACCGGCATCATGGGCGCCGACGTGCTGAACGGCCACGACAAGAACTGCCGCGCCTGGATCCGCAAGTTCCGCGAGCCCCAGCCGGCCGGCGCCGAGAGTGAAGGCGAAGGCCGCCGCGAGCGCCGCCGGCGCCGCGGATAGGAAACAGGAGCCGCGCTGCCTTTGCCCGACGACGCCACCAGGACTGCCGCGAAAGACGCCCTCATCGTCTTCACGCCCTCGGGGCGGCGGGGCCGTTTCCCCGTGGGAACGCCGATCCTGAAGGCCGCCCGCAGCCTGGGTGTCGACATCGATTCGGTCTGCGGCGGGCGCGGCCTCTGCGGGCGCTGCCAGGTCGAGATCGGCAACGGCGAGTTCGCCAAGCACGGCATCACCAGCCGCCCGGCCCACGTCTCTGCCTGGAACCAGACCGAAGCCCGCTACAAAGAAAAGCGCGGCATGGCCGAGGGCCGCCGCCTGTCCTGCCAGGCCCTGCTGCAGCAGGACGTGGTCATCGACGTCCCGGCCCAGAGCCAGGTCCACAAGCAGGTCGTGCGCAAGCGCGCCGAAGTGCGCAACATCGAGCTCGATCCCGCCATCCGGCTGCACTACGTGGTGGTGCAGGAACCGGACATGCACAATCCCAGCGGCGACCTGGAGCGCCTGCTCGCCGCCCTGGAAGACCAGTGGGACCTCACCGAGCTGGAGGCCGACCTGCGTATCCTGCAGTCCCTGCAGCCGACCCTGCGCGCCGGCAACTGGCAGGTCACCGTCGCGGTGCACCGCGCCCAGGTCATCACCGCCATCTGGCCCGGCTTCCACGACCGCAGCTACGGCCTGGCCGTCGATGTCGGCTCGACCACCATCGCCGCCCACCTCTGCAACCTCTCCAGCGGCGAGGTCATCGCCTCCTCCGGCGTGATGAACCCGCAGATCCGCTTCGGCGAGGACCTGATGAGCCGGGTGTCCTACGTGATGATGAATCCCGGCGGCGATCGCGAGATGACCGACGCCGTGCGCCGCGCCATCAACGAGCTGGCCGAGGAAGTCTGCAAGGAAGGCGGCATCGAGCGCGAGGAGATCCTCAACGCCACCTTCGTCGGCAACCCGGTGATGCACCACCTGCTGCTGGGCATCGACCCGACCGAGCTGGGCGGCGCGCCCTTCGCGCTGGCCGCCAACTCCGGCATCACCCTGTGGGCCAGCCAGCTGGACCTGCGCTTCCATCCCAACGCGCGCGCCTATGTGCTGCCCTGCATCGCGGGACACGTCGGCGCCGACACCGCCGGCGTGATCCTCTCGGAGTCGCCGCACAAGACCGACAAGATGACCCTGGTGGTCGACGTCGGCACCAATGCCGAGATCGTGCTGGGCAACCGCGACCGCCTGCTGGCCTGCTCCTCGCCGACCGGCCCGGCTTTCGAGGGCGCGCAGATTTCCTGCGGCCAGCGCGCCGCCCCCGGCGCCATCGAGCGCGTGCGCATCGACCCGGAGACCCTGGAGCCGCGCTTCAAGGTGATCGGCAGCGACCTCTGGTCCAACGAGGAAGGCTTCGCCGAAGAAACCCGCAAGATCGGCGTCACCGGCATCTGCGGCTCCGGCATCATCGAGGTGCTGGCGGAGATGTACCTCGCAGGCATCCTGGCGCAGGACGGCACCATCGACGGTGCCGCGGCGGCGCGCAGCCCGCGGGTGCAGCCCGACGGGCGCACCTTCTCCTACCTGCTGCATCAGGGGGAGCAGGAGATCCGCATCGTGCAGACCGACGTGCGCGCCATCCAGCTTGCCAAAGCGGCGCTCTACGCCGGCATCCGCCTGCTGATGGACCGCCTCGGCGTCGAGCAGCTCGACCAGATCATGCTGGCCGGCGCTTTCGGCAGCCACATCGACACCAAGTACGCCATGGTTCTGGGCATGATCCCCGACTGCCCGCTGGAACAGGTCTTCGCGGCCGGCAACGCGGCCGGCACCGGCGCGCGCATCGCCCTGCTGAACCAGGTGGCGCGCGATGAAATCGAGCAGGTCATCCGCAAGGTCGAGAAGATCGAGACCGCGGTGGAACCGAAATTCCAGGCGCATTTCGTCGAGGCCATGGGGATTCCCCACTCCACCGCGAGCTACCCCTGCCTGTCGAAGGTGCTGACACTGCCGGCGCGCAAGCCGCGCAGTTCCGCCAACGACGGCGGCGATGCCGGCGGGCGCCGGCGCCGGCGGCGGGGCTGAGCCTCAGCTAGATTCCCTGGCCCTGCGGGAAGCGGTCGATGGTGAGGCCGTCGAGCGGGATGTCGGTGGACCGGCCCGACAGCAGGTCGGCCAGCAGGCGGCCGGAGCCGGGCCCCATGGTCCAGCCCAGGGTGCCGTGGCCGGTGTTCAGGTAGAGGTTCTCGATCCGGGTCGGGCCGATCAGCGGGCCGCCGTCGGGGATCATCGGCCGGAGGCCGGTCCAGAACTTCACCTCCGTCAGGTCGCCGCCCTTGGGGAAGAGATCCTGCACGATGTGGAACAGCATGGCGCAGCGGCCGTGCGAGAGATGGAGGTTGTAGCCGGTCAGCTCCGCGGTGCCCGCCGCGCGGATGCGGTCGCCCAGGCGGGTGATCGCCACCTTCGACTTCTCGTCCATCATGGTGGAGACCGGCGCGCCGTCCTCGTCGATGATCGGCACGGTGACGGAATAGCCCTTCACCGGGTAGACCTGGGTGCGGATGCCGTGCGGGCGCACCAGATGCGGCGTGTAGCTGCCGAGCGCCGCGACGTAAGCGTCCGCGGTCTCCTCTCCATTGCTGGTGACGACATGGCGGACCCGGGTGCCCTCGACGGCGAGGCGCTTGATCTTCGTCTCGTACTTGAAGGTGACGCCCAGGTCCGCGGCCATCTCGGCGAGGCGGCTGGTGAAGAGGAAGCAGTCGCCGGTCTCGTCGCCCTTCAGCAGCAGGCCGCCGGCAACCTTCTCGGCGACATGCTTCAGCGCCGGCTCCTGGCCGACACAGCCGGAGCGGTCCAGCAGGGCATGGTCGATGCCGAACTCCTTCAGGATCTCGATGTCCTTGGCGGCGTCGTCCAGGCCTTTCTGGTCGCGGAACATCTGCAATGTGCCGCGGCAGCGCTCGTCGTAGGCGATGCCGGTATCGCGGCGCAGTTCCTCCAGGCAGTCGCGGCTGTAGGTCGCGACCCGCAGCATGCGTGACTTGTTGATGCGATAGGACTGCAGGTTGCAGTTCTTCAGCATGCGATAGAGCCAGCGGAACATGAAGATGTCGATGCGCGGACGGATTACCAGCGGCGAATGCTTGTGCAGCATCCACTTGATCGCCTTCAGCGGCATGCCGGGGCCGGCCCAGGGCGAGGAATAGCCCGGCGAGACCTCGCCGGCATTGGCGAAGCTGGTCTCCATGGCCGGCGAGGGCTGGCGGTCGATGACCACCACCTCGTGGCCGGCCCTGGCAAGATAGTAGGCGGTCGAGACGCCGACGATCCCGCTGCCGAGTACGACTACCTTCATGCTGGGACTGCCCCTCCCCCGCGCCTCCCGATCCCCGGCGCTTTCGGGCGTGCTAGCGAATGGCTGCGACGGCCTCGTCTTCTTCCGCCTCGCCCTTCAGCGGCAGGCCGCGTTCCTTGCGCGGCGTGCGGCCGAAGAAATCCCGGTAGCACTTGGAGAAGTGCGAGGCCGAAACGAATCCGCAGGCCAGCGCCACATCGATCACCGACATATTGGTCTGCAGCAGCAGCAGGCGGGCCTTGTTGAGCCGCAGTTCCAGGTAATAGCGCGCCGGCGAACGGTTCAGGTACTTGCGGAACAGGCGCTCCAGCTGCCGGGTCGAGAGGTCGGCGCCGCGCGCCAGCTCGCTGCGGCTGAGCGGCTCCTCCAGGTTCTGCTCCATGGTGCCGATGACGGCCAGCAGCTTGGGGTGGCGCACGCCGAGGCGGGCCGGCAGCGAGATACGCTGGCGGTCGTGCTGGTCGCGGATGCGCTCGTGCATGAACTGGTCGGCCACGCTGGCGGCCAGTTCGTGGCCGTGCTGGCGGGCAATCACGTTCAGCATCATGTCGATGGCCGCGGTTCCGCCGGAACAGGTGAAGCGGTTGCGGTCGATCTCGAAGAGCTCGCTGGTCACCTCGATGTCGGGGAAATCCTCGCAGAATCCGGCCAGGTTCTCCCAGTGGATAGTGCAGCGATGGCCGTCGAGCAGTCCCGCCTTGGCCAGGACGTAGCTGCCGGTGCAGATGGCGCCGAGGTCGGCACCGCGGCGGTCCGCCTTGCGCAGCCAGCCGGTCAGGCCGCGGATATTCACGGTGTGGACATCGATGCCGCCGCAGATCACCAGGGTGCTGCAGTTTTCCGCGACCGTCAGGTCGCCGGCGACGTTCAGCTCGACGCCGTTGGAGGCGGCGGCCGGCAGGCCGTCCATGGAGACCAGCGTCCAGTGGTAGAGCTCGCGCCCGCTCATGCGGTTGGCGAGGCGAAAGGATTCGACCAGGCCCGAAAAGGGGAGGAAGGAGAACCGCGGCAAGAGGATCAGCGCGATACGCTGCGGCAGCTCTCTGGGGACATTTCCGAACATGGGGCTGGGCGGCTCTCGGAGACCGATGGAAATACCGATTCAGCGACTTTGGCATATCTGCCGGTGTCGCGAACAGAGAATTTTCCGCCGGGAAAGCGCGAGCCCCAAGCCCCCCAATCGAGTGCCCTTGGCGCCTGTCGGGGTGGGTCCGACGCGGCTGAAATCGCCATCGGATTCGGGGCGCCGTTGCCATTCCGAAGGACGGCTGTCAGCATGGTTAACGGGAGGCGTCCGGCCTCTTCGGGCCGCGGCACGGAGAGGCAGGGCGACGAGTGCGAGATCCGCAAAGGGGTCATCCAGGGGAATCGTCACGCGCATGATGCCGCGCTATTCAGTCTTCAGCCTGCTGCGCAACGCCTTCAGCTACCACGAGAACTGGCAGCAGGCCTGGCAGGCGGCCGAGCCCAAGCCGCGCTATGACGTGGTCATCGTCGGGGGCGGCGGCCAC
>MRWG01002087.1_pt1 | contig 10898 bp, 9 predicted proteins | sample 1013341 | NCBI WGS metagenome assembly MRWG01 (sample SAMN06117577, study PRJNA244670) | biofilm metagenome | biome: Water; feature: Cathode Biofilm; material: Biofilm; isolation source: microbial consortium enriched at the cathode of a solar microbial fuel cell | place: USA: District of Columbia ...
GCAGCTTGGTGAGCTCCCGGCCGACGCAGGCCGGGCGGTCGCCCAGCACCAGCGCCATGTCGGCGAGCGATTCGGCGAGCCGGCGCACGCTCTCGAAGAAGATGAGCGTCGAGGGGATATCCTTGACCTCGGCGAGGAAGGTCCGCCGCTGGCCCTGGCGCGAGGGCGGGAAGCCCGCGAAGGTGAAGCGGTCCGCCGGCAGCCCGGAGAGCGCGAGCGCGGCGAGCGGCGCAGACGGTCCGGGGATCGGCACGATCTTATGGCCGGCCTGGATCGCCGCCTCGATCAGGCGGTAGCCGGGGTCGGAGACGAGCGGCGTGCCGGCGTCGGTCGCGAGCGCCACCGCCTCGCCGGCTTCGAGCCGCGCCAGCAGGCCCGGCCGCGCCCGCTCCGCGCCGTGTTCGTCATAGCGGACAAGCGCCGGCGCCTTCAGCCCGTGCAGGTCGAGCAGTCGGCGCGTCACCCGCGTGTCCTCCGCGGCGATGGCGTGGACGGCCGCCAGCACGTCGAGCGCCCGCAGCGTGATGTCCCGCGCATTGCCGATCGGCGTGGCCACAATGTATAGCCCGGAGGCCAGCGGCTCCGTGCTACGGTCGGCGCGATCTTGGGGGGCGGACAAGGCGGTTCGGTCTCCAGACCGGAACGAGGGACAGCGAGGGACGGCGCAACAGCATATGCCGGACGCGACGACACTGGCGGATTGTAACGAATGATGGGCCGCCGCGCTTCGATCCTGGCCGCGCTGGCCGCGGCGCTTGCGCTCGGCGCATGCGCCGAGACGACGGGCGAGGGCAGCGTCGCCGAACGGCGCTGGTCTGAAGGGCGGCTGCCGCGCTACGCCGCCCCGGCTGACGCCGGCGCGCCGCGCGCAGGGACGCCCATCCGCATCGGCCTGCTGCTTCCGCTGACGGGCGACTATGCGGACTACGGCCAGAACCTGTTGGATGCGGCGGCGCTGGCGCTCTTCGACCAGAATCTGGCGCGCCCGGCGGAGCTTGTGCCGCGAGACACACGCGGCGTGCCCGACGGGGCGGGGGCCGCGGCCGTCGACGCCGTCGCGGCCGGGGCCAGCGCCATCGTCGGCCCCGCGCTCGCCATTGGCGGGCCCGGAGTCGTTCGCGCGGCGACGGCGAGCGGCGCGCCGATCCTGCTGCTGCGCGGCGACCGGCGGCTCTCCGCGCCGGGCGTCTTCGCCATGGGCCACGCGCCGGAAGCGATGACCACCCGCGTCGTCGACTATGCGAGCCGGCAGGGCGTCCTTCGGATTTCGGCATTGGCGCCGCAGACGGCCTATGGCGAGGCGGCGCTGGCCGGCCTCCAGGGGGCAGCGGCCACGCGCGGCATCGTCGTCGCGCAGGCAGGCTATATCTCGGACACCGGCTCGCCGGACTCGCTCGCCGCCATCGTCGCGAGCGCGCTCAACGCCGCCGGGCCGAACGGCGCGCTCTTCCTGCCGTTCCCGGCCGAGCAATTGCCGCCGATCGCGCGCGCGATCGCCGCCGTGACGCAAGGCGGCGCGCCCATGCTGCTTGGCCTGGATCGCTGGGAAAGCGTCGGCCTGGCGTCGCTGCCGTCGTTCGGCCGCGCCGTCTATGCGGGCCCCGACCCGGCGGCCACGGCGGACTTCCGCCGCCGCTACCAGGCCGCGTTCGGCCGGGCGCCGGCCAGGGGCGCGGCGATCGTCTACGACATGGTGCTGATGGCCGGATATGCCGGCCAGTCTGCCGGCGCCAAGGGCCTCGGCGCCTATGACCTGACGACCGCGCAGGGCTTCCGGGGCGTCGAGGGGCCGTTCCGTCTCTCCCGCGACGGCGGCGTCGAGCGCAACTACGCCATCGTCGGCGTCCGCGACGGCCGGCTCGCAGTGGTCGAGCCGGCGCCGCTTAATTTCGAAGGCGAGGGCTAGCTCGCTTATTCTTCCGCGTCCGCGCAATTCGTCCCGAAGGAACCCGTCCATGTCCGCCAGCGAACTCGTAACGCTTTCCGCCGTCGAACTCCGCCGCATGATCGGCGCGCGGCAATTGTCGCCCGTCGAACTGCTCGACGCCTGCATCGCGCGGATCGAGGCGATCGATCCGGCGGTCAACGCCATCTGCGCGCGGGATTTCGACCGGGCGCGGGAACAGGCGAAGCGGGACGAGGCGGCCGTCATGGCGGGCGAAGAGCTCGGCCTGCTGCATGGCCTGCCCTGCGGCGTGAAGGACTTGGACGCGACCGCCGGCCTCCGCACCACCTTGGGCTCGCCGTTGCACAAGAACGACATTCCCGACCGCGACAACTTCATGGTGGGCCAGGTCCGCGCGGCCGGCGCCAATCTGTTCTGCAAGACCAATACGCCGGAGTTCGGCGCGGGCTCGAACAGCCGCAATCCGGTCTGGGGCGCCACCGGCAATCCGTTCGAGCCGATGAAGACGGCGGGCGGCTCCTCCGGCGGCTCGGCGGCGGCGCTCGCGTGCGACATGATGCCGATCGCCACGGGCTCGGACACCGGCGGCTCGCTGCGCAATCCGGCGGCCTGGTGCGGCGTCGTCGGCTTCCGCGCGACGCCGGGCTATGTGCCGAACGACAAGACGCCGTTCGGCTGGTCGCCGCTTTCCGTCGTCGGCACGATGGGCCGTACGGTCGAGGACGCCTGCCTCCTGTTGTCCGCCCAGGTCGGGTCCTGCGCGGCCGATCCGCTCTCGCGCGGCGCGCCGGCTTCGGAGGTCCTAGGACTCGACCGGGTCGATCTCGGCCGTCTCCGCGTCGCCTACAGCGCCGATCAGGGCTTCGCGCCGGTCGACGACGCCTACCGTCCGGTGTTCGACGCCAAGATGGCCGCGCTCAAGGGTTATTTCCGGTCCTTCGAGGAAGCGACGCCCGAGCCTGGCGGTCTCGACCGCGCCTTCGACGTCATCCGGGCCTTGAGCTATGCCCAGCGCTACAAGGCGCAGTACGACGCGGACAAGTCGAAGCTCGGCCCGAACGTGGTCGCCAACTACGAGCTCAGCGCCAGCATGTCGCTCGCCGATGTCGCCTGGGCGCATGCCGAGCACACGGCGCACTACCGCCGCTATGCCGAATTCCTGCAGGACTACGACCTCTTCATCACCCTGATTACGCCGATGTCGCCCTTCCCGTGGGAGACGCTGGCGCCGATGGAGATGAACGGCCAGACGCTCGACAAGTATTACACCTGGATGGGCGTGGCCTATGGCGTGACGATGAGCGCGCACCCGGCGATCGCGCTGCCTTGCGGCGTCGATCAGAACGGCATGCCCTTCGGCTTCCAACTCGTCGGCCGCTATGGCCGCGACGCCGAACTCCTGGCCGCCGCCCACGCCCTGGAGCAGGCGATGGCGACCAACCCCGACACCGCCCGCCCGCGCCCGGACTTCGCCAAACTCAGCCAGCCCGTCCCGGCCCTCAAGTCCATCGTCACCGATCCGCCGGATATGTGAGGCGCCTGACGCCTCACCCCTCCCGCTTCAACGCCCGTGCGATGATGTTGCGTTGGATGTCGCTGGTGCCTTCGCCGATGATGTAGACGAGGGCGTCGCGGTGGTGCATGCCGACGCGGTGGTCGCGCATGATGCCGGCGCCGCCAAGGACGCGGATGGCGTTTTCGGTGACGCGCATGGCGGCCTCGCTCGCGACCAGCTTGACCTTGGCGGCCGCGGCGTCGGTCAGCGTGCCCCGGTCGACCTGCCAGGCCCCCCAGTAGACCATCCAGCGCGCCGTCTCGATGTCCGTCGCCATGTCGGCCAGACGGTGGGCGACGGCCTGGTATTCGATGATTGGCTTGCCGCGCACGATTCGGGTCTTCGCGAACTCCAGCGCCTCCTCGAAGGCGCCCCGCGCGACGCCGAGCACGCTAGCCGCGACGCCGACCCGGTTCTCGCTGAGGCTCTCCAGGATGATCGAATAGGTTCCCTCCCGCTCGGCCAGGAGGCAGCTGTCGGGCACGAACAGGTCGTCGATGTGGACGAGGCCGGTTTCCGACCCGCGCAGGCCTTCCTTCGCCAGATGGTCGATCTGCACGCCCTTGGCCGGCAGGTCGACGATGAAGAGGCTGACCGCGTCGATGGTGAGGTCCGGTTTGGTCCTGGCGGCCAGGGTCATGAAATCGGCGACCGGCGCATTTGTGATGTAGAGCTTGGCGCCGTTGATGCGCCAGCCGCCCTCGACCTTCTCCGCCCGCGTCTTCATGGCCCGGATGTCGGAGCCGCCGTCGGGCTCGGACAGGCCGAAGCAGGCGATCTTCTCGCCCATCGCGCCCGGTCGGAAATATTGCTCCCGCTGCATCGGCGTGCCGGCCTTCCAGATCGGCCAGATGCCGAGATGGCTGTGGGCGGAGAAGGCGGCGCAGAAGGCCTGCGAGACGCGGCCGATCTCCTCCCGGACGATGCAGTCGGAGACCTTGTCCATGCCGACGCCGCCGTCTTCCTCGGGATATCGGGCCGCCAGCATGCCGAGCTCGCCCCAGCGCTTGAACAGATGAACCGGAAAGCGCTCGTCGTCGTCGGCGGCGCGGACGAGGGGGCGGGCATCGGTCTCCATGTGCCGGCGCACGGTGTCGCGGAGCGCGTCATGCTCCGTCGAAAATGTGAAATCCATGTGTGTCAGTCGGTCCTTGCTGCGAAGTCGCGAACGTCGCCGATGCGGCCCTGAACGGCGGCGGCGGCGGCGGACGCCGGGCTCATCAGGTGGGTGCGGGCGCCCTGGCCCTGCCGGCCCCGGAAGTTGCGGTTGGAGGTGGAGGCGACGTGCTCGCCCGCCTGCGCGATGTCGCCGTTGATCGCGACGCACATCGAGCAGCCGGCCTCCCGCCACTCGAACCCGGCTTCCCGGAAGATGCGGTCGAGGCCTTCGGATTCCGCCTGGCGCTTCACCGGCATGGAGCCGGGCGCGACGATCGTCGGGACCTTCGCCTGCCGGCCGCGCGCGATGGCGGCGGCGGCGCGCAGGTCCTCGATCCGCCCATTGGTGCAGGAGCCGATGAAGACCCGGTCGATCGGGATGTCGCGGACGGCGGAGCCGCCGGCGAGGTCCATGTAGTCGAGCGAGGCCTGGTACTGCGCCCGCCGCTCGGCGTCGGCGATGTCGGCGGGGTTCGGGATCGGCTGGTCGACGCCTGCCGCTTCCTCGGGGCTCGTTCCCCAGGTCGCCATGGGCGAAATGGCGCTCCCGTCCAGGTGTTCCTCCCGGTCGAAGCGGGCGCCGTCGTCGCTCGGCAATGTCCGCCAGAAGGCGGCCGCCGCCTCCCAGTGTTCCAGGCCGGGCGCGCCGGGGCGGCCCTTCAGGTAGGCTGCCGTCACGTCGTCGGGCGCGACCATGCCGCAGCGCGCGCCCGCCTCGATCGACATGTTGCAGACCGTCATGCGGCCTTCCATGGAAAGACCGCGGATCACGGACCCCGCATATTCAATCGCCGTGCCGACCGCGCCCCCGGCGCCGATCTTCGCGATGATCGCGAGGATCACGTCCTTGGCGCCGACGCCGGCGCCGAGCGTTCCGTCGACGGTGATCCGCATGTTGTCGGGCCTGGCCTGCCAGAGGGTCTGCGTCGCGAAGACGTGCGCGACTTCCGACGCGCCGATGCCGAAGGCCATGGCGCCCAGTGCGCCGTGGGTCGAGGTGTGGCTGTCGCCGCAGACGATGACGAGGCCCGGCTGCGAGAGGCCCTGCTCGGGGCCGACCACATGCACGATGCCCTGGTCCGGGTCGTCGATGCCCAGCATCCGAACGCCGAATTCGGCCGTATTGGCGCTGAACTGGTCGACGACGCTCCGCACTTCCGGATTGTCGATGGCGTCGAGGCTGCGCGAGGTCGTCGGCACGTAGTGGTCGGCCATGCCGAGCGTGCGATCCGGCCGGCGGACGGTCATGCCGCCAGCGCGCAGGTGGTTGAAGCCGTGGAACGAGCCTTCATGGCAATAGTGCCAGTCGACCGCGAGCAGGGTCTGCCCGTCGTCGCGCTCGACGATCCTGTGGGCGTCCCAGATCTTGTCGAACATGGTTTTTGGCATGATCGGGCGCGTCCTCTAGCTCATGAAGCGGCCGCCGTTCACGTCGAGCGCGGCCCCGGTGACGTAGCTCGCGTCGTCGGACGCGAGGAAAAGAATGGCGGCGGCGATCTCTTCCGGCCGGGCGGCGCGGCGCATCGGGATTTCGTCCATGCGCCGCGTCTGTTCGTCGGCGGGCAGGCCGCGGAACCGGGTCTCGACGCGCTCGGTGAAGACGGTGCCGGGGCAGACGGCGTTGACCGAAATGCCGTGGGGCGCTTCCTCGAACGCGAGCTTCCGGGTGAAGCCCAGCACGGCCGCCTTCGCGGTCGAATAATGCAGGTTGGACATCTCCGAAATGCTGCGCCCGGCGATGGAGGCCAGATTGACGATCCGGCCATAGCGGCGCTGGCGCATGCCCGGCACCACCGCGCGCGCCATCAGAAAGGCGGTGTTGAGGTTGATGCCGAGGAACTCGTTCCATTCGGCGAGCGCCAGGTCCTCGATCGGACGGGGATTGGCGCCGAAACCGGCATTGTTGATCAGGATGTCGGGCGGCGCTGTTTCCGCCTCGGCCTGACGGACGGCCTCCGCGACGGCGGCCTCATCGGTCACTTCCGCCTGGATGTAGCAAAGGCGTTGCGCGGCTTCGCCTGCCGCCGCCCGGAGTTCGGCCGCGAAGCTGCTGTCGGCCGGCTCCTTGTCGATCACGGCGAGCTGGCCGCCCTCCGCCAGGAAGCGGAGGCTCGCGGCCTTGCCGATGCCTTTCGCCCCGCCGGTCAGAATGCCGGTCTTGCCCTCGAACCGCCTCGCGGTCATCGCCTCACTCCCCCTCGACGCCGGGATAGACCCGTTGTCCGTATGCCTTTCTGAAGCCGGCGACTTCGGCCGGCGTCGGCTTAGAGTAGGTCAGGCGGCCGGAGGTGTAGACCCCGCCCATCAGCCGCCGAAGTTCCGTCGCCGCCTTCGCCTGCTGGATCAAGGCGGCGACGCCATTGATGATCGGCGCGCCCGAAGGTGTGCAAAACTTGCCCTGATCGGAGACGATCGCCATGACGACGCCGCCCGCCGCGACGACGACCTCGGCGCCGGCTTCGACGGTTTCTTCCGCCGCCGCCATGAAGCGCTCGACCAACGCCTCGACCGCGGCGCCGTCGCGGCCGGCCGCTTCCAGGTCCGCCATTGACGGCACCTGCATGGAGGCGACGCCCGCGACCCGCTCGGTCAGGCGCCGCCGCGCCAGCACGTCCCAGAGGCGCGGCTCAAACTTCTTGTTGATCGAGACGAAGCCCAGGCTCTCGCCCATGGTCTCCGTCGTCTGCAGCGTCACCTCGCCGAGGCTCAAGACCGGGATGTCGGCGATCTCCCGCGCCTCGCGGAGGCCCGGATCGAACAGGTTGCCGATCAGGAAGGCGTCGTAGCCTTCCTCCTGGGCGCGGTGGACGTTCTCCAGGATCTCGACCGTCTCCAGGAAGGCCAGATAGCGGTACTGGTCGCCGGTGCCGCCCTGGCGGCGTATGCCGTGCACGTCGATCTGGACCTCCGGCCCGGCGGCGGCCTCCAGCAGCCGGTCGAGCGTCGCCCGGTATGTGGGGAAGGACCCTTCGCGGGTGACGCTCTGGTACCAGAACCGCATGGCCTCGATCTGCTCCGCTCATTACGCTCGGGCGGCAAGCCTACGACGGGGAAAGACCAGCCGCCATGACCGACGCCGACCGTATCGAAGCCCTGGAGCGCCGCCTCCGCCTGCTCGAGGACCGCGAGGACCTGCGCGCGCTCCGCGACGCCTATCACGCCTGCATCAACGACGGCCGCTACGGGGAGATTGGCGATCTCTTCGTCGAGGACGGCTACGTGCATCTCGACTATCTCGCCACATATCGCGGCCGGGCGGCGATCGACGCCGGCTTCCGCGGCATGGGGGAGCGGGAGCGCTTCTACATCAAGCAGTTCATCCACAGCCATCAGGTGACGGTCGACGGCGACCGGGCGACCGGCCGCTCCTATCTGGAAGCGCGCTATGGCCGCTACGGCGTCTCCTACCTGGTCTCCGGCCGTTACGACGACGTCTACGTCCGCACGCCCGACGGCTGGCGCTTCCAGGAGATGGTGGCGGAACTCTACTACACCGTCCCGGCGGGCGTCGGCTGGACCGGCGACGAGCGGCACTACCTTCGGCCGAAGACGGCTTAGGAGAGGTAGTCCAGGATCGGGCAGTCGGGGCGGTCGTCGCCGCGGCAGCAGTGGACCAGGTGGGCGAGTTCGTCGTGCAGCGTCTGCAGTTCGCGCTGCTTCGCCTCGATCTCCCGGAGCTTCCGGGTCGCGATGTCCTTGACGTCGGCGCTGGAGCGGTGGCGGTCCTCGTAGAGGCTGAGCAGTTCGCGGCAGTCCGGCACGGAAAAGCCGAAGGCGCGGGCGCGGCGGATGAAGATCAGCTTGGCCAGCGCCGCCTCGTCATATCGCCGGTAGCCCGAGTCCGCGCGCGCGGCCGGCTCGACCAGACCGATGTCGGCGTAGTAGCGGACGGTCTTCGTCGGCAGGTCCGCCCGCTTCGCGACGTCGCCGATGTTCATGGCGTTTCTCCCGTTGACCTTCCAGCCGGTGGAGGCCTTATATAGGATGCACTGGCAAGGGCGGAAGGCGCGAAACTTGGCCGAGCGGCATCAAGCGACGACAGGTTTTGCGGGCGCTTGGCGCGCGCGCCGTCGCGCGCTCGCCGCGGTCTTGCTCGCGCTCGTCGTCCTGTTCGGCGGCGCGACGGCCGCCTATGCGGCGACAGCGTATCAGACCGCCGAAGCCGCGGGCGGCGCGCACGATGGCGATTGCCAGGACCACGAGCCGAAGTCGGCGCACGCCTGCTGTCATGCGCCGAACGCCCAGTTGCCCGTCTCCAGCACAGTCGCTCCTACTATCCCCGAACCTGGCGGACTGCGCCCGGTTACGCCCGACAAGGTCGCCCGGCCGGCTCCGCGCTTCGACATCTTCAAGCCCCCAAGACGCGCCTAGCCGAGCCTTCGCGCGGCCCGAGCGCCGCAGCGCGTCACACTTGCATTCCAAAGAATGCCGCCCGGCTGTCCGCGACGCCGGGCGGGGGAGCCTGAAATGAAACTGCAATCCTGCGCATGCGTACTTGCGGCCTGCGCTTTCACACTATCCGCCCTTCCTGCCGTCGCCGGCCCGGGCGACGCCGGCCATCGACATGGCCAGAGCGCCGAAAAATCTCCGATGCGTGACGGCCATGGGCATGGCGGGCACGGGCATGGCGGCCATGGGCATGGGGCAGGCCACGGCATGAGCGCCGCCGTCGGAGAGGCGGGCGATCCGGCCGACGTCAGCCGGACGGTCGAGGTCACCATGGAGGACAACAGCTACACGCCGCAGTCGATTACGGTCACGGCGGGCGAGACCGTCCGGTTTGCTGTCCGGAACCGCGGCGAACTCGTGCACGAGTTCAACATTGGCCTCGCCGAAATGCACAAGGCCCATCAGGCCGAGATGATGACGATGATGCAGAACGGCGCGCTCGAGGCCGACCGCATCCGTCATGACCGCATGGGGGGGATGATGCACGACGATCCGAACGCCGTACTGCTGGAGCCCGGTCAGGACGGCGAGGTGATCTGGAAATTCGGGACGTCCGGCGAGATTGAATTCGCCTGCAATGTTCCGGGACACTATGAAGCGGGCATGCACGGCATGTTCCGGATGCGGCATGGAGGCTGAACGCTTGTTGCGAAGATTGGGTCTTGCCGTCGGCGCCGCCTTATTGGCGGCGCCGACCATCGCCGGCGAGTACGACATCGTCGTCGATCGCGTCGAGATCGACGCCGGAAATTTCAAGCGCCAAGGCGTCGGCTTCAACGGCGCGTCGCCGGGGCCGGTGCTGCGCTTCACGGAAGGCGAAGAGGTCACGATCAACGTGACCAACAAGCTCGACGAGGACACCTCGATCCACTGGCATGGTCTGATCCTGCCGTTCGAGCAGGACGGCGTGCCGACGTTCAGCTTCGACGGCATCAAGCCGGGCGAAACCTTCACCTACCGGTTTCCGATCGTGCAGACCGGCACCTACTGGTATCACAGCCACTCCAACATGCAGGAGCCGGAGGGCGCGTTCGGCGCCATCGTCATCACGCCGAAGGACGGCGAGCGGGCTGCGAGCGACCGGGACTACGTCCTGATCCTGAACGACGCCCATCCGCATACGTCCCACCGCATCATGCGGAATCTCAAGATGTCGCCGGACTACTACAACCGGCAACAGCGCACCCTTGGGGATTTCGTTGACGACGTCCGCCGCCTCGGCCTCGACGCGACTTTGGCCGACCGGTCGGACTGGGGTCAGATGCGCATGATGCCGACCGACATCGAGGACCTTCAGGGCTTCACGCCGCAGATCAACGGCAAGAGCCCGGAGCAGAACTGGACCGGGATCTTCAAGCCCGGCGAGAAGGTCAGGCTGCGCTTCGTCAACGCCTCGGCGATGACCTATTTCGACGTCCGCATACCAGGCCTCAAGATGACGGTGGTTCAAGCCGACGGCAACGACGTCCAGCCAGTCGAGGTTGACGAGTTCCGCATCGCGGTCGCCGAGACCTACGACGTTATCGTCGAGCCGGAGGAGCCGCGCGCCTACACCGTCTTCGCCGAGAGCATGGGCCGCACGGCCTTCGCGCGTGGAACATTGGCGCCGGAAGAGGGCATGGCGGCCGCGACGCCGGACCTCCGACCCGCGCCACGTCTGACCATGGCCGACATGGGCATGGCGCACGAGGGCCACGGCGGCATGGACCACGCGGCAATGGGCCATGGCGACGGCGGCAAGCCGATGGATCACTCGACGATGGACCACGCCGCCATGGGCCACGGCGACGGCGGCAAGCCGATGGATCACTCGACGATGGACCATGCCGC